>Ga0233425_10011676_pt1 | contig 10169 bp, 4 predicted proteins | sample Watercolumn_Towu_2_FD_181712 | JGI IMG/M metagenome (GOLD analysis project Ga0233425, IMG submission 181712) | Freshwater microbial communities from Lake Towuti, South Sulawesi, Indonesia - Watercolumn_Towuti2014_140_MG | ecosystem: Environmental > Aquatic > Freshwater > Lake | place: Indonesia... | reverse complement strand
CCATAAGGAGGCGATGGAATTTCCGGTCTCCGCAGGTGACGGTAACCAGATACAGACCGGAGACGAATCCCGACAGATCAATCGTTAGTGAAGTTGTGAATTTTCCAGAGAACATTTCAGCCCCGTTGATCCATGTGATGCGAAGATCACAGCATCCGGGCAGTAAACAGGATAAGTTTACTGTGGGGGAGGCTGGATTAGGCGACAGGTGGATACATGAGGCCGTGCCGGGATCGGTGATTCCGACCGGATCATAGGGTTGGGCCAGGGAAACGACAGAAGCCAGGTTGGCCTGGATGAAGGTCCCGGCCATTTCAGGACTGTTCACGCTGGGTCCAACCAGGTCCTGGTCGGTATGAATATACGGACTGTAGTTGGGAACATCTTCAAAAGGGAAAATACCCATATATCCATTGTTATTGAACGAGGTATGATCGCTGTCGCCCCCTGTTAGCTGGGCATCGTACACTTCAAAATCGGGGAGGTAGATATCGACCACCCCTTTGTAGAAATCAGATAATTCCTTTGCTGAGGGAGGCGCGATCATGTCGGTATGGATCGGTTCATTCTGAAACCGATAGCCGATCATGTCAAAATTGAAGTATCCGAGAATGTTCATTCCCAGGGCAGCTGCCTGGGATGCGTAGTATTCGCTTCCGATCAACCCTTCCTCCTCGGCAGAGAAACAGCAGAAAACCAGGCTCCGGTCGAATGCATATTGGCTCAGGATCCTCGCCAGTTCCAGCACGGCAGCCGTTCCTGAGGCGTTGTCATCAGCTCCGGGAGCGGAAGATCCCCAGGCAAAGGAATCATAATGAGCCCCGACAACGACAAATTCATCAGGATACACTTTCCCGGGCAGCGTGGCAATCACATTGTCGCTGCAAGGGCCCAGCCAGTAAGGAAAATCCTGGAGCGCCACATCCAGGGCAGGATAACTTTCAAACTTGTCCATGATCCAATCCTGCGCCGAAAAGGCCTGAGGAGAGGTGCAATAACGGGTTCCGTATTCTTCCAGGTGCCGGATATCGGGCATGAATTCGCCGGTATCGACCTGAGCGATCATGGTGTAAATAACAGGGAATGTGTCAATCACGTACCGGCTTTTATTCCACACCGTTACCTTCCTTCCACCTGTTGGAGAGATCCTGACAATTCCTCCGTGCATCAAAGGTCGGGGAGTGAGTTGACCGTCAGGAACCTCTGTAATTGCTTTCTTGCCGTCGGAGTAAAGTATCTCTCCCCATCGTGTCCGATCATTTAGATTTTCTCCGGTTATATGGGAAGGAAGCCAGATTAGAAAATAGGTATTATTACCGTCCCAGGGGCGGTCTTTCAGGAGCAGAGAGCCTTCAGGCAAGCCTTCTGAAGTGGAGGCGATCAGGAAATCAGCGCCCAGGTAGTGAATGGTTGATGACAGTGAAGTTTGCTGGATTTCTGACTCCTGTGCTGCAGTGTCGAAGTTCATCAGAAACATTTGCTGGCACAATCCAGGGATCCAGGCCAGCATTCCCATGAGAAACAGAACGGTTTTCATCCGGAGGTTTTTTGCAAGGATACGAAAAAAACGAAATACTCTGCCAGATGCATCCTTTTACTTTTGCGTCTGTACAAAATGGAAATTAAATGCAAGTAAAAGCAAACCTATTTCCCCGCCTCGAACAACAGTTCTGTCTCGGTCACAGCCAGTTCCTGTTCGCTGGTGAAAGTTGAACCAGGCGGTTTAATTGATGACCGAAGCAGGGAAATTCCGGAGGCATGTGGGGTCTTCAGGAAGGGATTCAGTCGAAATGTAGTTTAAACCGATTGGCCTGAATTTTGAAAAAATAACTATTTTTGTAAAAAATCTGTTGAATGCCATCAAGAAATAAAATTGCGTTTGTATTAATATTCACATATGCGCTTCTCTTATTCCATAATACAATTCCACATCACCATTTTACCAGCCCTGAGGAATGTTTGAATTTCATCACAGATAATCATTACAATAATAAACATCCTCATTTTTTTTCAGAGGTACATACCACTCATCGGGCATCCTCTGCATCTGAAATAATACATATTCAGTACCAACAATCCCGGCCGATCAATCAAATAGCTCTTATTCCTGTGATTTTACCGGAAAAGCCGGAATTCATTCCACCAGAATTACATCATATTCTTATAAAGTCCAATCAATGTATTCTCCCAATAATTGAGGGGACAAGCCTTGCCTGTGGTCTTCGGGCGCCTCCAATAGCCTGACGCCTTACATTTCTTTCAATCTTCTTATTATTTACTTTTAATTTTTTCGACATGAAAAGAATCATTTTTATAGGTGCTGTCATATTAATGTACTCCTGTTCAGCCCCCAAGACCGAGGAGCATGCAAAGGAGTTACTGGCAGAATCCCATACCATATTCACAAACAATTACGAGCTGTTTGTTGAATTTGATCCACTGATCAAGGGTCAGTCTTCGAGATTCGGAACCCATGTGACAAAGCTCGCCGATTATAAACCCATGACAACGGGTCAGTTGACAGTTGTCCTGGCCGGGACCCGGAAAAACGAAAGCAAACCGGTTCCGGTTTCTGAAAATCCTGGAATTTACAGGGCCACACTTACTCCGGAAGAGACCGGCAAGTTTGACCTGATGTTTCTCTTTGCTGATAATTCGACTGTTGACACTTTTCTGATCCGCGAAGTGGAAGTGTTTGCCGATCAGGAAAAGGCAATAGACGGTGCAAAACCATTCTCGGGAGGTTCCATTGTTTTCCTGAAGGAACAGGCCTGGAAAATTGATTTCGGTATTGAAAAAGTGCAGGAGACGCCTTTTCATGGTGTGATCCGGACTGCCGGAAAAATCACCCCTACTGCTTCGGGCAGTACTATGGTCATTGCCAAAAATTCGGGGGTAGTGACCTTTAGCAAATCGATTAATCCCGGTGTACAGATTGAACAAGGCGCACTCATTGCTTCGGTCACCGGACAGGGACTTTCTGAAGGCAATCCTGAAACGCAATTACTCAATGCCAGAGAAAATTACGAGAAAAACAAAAAGGATTATGACAGGAATACCATCCTGCTTCAAAACAACCTGGTATCACGTCCTGATTTTGAAGCGTCGGAAGCCGCGTACCTGAAGTCAAAAAAAGAGTATGAAATTCTGACGGAGAACATCAAGGGAAACGGGTATGAAATTTATGCTCCTATACATGGTCAACTGACCAGGCTTCTGGTCACTAACGGGTCGAAAGTGGAATCCGGAATGCCCATTGCCGAGATCATTTCAAATTCGCCGGTACTCCTTGAGACTATGGTATCGTCAAAGTACATTGGAGTCACTGGAGAGATTACCGATGGAGTGATTACAACTCCTTCCGGCAAGGCCTACCGGATAAGTCAATGCAACGGAAAAAAGATTATTGGAAGTATGAACATTCAGACTCTTGGGCAGATCCCGGTCAGATTTGAGATCGAGTCAAATACCGACCTGATCCCCGGCTCAATATACACAGTCTACCTTTGGTATGATAACAATGAAAAAACGATAACGGTCCCCGTATCTGCCATTGTTGAAGAACAGGGAACCTATTATGTTTTCATCGAGAAAACGGGAGAATCCTTTGAGAAGAGACGGATTGGAATCTCAACCTCTGACGGAATGAGGGTCAGCATTACGGATGGATTGGCAAAAGATGAGTGGGTCGTAGTGAAAGGCGCCATGCTGGTTAAACTTGCCTCTGCGTCAGGCGCTATTCCTTCACATGGTCATGTTCATTGACGCTAACGTAAAGGAGATCCGAATATGCTGAATAAAATAGTTCAATTCTCGCTGCACAACCGGTTGCTGATGATCCTGGTGTTCACGGCGCTGGTTGTGGCAGGTATCTTCGTGTCCAATTCAATGGACATTGACGTGTTCCCCGACTTCACCGCCCCCACAGTGGTCATAATGACCGAAGCCCACGGGATGGCTTCCGAAGAGGTGGAAAAACTGGTCACATTCCCGATCGAATCTGCCATGAACGGCTCAATGAGCGTACGAAGAATCCGTTCTTCATCCACCACCGGTTTCTCGATTGTATTTGTAGAATTTGACTGGGGTACCAACCTTTTCAGAGCCCGGCAGGTTGTCGGTGAAAAACTACTTACGATCAAAGAGAATCTGCCTGAAGGGACGGGGGAACCAACGCTGGCACCGCAATCTTCAGTCATGGGTGAAATTATGTTTATCAGTCTTGCCTCCGATTCTACCAGTCCCATGGCGCTCAGAAGCCTTGCCGACTGGAAGGTACGCCCGGCCTTGCTGGGATTGGGTGGTATCGCTCAGGTGACGGTGATTGGCGGTGAGCTGAAACAGTATCAGATCGAGGCAGACCCCTTTTTGATGTATAATTATGGCGTCACGCTCAATGAGTTATACAGCGCCTGCGATGACATTAACGCCAATGCCCCGGGTGGAATCCTCAACCAGTATGGGAACGAATATGTGATAACGGGTCTTGGCAGATCGGGTAATCTTGACGACCTGGGCGCCACCGTTGTCAAATCGACCCATGATACCGTCATCCGGATTAAGGATGTGGCAAACTTAAAGACTGTTGCCGCTCCGAAACTCGGCGACGGATCTCTGAATGCCAGACCGGCAGTGTTGTTGTCCATAACAAAGCAGCCTGATATTAACACGGTCGACCTGACCCGCCGCATTGATGCTACCATGGACCAGATCCGCAAAGAGCTTCCAGGCGACATCACAGTCAATACCCAAATATTCAGACAGTCTGATTTCATTGAGTCATCGGTGAACAATGTCGGGAAAGCCTTGATTGAAGGAGCATTGTTTGTCGTCATCATCCTGATCGTCTTTCTTCTGAATTTCCGCACAACCATCATATCGGTCCTTGCAATCCCGATCTCGCTTCTCATTACCATAATTGTAATCCGGTTGATGGGATACACGATCAACACGATGAGTCTGGGCGGAATGGCCATTGCCATCGGAGCGCTGGTGGATGATGCCATTATTTTCGTGGATAATGTGTTCAGGCGGTTAAAGGAAAACATAAAATTGGATCCGGCAACGCGAAAATCATACCTCGAGGTAATTCAAAAGGCTTCCGCGGAGATCCGCAGCTCCATCGTTAATGCAGACGCCATCATCATCATTTCCTTTATACCATTGTTTTTTCTCGGAGGCATGGAAGGCAGGATGCTGAAACCTTTGGGTATTTCATTTATCGTTGCCCTGGCTTCCTCGCTATTGGTGGCTATCACCCTGACGCCGGTACTTAGCAGCTATCTGCTTACCGGTCAGAAAATGCTCACAAGGCAGAAATCAGAAAGCCGCACCGTTGGATTCCTTAATAAATATTACCAGAAGGCGCTTCAGTGGGCATTGAGAAATGACAGGAAAGTCCTGTGGATAACAGGCGCTATCCTTATTGGCGCCGTGGCGCTTTATACCACATTCGGACGAAGCTTTCTTCCGGAATTCAATGAGGGTTCCCTAACCTTAACGGCTGTTACCATGCCAGGTATTTCACTTGAAGAATCTAATAAGATCGGAAATCAGGTAGAAAGAACCATGTTATCCATTCCGGAGGTCAAAAGCACTTCAAGAAAAACGGGGCGAAGCGAACTGGATGAACATGCACAGTCGGTAAATGGCGCCGAAATTGATTGCCCGTTTGTTCTTGATAAGCGAAGCCGTGACGAATTTATGAAAGATGTCAGAAACCGGCTTGCAACGATAAGGGGTGTAAATGTGATCGTCGGTCAGCCCCTGGGGCATCGTATCGATCACATGTTATCCGGGACCAGGGCCAACATTGCCATTAAAATTTTCGGACCGGACAATGCAATCCTTCTCGACCTGGGTAATAATGTGGCTGATGCTATCAGAAATATTCCCGGTGTGGTCGATGTCTCCCCGGAACAGATGACTGCGGTTCCCCAGATTCAGATCATTCCGCGAAGGGAGGTGATGAGCCAGGTTGGAATCACCATGCGTGAGTTCCATGATGCGGTTGATATTGCGATAGGAGGCAAAAAGATAGGAGAGATATACGAAAAGGTGGGAAAATTCAATCTTGTTTTAAGGTATCCGGAAAATGTCCGGAATCAGATTGAAAAATTAGGCGAAATCCTGGTCGATAACCAGCAAGGAAAGAAGATTCCTTTGGGAGTAATAAGCGAGATAAGATCGACCACCACACCCAATACCATCAGTCGTGAGAATCTGTTACGAAAAACTGTAGTATCAGTAAACATTGCTGAACGCGATTTACAATCCTCCGTGGCCGACATTAAAAAAACCATCAGCGAGAAGGTCAGTGTTCCTTCAGGTTATTCGATCGAATATGGCGGCAAATTTGAAAGCGCTGCAGCCGCTTCAAAAATCATTATGCTCGCGTCAATTCTTTCCGTGATCCTGATCTTTTTGATCTTAAACCAGGAATTTAAAACCACCAAACTGTCGCTCACGATATTGCTTAACCTGCCCCTGGCGCTCATCGGCGGAATCGTGGCTGTTTATCTTTCCGGAAGAATACTTAACATTCCTTCCCTGATCGGGTTTATCACCTTATTTGGTATTGCAACAAGGAATGGGATTTTGCTGGTTTCAAATTTCGAACGGCTCAGGGAACAAGGCATGTTGCTCACCGAGCGGGTTATTCATGGTTCAGTGCAGCGACTCAGCCCGATCATGATGACGGCTCTTACTGCGGGACTTGCGCTCATTCCGATGGCGCTGGCATACAACGCACAGGGGAATGAAATTCAGAGCCCGATGGCAAAAGTCATTCTCGGAGGGCTTATATCATCTACCCTTTTAAATCTTTTCATCATCCCTATTGTTTACATTTTAATTAACAGGAGAGAAAGCCATGCGTAGCCGTATAGTCATTATTATAACTATATTCCTGTTTGGGAACCTGAAGGCGCAATCTCCGATGGATAAGATCCTTGAGAGCATTGCCCTGAATAATAAATCGCTGAAGACCTCCCTGGGGCAGGTTGAGGCTGATAATATCCGTCAAAAGACGGGGATATTTCTACCGAATCCAACGATCGAGTACAACTATATGACCGGGAAACCCACTGATCTTGGAAACAAAACCGACTTCGGAATTACCCAGGCATTCGACTTTCCATCGGTATATATCCTGCAGAACAAAATAGCAGGTCTTCATGGAAATGCAAATCAGTACAGGTTCCTGAGCAGGAGGCAGGATATACTCCGGCAGGCCGCGGAACTGTATACTGAACTCATCTTCGTCAACAAATACAGGATTTTATTGGATCAATTGCAAAACACGACCGCGCAGTTTGTTTCCGGGCTCAAGACTAAGTTTGAACTTGGAGCCATTGATGCAGTAGAGTTTTCGCAGAAAAAATGGCTTGAATCTGTCCTGTTGGTCAAGATCAGGCAGAACGAGATCCGAAAACAGGCTCTGACGATGCAGCTTACAGGAATGAACGGCGGTATTCCAATCGCAGTAAATGATACCATGTATCCTGCCCTGGACTCATTGCCTGTCCTGGATACGGTTCTAAACAGGATCCTTTTGGGCAATCCTGATCTGAACTTTATTAAAGGCCAGCAGTTTATCCGTGAAAAAGAGGTTAAACTTGCCAAAAGCAAGTGGCTGCCGAAGTTTGAAGCCGGGTATTATTCTGAAAGTACTTTGTCACAGGATCTGAAAGGTCTTCACCTGGGGATGAGCATCCCCCTTTGGGAAAATGTCAATACCGTGAAAAGGACCCGAAGCGAGGAGCGGTTGATCGGCCTGCAATGGGAGGAGTATCGCAATACTCTGTATTACGAAGTTTCAGGTTTGTACCAACAGTGCAATTTATCGCGAGCTTCTCTTGAAGAGGTCCGGGCGGGCATCGTTGCCAATGATTTTAACAGGTACCTTTCTGTTTTGTTGAAAGAGGGAAAAATTGATGCCTCCAGGTTCTTTTACGACCTATCAGGATGGTTGGCCATCAATGAGATGTATCTCAATGGCGAACTGGATATGAACCTGGCATACATCAGGTTAAAATCATACAGCTTTTAATCGTTAATGACCCCTCCCCTTAACCCCTCCCCTTAAAGGAGGGGCAGGGGTAGAGGTTATAAAAGATAAATCTTTACATAAAAACTACAGCTATGAAAAAAATCATTTTCCTTTTGTTATTCTTCCTGACTCTTTGGAAGATGAACACAACTGCATGCACAAATTTTCTCATTACCAAAGGCGCATCTGTTGACGGTTCAGTAATGATCTCATATACAGCTGATTCGCATACTTTGTATGGCGAGTTGTATTTCAGACCGGCTAAAGATTATCCGGCCGGCGCTATGGTGGACGTTTACGAATGGGATACCGGCAAATTCCTGGGAAAAATACCTCAGGCGCGACATACTTATTCCGTCGTCGGCAATATGAATGAATTCCAGGTTTCCATCGGAGAAACCACTTTCGGAGGGAGGGAAGAGCTGGGAAGTCAGCCCGGGGCCATCGTTGATTACGGATCACTGATCTATTTAACGCTTCAAAGGGCAAAAAGCGCCCGTGAAGCCATCAGGTCTTTCGGAGAGCTTGTCTCGCAATACGGTTATGCAAGCACCGGGGAATCATTCTCGATCTCCGATCCAAATGAAGCGTGGATCCTGGAGATGATCGGTAAAGGGAAAGCCGAAAAAGGCGCTGTATGGGTCGCCATGCGAATTCCCGATGGTTATATTTCCGGACATGCCAATCATCCGAGGATAACCCAATTCCCGCTTAATGATCCTGAAAATTGTATCTATGCGCCGGATGCGATATCTTTTGCACGCAAGATGGGCTGGTTTTCTGGTGAAGACAAGGAATTCAGCTTTTCTGATACCTATGCACCCCTTGATTTCAGCGGTGCTCGTGCCTGCGAAGCCCGTGTTTGGGCTATGTTCAACCGGGTAAATTCCGAGATGGGTCAATACCAGGATTATGCAATGGGGAAAATCCAGAAAGGGAAATTCGGCTATCCGACTAACCGGATGCCGTTATGGATCAAACCGGATAAGAAAATATCCGCTTACGACGTGATGGAACTTATGCGGGACCACTATGAGGGTACAAAGATGGATATGAACAATGATATTGGCGCGGGCCCGTTCAATTGCCCCTATCGCTGGCGTCCTATGGCCTGGACTGTGGATAGCGTCAAATACATTAATGAGCGTGCAACCTCGACGCAGCAAACCGGGTTTGTATTCGTGGCGCAATCGCGTTCGTGGTTACCCGACTGGATCGGAGGAGTTTTATGGTTTGGTGTTGATGATACTTACACCACCGTTTTTACTCCGATGTACTGCGGCATAACCAAGGTGCCCGAATCTTTCGAGGAGGGTAACGGCAGCTTGCTGAAATATTCTTCAACATCAGCATTCTGGGTATTTAACTTTGTTTCAAACTGGGCTTATACCCGTTATAGCGACATGATCAAAGACATCCAGAAAGTTCAGCGTCAGCTCGAATCGAAATATATCGATGAGGTAAACAATATAATTGATAAAGAAGCTCTTGCCCTTATGCACACAGATAAAAACAAGGCAAGGTCTTATCTGACAAATTATTCGGTTGATGCCGGAAACAGTACGGTAAAGCGGTGGCAGGAATTAGGACAGTATTTGCTTGTTAAATATATTGATGGCAACATCAAAAAAGAAAAGGATGGAAAATTTGAAGATAACGGCACAGGTCAGGCTGTAATGCCAAGTCAGCCCGGTTATCCTCAATGGTGGCTGAAAGAAATTGCGCGTGAACATGGCGATGTGATTAAGGTCGTAACAGTTGAATGATCACTCTGGCCAAAGGTCAGATTCTGAATCCGGTTTCGGGAGAATTGGAGCTTGTCACAGAATTATTTCAGTTAATTTTGTGAGTGGATTTTTTCTTTTTTGAATCCCGGACAGCAGGATTTCATGGCGGATAAAATTGAAAAGCTGGATCTTGGACACACTAAACATGGATTGGACAAGAATCTCATTATCAGGATTTCCGATGTTCAGGATGATAAATTCCTGGAAACCGATTCCCCGCACAGGCACAATTTTTACATGATCTGCCTGGTGGTCAAAGGAGGCGGAACCCATGTAATCGATTTTGAAAAAATTGACATTCTTCCGAACCGGCTGTTCTTTATTCAACCCGA
>Ga0233425_10011675_pt1 | contig 10170 bp, 6 predicted proteins | sample Watercolumn_Towu_2_FD_181712 | JGI IMG/M metagenome (GOLD analysis project Ga0233425, IMG submission 181712) | Freshwater microbial communities from Lake Towuti, South Sulawesi, Indonesia - Watercolumn_Towuti2014_140_MG | ecosystem: Environmental > Aquatic > Freshwater > Lake | place: Indonesia... | reverse complement strand
CCTCGACCGTCGGCTCCGAGTAGCACAGGCCCATGCAGCCGGTCTGCTCGATGCGCACGTCGGTCAGGTTGTTTTTCTTCAGTTCATCGGCGAAGGCGTCCCACGCCTTGCGCGCGCCGGCGGCGATGCCGCAGGTGCCCATGCCGATGATGATCTGCGCCTGTTTGCCGTTCCAGCGCTCCTGCCAGCCGGCCTGCGCCTGGCCGCGCAACTGGGCCAGTCCTTCGCGATTCAGTTTCGTCATGATGAGATTCCTTTCAGGCGACCGCGGCCTGCTTGCCCTGATACTTCGCCAACACGTCCGGCAAATCGGCCTTCTTCAGGTTGCCGTAGACCTCGCCATCAATCGTCAGCACCGGCGCCAGCCCGCAGCAGCCGAGGCAGCGCACCACCTCGACCGAGAACTCGCCGTCGGGCGAGACCATGTTGACGCCCGCGCCGATCAACGACTCGAGCTCGCGGATCAGGTCCTCGCCGCCCTTGAGGTAGCAGGCGGTGCCCATGCAGACGGCGATCTGGTGCCGGCCCGGCTGCTTGAGCTTGAACAGGTGATAGAACGTGATCACGCCATAAATCTTGGCCAGCGGCACATCGAGCAGCTCCGCCACCCGGAACGCGACCTCGCGCGGCACGTAGCGGTATTCCTGCTGCACCTTGTGCAGCACCATGATCAGGTTGCCCGGCTTGTCCTTCCACTGCCGGATGAACTCCAGCAGCGCCGGCGAAAGTTCCGTTTTCGTTTCCACTTGCATCGTCGTGCTTTCCCTTTCCGCGCGCGTTCAGCGCGCAGCGCGGCAAAGGATACGCCCGCGCCCCCGGCTGACAAGACTTTTGATGGAAAATATTTCACATAGCTTGCAACAGAACTGCTTTATTGTTACATCTTTCGGCGAAGTAATGTTATTTCGATCACAATAACGAGGTGAACCATGGCTATGAAGCATGACATCGCGCAGCGGCTCTCGCAGTACCGGAGTGTGCTCTACAAGCTCAAGGCGCTCGGCTTTGTGCGCGTCTTCTCCGACAACCTCGGCGACGCGCTGGAGATCTCGCCCGCCCTCGTGCGCAAGGATTTCTCCACCTTCAGTCTGACCGGCAACAAGCGCGGCGGCTACCTCATCGGGGATTTGCTCGACAAGTTGAACCGGCTGCTCGGCAAGGACAAGGTTCAACGCATCATCATCGTTGGCTGCGGCAAGATCGGGCAGGCGCTGATGACCTACAGCGGTTTCACGCGCGAGGGCATTCAAGTCGTCGCCGGCTTCGATTCCAGCGCCGCTGTCATCAACCCGCAGGCCTCAATCCCGATCCACGACATCAAGGAACTGAAGGCCTACATCAAACGCGAAGGCATCCGCATCGCCATCATGGCGGTACCGGACAACGCAGCCTCGCACATCTTCGACCTGCTGCGCGCGGCGGAGATCAAGGGCGTGCTGAACTTTGCGCCGGTCCCGCTTAAAAGCGTTGAAGGCTGCGTCGTCCGCAACATCAACATCGGGCTGGAACTAGAAAACCTGTTCTACCTCGTCCGCTTCTCCGGCAAGTTGCCACCCCACCCCGCCGGTCGCGCCGCCTGAAACGGTATCTTTCGTCAGATTGCAGAATAACTCACCCGATCGAAAACGAGAGGACCGTTATCCCGGCTGTTTATACGCGGCCATGGGGAATTTGATTTTGATGGGCTCGCGGAAGACCGCGTGACTGAGAATGAGTTGGCCCTTCTCTAGGCGGGTCGCGGCGGCTTTGATGTCGGGGTTGAGGAAACGGTAGCTGCGCTCAGCCATTTCGGCGGCGTTGGTGCGGCCAAGCAGCGTTGTTGAACAGTTGCCGGTGACGCGGTCATGTACGGCGCTGAGGAATTGTTGCGCGCCAAACAGCACGATGCCGAGTGACCGGCCACGCTCGGAGACTTCGAGGACTTGTTCCAAGATGGGCGAACCCTTTGCGCCTTCTGGGGCGTATTTGTTCAACTCGTCCACGAAGATGATGACCTTCTTCGGCAAGTCCTCTTCGGCAACATCGCTTTCGGCGTAAAGGTTGTAGATCGTGCGGAGGATGTCGCCGAAGACCAACGTCTTTTCCTCGTCTTTAAGGTTGTAGATGTCCACGACGTAGGTGTGTCCGCCCTTGATGTTCTTGATCTTCTCGCCGAGGTCGCAATGGTTACGGCTGAGTTGATCCACGAAGATGCCGGACTGGCGCGTCTGGACGATGCGCCGCAGAATGCGACGGAACCGGTTGACCGTGATCGCCGCGACTTCGCCAACTTGCCGGGTTTTGTTCTCCTTCGGGTCAACAAGACCGGGGCCGTCGAGGAGGCTTTGCCACGTTTTGACGGTGGACCAATTCGGGTCTTTGCCGGGCGATTCGAGCTTCTGTTGAATCTCGCCGATGAGGGCGCGCATCGTATCCCAAGCATCGGGGACATGCCCCATGAGCAGGTCGAGTTTGTCTTTCGCATTGCTAAGTGAATAGGCGTAGGTGTTGAAGGGAATGTCAGGCGTTGAATGGCTGTTAGGCTTGCCGGTATTGGCGGAGTGTTTGCCGTTCGGCAAAAGGTAATGAACACGGTCGGCGGGGAATGGCTTGGCTTCCAAGCCGAGCGCCTGCCACATTTCGTGACCCAGCGGCGTGAGTTTGTCGTTTGGCTCGTGGATGTGAAGCAAGTCGTCGTGCTTCACGTTCAAGAGAATGACCGCCGTCTTGTCGGCGTCGGAATACCGCTGGAGCGCGGCGGTGAGCAGGAACATCACGTAGCTGGTCTTCGTCGCCAGCCCGGAGATACCGGAGATGTTCATGTGCGCGCCTTCCGGGCCGAGCAGATACCGGGCGTCGAGGAAACACGGCGCTTTTGTGCCGTTGCTCATCTCAATCAGACCGGCGGGAATCTTATTCTCTTCCTTGATGGCGTCCGCGCCGAGCGCCTTGAGGATGCCTTGCGCGTCGGCGAACCGTACCCGCGCTTCGCTCGGCACCGGCATGTAAACTTCCTCGGTGTTGGACATCACGTTGCACTTGGCGACGGTCGTGCCTTGCCGGGGCGTCTGCGGGTCTTCGGTGGCCTCGCCGAAGTTGTTGGAAATGTAGTTCGACAGATGCGTGTTGGCGTCAGTGGCGTGCTCCAAGTTCATCACCAAGCCATACGTCTTGCTCTGCCGGTAGGACTCCGCCTCGACGATGTCGAACGGGTTGACCAGCACCTCCGGCGCGAGCCAGAAGGAAAACTCGTTGGATTGGTTTGGGGCTTTCTCAGTGGCCGATGCCCGGCCGATGATCTTGTTTTCGTCGCTCATATTGTTCTCCCCATCAGTTTCGGCGGCGGCCAATGCAGGCCCGCCCGCAGGATTGCGGTGCTGACAAAACTGTTCTTCACGCACCGCTCGGCTTGGAACACCGGGTACAAGTGCGCGTGCCATCGCCGATCCATCCCGTGCGGCGTAACCGTCCGCTCCGCCAGCAAGGCGTTGCTCAACTTCGTCACCAACGCGCTCGGCGGCGCATCTGCGTCCAAGACCGGCAACTCTACCTTGATGACGCCCATCAACGGATAATCCATGAACTTCTGCATCCGTAGCCGCAGATACCAGACCGCCACGGTGCGCCCGCCAAACTGTCCCTTGAATGCCAGCGTTCGGTTGCCTTCCGGCAGGTCCGCCAGCAGTTGCCACAGGTTGATTTCCTTCGACCGGCCTCGGCCGATCTTAAAATGCGGCGTCTTGTTGAAGTTCTTCGAGATACCGACGATCAACGGCTGTTGCTCGCCGTACACCGCTTTCAGCAGGTCGTACTGCACAATGCGGATCGGGCCGTCCACCACGATGCCTTGCCCCGGCCCGGCGGACTTGGCGGACGCAATCAACGCTTCCCGTTCCACCTCGCTCATGACCGACCGCATCGTGTCGGCGGCGCGGGCGCGCAAGTCCTGGCCTTCCCGTCCCTTGGCTTCGATGTCGGCCAGTTGATACGTCTCGCCCAACGGCGCAATCGCTTCCTCCAAATCCGCCTTCAACTCTGCGCTGAGTTGGCTGAACCCGACCATCAACAGATTGCGGAAGCTCGACGGCCCGATGGACAACCGCCCATCATCATGCCGGAACAACGCCACGCACCCGACCTGTCCCAAGATGACTGGTGTCTGACGGTCGTGCTCCAGACACGTGCCGACGAAGAACGACCGCATCGAGCCGTCTTGAAAATACCGGAAGACGTGTTCTTCCGGTCGTTTCAACGGCTGGAGCGGGACGTAGGTGTTACTCTGGCCAAACTCAAACGGTTCATCGAGCAGCTTGTCTTCCTTCGTCGCCTCCTGATCCTGCAACTCGTCGGCATCCGGCCGTAACTCGTCCTCAATCGCCCCGCCCACAGCCGGCAAGACATCCGTGCCGTTGGACAACACCTGCAACGCCGACTGCAACCGGAAGATGTGCGGGAGCTGTCTCATGTTGTCAGACTTGTAATCAACGCCTCGACCTTCTGTTTGAATTGTCCCAACTTGTCCGGAGCAACTTTCCCCTGTTGGACCGCCATGAGGACTTGCGCTGCTTTCTTCCATCGGTCTGTGTCGGTAATCGTCACACCCAATGTCGTCTCAAGATCGTTTGGCAGCGTGTCCACTGCGCGCGTGAAGGAGTTCTTTGATTGTTGGATTAGATTGTTCAGGCCGTCTTGGATAAGCTTCGCCCTTCCGATTTTACCGGCATCCATGTCGTGCAGCACGGCGTGTTTGATTCGCAACTCACCGAGGAGATTCATGAACCGATGGATGTTGTACTTCCCAACCGGTTCGAGAACGAAGACACCTTTCGAGTTTGTGGCAATCTCGCCTCGTTTGACGAGATAGCTGATGACCACCTGTTCTGAAAGTCCCTCCACGATCAGCACTCCATGCGCAAAGAACAGATTGCAGCGTTCGGGATTCAGCCAAAGGAAATGACGCACAGCCTCAAGTTCGACATCGGCTTCCGTTACCGGAACCGGAGCGCCGCCACTTGCCCCATCAACAATCGCTTTAATCTGCTGGTTATCCTCAAAAATCTCTTTCAACTTTTCTCTGCTGGCCTGTGCGACTTCCGTCTTCCCATTGAGCCGACTCACGCAAGCCAAGTCCGCGATGTCGTCGGCATTGTAACTGACGAATTGGGGCGAGTGCGTAGCGGCAATGACTTGTCGTCCGGGTTGGGCGGCGAGCTGTCTCAGGCTTGTATCCAAAACATCCTGCTGCGGCGGGTGGAGAAAAGCCTCTGGTTCTTCAAACAGCAGAAGTTCCATTTCCGGAGAGAACTCTTTTTTCTTCGGTGGCGGCTTCGGGGCAGTGTAGCTGGCGGAGATTCGAACAAGTGTGAAAATCAAATGGCGTTGCAAGCCGTGGCCAAACGCCCCCGGCTCCATCTTCTCGTTCAGCGCGTTGTCGGTCAGCGTGTGCCTGATAAGGTTCTTGACGATGTCGTCGTCCTGAGGGCTGCTCACGCTGAGATTGAAAGCAACGCCCCATTCCCTAATCTCGTCGTTGACCTTGCCCTCCAAGCCTGAAAGCGACCGCTTGTCGTCCGTTTCCTCAGTCTTGATTGCCGTGCCGAATTTCTGGAACTCCCCGGTAAGCGCGGCAAACGCAGCACTCGACTTGATGATCGGTTTGAGGATGTCGTTAATGAGGTCGCGCAGTGCGCTTGGCCCGGTAAGTTTTGTGTGTTCCTCCAAGCGACTCGTGGCCGGTATGTAGATCACGCTACCAAGCTTGCCTTGTCCCACATTCTTCCACCCGTAGAACAAGTTCGTGGAGAGCGCCGCATTTTCGTAGCCAAACACCCCTGCCTTGGCTTTGTCCGAAGGCCACAGCCATTTGCGCACGCGACAGCCTTTGTTTGCCATCAAGTACTCCGCCTTGATTGTGGCTGCTTCGTCATCGGTGAGTACGTATTCGATCTCGACCCAGCTTTCTTGGTCGTCTGTGGTGAACTTGGGGAAATCCCTGTCGAACTCAAACTTCAACTCCTTCTCGTAGAACGCCCGCACAGCGTCAATGACGTTGCTCTTGCCGGAGTTGTTTGCGCCGATGAGTAAAGAGTAGTTACCGAACTTGATCGTCTGGTCGGCAATCGAGCGGAAGTTGTGAATGTGGATTTCGCGGATTCTCATTGCGTTACCTCCTCCTCGGCAGCCGGGTTGCTGGTCTCGACACCGTACTCCGCCGCTTCTTCCTTCACCTTGCCGGCTTCCGGTTTCTCTTTCGGTTCAGCAACGTAGAGTTCCCGGTACACGGATTGGACGGCGGCGAGTCCTTTGGCGTCCACGTCCCACAACTCGGCGCACAAAGTGTCGAGCTTTTCGTGAATCGGCTCGGTCGCGTCTTTCGCCCCGCCCGACAGTCGCTCCGCTTCCGCTGCGATTTTCTTGTGATGGCTGGAAGCGGCGTCAAACTTCGGAATCCGCGCACGCTCCAAAATGCTCGGCGTGCCGAAACTTTTGCTACCGGGTTGCGAGAAACAACTCACGGCGAGGCGGAACGGCGTTGAGTTCATAGTGCCGGCAACGAAGTAAGCTTCTTCCTCGGTGTCGAGGCCGATGATAGTGAACGTCTCTTGAGGCAGGACAAGCTGGCCGTTCTTTCGCGAAATGACAGCCGCCTCGATTCGCCGGGCTATCCGGGGTATAACAACTTTCCACGGCTTCATTGTGTAATCGCCCACTGCAAAGATGGAGTAGAAGGCGTGCTTCTCCATCAGGCTCTTCACGCTCTGCGACGAACGCTTTAGCAGCGTGTTCTTGTTTAACTGAAGCCATTTTAGGGCAAGTGGGTACTTGCTCTCCATAATGTCCTCGTCAATCCCGCACCGCTTCTTCGGGTCTTGAACGAAGAGAATGTATGCGCTGGGTGTGGCATTCCATGTCTCAACATCCTGTCCCTTGATTAGTGGGTGCAGCAGTTCTTTCTCAAGGCGCACCTGCAAGCTCTCGACATTCCGCTTCGCGTTTTCCGTGATATTCCGCGCCGTAACTGTGCCGTCATGGTGGTCGGTTAGAATCTCAAACCAATACACTGCATTTGCGCCACCTGTGTACACACCGGCATGACCTTCGTAGGCCGACTTGCCGAGAACCTTTTTGATGGTCCTGATGACCCACTCGTTGCCGGTGAGCCATGCGCTTGTCGGGTCGTTCGAATCGGACGGCTCGGCTTTCCAGTTCTTGCGTTGTGTCTTGCCGGTCACCTCATCAAGCGTTGCGTCATAGTCAAATGAACCTTTCCGACCGGTTTCCTTCTTCTGCCAGTAGGTGTAACTGACCGGATACTTTTGCGCCTCGCCCTTGCGGAGAACGAACACCGCCGTCTTGTTCGTCGCGCCCTCGAAAAGCTGAATCTCGCTGAAATCGTCCACAAACAGGCAATTCAGTGGCCGGTTGCGTCGGGTTTTGAATCGGCGGAATCCTTGCGCCGCGCCGGCCATCTTGAATACCGCCTGTGTGATGACGAAACCAAGTTTGCCGCCGTCTTTGAGATAGCTGTCCGCCGCGACGTAGGTGACGAGCATGGAAATGTCCTTCTTCCCTTTGCCGAGAATGGTGTCCATGCCGCTGTGAACGAACAAACCGTGGCGCTGCCAGAGGTCTTTTGTTTCGTTCCGGTAGCCTTCGGGTAAGTTCTCCCAGCCGATCCATGGCGGATTGCCGGCCACGTAGTCGAATGGCGCGAGGAAGACCGGCGCGAAGGCGTTTTTCAGAATTCGCGCCCACATGCCGTTGCGGCCTTTGGTGTGGAGGTCGAGCAGCTTTTCGTAGAGCGTCTCGATGACGGCGGCGTCCTCTTGCCACGCTTTCTCGGCGGTGATGCATTTGTCTTTCAACTCCGTTTCGTTGTAGCAGGGCAACAGCGGCGCTTTGGCCTGTTTGATGAACTGCGCGGCGGGAGTGGACGGCGTTTTCTCCAAGTGTTGGTCGAGCAGATTGGTCAGCGTCGTCACGCCGTCTTGTGTGGCGAGCCGACGCGGTATCTCGACCTTGCCGATGGAGAGCCAGACGCGGACTTTCTCCTGCTCGAACAGGTCGTGATCTTTCCGGGAAGGCGTCATGACGGAGTCGGCGAGATAGACCGGGATTTCGAGCGGTTCTTTGCCGCGCGTTTTCAACAGCGGACCGAGCGCGAGCAGGTAGTTGGTGCGGGCGGCGATGACGGCCAGCGGATTGAGGTCAATGCCGACGATGTTGTGGCAAATTTTGCGGAGCAACTCGCCTTCGTCCATGGACTGCGCGAGCGAGTTGGCCCGGATGGCGTTGATCGCCATCATCAGGAAGGTGCCGGAACCGCAGGTCGGGTCGAGAAGGCGCGTTTCGGGGTCGCCCCGGAACTTGCCGCCTTCGAGCATGTTCAAGACGCGCTGCGCCAGCCAGTCGGGCGTGTAGTATTCGCCCAGCGCCTTGCGGATGTGCGGCGAGACCAGTCGGTGATAGAGCTTTTTAAGCATGTCCTGCGTGGGTGCCGGTGCCAAGTCGAGGGTCGCGGGATCGTATTGCGCCAGCCGTTTGACGACATCGCGAAGGCAGGCCGCCAGTTCCGGGGTGAAGTACTTCACGTACCAAGCGAAGAAATCGCCTTCAAGGAAGTTGCGGATACCGGCCTCGCGGAATGGCCCACCCTTTTCAAGCTGCGCGAAGTTCGCAGCCAGTTCATCAGACGAAAGCTCTGCCCATTTCTCCAACGACGGCATCGGCAGGTCGGTGTACCGGCCGACAATGATGTACGCCAGCAGCTTGGTCAGGATGGCGAAGAACGTATGCGTTGCGAAAAAGAACCGGTTGAGGTCAAGGCCATCGGCCGGAATGCCGAACGCCTTGACCATTTTCCGCAGTTCCGCCTCGTTGGCCAGCTTGACGCGCCACTGTTCGTACTCTGTAACCGCACCGAAGAACTGCGCCCATTGGTCGAAGATCGCCTCCAGGGCGGGTGAGGCCGCGTGTTTTTCCAGCGTCTGGTAGAGCGCCTTGACCGTGCGCTGGGTGCGGACGTTTTGGGCGGAGAAGTCCTCGGCCAGATATTCCGGCAACAACGCGATGCCGGAATGCAGCGAGAAGAAGTAGTCGAGAAACTTCCGGCAGGTCTGCGCATTGACGGGCACCGGCTGGCTGACATTCCAATCGTGCGCCGGCTTGGTGGCGAAGATGAAATAGTGGCCATCCGTGCAACAGCCGACGACGCGGCCCACCGGCTGGCGGTTGCGGAAGTAGAACGTGTCCACGTAGTCTTTGATCTGCCCGATCGTGTGATGGTTGGCGCGGGAGGCATTGTCCGTGGTGAGTGAACCAGGCCGCTCCCATTCCACAATGAACCGGTTATAGATGGTATCGGCGCGGCCACTGCCCAGCGTCACCTCGGTATGCGGCACCAGTTCAATCCCCTCGTCCTGCGCGACCTTGATCAAGTGCGACTCGACCTCCGCGCGAAACGACTTCTCCAACACGCCAGGTTTGGCCACTGCGTGGAAAACCTCCGCCAACTTTTTCGCTAGATCGGACATGTTGTTTACCTCGCGCCGCGGTGTGACATCTCATGGCCACAGCCGACAGCGCGAACTTAGCAAGCCAGCGTCTAGCAGCGCAATCAAAAGCCTGTGCCAGCCAGCCCTTGGTCTAAGGCCTGGAAAAACGCCTGCTCCGCTTTCCATGCCCCGGGGATGCCGTTAGCAATTTCCCCGCTGATAAAGGTGCCACGGCGCATCGGACAGCGAGAGCTTGTCCTGTCCCACCCCGCCGTCCGCGCTTAATCGTCACCCTACGGTCGTACATGCCAGCCTGTGTTGCGGAGACGCGTACGCAACGCGCTCTGGAACTCTGGGTGGGCGGGGCTTTCCAACCCTGCAAACACACGCACGCGGGAGCTGTAGCTCCCGCCCACAGGCAACAGAACGCGGGGCTGGAAAGTCCCGCCCACAACCGAGTTGCTTGGCAGCCGGCCTATGCACGAAAGATTACTGCTCACAGTGGAAGGCCGTGGAGAGTCTCCTTGGGTTGACGCGCATGCGCCTTGTCCGCGTGACCGGGCCTGCTCCGCCCCGGCGAAAATATTTTCCCGACCGGCTTGACACAGCCGCTTATCTGCATATCTTCACGTCAATGAAGATACGCAACTACGAAATCTACGAGATCAACGCCGGGCTCTGCCACACCCTGGCGCAT
>Ga0233425_10011674_pt1 | contig 10170 bp, 4 predicted proteins | sample Watercolumn_Towu_2_FD_181712 | JGI IMG/M metagenome (GOLD analysis project Ga0233425, IMG submission 181712) | Freshwater microbial communities from Lake Towuti, South Sulawesi, Indonesia - Watercolumn_Towuti2014_140_MG | ecosystem: Environmental > Aquatic > Freshwater > Lake | place: Indonesia... | reverse complement strand
GGCCGCCCCGTCGCGTCCGGGAGGGCCGATGCACTCCAACATGCGTTCAATCGCCGCCGCCCTGGCAGCGCTGTCGTGTGCGTGCCTGGTCCCTGGTTGCCAGGATGCCCCCCAGCCCCCTGCCGTCGAGACCATCCTCCAGCCCCTTGCGGAATGCGCTGCCGATGCCGACTGCACCAACCCGCCCCCTTGCAGCATCGGGAAGTGCGCTGCCGGCCTGTGCCGCTGGGTAGCGGCCTTTCCCGGGTGCTGTACCGAGGACAAGCAGTGCGCCCCCGGAGATCCCTGCCTGGTCGGGACCTGCTCGCAGATGGAGGAGGGGATCGGGACGTGCGAGTTCTTTGAAAACCCCGCCCGCCCCGACTGCTGCAACTACCCGTCCGACTGCGACCAACCCCCCCCGGGCTACGTGGCCGTGTGCAAGCCCGACCCCAAGGCGGGGTACACCAAGTGCTCCTACATCGTCGACCCCGAGGTGTGCACCCCGCCGTTCGAGTCGCTCGTGATCAACGAGTTCATGGCCAACCCCAAGGCCGCGGATGATTCCACCGGCGAGTGGATCGAGCTGTTCAACCCCTCGCTCGACCCGGTCTTCCTCAACGGCTGGACCTTCAAGGATGCCGATGCCGACGAGTTCACCGTGGTCAGCGCTGCCCCCCTCGTGGTCCCGCCCGGCGGTTATTTCCTCCTGGCCCGCAGCGACAACCAGGACAACAACGGCAAGCTTACCCCCGACTATGTCTACTACAACTTCACCCTGTCCAACGGTGCGGACGAGATCATCCTGTTCAACCCCGCAGGAAGCGAGGTGGACCGGGTCGAGTACGGCCCGCCCGCCCTGCCCGCACTGGAAGGAGCCTCCCTCGAGCTTGCAAGCCCCTACATGGACAACAGCAAGCCGATGCACTGGAAAACGGCCCAGCGGGTCCGCCCGCCGGCGCTCGACAAAGGCACGCCGGGCGAAGCCAACACCGACACCTTCTTCTTCTACTATACCCCGGTGGTGTGCAACGACGGCAACGCATGCACCCTGGACACGTGCGGCGATGCCGGCGAGGCCCTCTGCACCCACGAACCGATCCAGGAATGTTGCCTCTACGACGTGGACTGCAACGACGGCAACCTCTGCACCAACGACATCTGCAAACCCGAGAGCCTGGCCTGCACGCACGTCCAGATTCCGGGCTGCTGCAACGTTTCCGCCGACTGCCCCCTGCTCTCCACCTGCACCGTCCCGTCCTGCGCCAACCACAAGTGCCGCTACGTCGTCGACCCCGAAACACCGGGCTGCTGCATGGCCGATGCGGACTGCAAGGACATCAACCCGTGCACCATCGACTACTGCGCCCAGGTCCCGGGAATCCCCTACAAGACCTGCCACAACAAGAGTCCGGGAGGCATCCAGTGCTGCCTCAACGACGTCCAGTGCCAGGACGGCCTGCCCGAGACGCTCGACCAGTGCGAGAGCTACAAGTGCAGCCACACGCCCAACCCCGACTTCTGCACCGGCCCGTGCGACGACGCAGACCCCTGCACCAACGACGTCTGCAACTACGCCACGAGCCTGTGTGCGCATGAGCCCATCGCCGGCTGTTGCAAGGACGACACCCAATGCGACGACGGCGACCCCTGCACCCAGGACCTCTGCCAGACCGCGGTCCACAAGTGCGCCCATCCCCAGGTCCAGGGATGCTGCCACAAGGATGACGACTGCAAGGGGTTCCTCTCCGACCAGGACCTCTGCAAGACCCCCATCTGCGTCAACTCCAAATGCCGCCTGGTCCACCTGCCCGACTTCGACTGCTGCCTCACCAGCACCGACTGCGACGACGGTGACTTCTGCACCGATGACGTCTGCAACCCCGGCAACAACACGTGCACGCACCTTCCCAAGGGAAAGGGGTGCTGCAACACGCTCGCGGACTGCATCGAGGACGACGACCCATGCACCCAGCTCGTGTGCGCCTCCCACACCTGTGCCAACGTCGCGAAGGAAGGCTGCTGCAAGGCTGACTTCGAATGCAGCGACGGCAACCCCTGCACCGTCGACGTCTGCATCAACTGGACCTGCCGGTTCGACCCGCTCGGCATCCCGGGCTGCTGCGTCACCGATTCCGACTGCTTCCAGCCGGCCAGCCAATGCGCCGCGGCTGTCTGCTCGCCGCTCCACGTCTGCCAGGAAGTCCCGGTCCCGAACTGCACCCGAAACGTCGACTACGCCGAGACCTTTGCCGCAGGCAAGTCGCTCGCCTGGCTCGGCTACTCGACCGCACCGGCCGGCAGCTTCACGCTGGGTACGGGAGGCAAGGCCCTGGGACCGGACAACTGCGCCCGCTTCGACTTCAACACCACCCTTTCCGGCTTGTCCGGCTGCCTGCACACCCCCTGGATCGAGGCCAAGGACCCGACCAAGCCGGTCACGCTGTCGTTCGAGCAGCACTTCGAGACCGCGCTCACCGCGGACATCCCCCCATTGCTGTCGGTTGCAGTCCGTCCCCTCGGTGCCCCGACCGCGCTGACGTTGCTCGAATCCGACGGGAGCACGCTCCCCTCGAACGAGCCGATCTTCGCCGGCATACCGTACAAGGCACTGGTGTCGCCCTTCCGGATCGAGCTGTGCGCCACGCTCCCCCAGGGGCTCGGCGCCGGCACGTGGCTCGTCGACACGGTCAAGGTGGGCCTTGGAAACCCGCCCCGAATCCAGGGGGAATTCCCCGACGTGGCTCTCGAGCTCGGCTTCAAGGCCGAGCTTCCCTTCACGGCCTCCGACGACGACGGCCAGCCGCTGGCCTTCTTCCTGTCCGGCCCCAAGCACGCCTCGTTCAAGGGGCTTGCCGCACAAAGTCCGGGCCAGGGTTCCGGAACGCTGGTGCTCGCCCCGGTCCTTTCCGTCGACCTCGGCACGTTCGACATCCGCCTCGAAGTCACCGACGGCTTCTTCATCGACAGGCGTCGCATCACCGAAACCGCGTACGTCGCCAAGTGCCACTACGACTCGGAATGCGACGACGGGGACTTCTGCACCGCGGATGCCTGCAACCCGGTCGAGGGCTGCGCGAACACCCCCTACCCCGGGTGCTGCAACGAGCTGACCCCGTGCACCGATGACGACCAGTGCACGCAGGACGTGTGCGTCGATTCCGCCTGCACCCATCCGCCCCTCGAATGTTCCGACGGCAACCCGTGCACCGACGACCTCTGCGACCCGAAAGAGGGATGCCTCTTCCCCTACAACATCGGCGGCTGCGATGACGGCAGCGCGTGCACGTTCAAGGACATCTGCTTCAAGGGGAAGTGCTCCGGGATCCAGGTGGACTGCAACGACTCGCTGGCCTGCACCCTCGATACCTGCAACCCGGCCGAGGGATGCATGCACAAGTCGCTCTGCTCGGACAACATCCTCTGCACCACGGACGTGTGCACGTCCAAGGGATGCCGCTCGGGCAAGATCCCGGTCGGGTCCCCCTGGGTCGACGGATTCATCGATGCGGAATGGTCCTCATCCTCCATCCAGGGGACCGGGAGCAACCTGCTCGGGCCGGTGCAACTCCTCCTCGACACGGACAACCTGTACACCGCGCTCAAGCTCCCCCCGCAGGGTGGGGACGGGCTCGTGGTCTTCTTCGACCTGGACTTCACCAAGGGAAGCGGGGCCTCGGATCTTTCCAAGCTGCCGACAGCGGAAGGGCCTCTCGGGTCGCTCCTGAACCCTGCCGTCACGGTTGCGTTCCCCGGCTTTGGCGCCGATGCGGCCCTGGCGGTGCGTTGGGACAGCGACCTCATGGTCGGCCTCGCGCAAAGCGGTTGCTTCCGGTTCGAAAAGGGGGCAGCGGTCCCCGTCCCGTGCTGGGTATCCGGGCTGACCGACGGGAGCATCGAGGCGTTCCTGCCGCTCACCTCCCTGTATGGCAACCCGCCCTACCAGGCCATCGTCTCCGCCATGGCCGTGGTGCTGTCCGACGCAACGGGACAGGTGACCGAGACGGTCCCGGCCGCGCTCCAGGGCAAGATCTCCGACGTGCTGGTCTTCGGCATTCCGTCCGCCCAGTGCCAGATTTCGTTCTGCGGCGACGGCGTGCTCGACGGCGGTGAAGAATGCGACGACGGCAACAACAATTCCGACACCAAGCCGGACAAGTGCCGCACCGACTGCAAGAAGGCCTGGTGCGGTGACGGCGTGCTCGACTCCGGAGAGCAATGCGACCAGGGCAAGGACAACTCGGATTCCGTGCCCGATGCCTGCCGGACCTCGTGCGCTCCCGCCTGGTGCGGTGACGGAACGGTCGACACCGGGGAAAGCTGCGACGACGGACCCGCCAACTCCGACGAACAGCCGGACGCATGCCGAAAGAGCTGCCTTCAGCCCTGGTGCGGAGACGGCGTCATCGACTGGGGCGAAGCCTGCGACAACGGGCCGGCCAACTCCGACGACACCCCCGATGCCTGCCGCACCCTCTGCTTCCTGCCCTACTGCGGCGACGGGACAGCGGATTCCGGGGAGGAGTGCGACGACGGCCCCGCCAACTCCGACGACACCCCCGATGCCTGCCGCAAGAGCTGCAAGAACCCCGCATGCGGCGACGGCATCAAGGACTCCCAGGAGCAGTGCGACGACGGCCCCGCCAACAACAACGTGGACCCCGGTGCCTGCCGCCTCAACTGCATGCTCCCGGGCTGCGGGGATGCCGTGCTCGACCCCGGCGAGGAGTGCGACGACGGCAACAAAACCGACTGGGACGGCTGCCAGGCAGACTGCAAGATCTACATCGTCACCTGCGGAGACGGCCTCAAGACCCCCAACGAAGAGTGCGACGACGGCCCCGCCAACTCCGACAGCACGCCCGATGCCTGCCGGACCAACTGCAAGAAGGCCTGGTGCGGAGACGGCATCCAGGATGCAGCGGAAACCTGCGACGACGGAAACACCGTGCCCGGCGACAGTTGCGGCCCCGACTGCACCCCCTACGTCCCCTCCTGCGGAAACGGATGGGTCGACCCCGGCGAGGAATGCGACGACGGCCCCAACAACTCCAACACCAAGCCCGATGCCTGCCGCAAGAGCTGCAAGAAGGCATCCTGCGGCGATGCCGTCGTCGACTCGGGAGAGCAGTGCGACCAGGGCGTCAAGAACAACGACACCCTCCCCAACGCGTGCAGGACCAACTGCAAGAAGGCCTGGTGCGGAGACGGCGTGCTCGACATGGGCGAAGTCTGCGACAATGGCCCCGCCAACGCAGACGCTCCCAATGCCTGCCGAACCACCTGCAAACCGCCTGCGTGCGGCGACTCCATCGTCGATGACCTCTACAAGGAGCAGTGCGACAACGGCCCCGCCAACTCCAACACCAAGCCCGATGCCTGCCGGGGCAACTGCCTCCTCCCGGTCTGCGGAGACTACGTCATCGATTCCGGAGAGGAATGCGACAACGGCAAGAGCAACTCCGACCTCAAAGTCGATGCCTGCCGCAAGAGCTGCAAGAAGGCCTGGTGCGGCGACGGCGTCAAGGATACCCCGGAGCAGTGCGACAACGGCCCCGCCAACGCCGACGCCCCCAATGCCTGCAAGACCAGTTGCATCTCGCCGGTCTGCGGCGACGGCATCACCGACAACCTGCTGGGCGAAGAGTGCGACTTCGGTCCGCTGAACTCCAACAGCCAGCCCGACACGTGCCGGACCACCTGCAAGAACGCGGGCTGCGGCGACAACGTGAAGGATACCGGCGAGGAATGCGACGACGGAAACCTGATCCTGGGAGACGGATGCGCCCCGGACTGCACCATCGAGACCTACGTCCCTGACCCGGGGGACATCCTCATCACCGAGGTCATGCAGAACCCCGCCAAGGTCTACGACACTTTGGGCGAGTACTTCGAGATCCACAACACCCGCACCTTCGAAATCGACATCAACGGGTGGACCATCGACGACGGAGCGGCCGATCTCCACGTCATCAAGGCCCCGGGCGGCCTCATCGTGCCCCCCAAGGGCTACATCATCCTGGGCATCGAGGCAGACACCGGGCTCAACGGCGGCATCATCCTCCAGTACGAGTACACCGACGTCCTGCTGGGCAACGGAATCGATGCCATCGTCATGTCCTACAAGGGGAAGGTATCCGACGCCGTCGCCTGGGACGGAGGCATCGAATTCCCAGACCCCAAGGGGCAGTCGATGAACCTGGACCCCCTGTTCTTCACGCACCAGGCCAACGACCTGGGTACGTCGTGGTGCCTCTCCAAGACCCTGCTTCCCTCGGGCGACTTCGGCACGCCGGGGAAGGCCAACGAGAATTGCAAGTAGAGCGCATCCCGAGCGCTCATGCTGGCCTGACAGGGTTTCGCTGGCTGTCTAATTGCCCGGCTCGGGATTCCGTGCTAGGTTCGAGTGGAACACGAGGAGGTGAACATGCTGCTCGCTCAGTCATTGCTTCTTGTCATGGTGCTGTCCCAGGGGGGTGAGCCTGCCTATCAGGGCCCCAGGATGGTGAAGTTCGATGCCGGAGAGTTCATCATGGGCTGCACACCGGTCACCGACCGCAAGTGCCAGGCCGATGAACAGCCGGTCCGAAAGGTCACGCTGGCTGCGTTCGAGATCGACCAGCGGGAAGTGACGGTCGGCGAATTCGCCATGTGCGTCGGTGCCGGCAAGTGCACCAAGCCCCTTGTCAAGGCGGACAACAAGCACTGCAACTACGGCGAGCCGGACCGGACCGACAACCCGGTCAACTGCGTGAGCTGGGTCCAGGCCAACGAGTACTGCGTGTTCGTCGGCAAGCGGCTCCCGACCGAGGCCGAGTGGGAGCGGGCTGCCCGTGGAACCGACGGCCGTGACTACCCGTGGGGCAAGGAGCCGCCCGACTGCACGAGAGCGGTCATCAGCACTGGCAAGACGGCTGAGAATCCCGGCGAAGGGTGTGGCCAGAACGCCACCTGGCCCACGTGCAAGAAAAGCGGCGGCAACACGCCGGAAGGGCTGTGCGACATGCTCGGCAACGTGTGGGAGTGGGTCGCTGACTGGTACGCTCCGGACTACTATGCGGGGGCACCGGCAACGAACCCGGCGGGCCCGGCAACGGGCACCGAGCGCGTGCTGAAGGGGGGAGCGTTCACCAGCGAGATGGCCGAGACGTTCCGGGCCAGCGTCCGCCTCCACTTTGCACCGGAAACCGCGCTCGGCAACTTCGGCTTCCGCTGCGCCCGCAGCGTCCCCTGATCGTCGGTCCCCAACTCAGTTGATCCGGTCCCTGTTTTCGCGTAGAGTGCGTTCGCCTTGATTTGGGGGGTCGGCATGAGATTCTTTCCGTTGCTGATGGCAGTCCTGCTGCTGGCCGCGTGCGGCCCGAGCGAAGAAAAGTGCAAGCCGCTTTGTGAAGGGCTCCAGTGCGGGGATGACGGGTGCGGAGGGGTTTGCGGCACCTGCGGAGCGGACAGCATCTGCCTGGACGGGACGTGCCTCCAGTGCACGCCGGACTGCCTGGGGAAGATGTGCGGCCCCGACGGCTGTGGCAGCCAGTGCGGCGAGTGCTCGGAAGGGCAGGTCTGTGATGCTCTCTCCTACCTCTGCATCGAGACGCCGGCCGACTGCCAGCCCGTCTGCGCCACGCAGGGCTTCCAGTGCGGTCCCGACGGCTGCGGCGGCGAGTGCGGCGAGTGCGAAGAAGGGACGCTCTGCAAGCCCGACACCCACTCCTGCAAGGGGCAGTGCACCCCACAGTGCGACGGCCTCGAATGCGGCCCGGACGGCTGCGGCGGCCAGTGTGGAGATTGCGGCGAGGGAGCCACCTGCGACAACGGCGTCTGCATTCTCGATTCCGTGCTCCCGGAAGACGACTTCGTTGCCCTCTACGGCTACCAGGGCCGCATCCCGGGCGTGAACAACAACGAGCACGACCTCTACCTCGTGAACCCGGACCGCACCAATCCGCTGGTGCCGGGAGCCTTCGGTGCGCAGCCCCTGACCACGTTCGCCCTGTCCGGGGCAACCGACTGCCAGACCATCCTCGAGGAAGATGCCGAGGGCAATCCCACCAAGTACGGGCCCTGCTCCTGCAACTTCGGCTGCGTGGTGGACCGGGCGCTCAAGTGGATCGCCATCTCCCTCAAGAAGCCTGCGGCCACCGGCTTCACGTTCCAGATCGGCCGCTTCGACACGCAGCTCCACGTGGCCATGGTCAAGGGCGTGTTCCTCAAGGACATCATCGACTTCAAGTTCGCGGGCAACTACCTCTACTACACCAAGCAGTTCGCGTGCGACGGCGCCCACTGCCAGTACATGGTCTACCGGGTCCAGCTCGAGCCCGTCGGCCAGACCGAAGAGCTGTTCGTGTTCCCCCCCGATTCCGACCCGGACTGGCCCAAGCACTCCAACTACAAGGGGCACTTCAAGGTCAGCGCGGACGGCCAGATGCTCGTGTTGCTCGGGACCACGATCCGCTCGGTCCGCTACTACATCTGGAAGGCGGGCAACCTGCATGAGGTCGACTACGTCTGCAACCAGGTGGTCAACGGCGAGTGCATCGGTGCCGGCAGCGAGTACACCGATACCGACCCGGTCGCTATTTCGCCCGACAACTCCAGGGTCGCGGCCTTCACCGTCGCGGAACGGGACCTGCGCCTGCGCCTCTACGACACGAGCACGCTCCAGCAGAAGTACCTCAACCTGTTCACCGTCCCGACCGGCACGTACATGGCCGAGATCTGCAAGATGCTCCCCGACATCGACTGGGGCTTCCAGAAGGTCATCGGCGACCCGAAGTTCAGCCCGGACGGGAGCTCACTCTACTTCGTCACCTACTCCGCCTGCAACCTGATCTCCGCCGATTCCAAGCCCCACACCAACCTGATGATGATGGGGTTGTCCGCGGTCGGAGACGGGACCGCATTCGAGCAGACCGACTTCGTCAACATCACCAAGAACCCCAAGTCGGACGGCCCGGAGAACCTCGTGATCGAGGACTTCGACATCTCCCCCGCGGGCAAGACCATCCAGTTCGTCGCAAGCCCCATGTTCAACTTCCAGGGAGACCCGACCGACCCGATCATGGAACCGCTCCCTGCCGATTCCGAACGGGCCAGGAAGGACCGGGAGATCTGGCTCATCGGAAGTGGCGGCCAGGGCCGCACTCAGCTCACGAACGACAAGAAGTACGAGGCCAAGAACCCCATGGCCCTGGACTCCTCAGTAACCTCGTACTACAATGGCGGCGGCCAGGGAGGTTGAGATGCCGCTTGCTCCGGAACCCGTCTACAAGTGCTACAAGTGCAGCGAGGAGCTCCACTTCGACGTCAAGATCGGCCGCCGTGACATGTGCCCCAACTGCTATGCCTACCTGCATTGCTGCCGCAATTGCCAGCAGTGGGACCCCACGGTGCACAACCAGTGCCTCGAAGACCGGGCCGAGTTCATCCGGGACCGGGAAGAGGGCAACTTCTGTCTCTACTTCACCTTCAAGTCCCAGAACACCGAAGGCTCGTCCGAAGCCGACCAGGCCAAGGCCAAGCTCGAAAAGCTCTTTGGCATGAGCATGAACAAGGTCACGTCCGCGCCCAAGAGCGAAGATGATGCAAAAAAGAGGCTCGAAGCCCTGTTCAAGAAGAAGTAGACAGGAGGGAGATAGCCGACCATGTCCGAGGATTCAGTCGTCGTCGTGCTGGTGACCACACCGGCGGATCACTCGTCGCAGATCGCCTCTCACCTGGTGGAGAACCGTCTCGCCGCCTGCGTCAACATCATCCCCGACATCCGCTCGGTGTTCCGGTGGCAGGAAAACATCGAGGAGGACCGGGAATGCCTCCTCGTGATCAAGACCACCCGGCAATCCTTCGAGGCCGTCTCGCTGGCCGTCCGTGAGAACCACCCCTACACCGTCCCCGAGATCATCGCGTTGCCCGTCGTGGATGGATATGATGGGTACCTCAACTGGGTGCGGGACGGCGTGGGCACGAAGGAACCCAAGGAACACCAGTAGGCTCTGGCCCAAGTTCCAGGTTGATGCGTCACCCCCGAGTTCTGTCGTGAATAGCGACGAAACTGCCGAGGTGACGGGTCACCCCCGGAGTTCTGTCGTGAATAGCGACGAAACTGCCGAGGTGACGAATCACCCCCCGAGTTCTGTCGTGAATAGCGACGAAACTGCCGAGGTGACGAATCACCCCCCGAGTTCTGTCGTG
>Ga0233425_10011673_pt1 | contig 10170 bp, 11 predicted proteins | sample Watercolumn_Towu_2_FD_181712 | JGI IMG/M metagenome (GOLD analysis project Ga0233425, IMG submission 181712) | Freshwater microbial communities from Lake Towuti, South Sulawesi, Indonesia - Watercolumn_Towuti2014_140_MG | ecosystem: Environmental > Aquatic > Freshwater > Lake | place... | reverse complement strand
ACTGGAGCCGATGGTCGGGATTGAACCGACGACCCACGGTTTATCCGCCGTCGCGAGGGCTATGGCGGACCACGAGGCGTGGCAAAACCGTTGCTTTAGAGGACAACGAAACTGGAGCCGATGGTCGGGATTGAACCGACGACCCACGGTTTACAAAACCGTTGCTCTGCCACTGAGCTACATCGGCATATTGCTGGAGCCGTTGACCGGGATTGAACCGGTGACCTCATCCTTACCATGGATGTGCTCTACCAACTGAGCTACAACGGCGTGGTGGGCAGAGCTGGATTCGAACCAGCGAAGGCGAAAGCCAACAGATTTACAGTCTGTCCCGGTTGACCGCTTCGGTATCTGCCCATTTTTAGTGGTTCTATTATAGCCGACCGGCTGAAAACTTTCAAGGTCAAGATTGGGTATATTTTGGATAAACAAAAACCTCCGAATTTCGGAGGTTTTTTGGTTGGATAATGATTACAAGAGAGCATCTTTAGCGGCCTTAGCAACACGGAATTTTAGAACAACCTTGGCTGGGATTTGGATGGTTTGACCAGTGGCCGGGTTGCGACCCTGGCGAGCTGGGCGGTTAATTTTAACCATTTTGCCAAGACCCGGAACCACAAATTCGCCGTTCTTTTTGACTTCGGTATAAGCCAATTCAACCAGTTGGTCCATTAATGTTTTGACGTCCTTTTTGGATAAGCCGCTGGTGTCGGCTAACGTAGCCAAGATTTGGCTCTTTGACATTTTTGCCATAAGAGAAGAAATTAATAATTTTTCTAAGGAAATTTTAGCATATTTGTTAAGTTTTGGCGAGAAGGCAAGGGAAAGGTGGGGATAAATCGGGGGGCGGCAACTGGAGCAACTGGCGCAACTGAGGCATCTAGGGCAACGAAGGTAACTCACAAAAACGAAAAACCACCCGCGAGAAGATGCGGGTGGTTCGCGGCGTGGGGCGAGCCGAGAAGGTCTCTCGGACTCGCCACGCACGCCGCGTGACGCGGGGTGGCGGCTCTACGGCTGTGGTGCCTTGACGACCACGGCCGTCCGGCAGGACTGGTCGTACTCGTCGAACTCGGCGGCCTCGGGGGACACTGGGCAGGCGCGGACCATCAGGCCAACCCCGGGGTCGAAGCAGAAGACCCCCACGTAGCCGTCACCGAAGTCCGTCACGACGGACGAGTCGGTGAGGCAGGAGGGTATCTCCGCGGCCTGGACTTCTGCCTTGAGGGCGGCGGTGGCCAGAGCCTGTCGCTCGTATTCCTCGGCGGCCTCTTTTCTGGCCGCATCGAGTTGCTCGGGGAAGGCGTTGATGCCCTGTTTCCGGAGCTCGGCGAGTTCGCCGCGGACCTTCAGATCCCAGTAGCCCAGCCAGCAGGCGAGGCTGCCGAGGATGACGGCGGCGGCGAAAGTGAGGACGAACGGCCAGCCGCTCGGCCGGCGGCCGCGGAGCTGGGTGTTGAGCGCGGCGAGCTCCGTGTCGAGCGCGGCGAGGTCCTCGACCACGCCGGCGATCTTCTGGTCGCGCGCGGCGATCATCTGGTCGCGCGCGGCGATCTTCTGGTCGCGCACGTCGATCTGGTCGCCGAGGGCCACGATGTGGGCGTTGGCCTGCGTGAGCAGGGCGAACAGCTCGCCCTTGGGGTCGAGGTCGGCGGGGATGACGACCTTCGATCGGATGGCGGCGAGGTTGAGGGCGGTGAGGGCGGGGGTGGGGCTCATGACGTCCTCCTGGGACTTTAGGGCCGTCGGACGGCCTGGGGTGTGGGGTGCCTTTGCCGAACTTTCCGGCGCAGGCGGTGGGGTTGTTGGGATTGGACATGAGGAACCCCTTGGTTTGGGGGGTGACCTCAACTAAAAACTGACGTTAGAATATATCATGTTTTTGGGGCTTTGTCAATTAGAGGAGGGTGGGCGGGGGCAACGGAGGCAACTGAGGCATCTGGGGCAACGAGGGTAACTCATAAAAACAAAAAACCACCCGCGAGAAGATGCGGGTGGCTCGCGGCGTGGGGCGAGCCGAGAAGGTCTCTCGGACTCGCCACGCACGCCGCGTGACGCGGGGGCCCAGGCACCATGCGGTGCTGGGCAGCGGGGGGCTACTGCTGGGGCGTCTTGACGACCACGGCCGTCCGGCAGGACTGGTCGCGCTCGTCGAACTCGGCGGCCTCGGGGGACACCGGGCAGGCGCGGACCATCAGGCCGACCACGGGGTCGAAGCAGAAGACCCCCACGTAGCCGTCACCGAAGTCCGTCACGACGGACGAGTCGGTGAGGCAGGAGGGGATCTCCGCGGCCTGGGCTTCGGCTTTGTCGACGGCGGCGGCCTGAGCCTGCCGCTGGTATTCCTCGACGGCCTCCTTCTTGGCTACATCGAGTTTCACCTCGAAGCCGCTGGCCTGTTCCTTGAGCTGGCCGGCCACTTTCTCGGATTCGTTGAGGTCCGATTTCAGCAGCACCGCCAGGAAGGTCGGGATGATGGTGCCAGCGAGCGTGGCCATGGCGAAGGCGAGGGTGGCGTAGAATTTCACCCTCAGTTTCTTGAGGGTCTGTTCCGTGCGCGACCCTTCGGTCCGCAGCTTGCTTGCCTCGGCCCGCAGGGCTCGCAGTTCTTTCCGTTCGGTGGCGGCGATGCGCTCCGCGGCCTGCTCCACAGCGTTGCGCTCGGCCTCGAGGCCGGCCTCGACCCTGGACTGGAGAGCACGTGGCACTACTTGTCCGAGGTTTTCGGCGACATCGAGTTGTTGTCGGGCATCGGTCCAGCGCTCCTGACCCACGAAGACCCTGGCGAGCAGTAGACGCGCTCTGCCGTTCTCGGGGTCGAGGCAGAGCAGCATGCGCAGCCGGTCGTGCGCGGTCCCGAGCAGCCCGTCACGGGCCAGCTTGACGGCCTCATCGTACAAGGCCGGCGTCGCGTTGATGCCGGCGGTCTCGAGGGCGGCAGAGATCCTTTCGACGACGCTGACGTTGGTGTCGGAGTCGGTGGGGTTGTTGGGATTGGACACGAGGAACTCCTTGGTTTGGGGGTGACCTTAGCTAAAAACTGACGTTAGAATATATCATGTTTTTGGGGTTTTGTCAATCAGGGGAGGGCGGGCGGGGGCAACGGAGGCAACGGGGGCATCTGGGGCATCTAGGGCAACGAAGGTAACTCACAAAAACGAAAAACCACCCGCGAGAAGATGCGGGTGGTTCGCGGCGTGGGGCGAGCCGAGAAAGTCTCTCGGACTCGCCCACGCACGCCGCGTGACGCGGAGGCCCAGGCACCATGCGGTGCTGGACAGCGGTGGGGGGCGACTACTTCGAGGTCGTGATCGTCCAGGCCGCGATGCAGTAGTCCGCCTTGACGTCCAGCTCGGCGGCGTCCGCAGGCGGCTGGCAGAACATGGCGTGCGTGTCGCCGCCGCTGTCCGTGCAGGACAGGCCGAAGATGCCTCCGCCGAGGTCATCCGACATCGGCGAATTGTCGTCGATGCAGTTGCCGGCGATCTCGCTGAAGTTGCCGTTCTGGCAGTACTCCGCCCGGACGTTGAACTCGGCGGCGTCGGCCGGCGGGGTGCAGAAGCGGATCCTGGCCCCCTTGTCGCCCCCGCAGTACGCGGCGAACATGCCGTCGCCCATGTCGAGCAACGGGTACGCTTCGTCCGTGAAGCAGTACGTCGCGTCGGCCAGGGCTTCGGCGGCGGCCCGCTCTTTGGCCTTGGTGTCGAGGCCGGCCTGGGCGTAGCCGTCGTCGAAGGCCACCCGCTTGGCCACTTCGAGCTGCTGGGGGACAGTGAGGGCGATATGCGTCTTGAGCCTGGCGATCTCGCCGCGGGCCTCCAGATTGCTGAAGCCCATCCAGCCGGCGAAGCCGCAGAGGCTGACGACGGCGACGAGAGCGAGGACGAACGGCCAGCGGCTCGGCCGGCGGCCGCGGAGCTGGGTGTTGAGCGCGGTGTTGTAGCCGTCGGTCGCGGCGACGAGCTCGTCGATCTCCATGTAGCTCACGGCGAGGTCGTCGGTCAGGCCGGCGATCTCCGCATCCTTGGCCGTGAGTGCCTGGACGAGGGCGGTGGTGTTGTTGTTCGTTCGCTCGATCGCGGCGTACAGGGGGGAGTCGGTCGCGAGACCCCCAGCACGGATCGGGGTGAGGTCGAGGGTGGTGGGGGTGGGGGCGGAGCTCATGGTGCATCCTCCTGGGACTTTAGGGCCGTCGGACGGCCCGGGGTGTGGGGTGCCTTTGCCGGACGTTCCGGCGCGGGCGGTGGGGTTGTTGGGATTGGATATGAGGAACCCCTTGGTTCGGGGAGTGACCTCAACTAAAAACTGACGTTAGAATATATCATGTTTTTAGGGCTTTGTCAATTAGAGGAGGGTGGGCGGGGGTAACGGAGGCAACGGGGGCATCTAGGGCAACGAAGGTAACTCACAAAAACGAAAAACCACCCGCGAGAAGATGCGGGTGGCTCGCGGCGTGGGGCGAGCCGAGAAGGTCTCTCGGACTCGCCACGCACGCCGCGTGACGCGGAGGCCCAGGCACCATGCGGTGCTGGGCAGCGGGGGGCTACTGCTGGGGCGGCTAGAAGGTGGCCGCGACGCAGTAGTCCGCCTTGGTGTCGAGCTCCTGGGCGTCGGCCGGGGGGGCGCAGAACATGACGTGCATGTCGCCGTCGCCATCCGTGCAGGCCAGGCCGAAGACGCCTCCGCCGAGGTCGCCCGACATCGGCGAGTTGTCGTCGATGCAGTTGCCGGCGACCTTGTTGATGGTGCCGTCCTGGCAGTAGCTCGCCAGGACGTCGAGGTCCTGGGCGTTGGCCGGGGGGGCGCAGAAGCGGACGCGGGCGCCGTCGACGCCGTTGCAGTACACGGCGAACGTGCCGTCGCTCATGTCGAGCATGGGCGACTCGTCCGTGTAGCAGTACGTTGCCCTGGCCAGGTCCTCGGCGGCGGCCAGCTCTTCGGCGACGGCGTCGGCGTTGGCCTGGCTGTACCCGGACTCGAAGGCCTCCTTCTTGGCCGCCTCGAGCTCCTGGGAGAAGGCGTTGATGCCCTGTTTCCGGAGCTCGGCGAGTTCGCCGCCGGCCTTCCACATGCCGTAGCCCATCCAGGCGGCGAGGGTGCTGAGGACGACGACGATGATGGCGAACAGCCAGCGGCTCGGCTGGCGGCCGCGGAGCTGGGCGGCGAGCTCGGCGATCTCCGTTTCGCGCGCGGCGATCCTCTGGTCGCGCGCGGCGATCCTCTGGTCGCGCGCGTCGATCAGGCCGCCGAGGGCCACGATGCGGTCGTTGGCCTGCGTGAGCAGGGCGAACAGCTCGCTCTTGGGGTCGAGATCGATGGGAATGGCGACCATCGATCGGATGGCGGCGAGGTTGAGGGCGGTGGGGGCGGAGCTCATGGTGCATCCTCCTGGGACTTTAGGGCCGTCGGACGGCCCGGGGTGTGGGGTGCCTTTGCCGGACGTTCCGGCGCGGGCGGGGGGTTGAGTCGTCTTTGAAACAGCCGGGAAATCGGCCGATTCTGGACCAGAAAGAGTACCACTTTTTGGCTGTTCTGTCAATACAGCCGGGGTTTCTTCGTGGGCTCTTGTTCCAAGACGCCGTTTTTGGCTAGTTTTTGGGCGTTTTGGAGCTGGTAGAGGTGTAAGAAGTAGCCGGGTGCGCGGTAGACCGGGAAAGCTGTAGTAGGAAAGACCGCCTTCTTCGAATTTCTCAATTTCGGCCCGTTTTTCATCCACGCCGCTGATTTCGACTGGGACAAAAAGGATAGGATTTGGCAATTTGTCTTCCTTTAGAAATAGCGTTGCCTGCTGGCAACTTAGACTTAGATTAGCGATTTGTCAATTGGTTTTGAATACAAAAAGACGCCCGGTTAGGGCGTCTCTGCGAATATTTTTGTTTTTTTACTTTTTAACCTCTTCAACCAGTTTCTTGAAAACCATTTCGTGTTCTTTGGCTAATTCAGACAAAATCTTGCGATCAATCTCGATATTGGCTTTTTTAAGAAGATCCATGAAGCGGCTGTAGGACAAATCGTACTGGCGAACAGCGGCGTTAATGCGAACCTGCCACAAGCGGCGGAAATTGCGTTTGTTGGCGCGGCGATCGCGGTAAGCATAAACCCCAGCCTTAATCGAAGCGATTTTGGCTTGTTTGATTTTAGACTTACGGCCCCATTTGAAGCCTTTGGTTTTTTCTAAAAGATTTTTGCGGTGTTTTACGTGACCTGTACCGCGTTTGACTCTAGGCATAGTGTTTTGGTTTTGGAGTCGTGGAGTTGTGGAGTGAAGGAAGTTGTTAAGTCGTGGAGTTATTGGGAGTCGTGGAGTTGTGGAGTGAAGGAATTATTTATTTCTTTAAATATTTAAGAAAATAAATTTCCAAGACTCCAAGACTCCATGACTTTACCAACTCCACGACTTTAAAACATTTCCAAGACTCCATGACTTTATTCACTCCACGACTTTACTTAACTTTAGAATACGGCAAAAGAGACTTGAAGGCTTTTACGTGAGCCCTTGATATTTCGGTGTCACGGCGCTTTTTGCGAGTTATTTTGCCGGGATCGCGAGTATTAAAATGATTTTGGCCGCAATAGCTTTTCATGACTTTGCCGGTTTTGGTAACACGCACACGCTTAGCGAGTGCTTTGTGGGTCTTACATTTCATAAAAGGTGATGGGGTTGAGGGGGGGCTAATTACAAATTTTCTACAAATCTACAAATTTACTAAGGGGTCTAATTACAAATCTTCTACAAATCTACAAATCTACAAATTTACTAATTGGCTACAAATGTTCTGGTTCTAAAACAGATTCGTAACAGATTCGTAGATTTGTAAATTTGCCACGCCCTCCGTAGCTCGCCACGAGCGTAGGAGGGTAACAAATTTGTAATTCGCCCCCCAAGATCTTTCTATAAAAAGCGCTCCGAGTATATCGGAAACGCTGTTTTTTGTCAATTTAGGCTCTGGTGATAATGGCTGTAACCCGGCCGCCTTGTTTGGTAATCGGTTGTTCCAGACGAAGAGGGAACTCTCCTTCCAACGATTTGACAAAGTTTCCGATGATTTCTTCAGCTAGATAAGTATGAGCTTTTTCGCGACCACGAAGAACGATTTCTGGCTTGACCTTGTCGCCGCGTTCTAAGAATTTTTTGGCTTGCTGGCGGCGGATTTCCAAATCATGATCGCCAATGCGAACAGATAGGCGGATGCCTTTAATATCAACCTCGTGGGATTGGGTTTTTTGTTTTCGAACCTCTTTTTCTTTTTGATATTTAAATTGACCGTTGTCCAAAATCTTGGCTACCGGCGGTTCGGCTTTTGGAGAAACTTCAACCAAATCAAGACCACGCTCTTCAGCGATACGAATAGCTTCGTGGGTTTTGAGGATACCCAAAGCCTGGTTGTTTTCGTCGATGACTCGAAGTTCGGGGGCGTCGATCTCATCGTTAACCTTATACTCTGGGATGTCGAATTTGGGTTTTCTGATCCGGTGTCTATGAATACGCATATTTGATACGTGGATTGTAGCAGACCTTTTGAAAAAAACCAAGTATGTTATACTATTTTTGGTTATGGAACCCCTGGCGTTTAATAAAAGAGCTGTCTACGATTACGAGCTTCTTGAGAACTTCGAGGGCGGTCTTGTGTTAACCGGGGCAGAGGTTAAGTCAGTGAAGGCCGGGCATATTCAGCTGAAGGGAGCCTTTATTATGATTCGCAATGGTGAACTGTGGCTTAAGAATGCTCTTATCTCTCGTTACGAGCCGGCCGGCCCGCAGGAAGATTATGATCAATATCGCAATCGAAAGATTTTAATGCGTCATCGCGACATTAATCGTTTGATTGGCAAGATCAATACTCAAGGCTTGACTTTGGTGCCAATTAAGGTATATACTCTTCGGAATTTAATTAAGCTTTCGTTTGCTTTGGCTCGCGGAAAAAAGAAGTTTGAAAAACGCGCGGCCATCAAGAAGCGTGAGATAGATCGGCAGATTAGGGAAAAGATGAGAGAATAATTCAGGCAGCAGCCTGATAAATTTCGGTCGTGCCCGCATTGGTTTGGTTGGCGCCGTACGTAGAGACAAGGCATTGCCTTGTCTCTACGGTCCGTACCAACCAAACCAATGCGGGACTGATCGGGATCGATGGGAGCTTGTTGTTCTTATGTGCAAGCCGAGGGTATGTCCGACCTCGCTAATCCCGGGCATTAGAGAATTTAACTGCCAACATCTTCTCACAAGCAAAGAACGTCATCGCGAAAGCTTTTGCCGTTCCTAGCTTTGCTTCAGTCGTCGCCTAAGCGCTTCGACTCATCCCACTCTTTGATGCCTGATAAAAGAGCTTGGGGTGTTATATTTTCAGGCTGGACTCTTGGGTTTCCGGTCTTCAAGAGTTAAGAAAGGCGACCGGCGCTGTGCCCGCGAGTTTTGTCTCGCTTCGATCGCGGTACAGTCATTTCCAAGCGAGACTACGCTTGAAGAAGCATTCGGATAACGCTTACCAGACGAGGGTTCAATTCCCTCCAGTTCCACCAAAAAATTTCCAGATAAATTCTGGAAATTTTTTAGTGTCCTCCTGCGCTCCGCGGCGGAGCTACGGAGGACGCATTGGGAATCGTACGTTGTTTGGGATTTTTTTATTTTTTATGCTATAATAAAACCACTAACCACTATTTGTTATTTTATTTTCTAATTTGTTTTTTGATATGTCTCCTCGATCCACGGAACAATCTCACACTGTTTCAGTTTCAGCCTGGACGATTCTGAAAATTCTCATCGTGCTAGTTATAGTCGGCTTGTTGTGGGTTTTACGCGACGTTATGGCCATGCTTTTTGTGGCTTTGCTGCTCTCGGCATTGATCGATCCATTTGCCAATTGGTTTGCCAAGCATCGCATTCCTCGCGGACTGGCGGTGGTTTTGGTTTACGCGGTTTTGTTGGCCTTAGCGGTTTTGATAATTGTTTTATTAGTTCCGCCGCTCATGAGCCAGGTTCAGCAGTTGATTACCAACTCGTCTTTAATTTTTGATGGGCTCATGAATTCTTTCACCCGTCTGCAAGACCTTTCGGCTCAATATGGTTTTGAACAGAATTTTCAATCAAGCCTTCAGGCGCTTGAAGACGGAGCGGCTTCTTCGTTCACCAAAATCTTTTCAACCATAACCGGTTTTTTTGGTTTTTTGGCAGCCGCCATCATTGTTTTAGTTCTTACTTTTTATATGGTGGTCGAAGAAGATGCTGCTCGCCGATTTTTCAAAAATGTCGCCCCTGTTGAGTACCAGCCATTTTTAACCAACCTTTTTAACAAAATGCAGAAGCGTGTTGGTTTTTGGTTGCGTGGTCAATTGGTTTTGGGGCTGGTAATTGGAGTGGCGGTTTATATTGGTTTGTTGATTCTTGGCGTGCCATACGCTTTGCTTCTTGGTTTAATCGCTGGACTACTCGAGATCATTCCCTACGCTGGTCCAATCTTATCTTCGGTGCCAATTTTGATTATTGCCTTTTCAGTTTCTCCAATTAAAGGCTTTGCCTCGTTGGTATTAATCATTGCCATACAGCAAATTGAGAATAATATTTTGGTTCCGAAAATCATGCAGAGGGCTACTGGTTTAAATCCGATCATAAGCATTGTCGCCATGTTGGTTGGGGTAAAGTTTGGTGGTTTGGTTGGCGCGCTGTTGGCTATTCCTGTGGCCACCATGCTTTCCGTTGCTGTTGAGGAATTATTTATTGGTTTGTCAGAAAACAAATAGGTTTGTATGTTCAAACATATTCATCATCGCACTTGGTTTCCGGCCGTCGTCGTCGGTTTGTCTTTGTTTTTACTGTTGTTCATTGCCTGGGCTTATAATAATCATCGGCTGGCGATAAACGAGAGCGTTGAAGTTCCGGCCATTACCTTTGAACAGTATCAAAATAAAACATCCGATATTTTTAAAGATTTTTGGAATCAATATCGCGGTCAGTCTGACTCCGCGGCCGCTGCGAAATTTATCACTGATATTGAACAGCAAATGCTGGCTCTTAGAGTTCCCGCCGAAGGGCAGCCGGTTCACCTTGAGTTGGTCAGCGGTTTAGAATTAATGCGCCAAGGATTGGTTGGAGATGAAGAAAAAAAGCAAGTCGGTTTAGAGCGTTTAGAAAATGTTTTGAACGAAAACCCATGGATTGTTAGTGAATAAATTTTA
>Ga0233425_10011672_pt1 | contig 10171 bp, 14 predicted proteins | sample Watercolumn_Towu_2_FD_181712 | JGI IMG/M metagenome (GOLD analysis project Ga0233425, IMG submission 181712) | Freshwater microbial communities from Lake Towuti, South Sulawesi, Indonesia - Watercolumn_Towuti2014_140_MG | ecosystem: Environmental > Aquatic > Freshwater > Lake | place... | reverse complement strand
AGGTTCAAAACAACCTAAAACTGCCAGATGTGCTACACCCAAATATGGAATGAAATCTCGAAAAGAATAGATTTGTGCCACATGTGCCGTTTCTTTGCAAAACCCGTGAGTAGTTACAAATAATTTTATGTCACTCTGAGGGAGCGCACTTTGCGACCGAAGAGTCTCTTACCTAGTTGCAGAGACCCTTTGCCCCGTTCAGGGTGACACAGCATATAAAAAGGAGATTCTACAATGGCTAAACAATGGAGCACCCCGCCCGCGATGCAGATCGACCCGAAGAAAAGTTACAAGGCGCACATGGAAACCGACAAAGGCACGATGGTCATCGAACTGTTTGCAGACAAGACGCCGGTCACCGTCAACAACTTTGTGTTCCTCTCGCGCGAGGGATACTACGACGGTGTCATTTTTCACCGCGTAATCAATGACTTCATGGTGCAGGGCGGCGACCCAACCGGCACTGGCAGGGGCGGACCCGGCTACAAGTTCAGCGATGAATTCCATCCCAGCCTGAAGCACACGAAGCAGGGAATCCTTTCGATGGCAAACGCGGGACCCGGCACCAACGGCTCGCAATTTTTCATCACCCATGTGGCAACCCCCTGGCTGGATGGAAAGCACACGGTCTTCGGTCAGGTGGTGGAAGGGCTCGACGTGTTAATGTCGATCCCCGCCCGCGACCCCGGCAATGTCAACGCGCCCGCTGTGAAGATTGTCCGTGTCACCATCGAAGAAAGTTAGCGGTTCAAAAGGTTTGAAAGTTGAAAAGTTGGCAGGTTCGGACGTCGAAGCAGAAGACGCCCAACCTGCCGACCTGCAAACCCACCAACCTGCAACCAGCCCTAAAAAAATTGGCGTTGCGATTTTGCGCGTCCTGGCGCTTGCCGCCGTCATCGCAATCACAATTTACATTTACAGCATCCGCGAGCGGGTGGACGAGTTCGCGGCATACGGCTACCCCGGCATCTTTTTGATTATGCTGATGGCAAACGCGACTGTCATCCTCCCTGCGCCCGGCGTGGCGGTGATCTTTGCGATGGGAAATGTCTTCAACCCGATGCTGGTTGCGCTTGCGGCTGGGACAGGCGGCGCCATCGGCGAACTCTCCGGGTATCTCACAGGGTTCAGCGGACAGGCGGTTGTGGAAAATGCGCAGGCGTACAACCGCATCCAACCGTGGATTCAAAAATACGGGGTGTGGGCAATCCTCGTCCTTTCAGCAATTCCCAACCCATTCTTCGATTTGGCGGGGATTGCGGCGGGCGTGGCAAAAATTCCAGTCTGGAAGTTTTTGCTCTTCTGTTGGGTTGGACAAATTATCAAGATGTCGATGTTTGCCTTCGCCGGGGCATATTCGATTGAGTGGCTGGAGCGCGGACTTTAGTCCACAACCCATGCTATCAAGGTGAAATGATGAGCAACTACAAAAAAATCGATTCCTATTTCGAACAAAACCTCGATCAAAATCTCGCAGAACTTTCAACCTACGTTGCGCAGCCCAGCATCAGCGCCCAGAATTTGGGATTGAAGGAATGTTCCCAACTGGTGAAGGGTATGTTGGAAAAGCGCGGCTTCAAAGCGGAAGTGATGGCGACGGACGGCGCGCCGGTGGTCTTTGCTGAACGCAAAGGCAAAAGCGACAAGACCCTGCTCATCTACAACCATTACGACGTGCAACCGCCCGAACCGCTGGAGTTATGGGAGTCGCCGCCCTTCGCGCCAGAAATCCGCGACGGGAAAATGTACGGGCGCGGGGTCAGCGACGACAAGAGTCATCTCACGGCGCGGCTCTTTGCCATCGACGCCATCCTCGACGAAGACGGCGAACTGCCCTGCAACATCAAGTTCATCATCGAAGGCGAAGAGGAAACCGCCAGCGAACACCTGCACGAGTTCATCGCGGGCAATCTCGACAGACTCAAAGCCGATGCCTGCATTTGGGAATTCGGTGGCGTGGATCACCGCGACGTGCCGATGGAATATCTCGGCTTGCGCGGCATCTGCTACGTCGAGTTATCGGTGGAGTCACTTGGCACGGACGTTCACTCAGGCTTGGGCGGGAGCATCCTCCCGAATGCGGCATGGCGATTGACCTGGGCGTTGAACTCGCTCAAAAGCATCGATGAGCGCATCCTCATCCCCGGCTTTTACGATGACGTGATTCCGCCCACCACCCGCGACCGCGAGTTGATGGACAAACTGCCCGACTTCGCCGACGAATACAAAAAAACGCTACGGCGCGAAGGGCTTCATCAAAGGGCTGACGGGCGGGACAGATTTGAAGGTGGAGGAAGTCTTCACGCCCACTTGCACCATCTGCGGCTTGACCAGCGGCTATCAGGGCATGGGACAAAAAACCGTCCAGCCTGCCGCCGCATCTGCCAAGGTGGATTTCCGCCTTGTGCCGAACCAAAAGCCTGACGACATCCTCAAGAAACTCCGCGCCCATCTCGACGCGCAAGGCTTCGACGATGTGAAAATCCATTACTGGGGAGGCGAACCCGCCGCCCGCACCAATCCCGACGACCCGTTCATCAAAATCGTGGTGGATGCCGCCGCCGAAGTGTACGGCACACCGATGGAGATTGTGCCAATGGTCGGCGGTTCGGGTCCCAATCATCCCTTTGTCCACGACCTCGGTCTGCCCGTTGCGACGATGGGACACGGCTACCCCGAAACCAAAGCCCACGCGCCCAACGAAAATATCCGCCTCGATTTGTACCTGAAACATGCGCGGCACATGGCGCGGGTCATAAAGGAATTTGCGAAGCAAAATTGACCTGGTTTGGTCTAAATTTTGGAAAACCCTCGTATAATATGGATGCAAGTTTTTCCGTTCTCTCAACCCAATTCAATTGGAGGTAAAAAATGTGTAACTACTCACGGGTTTTGCAAAGAAACGGCACATGTGGCACAAATCTATTCTTTTCGAGATTTCATTCCATATTTGGGTGTAGCACATCTGGCAGTTTTAGGTTGTTTTGAACCTTTCTCGCCAAATATGGTGGTTCAACAGCTACCCTGTGAGTAGATACAAAAATGTTTGTAGGCACAAGAATGTCCCACCCGGTGATTTCGGTCTCCCCGGAGATGCCAGTCCACGAAGCGCTCGCGTTGTTCAAAAAGGAACACATCAGCCGCGCGCCGGTCATCAAGGATGGGAAATTGCTGGGCATCGTGTCTGATTACGACCTGCTCAACGCCTCCCCCTCTCCCGCAACCACATTGAGCATCTAGGAAATGAACTATCTGGTGAGCAAAGTCACCGTCAAGCAGGTCATGACAAAAAAGGTGAAGACCATCGACGTGAACACGCCCATCGAAGAGGCGGCGCGCATCATGGCAGACGCCAAGATCGGCGGAATGCCGGTCACCCGCGAAGGTAAAATCGTCGGCATGATCACCGCCACCGACCTGTTCAAAGTCTTCCTGGAGTTGATGGGGGCGCGCGACAAGGGTGTACGTGTCAGCGCCTTGGTCGAGGACAAGCCCGGTCAATTGCTGAAGGTCTCCAGGGCGATCACCGACGCGGGCGGAAACTTCATCGCCTTTGGCGTGTTCGCGGGACCGGACATCAGCGTCAAATTGATCACCTTCAAAGTGGCGGGAATCAAAAAGGATGATATGAAGAAGACTCTGGAAAAGGTCGTTAAGAAGTTCGTGGATATCCGATAGTCGAATTCCCAAAAACGCCGGCATGGAAACCGGCGTTTTTGGATTTGTTTTTTACCAGACAGGTACGTATAATTTTCATATAAGCGTTTCATGATTTCAACCCAAATTCGGAGGCAAACATGTTAGTTGGTGAAAGAATGTCCCATCCCGTGATTTCGGTCGCGCCCGAGATGCCCGTCCACGATGCGCTGGCAATGTTCAAAAAGGAAAACATCCGCCGCGCGCCGGTGGTCAAGGAAGGAAAATTGCTCGGCATCGTATCCGATTCCGACCTGCTCAACGCATCCCCCTCTCCCGCCACCACGTTAAGCATCTGGGAAGTCAATTCCCTGCTGAGCAAAGTGACCGTGCGGCACGTGATGACCAAAAAGGTTAAGACCATCGAAGTGGACACCCCCATCGAAGACGCGGCGCGCATCATGGCTGACTTCAAGATTGGCGGAATGCCGGTCACGCGCAAAGGCAAGATCGTCGGCATGATCACCGCCACCGACCTGTTCAAGGTCCTGCTCGAAATGACCGGTGCGCGCGAAAAGGGCGTACGCGCCACAATCCTGATCGAAGATAAACTGGGCGAAATCGCAAAAGTATCCAAATCCATCGCGGAAGCGGGCGGCAACATCATCGCCGTCGGCATGTACGCGGGGCCGGAAGTGGGCAAGTGGGGCGTCACGTTCAAAGTCCTCGGTATCAAGAAGGATGCCGTAAAAGCCGCCATGGAAAAGGCCGGCAAAAAACTCGTGGACATCCGCTAGGATAAACCTGCAAAACGCCGACCGGCAAAGGTCGGCGTTCTTTTCCAAAAGCGGTAAAACACACGTATAATGAGCGGGTAAAGACTTCAACCACTCACAACCCATTCGGAGGCAAAAATGCTGGTAGATGAAAGAATGTCTCACAAGGTTATTTCCGTTCCGCCCGAGATGTCGATCCCCGAGGCGCTGGCTTTGTTCAAAAAGCACCAGATTCACCGCGCGCCGGTCATGAAGGACGGCAAAATGCTGGGAATCGTGACCGAGAGCGACCTGCTCAACGCATCCCCCTCCCCTGTTTCCACGCTGAGCGTTTGGGAGATGAACTATCTGATGAGCAAGGTTCCCGTCAAACAGGTGATGACCAAAAAGGTGGTGACCGTCGAAGTCGGCACACCCATCGAGGACGCGGCGCACATGATGGTAAACGCCAAAATCGGCGGCATGCCCGTCACCAAGACCGGCAAAGTCGTGGGCATCATCACGGAAACCGACCTGTTCAAGGTCTTCATGGAACTGATGGGCACTCACGACAAGGGCGTCCGCGTCAGCGTGCTTGCGGAAGATAAACCGGGACAAATCGCCAGGATATCGAGGCTGGTCAGCGATGCGGGCGGAAACTTCCTCGGTTTCGGCTCGTTTGCAGGACCCGACCCCAGCCTGATGAATGTCACCTTCAAGGTCACCGGCGTCAAGAAGGAAGATATCAAGAAGATTTTGGGCAAAGAAGTGAAGAAGATTCTGGACATCCGCTAGAACGCGGGAAACAACAAAAAAACGCTGGCTTTCGGGTCAGCGTTTTTTGTTCTCTTTGGCTTCAAATTTTACTTCTTGTTATAGACAATTTTTATTACTCCCTGCCACCCACGCAGAGCACCCTGCGCAAAACCTAACAGCCCCAGCCGGAGACAATGTAAAATGCAAAGTTTAGATAAACGGGCTATTCATACACACAGACACATTTTTGGGGAAAGCTGTCTCACGGCCATCTGAATCAATCGGTGAAACGCTTGACACCTCACACCCTCCGCCCATGAAAAATTTATCTTCCACTTTTATTACAATGATCTCGTCCCTTGAACAGACAGCCATATCCTGTCCAAGTTCCTTTATGGCATCTTCAATGCTATAAGTAATATCGAATTTCACGTTCATATCAGACTCCTTAACTCATATTATGCTGCAAAACACACGCTGACATTCATATAGTCAGGTCACAAATATCGCACTCTCTCAATTTTTGTTCAAGAGATTCTCGAATTCTTTGAATTGATTTGGAACCCTGCCAGATCTCACTAAAGGAGTTCAACGAAACGTTACCCAGCGGATTGCGATAAAACCTTTTCATTTTCAGGCATGGAAACAGGTTCCCATCTTCGCAAATTGAAAAAAATGAAAATCCTGCTTTGCATAGCTTTTGTTTTTTCGGCAACTGAGCCTGTTTTTGGCGGGTCGATCTTTCGCGCAAATAGTCCTGCATTTGACTGTCATCGAGACGCTCAGCCAAATTTTCGACCCCGCCATCGTCTTTTGGAAATATCTCCGAATCGAAGTGAACGGGTATTCCCATTTTATCGCCGATTTCGTCCTGGATCCTTTGAAAGTTGTCGACGTTCGATTTCATGATGGAGCAATTAATTCTCAAGTCAAAGCCGGCTTCCTTCAAGAGGCGCAGAGAATGTACTGTCTTGTAATATGAGCCTGGTGTATTTGTTATCCTGTCATGAATCTCCGGTTCCGAGCCGTAAAGGCTTATGTGAATTCTGTAGATATTCGAAAGCCCAGCCATTGTTTTCACAACCGCTTCATCGATCAGGGTCCCGTTCGAGTTAATTCTTATAACAAACTTTTTCTCGGACAAGTATTTCAAAATATCCAGAATGTCTTTTCGACAAAACAGTTCCCCGCCTGTAAGAACAAGCCCAAATGTCCCGCTGTCTTTTAGATCGTCTACTATTCTGAAAATCTGTTCCGTACTTAGAGAATCCTCCCTTGTGTTGAACACACAGTAACAATGTCGACATCTCAGATTACAGCGTCCGGTAAGTTCAAAATGACCGCTGATAGGAATACGATTTTTGAACGCCCACAAGTTCACAACCCCAATATCGACTTCCTGCGCGCTTTGATTCAGGTTAGGGGCCAAAGGAACAGGCGGGATCTGATTGGGAAATCCATCGATCACGCCAAATCTGACTAGTTGTTCAAAAAGAGGGTGTTTTCTCTCTGAGGCATCAACCCTATTTGTATCCATGATACCTTTCCAAAAGAGCAAGGATTCTCCTTTTAGCAAAACTACGCGTTTTTCCCTGACGTTCATAATGATCGCCAGCGAATCACCGTATATCCGATAAACAAGATCCTTAGGAATCATTCTGCCTTCTCGCCACCTTATCCGGTGGACGGTATTTACATTATTGCACTAATTAAGTTGAAGTCAATAGCAGAATCCAATGAGAAGGCTTTCCTTGTGTCTCACCTGTTTTTTTTGACAAACGTCCTCTTCGGTTTGTCTTTGGGATTCAGCGGCTTTTTGGCGAACCTGCCCGCTGGCTTCTTCGTCTCGCCCTTCAATTCGGCGACTTCATCGGCCGTCAAATGCCGCCATTCGCGCGGTTTGAGGTGACCCAACCGCAGTGTGCCAATCCGCAGGCGGATGATCTTCACCACGGGTAACCCCAATAACCTGCCCACCTCGCGGATCTGGCGTTTCTTCCCCTCCCCCATGACCACGCGAATCCAAGCGCCCTTCCCTGCCGTGGAAAGAAAACCGACGTCGGCAGGAGCGGTCTTGTCGCCATCCTCCAGCACCACGCCCCGCCGCCAGGTCTCCAGTTGTTTTTCATCGGGACGTCGGGCAAGTAGAACTCGATATTCCTTCTCGTGACCAAACTTCGGGTGGGTTAACTTATTGGTCAAGTCGCCGTCGTTGGTCATCAAAATCAAACCTTCGGAGTCGAAGTCCAACCGACCGACGGGATACAAATGCCCATCCAGCGGGATCAAATCGCGGACGGTCTGGCGGTCGTCCTGTCCCTCGGCTGCGGACAGCACGTTGCGCGGCTTGTAGAGGGCGATGTAGGTCAGGGTTTCGGCTTTGGGCAGGGCTTTCCCATCCAGTGTGACCTTATCGACGGCAAGGTCGGCTTTTTGTCCAAGCGTGGCGACCTGTCCATTGACGCGGACACGCCCCGCAATGATAAATTCTTCACAGGCGCGGCGGGAACCGTAGCCGGCTTGGGCGAGTAGTTTTTGTAGGCGTTCTTCCATGAGTTGGATTATAACGGATTTACCTCACAATAGATTCTGGGGATCAAAAATAAAAACGGGCAGGCATTTTAGCGCCTGCCCGTTCTTTGTTATTTCTCCAGGGTTGCTTTGAGTTTCTCGCAGTTCTCGCGGATGTTCTTATCCAACTGGCTTTCCAACATACCCGCCGCCAATTTGAAAACACCCGTGGGTTCGCCCTCGATGACGATAGTGACTTTGGTGTCACCTCCCTGCGGTTCGAAGGCAACCTGTAGTTCGTAGGGTACCAGTCCCTCGACCACCTTGGCTGCCCATTTGGACGGGCGCTCGACCTTGGTGACTTCCATGGTGGTTTTCAATTCCTGCCCCATGAACTTACGGACTTCCTTATAACGCGACCCCACGAGGTTAACGGGGGCTTCCTCCACGGCCGATTCCACGCCGACCTGCCACTTGGTGGCATTATCGCCATTGGTGACATATGCAAAGACTTCATCGACCGGTTTGCTGATGACAACCGAACTCTCTACCTTCAACATATTTGCCTCCTGCTTGGGTGAACTGGGGATGATGCGGGATTATAACTGAAAACAAACCATCCAAGCCATGTATTTTGAAGGAGAACCAAAAACAATAGGCTAAAAAAATTCTCAGCTCATGTGTAGACCCTGTGCGGTCGTTTTCAAGCCCTTTAACACGCAATACGCGAATGTGGCGAATGCCGCGAATTTTTCGCGTAATTCGCCACATTCGCGGTATTCGCGTTAAGAATTTGGGTCTCTCTAGATCATACGCACATTCTTTACACAGGAGCCAAATTCTCTTACCACAGAGAAAGTAAGAGGAAAATCTCTCTTCGCGGTAAAAACGTTTTGCCCATGTGCAGAATCATACGCACCTTCTTTGCACAAAGGGCAACGTTTTCCTATCCCTTCAACAAAACGCTGTGTTCGTTATCTGGTTCTACGGGAGCCGCAAGCGGCGGGAGTTCGATGATGGAACTCAAGCCGAAGTGCTGTAAAAATTCCGGCGTGGTGGAATACAAAATTGGGCGACCGGGACCGTCGGTGCGCCCCGCCTCCTGAATCAGTCCCTTGCTCAACAAGCTCTTCATCATCCCGTCGCTGTTCACGCCGCGGATCGAATCCACTTGCGGGCGGGTGCATGGCTGCTGGTAGGCGATAATCGCCAGCGTCTCCAGCGCGGCACGGCTGAGGTGCGTCGTCGCTTCGAGACCGAGGAAAAGCTCGACCAGTTGAGCCAGTTCCGGGGCGGTGGTCAACTGCACGCGCCCGGCATTTCGTTGCAAGCGCAGACCGCGATTCGCGAGGGATTCATCCAATTCCTTGAGTCCGCGCTCCACCACCGAGGCGGTCACATCCAGCGCGGTAGCAAGCTGCGCCACAGGCACAGGCTCCGCCGAGACGAACAACATCGCCTCGATTTTTGCCGCCAGTGACAGTTCCGCCTCCGGGGCAGTGGTTGAAGTCGTTTGAGAGTCGCTCATGCTATAATTGCTCCGCTTAATAATTTACTGCTCTGTCGGGGACGCAGCCCCCGACAAGCGATGGTCATTTACCTGAAAAAACAATCCCATGAAAAAACATCCACTTCCAATTTTCTTCGCCTTATTGTTGCTGACTTCGCTGGCTTGCTCGGTCTTCGTCGGCGGACCCGACTACCCTGAGCAAACCGTCACTGCCTCACCGGACGAAGCCCTTTCGATGCAAACCCAGATCGAAGAGGCGCTTCTATCGGGCGCGGAGAGCGGCGTCATCACCCTGCAAATCACCGAAAACCAGCTCACATCCTACATGGTGCAGAAAATGCAGTCGCAGGAAAACCCGCCCTTCACCGAGCCGCAAATCCTGCTCCGCAACGGTCAGATGCTCTTGTATGGCAAGATCAACCGCGGCATGTTCGGCGCCAACATGCTCATCACCATGAACGTCACCATCGACCCGACCAGCGGGATGCCCAAGATCGAAATCGCCTCGGCAGATTTCGGGCCCGTCCCCGCGCCCGAAGGGGTGAACTCCGCCATCAGCGCAATCATCGACGAAGCTTTCACCGGCTCGATGGGACCCGTCGCCACCGGCTTTCGGCTTGAGTCGATTACCATTGCCGATGGGATCATGACGCTTACAGGTCGGATCAAATAACGGCTGGATATTATACCCGACATGCTTCGCCCCTCGACTTTACTCTCGACCCGCCTTAGCCTGATTCTCGTCCTGCTGGCATTTGTCACGCTGACGGTTTCCTGCCGCTCCCCGCAGGTTGGCGAGGGCATCAGCGTCAACATTGCCGCCGACGGGACGACACAGCAGGTGGAGGTCGCAACGGGAAGCACGGTCACGCAGGCATTTCAGGCTGCGGGTATTGCCCTCGGAAACTTGGACCGCGCCGAGCCGCCGCTCTACACCGTCCTCAAAGACGGTGACACCGTCACCCTGACTCGCGTCAAGGAGGTCTTCGAGACCGAGCAAAGG
>Ga0233425_10011671_pt1 | contig 10172 bp, 7 predicted proteins | sample Watercolumn_Towu_2_FD_181712 | JGI IMG/M metagenome (GOLD analysis project Ga0233425, IMG submission 181712) | Freshwater microbial communities from Lake Towuti, South Sulawesi, Indonesia - Watercolumn_Towuti2014_140_MG | ecosystem: Environmental > Aquatic > Freshwater > Lake | place: Indonesia... | reverse complement strand
GCCGCGATCATGGCCATGGTGGATTTCTGGCTACCCCCGATGTCGGCGGTCCCGACGAAGACGTTCACCGTCCCGTCGGAATTGAGTTTTACCATACCCGTGCAGGGGGCAACCATTGCGCCGTGGCGGCAGGCATGGATCGCCATCCCCGTCCCTTTCTTGACGGGGCCCTGAGAGGCGCCGGGCTTTTGCCATTTTTGCGCCCAGCCGAACGCCTCGGCTCCCTTCCGGATGCACTCCTCCATCCCGTTGCTGGTAAACGGAACTTTCCTGTCCTGGTCCCCGTCTTCCAGGCGGGCGTGGTTTTTCAGCCGGAAAGCCACCGGGTCCATCCCCAGTTTTTCGGCCATGACGTCCATGTGGATTTCCTGGGCGACCTGGCCCTGGGGGTGGCCGACGCAGCGCATGAACCCCCCTTCGGGCTTGTTGGTGTACACATCGTATCCTTCCGCCTTCAGGTTGGGGCAGCGGTACACCCCCTTCATCGTCTCCATGATTCCGAAAGCGCCGGCGAGATGACAATAGGCGCCCATATCCGCGATGACCTTCGCCTGGATCGCTGTCAGGGTCCCGTCCTTCTTGGCGCCGTATTTCAGAGTGCACACCATCGGGTAACGATGGGTGGTGGCGAGGAAGTTCTCTTCCCTGTCGAACTCCAGCCTTACCGGGTGGCCGGTCTTCATCGAGAGGATCGATGCCAGCACATGGTATCTTTCCGTGCCGTTCTTGTCCCCGAAACCTCCTCCCATGTACTCGCAGATGACCCGCACCCTGCTCATCGGGATCTTGAAGATATGGGCCAGGCTCGCCTGGGGCGCGAATGTGTAGGCGAGCGAATCCCAGAGGGTGAGTCTTCCCCTGTTCCACCGGGCCACGCAGACGCGGGGCTCGGCGGTCACGTGCTGCAGCATTGGGGTCGTGTACCTTGCTTCATAGATCAGGTCGGCCTCCTGGAATCCCTTTTCAACGTTTCCCCGGACGAGGAGGGCGGGTTTTGCACCGACGAGATTGCCCTTGGGGTGTATTTTCGGCGCCGCCGGTTTCAGCGCCTCCTCCGGATCGAGGACAAAGGGGAGGATTTGATACTCCACCTTGATCAGCTCCAGGGCGTCCTGCGCCGCGTCTTCGTCCACCGCGGCCACCACGGCGATATCGTCACCGACAAAGCGCGCGGTTTCCACCAGGAGGGGCATGTCGTGATGACCGCGGCCGGGGGCCTGATACCAGGGATAGTCGGCGACGTCTTTGGCGGTGATGACGGCCTTAACCCCGGGAAGGGCTTTGGCTTTCTCTGTGTCTATGCTTATAATTTTAGCGTGGGGATGGGGGCTCCGGAGCGTCTTTGCGTAAAGCATTCCGGGAAGATAGACGTCGGAGGCATATTCGGCATTTCCGCTGACCCTTTCCCAGCCATCGATTTTCGGATGGCGTTTTCCTACGACCTTCAATTCCTTTGCCATGAAGAATTCTCCTTTCTATCCTCTTTGGGCAGCGGCCATGGCCGATTTAAGGATTTTTGGAAAGGCGGAGCATCGGCAGATATTGCCCGAAAGGCCTTCCACGATTTCATCCCGGGTGGGGCGGGGGTTCTTGTCAAGCAGGGCCTTGACCGACATGATCTGGCCGGAGGTGCAGAACCCGCACTGCAGCCCGTCGTGTTCCAAAAAGGCCTCCTGTATCGGGTGAAGCTTTCCCCCCTGGAGCAGCCCTTCGACGGTGAGGATCTTCTTGTTGTCGGCCTCTACGGCCAAACGGGAGCAAGCGTAGATGGCTCTGCCGTCCATGATCACGGTACAGGCACCGCAGCTCCCCCGGTCGCAGAACTTTTTCGTCCCGGTAAGACCCATCTGCTTCCTCAGGACGTCCTGCAGGGTCCAGTGTGATTTGACCTTCAGTCGGCGGGTTTTGTCGTTGACGGTGAGCTGGATCCAGGTTTCCCGCACCGCGGGCGGCGGGGCGGCGTCGGCGCTCGAGGGAAGGGAAAGGGGAGAGAGGGTGATCGAGGTGGCGATGGCGGTCGTCCCCATTCCTTTCAAGAAATTGCGGCGGGAAATATCCGGCAGCTTTATCCCCTCTTCCTTGTCCTCTTTCGGTTTTTTCTCTTGTTCATCCATACTCTCTCCCCCTGTGAAATTGATGGATTACGGTGACCGGTAGCGCATCCCTCTGCGCCCGGCCCTGCGGGCGAGAAAAAAGGGGCGCAATAAAAAAACTGGCCGCTTCCTTACCGGGAAGCCCCACCCTGCGGTGGGGAGCTCCGATTGAACAATACGCGATTTGGTGTGCGTCGAGGATACGGAAAGGAATCTTCTCTGTCAAGGAGAATTTATAAAGAAAATCCTACCGGAGTTTCAAGGCCTTAATCGCCTCCCCCTCATCCAGGACAAACTTTTTGTATTTATCCCCGGGTTGGTAGAACGGTTCGATGCCGGCCTTATCGAGTTTGGCGACGACATCGGGGTCGTTGAAGGTTTCCCTGACGGCGTTGTCCAGGATCTTGACGATGTTTGCCGGCAAACCGGGAGGGCCACCCAGGCCGACCCAGAAAACCATGTCCACCGAGGGGAACCCCGCCTCGGCCATGGTGGGCACGTTCGGCCAGCCCCGGTAGCGTCCGGCAGAGGTCACGCCCAGGACACGAATCTTGCCGGCTTCGGTGAGCGCGCTGGCCGAATCGGGACCGGCGGCGGAGAACGATGCATGACCGCCTGCAATCGCGACGACGACCTCGCCGGTACCTTTATAGGTGATAGGGCGGGTCTTGGAGAGGTCCACACCCTTGGCAATGAGGGCGCCGCGAAACTGGGCAATGACCACATCAGGCACCCCCGTTCCCCCGATCAGCGCGAAACTGATGCCGACGGGGTCGGTCCGGATGGCGTTGACCAGGTCGTCTACGGTTTTCCAGGGGGAGTTCGCCGGGACGATCAAACACCTGGGGGAGGAGGTCGCCCGGGCGATATAGGCCCTTTCCTCCACCTTGTAAGGCAGGTTCTCGGACCAGGCGTACTGGATCGAGCTGGTGCCGCCGCAGTCGATAAAGAGGGTGTACCCATCGGGTGGGGCCTTGACGGCTTCGAGGGTGCCGATGATCCCGCTGCCGCCCGGTTTGTTGACCACCTGTATCGGAACACCCAATATCTTTGACAGTTTGGGCGCCAGGATCCGGCCTGCGACGTCGGTACCGCCACCGGCGGGCCAGGGGATAAGGAGGGTAATGGTCTTGGTGGGCCAATCCTTGGCCCCGCCGTGCGCAGGGGGCGCGGGAACCGCGAGAAGGGCGATCAGGAGAAAGGAACAAATGACGACGCCCGGAACGCCGGAGTTGTTGAGCCAACGATACTGACGCCGAAATACCTTGATCTTCATTGCGATCCTCCTTTAATGGTCGTGGCAGTGCCTCCCATCGTTTACACTGTCCTAATATAATTAAATGTCATACTTTTTGTAATCAGTCAATTCGCGCGTTCAGCGGGATCCTGATTTTCAGATGGCTCGCGGCGCATGAGGATCGGTATTGAAAGAATCGAAGAAATATTCTACAGTTTTCTAAAATATAAAAGACGGGGTGCAAGCCGGATAAAGGATGAAGCGAACGGGGCATCCCGCTGGTGAGGGGATCGGCAATGGCGATTGATACCCACGCGCATCTGGAGATGGAGGCGTTTGACGGAGACCGGGATGAGGTCCTCAAGCGGGCGGCGCAGGCCGGCCTCACGGCAATTATTACCATTGGAACGACGCTTGCCGACTGTATGAAGGCCGTGGACCTGGCGGAGAAACACCCGCCACTGTACGCGGCCATCGGCATCCATCCCCACGAAGCCAAGGGGATCGATGCCGTGACTTACGATGCGCTTCGTCTCCTTGCGCGTCGTGATAAGGTCGTGGCGATTGGAGAGATCGGACTCGATTTCTTTCACAACCACTCCCCAAAAGAGGTGCAGCTCCGGCGGTTTGCGGAACAGATCGAGCTTGCCGAGGAGCTCGATCTGCCCGTGATCATTCATGACCGTGAGGCCCATGCAGAGACGCTCGAGCTCCTCCGACCAAGGAAAGGCCGGCTCTGCGGGGTCCTCCACTGCTTTTCAGGGGATTGGGCGATGGCCCGGGAGTGCCTCGACATGGGGTTTCATATCTCGGTGGCGGGTCCGGTGACCTATCGAAAAGCCGATCGGCTCAAGGACGTGGCCCGGGAGATGCCGCTGGAGCGGCTGCTCATCGAGACCGACGCCCCCTATCTGGCGCCGCAGCCGCACCGGGGAAAACGAAACGAGCCGGCATACGTTGTGGAGACGGCCGCATGCCTGGCGGAGATCCGGGGTCTGCCGGTCGAGGAAATGAAGCGGCTGACCGCGGCCAACGCCCGCCGGCTCTTTCGTATCGGCGATGGGGAAAAGGCATGAATAAGGTGATTTATGTCGTCGCGGGCGGGGAACTCGGCGATCCGGGGTTTCTCCGGGAGCAGGCCGCAGCGGATACGCCGGCGGCGCTGATCTGTGCCGACGGGGGCGCGCGTCATCTGAAAAGGGCGGGTATGGTTCCGACCCTCATCGTAGGAGATATGGATTCGCTGGATCGGGGCAGTCGGGAAAGTTACGAAGCGATGGGTGTGAGGATCGTTTGCCACCCGAGGGAAAAGAACGAGACCGATACCGAACTGGCGCTCCGGGAGGCGTTTGGGATGGCGCCGACGGAGGTCCGGATCTGGGGGGCGCTGGGGGGGCGCATCGACCACGCCCTGGCAAACCTTTCGCTTCTCCTCCAGGGGGTCGAACGGGGGGTCGAGGTCAGGCTGATCGACGAGTGGTGCGAACTCTTCCTCGTGACCCGGCACGCGGTCCTGAAAGGAAAGGAAGGACAGACCGTCTCCCTTCTTCCTTTTTTCGGGGAGGTCTCCGGCATCACGCTCAGGGGTTTTGAGTATCCTCTGACGAAGGCGACGATGGGCGTCGCGCATCCCTACGGAATCAGCAACATCCTGGCGGCGAGTCAGGGGGGTATCGAGGTGGATTCGGGGTCCCTCCTCGTGGTGCGATATTTCAAGCCGGGGAGTTTTCCGGGGGAGGAACGAAGATGAAGCCCTTCAGGATTTTGACGATCGCCGGGTCGGATTCCGGCGGCGGCGCAGGAATCCAGGCGGATCTCAAGACGATCACCGCGCTCGGCGGGTTCGGGATGAGCGTCATCACCGCGCTCACCGCCCAGAACACCCTCGGCGTCGATGCGATACACGATGTGCCGCCGGCATTCGTGGCCGCGCAGTTCGATGCGGTGGCTACCGACATCGGGATCGATGCGGCCAAGACGGGGATGCTCCACACCGCGGAGATCATCCGGGTCGTGGCCGGGAAGATTCGCCAATACGGGGTTGCGAAGCTTGTCGTCGATCCCGTGATGGTCGCCAAGGGGGGGAGGTCGCTGATTCGCGAGGAGGCAAAAAAAAACCTTGTCGCGGAGTTGATCCCGCTGGCCTTCGTCCTCACGCCGAACATCCCCGAGGCCGAGGTCCTCTCGGGGATCCGGATCGCGTCGCTTGCCGACATGCGAAAAGCGGCCGAAATCATCCATGGTTTGGGGGCAAGGCACGTGGTCGTGAAGGGGGGGCACCTTCCCGGGGACGCGGTGGATCTGCTCTATAACGGGGAGGAGTTCGTGGAACTGAGCGCGCCGCGGATCGTTACGGAAGACACCCACGGGACCGGTTGCACCTATTCGGCGGCGATCGCCGCCGGGCTCGCCTTCGGGAAGGATGTGGCCGAGGCCGTGAAGGGGGCCAAACGTTATATCACCCTGGCGGTGCGGCATGCCTGGCGCTTAGGCGGGGGGCACGGGCCGACAAACCATCTTGCGCCGCTCTTCGCGCGGGGCGACGGCGGGACGGCACAGCGGCCCGAGATATGGGAATAGGGGTTGTGAATGGGCGGTCGTGGCGAAGGGGGAAGGACCCGGGGAGGTCGGTGTGTCGCTGGGTGATGCGGCGGCGATAGTCCGACGCTTGCGCGCGGAAGGCCATGAGGCCTTTCTTGTGGGCGGCTGTGTCCGCGATATCGTCCGGGGGGTGACGCCGCAGGATTTCGATATCGTCACCGCGGCGCGGCCCGAGCAGGTCAGAGCCCTTTTCCCAAGGACGGTTCCCGTCGGCGCCCGTTTCGGGGTCGTCCTCGTCATCGAGGGGGAATGTCCTTACGAGGTGGCCACTTTCCGGGTGGAGAGCGGTTACGACGACGGACGCCGCCCGTCGCGGGTCGCCTTTGCGACCGCCGAAGCGGATGTCCGCCGCCGGGATTTTACGGTCAATGGCCTGCTCATGGATCCGGAGACGGGGCGGATCATCGATTATGTGGACGGCCGCCGCGACATCGAGTTGCGTCTCATCCGGACGATCGGTGCTCCCCTGGAGCGCTTCGCCGAGGATCATCTGCGGATGCTTCGGGCGGTCCGCTTTGCCGCGGCGCTCGGGTTTGCTATCGATCCGGAGACCTTGGCCGCTATCCGGCGGCAGGCGCCCGCCGTTGGGCGGATCAGCGCCGAGCGGGTTCGGGAGGAACTCACACGGATTTTCACAAGCGGCGGGGCAAGGGCGGGGATGGAACTTTTAGACGAAAGCGGCCTCCTTCAAGAGATCCTTCCCGAGGTCGTGGCGCTTAAGGGAGTCGACCAGCCCCCGGCCTTTCATCCCGAAGGGGATGTCTGGGAGCATACCCTGCGGATGCTCGCCCTGCTTCCGGGGAAGGGTGGGGACGGCGCTTGCTGTCCGCAAAAAGGACTGGTTGACGGGGAAGGGCACGTTTCGTCTATGCAACGAAGCGAGGAGGCGGAGGGTCGAAAAATGTCCGGCGCGCGGAGCGAGGAGGATTTTCAGAGAACTTGCCTTGCCTGGGCGGTGGTCCTCCACGATATCGGCAAGGCGGTGACCCGTTCCGAAAACGCGAAAGGGATCCATTTCTACGGCCATGTGCAGCGGGGGGAGGAGATGGCGGCCGCGATACTTCGTAGGCTTCGTTTCTCGCGGGAGGAGATGGAGGCGATCCTGGCGCTCGTTGGGGCGCACATGCTCTTTATGAACGTTCAAAGGATGCGGCCCAGTCGGCTGAAACGCTTCCTTCGGCAGCCCGATTTTGCCCTCCACCTGGAGCTCCATCGCCTCGACTGCCTGGGAAGCCACGGCCTGCTCGACCATCATGAATTCTGCCTGCGGAAACTGGAGGGGTTTTCCGAGGAGGAGCTGCGCCCTTCCCCTCTCCTGACCGGGGAGGATCTCATCGCGATGGGATATGCGCCCGGTCCGCTTTTCCGCGAGATCCTCCGCGGCATCGAAGACGCCCAGCTTGGCGGCGAGGTTGGCGATGCGGAAGCGGCCCGCATGATGGTGCGGAAGCGATGGGGGGACCCTCGCAGGGATTAGCGGATACAGAAGCCCTCCGCGGCAGGCCGCGGTGAATGCGGTTGCAGCGGATTCGGGTTGCCCCTCCCGGGACGGAAGGGGATGATAAGGCTGGAGTCCAAACCACGCCATGGGCAAGCCGCCTTTTTTTCGGAGACGGACGATCCTTTTCATCGGGCCGGTCATCCTGATCGCTCTCGTCGCGGGGTGCTCGCGCTCTTCGGTGCGCCATCCCGCGCCGCCCGCGGAAACCCAGGAGAGGAAGGCGATTTCCCGCCTGGGCTATACGATCCAGACCGGGGCGTTTGCCCATGCGGAAAACGCCGACCGGATGACCCGCTCGCTGCAGGAGAAGGGACTCGCCGCGACCTATTTTGCGGCGAAAAAGGGACTCTACAAGGTCCGGTTCGGAAACTTCGCCACAAGGGGGTCGGCCCGCGCCCGGGCCGAGGAGATCCGGCAGGCGGGGATCATCGAGGAGTTTTACATCGTCAGTCCCGAGGAATATCCGACTGCACGGCGGGCGGAATTGGGGGAGGCGTATATCCGGGAGGAGCTGGTCCGGTCCGCCCAGAGCTTTCTCGGTGTTCCATACCTCTGGGGAGGAACCTCCGCGGAAACGGGATTTGATTGCAGCGGGTTGACGATGACCGTCTATCAGCTCAACGGGCTCGATCTCCCGCGGACCTCTCGGGAGCAGTTTGCGGCGGGAAATCCCGTGGAGCGTACCTCCCTGGAGAAGGGCGATCTCCTCTTTTTCTCCAGGGGAGGGGGCAAGGTTTCCCATGTTGGCATCTATACCGGAGACGGCCGGTTCATCCATGCGGCGGGCAGAGGTCAACGGATCAGGACCGATATCCTCTCGAAGGGCCGATATGGCCGGATGTATGTGGGGGCGAGATCTTATCTGTGACGGCTTCGAGTTATTTCTCCCGGTCGGGGTTGATCGGCGCCCCGATTTTTAGTAAGGTGCCGGACGTTTAAAGATATCATCATCGGAATGAAGAGTTGATAGGATGCCCTTGCGAAACCTGAAAATCATGTCCCGGAAGCGCGCATTGGACCGGGAGCGCATCCCGCGATCCCCGACGCCTTGTCGGGGATCGGGGGGCGCAATAAAAAGGGCTTCTCCCATACGGGGAATTTCCGCCCCTCGGGCGGGATTTCAAATTTTACAGCTCTCCATATGCATCGCTTTCATCGTTGCGCTTTCCGGGTGCATGACGGCGGTAGAAAAAAAACCCACTGCGCCGGTCTCGGAGAAGAAGGGAAGGATCGAACTCAGGGGTCCGTATGATTCGACCATTCAAAAGGAGCAGCACGACAGTCTCAGCGGGATGGAAAGCGACGATTGGCGGATACCGCAGATCTTTCTGACCGTGGCAGGTCGGTTCGAGAGCGAAGGCGACGAGGAGAAGGCGCTCCACTTTTTTGACAGGGCCGCGGAGGCGTTTGCCGGAATGCAGGACCTCTCCGGGGAGGCCGTCGTTTTAAGCCGCAAGTTTCTCTTGCTGCGGCAGGTCGGCCGCGAGCGCGAGGCCCTTGCCCTGCTGCGCGAGGGAGGCGGGAAATGGACGAAGACCCCGCTGCGGGCATTCCCGGCGTATCTCGACGGCCGTCATGCCCTGCTCAGGGGTGATTTTGAACTCGCCCGGAAGAGCCTCCGCCGCTCGCTTCAAGAGAACAAGGATTCAACCAAAGATCTCCACCGATTGGTATTGAAGCGCGATACCGAACTCGCCGCCGGGATGGCTGCGGTCCTATCGGACCATCTCCCGCGTCTGCGGACGGTCTATGGGTTTCATGAAACGGAAGGAGTTAAAATGAGTCCGGCCGGCGAAGGCCGCGCCCACCTCCGGGAGGCCCTGGCCATAAACCGGGAATTAAGGCTGACAAGGATCGGGCCGTTTATTCCCCCCGGCGATTTTCAGAGGGCCGAGGCAGCGGCGTTCGCCTTTATAGGACTGGACCAGGGGATGAGGGGTGACACAGCGGTGTCGTTCCTCTACCTCCACTATGCGCTGGAGCTGGCGCGGGCGTCGGGCGACCGCGAAGCCGAGATTTGGAGCCTTCTCTTTCTGGGCGAACTCGGTCTTGGGACCGATGGCTACACCGAGGGTCTTCGGGCCGCGGAAACGCTCCGGGAAAGGGCGGACCTCTATCAGGCCGCACCCTATCGGATATGGGCGAGGCTCCTCCTGGCCCGTTACGGCCTCGAAAAGGGAAGGCACAGGGAAGCGATAGGGGTCCTGCAGGAGGCGGACGCGATCCTTTCGACCCGGGGGTCTCTGGCGGAAGAAGCGATGCTCGCAGGGGTCTTTCGGGTACAGCGTCGGGCGGTCTACGAATTTCTCGTTGAGCTGCTGGCCAGGGAGGGGCGTGCGGGAGAGGCGTTTACGGCGGCGGAGAAGGCCAAAACGCTCATGATGGCGGATCTGCTGACCAGCCGCGATATCGGCGGGACCCCTGCCGAGCGGGACCTGCTCAAGAAGGAGGCAGAGCTTGAAGAAACGAGCCGAACGCTCCGGCGGCGCATCCTGTATGTTTCCGGCGAGCCGACCGGGTCGCTCCTGGAGCGGCTGAAGGCCGCGGACGCGGCTCACCGCGAGCTGCTCGGCCGTTTCGAGGCGGAGGGCAAAAGACTCCTCTCTTTTGTCGCCGTGCAAGGCGTCGATCCCTCGGTTATTCAACGTCTGCTGGATGAAAATACTACCCTGTTCGCCTACTTTACTACCGACCGGTACCTCTATGCCTGGGCCATTCAGCGGGAGGCGGTTCATCTGGA
>Ga0233425_10011670_pt1 | contig 10173 bp, 14 predicted proteins | sample Watercolumn_Towu_2_FD_181712 | JGI IMG/M metagenome (GOLD analysis project Ga0233425, IMG submission 181712) | Freshwater microbial communities from Lake Towuti, South Sulawesi, Indonesia - Watercolumn_Towuti2014_140_MG | ecosystem: Environmental > Aquatic > Freshwater > Lake | place... | reverse complement strand
AATACTGAATTAATAAGTGCTACTGTCGGTTTGTGTGTTGAATCAATATTAGCAAGTCTGCCAACTGATTTTGTATCATAAACCGCTAATCCGGGTTGCCAAGTGAAATCGGTTACATAACCAACAAAGTCGTTGCTGTCTGCATCTGCGACAAGTTGCAATCCTAAATCGGTTGTTCTTATTCCGTAACCATTTGCAAGTGGCATTTCAACGCCCTGTATTTTACCTTCCTTTGTGTTCACTGCTGTAAAACTCCAGAAATACATTGAGGTCTGAACATTCGCACTTGAACCTGTTGAACTTACGCAAGTTCCTGCGATTGAAGGTAATATCCTTTTTATTCCGTCAAATTCATTTAAGACAGAAGTTGAATCACCATAGTAACAGTTTTCATTGTAAGCATTTGCCAATGCTCCTGCAAAAGCAATATCTTCAATCGCCCTGAAAGCATTTACACCATCTTTATATGCTTCTGCTAAAAGTCTGTCAACTTTTGAAAGTCCTTTTAATATTTTTGTTTCAACTACTATTTGTTCAATTCTTGATTTGCTTGAAGCAATCCCTTGATTGAATCCTGTAAAGCCAACTGTCGGAAGTCCTACTCTGCGTTGATACTTATACATTGCACCTGTTATCGGTTTTGTTGGTATCATTGCAAGTAAGGGATTTGATTGTATCATACTTTCCACAATCCCGACTGTCGCATCATTACCGCTTCGTTTTGCTACGTCTAATAATGTTAGATTTGCCATTTAATAAAACCTTTCGTTTAATTTTTATTTATACATTTTTGCTACCCTTTCCTCTACCGTTAAATTACCGTTTCCACCAGCCCCTCCAGGCTTGAATTTATCTGTATCGGTTTGAGTTTTTTTAATTTTACTTACTAAATCCTCCAATTCAGTAAGTTCTAACTTATCCATATAATCTTTGTATTCATCACCGAGTTGCTCTTTTACTTGTTTACGCTTTTCCTTTATTTGTTTTTCATACGCTTTTGCTTTTTCTTCAAAATCGGATTTTTCCTTCGTTAGTTTTTCAATTTCTGCCTGTCGTTGTTCCGCAAGAGTTTTGAACTCGCCTTTTGCTATTGCATCGGCATCTTCTTTTTCTTTAAGTTTAGATTTGAGTTCATCTCTTTCTTTGAAAGCAGTGTTTTTAATTCCTTCAAGTTCTTTAATCCGTTTTTGAAGTTCGGCAGAGTTTCCACTCGTTGCCGTTGCACTATCCAGTGCCGTCTGAAGTTCGTTAATTTTATTCGTTAACTCCTCAATTTTTACAGCGTCCGCTGTTTTTTCTTCGCTCATTGTTTTATATTATATTTTATAAATTAAAAAATTTATCTGTATATTCTGAAAATTTTGTAAAGTCATCAAATATCTTTGTGTAATTGTTATATTCATAATTATTACCTTCTTTTTCTGTCTCAATATTAAATGAACTTATTATTTTCCCGTCAACTTTTTCAAGTCTTACGCTTCTTTTTTCCTTACCCTTTTCTTCATCTTTTTTTATTTTTTCTTTTATGTTTTCCATTAAGTTAACACTCCTTTCGGTTGATGTGTTGCTTGATATAAATTCATTTGTGTTTGTTGCAGTTGTAATTGAACATTCTGCAAATCCCTGTCAATATTTCTTAATATCTGTATGAGAAATTTAATCTTTTGTTTGTTGTCGCAATCATAACTTAATATTTCTTTTGCTAATAACTTGTCATTATCAACTGAAATATTGCCTTCGTATTTCTCATATATCAGTTTCAGTTCCGTCTGCACCTGTTCCACTGGTTTGTATTTCGCTTGTTGTTCCATATTTTTTGTTTTGTTCCTGGATATTTATTAATAATTTTTCTGCCTGTTCAATTGTTAAATCGGGATTGTGATATATTAAATAATCAACCTTGCTTTTTAATCCGTTCTTAAATTCAAAGTCCCATTGCATAATTTCATCTTTCTTTTGCATTGTTTGGACTGGTTCGATTATATCAATATTGAACTTTAAATTTTCATTTAGTTTTGTTTTTGGATTTTCTTTGTTATAAACTATACGGAATATCTTAAACAAATCCCTTTCAAAGTCAATCATTATATCTTTGTGTGATTGCCTTTTCGTTTCCATTTCTTGATTATCAAATGCTTTCGCTACTCCTGATTGTGATACTGCCTCATTACTAAATGATTGTGCTGATAATGATTTGCTATTCCCTATTGTTTTGTAATAATAATCAAAGTTAGCCCTCAATTCCCCAAGCGGTGCATTTGTGCTTTCAAATGTTAATGAAGGGGGAACGTTATCTTTTCCTGCATTATCAACTGCAATTATCATATTAGGCGATATGCTTATCTCTCCCGATTTACCGAGATTAATAGCAGTCCCCACTCCCATTCCTTGAAACATTTCAACAAACAAATTATTACTTCCTCTAATATCAAGCCAAACATTTTGTTCAACTAAATCAAGTTGAGGTTCTCCGTAATAATCACAACTGTCTTTGAATTTCAGTTTTGCAAATGGTATTGTTTTATAAGGATTAATATAATTTTCATTGCCCGGGACTGCTTGAATTTTACCTTTATCGTCCAAGTAATAATGTTGTTCATTTGTCCAGACCGCCCTGTAATCTTTGTCATTAACAACCTTCATTATGTATAACACTTCCGCTTCTTCATAGTTGTTTGGTTTTGGTTTTACGGTGAAGAAACAAGGTTGAATAATATCAACTTCCATTACTTCCCTCTTTACAGGGTTGGCGAGAACACAATTATAAAAATATCCCTGTTTGTAAAGTTCTTTTATTTTCTTGTTAATCTTTGCATCTTCGTAAAGTTCCAATAACAAATGTGTTTGTTCTTCATCAATATCACCGTTATCATTGGTTAAATACCTGTCTGCACCGCTATTGTATAACGTGCAAGTTAAATCCAGTGTTTTGTTTATAATATCATAATGAAGTTTAGGGAATATTCTTGTCGTTTGTTCACTGAATAATCCCAAACCTTTACCGTCAACTTTCTGATATGCTCCAAGTCTTTTATCATATACAAAATTGCTCCTGACTTCGCTGTCTCTCATATACCTTATGATATGCTGTTTAATGTTCGGAGTGCTTAAGGTATAAAAATCATACAACAAAACTGCAATATCAATCCGCATCTTTTCCCTGTCGGATTCAATGCGTTTATAACTTAATTCAAGGTCGTTTATTATTTTATTTTCGTAAAACATAATTCTAATATGTGCTCCATTGAGTTACTGTTTGTTTCTTTTTGCAATATAAAGCCAACATAAAAGCCCAAGCCCTGTCGCTGTGTCCTTTGTCCGTTCTTTCCGAATTGAAAGAAACTGTATTACTTGTTGATACTGATTTCTTAATCGAATGAAAATCATTAATCAAATCCCTGTCCTCAATTATTTTAAACTTCTTCTGTTCCATTAATTTTTTGGTGAAGGATATTAATTCATTTTTCAAGTTATTAGTAAATTGTATTCCTGCCATTGTGTAAAATTCCTTTGACAACTCCTCCGATAACTGCAACCCGATTAATCCTTTATCAATTAATCCTTTGCTACAATCGAATGAACTGTAAAGTCTCCGGATTGTTTCTTTCTGAATATCAAAAGGTTTATTGTGCAGGACCTCCAGGTCCTTATAATAAAATATTCCGTTGTTTTCTGTAATAGTTGCTATTGCTGTTCGGTCCTGTGTCCTGCCAACATCAATACCCATTGTTGAATTGCCTTTAATATCAAGAGGTTCATACTCTTCAATACAGGATTTTAATAGTTCATAAGTGAAAACGGAGGTGCTTTCATCTAAAAACTCACACTCATACTCCTGCTTGAAACTATCAGTATCAAAATTCCTTTTTAACAGTTCAATATCTGCCTTTAACCCTTTGCTTATCGCATCGTGGATTGTTATTATATAACGTGCATAGTCTTTGTAAGTTTGTTCATCAGAAAAGATTTTATAGAATAAATTACTTCTGCCTAAAGGTGTGGAACAAATGCTAATGTTATATCCGAGTGTTATTGTCGGGAATATGCTTTCAAATATTTTCTTGTCGTCTTTGTATAAAGCAAATTCATCGAGTAGAACATCACCGCTAAACCCCCTTATTGTGTCGGGGTTTGCAGGTAAACAAACGATTTGTTTGTCATTATGCCGGAACCGTTTAATTGTTTGTGTATCTTCAACTAACTTTAAATTCCGTAATGATTTGATTTTCTGAAATGCAGTAAAGAATTTCTCAATAAAATACATTACTCTTTTTGATTGTCGGAGTGAAGCGGAAACGATTAACTGGTCTCTATCTTTCAAAATACAACTTTTCAACATTTTATAAGCATTGGTAAATGTATATCCTATCTGCCTTGATTTACAGGCAATATCAAACTTGTTATTCCTGTTCGCTATTTCAACCTGATATGGATATAATACACTCAATTCTTTTGATGTTCGAATATTTGTAAAATGTCTTTTTCGGATTGTTCTTTGTTGACAAATGTATATTCAATATCCTGTTTATCGGATTGTCCAAGATAATTCTTACCAAGAAATATAGCCATTGAAGGATTAGTTAATGCTAACTTAAACTGCATCCTTCTTAATGAACTTTTCGCATTTTCCCTTCCTTTTCTAAATACCTGTAAAAACTTTTCATTATGTTGCAAAGAACTTAAACTTACATTAACAATAACAGATATTTCCTCTTGAGTGCAGAAGATATTAGCAAGTTTTTCTACTAAATCATAATCAATAACCTTTACAGGCCTACCTGTTTTTTTAGTATAAACGTGCTTTTTACGTGGTTTCTTTACTAGGACCACCTCTTTTTTTTCTTCTTTTGGAGGTCCTTTAATATCTTCAACAATAATTTCAGTATTTAAATCTTTATTCAATTATTTATTTTTAGTTGATTTAATTGGTTTGTTTGTTTTAAAAGTTCCCTTTGTGGCGTGATATAGTTTCACCTGTTGAGGAGTGAATATATTACCTGAAGGGGATTTATATTTTCCTTTATTCTGTCCTGACTGAATTTTTTTGAATGGCATATTTTAATAAATTTACTTTATTTTCAACGCCTACTGTATAATTGGCGTGAAAGATTAAACTGTCGATTAATTCAAAATCTTCACCTCTCCAGATACCATTAGGATAATTATTAACGATTTCATAAGGGAAAAGGAAATAATCAATTTCGTTTCTAATGCAGTTAATAACATTCTGGTCGTTTGCAGAATCGGTAATTAAATCAAGAACTTTGTTGAAAAAACAAAGATTTTTAAAATCGGATTTAATCACCATAAATCCGGCACATAGTTTATTGTTTTCCTCTCTGTCCTGTGAAAAAAATATGTCTTTATCGGGGTTTTGTTCTACTATGCTTTTTATTTCTTTAAGAAAAGGTTTATTGAAAATAATATCACAATCGGAAAATAATATGTATTTGAGGTAATTATCTGATAAACCTTGAATGATTAATTTTACTTTTTCCTTTGTTATTTCTGCAAATCCTTTTGAAAAGAATGAACCATCGGGACAAGGGGACTGGTCGCATTTTCTTACGATTAAATTAAAATCCTGCTCTACACTGTTTAAGGAAGGGAGAAAATATTCCTGAAATAACTTAAAATGTGTATCCGATATGAGTGTATAAATATTCAATTCGCTTGATAATTATTTGTTTTTTTTTGAGAAATAAGAAAATCATTATTGTAATCAATGTTATCGGAAAGTAATTTATAATAAATTACTTTTGTTTTGTAATATTCAGTTTTTGATTTAAATAATTTTTGTAATTCGCTGAAAAGCCCAACCAGTGCGAGAAGTAGAACGGTTAATATAACATACAAGAAAATTTCCAATTAAGAATAAATATATATTTTCTTAAAATTAAAAAACATTTTCATAAAAGAACAATCGGGAAAACCGATAATTCATTACAAAAATAGTTTTAATTTATTGATTTGTCAATAGAGGGGGGAAATATTTAGAATAATTTTTTTGTTTTTTTAAAAATTCCTTTCTGTTTTAATTTAATAAAAAACCTCGCCTTGCCTTAACTTGCCTGACCATACCCGACCAAATCCCACCGTGCCTCACCTCACCCGACCTTGCCATACCGAACCAAACCTTATCATTCCTTATTTCTATTACTAAACTTTTAATTTAAAAAACCTCACCTCACCAAACCTTACCCTACCGTATCGGAACAAACCATACCTTACATTACCTTACACCACCTTGCCAAACCTGACCTTACCGAACCAAACCATACCACACCTTACCCGACCTTATTTTTACTACTAAACTTTTATAAATAAAACCTTGCCATACCTCAACATACCTCACCAAACCTCACCAAACCCCACCTTACCAAACCAAACCCTGCCACACCTCACCTAACCCTACCAATCCTCATTTTTATCACTAAACTTTTATAAATAAAACCTTGCCTTAACTAACCGAACCATACCGAACCTAACCTAACCGTATCATACCTGTCCTCACCCTACCATACCGAACCCAACCAAACCCAACTTTACCGTGCCCAACCTTACCCAACCTAATCTTACCCTTCCTCAAACATAAAACTAAACTCTTTTTAAAAAAACCATACCTTGCCAGACTTCACCATACCATACCATAACGAACCAAACCAAACCTTACTTTACCTTACACCACCTTGCCGAACCCTACCATACCCAACCTGACCTACCTGACCGAACCATACCCCACCAATCCTTATCTCAAATTAAACTTTGTTATAATAAATCTTCCGTAACGAGGTCGATAATCGCCAATCCCGATAAACTTTCCTGCATAAACCAATATTTCATTTAAGGTTTTTTCGGAAATGTCATCATTAATACATTCAATATTAAAGTCAAGTTCCCATTCCTTGAATATCGGTCTGCATCGCATAATCTTCATTTTCATTATATTAACAGGTCTTTTGTCAATTTCATAACCCTGTATTTTGTGAGGGATAAAATCGGGATTGATGAAAATACCTGACTTGATAAAATCTAAAAATGACTTCTTGCCGGAATATTTGAAATTCACTCCTGCCTTCTGCATTGCCCTTTCAATGTGTTCAGCAGGTTGGTAAATAATATTCTGATTAATATATAATCTTTGCTTTGCTTCATCTTCATCGTTATACTCCTTCTTTTTTGTTTTATCTTCTGATACATCATTGAACCTGTTTTGTATTAAAGGCGAAACACCTTTAATTGCTACCTCAAATAATTTCATTTTTTTTGTTCCTTTCTTTTTTAATTTATTTAATGAAATTTTACTTATTGTTTTTTGGTTTTTTAACAAAAAATTCATCTTTGTAAATATATTTTTTTTCAACATTAAGATATTTCAAAATTAAACTAATATCGTTTTTAATTTCTTCAATCTCTTTCATTATACCTTTTTTTCTGTAATAGTGCAAAGGTAAGAAAGATGATGAAGGATTGTATCCTTTAACGCTATCATTTCCGTTTAAATCTTCTTTTATGTCTATCACTTGAGTTTTTATATCTGCCATTTGCTTTTGTATAACCCTTATATCTTCTTTTATTTTACTGTTCATTTTTTTTTTCTTTTAAGTTTTCAAGATAATTTTTTTAATAATCTTTCATAAAATTGATACAATCCCCTTTTTGCTTTAAAGCCCTGCCGATTGACTAAAAACCTCTTTTCCTGCCAAAGTTGATTGAGTTCTGCCGCAGTCTTGCAGTTCGTTAATTGCTTTTTAAAGTCTTTGGGGTTAAGAGTCATTTCCTATAATTCTTTTGTAGGGTTTCGATTTCAAAACAAAATTTATTTTCAAGTCTGCCGGATATTCTGCTGTCAATATTTTGTATGCCTTTCAGAAGATAATTACTTGTTATCACCGTTGGTTTGTGTTTCCATTCAACCCTTTCATCAATTATGTAAAATATTATTCGCCTTGCAAAATCATTTTCTTTCGTGCTAAATAAATCGTCAATTACAAGAAAATCAAGGTTGGAATATTCATCAAGTATTTCCTTTTCGGTTTTTTCTTTTTTATCGTAAGTTTCCATTATATCGTAATATAATTTCTTTTCCGATAAAAACTTTACCCGCGGGGGAGTGATATTCTGTAAATAAATTCCGTTGTTTTTAATTTCTTTCTCAATCTCATCATAATTATTATTGAAGTAATCATATAAGAATTTTTTAAATAACAGTATTGCTAAAAAAGTTTTCCCGCATCCTGTGGAATTTGATAAGATTGAAGTTATTATAGGATTGATAAAATCCCAATCCTTAACCTTTTCATAAATGTTGTATGCAGTTGATTTTATTTCCAACTGCTTCGCTGTTTTCTCTTTGAAGTAATTAGGTAATTTTAAAAAATAATTAACCGTTTCGTTAAGGATTTTTTGTTTGTTCATTTTGTTTTTTTTATTATGATTTAATCAAAAATTCCTTCTCTTTCATTCATATATCCTTTTTGGTCATAATACATTAATGTCTCACCTTTATCTCCAGAATTAGAACATCTATCACAACACACTTCAACAAATACAGCATCTTTCAAATCAGTATCGCTTCGTGGAACAATTTTCATTCTTCCACATTTATCACATAAAAATAATATATGAGTTCTTAATTTTATCATCTTATACCTCTAAAAAATCTTACGATAATTATAGTTATCATTAAAATCGTAACAGTTATACATATAGGCACTATTAATGGCAACAATACTACCCACCAAGACCACTCTATATATCCTGTTAGTTTAAGTACTATAATTATAAATGATACTATACTTGTTATTATAATACCTTTTATTTCGTTTGAATTAATTTTCATTTCTTGCTTCCTTGTTTTATTTTAAAAATAATATTCACTTACATCTTTACTCCTGAATGAACTTGTTGGGATTGTGAAGCCCTTTGTTCCGGCACTTTGTAATTTGTGATTATTTCATCGTTCCAAGATTTGTTGTTTATGTAAGTTTCGGGGTTCTTTCGATATTTCTTTTCGGGGGTTGATTGAACGTATTTAGGAACGTGGATTAATAATAATTCAATTTCTTCATTTGTTAGTTTCAAGAATTTCTTAAATATCTTTTCCTTACTACCAACTTTTTTATCATATAAATCCCAGAAGTTATTAAAATTCTCATTAAATCCATTATTATCAACTCCATTTAATTTAATTTCATCTAATTTAATTCCTTCTCTTTTTACTTTATGCTTTTTACTTTTATCTTTATGCTCTTTACTCTCTATATGATAACTTTCAACTTCAAAAAACTTTTTATAATTTACTTTAAATTCCTGTAATTTACTGTAAATTTCTGTAAATTGTTCCGTATCTATCTTTAAATACTCACTTTTAGTTCTATTTTTTATTATAAACGATTGATATTCCTCAAATGTCTCATTTTTAAAACAAAAATATCTCTTGCCTTCAAAAACAAAACCTTTTATTAATCCAACGTTTATTAATTCTAAAAGAAATTCCTGTAATTTACTGTAAATTTTTTCTGGAAGATTGCACATTGTTTTTAATACATAAGAAGAGGCTGGTATAACTCCACAATCATCGGTTATTATTAACAACCTTTGGAATAGCCATTGTGCCTCGATTGTAAGCATATTATATTCCTCATCAGATATAATGTTTTGTGATAACATTCGTCTTTTTGCCATTATGCTATAAAATAAAAAATCCCTACTCTGCTTGTGAAGATGACATTACCCAAAGGTAAGCAAAGCATTTCGGGATTAAAATTATATTTCAATATTTTGAATAATATCATCTTCACATCTGCAATATACTAATTTATTATAATGTTAGCAAGGGGAAAAATATTTTTAAATTTCAAATTCAACTTTTTTAATAATATAATTATCATTATTTTCAATATTCATAATACTTTTTTCATCAACACTAAATATTGCACCTATCTTTTTATTATATACCATATACTTAAATAATATTGTTTTTGGCATTTCAACATCAAGTTCTAATTTACTGATTATTTCCTTTGCATTTTCCAAAGTGAAAAAGCGGGGGAAATGATGTCTAATTGAAAATAGTCCTTCTGTTGTAAAACTATTATCTTCAGTTTTATGAGGATAAGTATCATTGTTATTAATCGAAACAATTTTATAAAACTGTAATCTCATTAAATC
>Ga0233425_10011669_pt1 | contig 10175 bp, 7 predicted proteins | sample Watercolumn_Towu_2_FD_181712 | JGI IMG/M metagenome (GOLD analysis project Ga0233425, IMG submission 181712) | Freshwater microbial communities from Lake Towuti, South Sulawesi, Indonesia - Watercolumn_Towuti2014_140_MG | ecosystem: Environmental > Aquatic > Freshwater > Lake | place: Indonesia... | reverse complement strand
ACCGGCTGCGGTCCGGCATCTTCCCGCCCAGGCCCCAGAGGTAAAGGCGGTCCACACTCTCGGCCGACACCAGCGTGGCAAATGCCTTGCCGCCGTCCGCGTTCTCATGGGCGATGAGCGTCCAGGTGTTGGCCGGCAGCGAGCTGAAGTCGGATATTCTCGTCACGGCCGGGTCGGCGGCGTACGCGAAGCTGCCAACCACGAAAAGCAATGGCAGTGCGGTCCAGGACGCGTTGTTCTTGAAAGCAGTCATCGTGTCTCCTCCAGGTGCGAGTGATCGGTGCCCGGTCGGGGCAATCACTACCATAGTCGGCGACAGGGTGGCGAGCAACAGGCGCGCCGAAGGAACCGGCCGCGATATCAGGTCCTCTCGACCATGAACTCCCCGTACGAGGCTACGATTTCGAAGCCCAGCCGCCGATAGCACGATATGGCCGGACCGTTGTCGGCCTTCACGTTGGCGCCGACGTGCTCGACGTCCTCCAACAAGGATTGACAGACCCTTGCAGTCACTCGCGTCCCCAGCCCTTTGCCCCTGTACGAGGCGTGGGTGGCGACGTTGCCCAAGGCCGCCACGCCGTACTGCGGCGAGTAGACGTGAATCCCGGCAACGCTGACGAGTTGGCCGGCTTCCCGGATGCCGAAGTACTGGTTCGTCTCCAGCATCCGGGGATCGAACCAGTTGCCCGGGTAGTTCCTTTGATAGAAATCCAACAGGTCCTCCAGGTCCTGCTCGCCCAAGGGAACGACCCCGGAAACATCGTGACCGGCCACGGCGTGCGGGCCGCGGAGGGCCATCTTGTAGTGCGCCCCGTGCGAATCGAGTTTGTACGCGCGCCCGAACACCGATTCCAGGCCCGGACTGAGGTGTGCGTAGAAGCGCGGAGGCAGCAGGTGCAGGACCGCCTCCAGCAACTCGTGCATGTCCCGGCCTTGATCCGAAAGCGCAAGGAGCGTGGGAAGCCGCTGGGCCACGTAGAGCAGCGCGACGGCCCGAAGCTCGCCCCCGGCCCTTGACGCATACCACATCGTGTACGGCCAGAAGAACTCGTCCAGGTCGCCGAGGCTGTAGATGTGCAGATCGGCGTTCTTCCTCAAGAAACGCTCGATCTCGGTCTTGTCATGCAGGCAAACCAGTTGCATAGGGCACCTACGGCGGGGCAAGACCCATGAAGTGCGCCGCGAGTCGACAATTGGCGAATAGTCCTTCGCTCCAGCGCGTCCCGCCGAAGGTGGCTGGGGCTGAGCGGCGGTGGCTGTCGAGGAATCAGGGCACCGCTACGCTCAGCCCCAGCCACCCTTCGCCCATTAGCGGCTTCGCCTGTCCATACCGATCAGGCGCGCCGCTTGCGCGCGTCCTTGCGCGGCCGGCCGATGGGCAGCCGCCGGTGGCTGCTCACCGCGCGCGCTGGTATCAGGTACGATGTGCCGACCCGGCGAACGCCCGAAAATCGGCCGTTGACAACAAGTTGGAGGATGCGGCACCGGCTGACGCCAAGGCGCTGGGCGGCCTCCGCGGTGTTCAGGTACTTTTCTGTTTTTGTCTTTTTCTTTGCCATGCTCTCGTTATAGCCGCGCCGATCGGGCAATGCAAGGCGCAAACTCGGGCGCGGGCAGCGGGGCCGGACGCCTCACCCCTTGCGCCCTTCGCGTTTGGGCCGGTAGAGGTCAGTCGCCGTGCCGAAGAAGACCTCGGCGGCAGCGCCCAGCGTCTCGCCGAGCGTGGGATGGGGATGAATGGTGTCCACCAGGTCGCGGGCCGCGGCGCCCATCTCGATGGCCAGCACCGCTTCCGCGATCAGTTCGCCCGCTCCGGCCCCGACAATGCCGCAGCCCAGCACGCGGTCGCTCTCCGGATCGACAAGCCATTTCGTCAGGCCCTCGGTCCGGCCGACGGATTGTGCTCGCCCGCTGGCAGCCCAGGGGAATTGGGCAACCTGGACTTGGCGGCCTTGCTGTTTGGCCTCGGTCTCGGTCAGCCCGGCCCAGGCGATCTCAGGATCGGTGAAGACGACTGCCGGGATGGCGCGCGGCTCGAACACCATCGGTTCGCCCGCCAGGGCCTCGACCGCGGCCTTGCCCTCGTGGCTGGCCTTGTGGGCGAGCATGGGCTGGCCGGCCACGTCGCCGATGGCCAGGATGTGCGGATCGGCTGTGAATCGCCGCGGGTCCACGACCGCGAACCCTTGGCGGTCCATTTCGACCTTGGTCTTCTCCAGGCCGATTCCGTCGCTGTTGGGCCGCCGTCCGACGGAAACCAGCACGCGGCTGAACCGCTGCACCTTCTTCTCGACGTTGCCTTCGAAGGTCACTTCGATGGAATCGCCCCTGTCGGCCATGGCGGCCACTTTGGTGCTGAGGTAGATGGCCTCGAACTCGCCTTCCAGCTTCTTGTGCAATGGCTTGACCAGGTCGCGGTCAGCGCCCGGCAGCAGTCCATCGGTCATTTCGACCACAGACACGCGGCTGCCCAGCGCGGCGTACACCGTGCCCATTTCCAGGCCGATGTAGCCGCCGCCAACGACCAGGAGCGACTTTGGCACGTCGGGCAATTCGAGGGCCCCGGTGGAGTCCATGATCCGCGGCGTGGGCAAGTCAAAGGCCGGGATGCGGCTGGGCCGCGAGCCGGTGGCCAGGATGCAGTGCTCGAAGCGAATCCGGTCGTCCTCCAGCGGCTTGTCGCCGACCGCCTGGAGGCGCAGGGTCTGCGAATCCTCGAACGCTGCGCGGGCGCGGACCACGCGCACGTTCCGCTTCCCGGCAATCTGCTTCAGCCCGCCGGTCAGAGTGGCGATGACTTTCTCCTTGCGGGCGCGCACCGCGGAAACGTCGATGGCCGGCTGGGAGTAGCGTACGCCCCATTCGGCCAGGTGCTTGGCGTCGGCCATGGTCTTGGCGACGTGCAGCAATGCCTTCGACGGGATGCAGCCGCGCAACAGGCACACGCCGCCCAGACGCGGCTCGAGATCGACCAGGGTCGTTTGCAGTCCAAGGTCGGCAGCCAGGAACGCGGCCGCGTAGCCGCCGGGTCCGGCGCCGAGCACAACGAGGGGGGAGTCCATGGGTTTTCCGTCTTAGGTTTTTGCACGTTCCGTCTTCCAGAGGATATTACCGTTTCTATCCGTCTGGTCAAGTTGCTCCCTCGCCGGGGAAAACGTGGCAAGGTATAATAATATGGTAAAGCTGGCGTTGACTTTCGTTGCGAGGAGGTTGTCCGATGCCTTCACCGTTTCCGGGAATGGATCCCTTTGTGGAGCCCCAGGAGTGGGGAGATTTCCATTACAAATTGAACGCGGCCATTAGCGACGCTCTGTCGCCGCTCGTCGCGCCGCGTTACCTGGTGCGTGCGGAACGGCGCGTGTACGTGGAATCGCCCGGCGAGGCGGACCCCTTGTTTCGATGTCCCGATGTAAGCGTGCTTTGGAGGGGAGAAACGGGCGGTGGGACCGCCGTGGCGACTGAGCCGGCGATTTCGCTGGAACCATTCCAATGCGAATTGCCGATTCCCGAAGAGCGCCGCGAGGTCTATCTGCTGATTCGGCTTCAGGAAACCATGGAAGTGGTCACGGTGATCGAGACTCTTTCGCCTGCCAACAAGCGCGTCGGCGGCGACGGCCGCCGCGAGTACCTGCAGAAGCGAGATGAGGTGTTGCATAGCTCCTCGCACCTCGTCGAGTTCGACCTTCTTCGCGGCGGGGCCCGGTTGCCAATGAGTTGCCCGCTGCCTCCCGGCGATTACTATGCGATCGTGAGCCGACGACGACGGAGGCCCGTTGCAGACGTTTACGCCTGGACGCTCCGCGACCGGCTCCCGACGGTCCCTGTGCCGCTGAAAGAAGGAGACCCCGACGTGCCGCTGGACTTGCAAGCGGCCTTTACCGGCGTGTACGATCGCGGCCGTTACGATCTGTCGCTGAACTACAGTGCCGAACTTCCGACGCCGCTGCGCGAGGAGGACGCGGAATGGATGCGGGGGTTGCCGCTGCAGCGCGAACGGGGACATGCGTAGATGCTGGCCGCCCGGTTGTCGCGTCCTCCAGCAGGTTCCAGGCCGTTCCTTCCGACTTGTCCGACCTGTCTGACTTGTCCCACCTGTCCGACCAGTCCGACTTGTCTGACCTGTCTGACCCCTATCCCAGCAACAACAGCGCCGGCGCCTGCAGGAACTGGATCACTTCATTGAGGAACCGTCCCGCCGTGGCACCGTCCACCAGGCGGTGATCGTAGGAGAGGCTCAGGGGCATCATGAGCCGGGGCTCGACTCGATCATGGTTCTCGCCGCGGACCACGGGCATCCAGCGCGAGCGGCCCACCAGCAGGATGGCGACCTCCGGGAAGTTGATGATCGGAGTGCTGTAGGTCCCGCCGATGGCGCCAAGATTGCTGATCGTGAAGGTCCCGCCGCGGAGGTCTTCAACGGCGAATTGTACTGCCCGAGCCCGCTGGGCCAACGACGCTAACGCCTTGGCAGTATCGACAATGCCCATTTGGTCCGCGTTGCGCACGTTCGGAACAACCAGCCCGCGAGGAGTGTCCACGGCGACGCCAAGGTTGACGTACTCCTTGTAGACAATTTGTTCGTGCTCTTCGTCAAAGTTGGCGTTGAGCGCGGGATGGCGGCGGAGCGCCATGGCCACGGCCTTCATCAGGAACGGCATCTGCGTGAGGCGAACGTTCTCGCCCAGGTAGCCGGCGGGAACGCCCTGGCGGAGTTGCTCCAGGTCGGTGATGTCGGCATCGTCGAAGTTGGTGACGTGCGGGGCGGTGCTGGCTGAGCGGACCATCTGGTCGGCGATGGTGCGGCGGATGCGGGAGATCTTTTCGCGGCGCACCGGGCCCCAAGGGTCCTGTCCCGGCTCTCCGGGTGGCGTGGCAGGCAGGGTGGCTGGGGCTGAGCGCAGCGGTGCCCCAGCCGCAGCGTGCGCTGGGGCAGTGCTACGCTTTGCCCCAGCCACCCCCCCTGTTTCAGCCAACCCCCGTGTCCCAGCGGCGCCCTGCACGTCCTCGGGCGTGATCCGTCCGTACTTCCCGCTGCCGCGGACCTGCTGCAGATCGATGCCCAATTCCCTCGCCACGCGGCGTGCCGCAGGTCCCGCGGGGATCGGCCCGCCGAGTGTCGGGGCGGCCGGCGAAGGCGCCTTGGGCCCAGCCACCGCGGTGGCCGTGGCCACAGGTTTTGGGGCCGCGGCGGGCGCGGACGTTTCCGGCGCCTTCGCCGTTGCCGCCGCCTCGGTCTCCACGGTCAACAGCGTTTGTCCCACCTTGACCGTATCGCCCTTCTTCACGTGCAGTTTGGCCACGCGGCCGGCGTGCGCGCAAGGGATTTCCACGACCGCTTTATCGGTCTCCAGTTCGATCACGCCGTCGTTAGCCTCGATCTGGTCCCCCTCGTGGACCAGCACGTTGACCACGTCGCCGCTTTCGATGTTTTCGCCTAGTTCAGGAAGCTTGAAGTCGATGCTCATGGATGGTCTAAAGCGTTACCGGATTCGGCTTGTTCGGGTCCAGCCCGAGGCCCTCAATCGCCCCGGCAAGTTTCTCTTTGGGGAACTGCTTTTTCTTGGCCAAAGCGGCCAGCGCGGCCAGGGCGATGTTCTCGGCGTCGACCTCGAAGAACCGCCGCAGGTCCTCGCGCGCCTCGCTGCGTCCAAAACCGTCCGTGCCCAGCACGGTGTAGTCGGCCGGCAGCCACGGGGCAATCGATAGGCCCACCGCGCTGACGTAGTCCGAGGCGGCTACGATCGACCCTGGGGCATCGCCAAGCGCCTGCTGCACGTACGGACGCCGCGGCTCCTCGCCGGGGTGCAGGCGGTTCCAGCGGTCGCACTCGCGCGCGTCGTAGTAGAGCGCCTTGTAGCTCGTCACGCTGTACACGTTGCTCGACACACCGAATTGCTGTTCGAGGATTTCCTGGGCACGCAGGGCCTGGCGCAGGATCGCCCCGCTGCCGAACAACTGCACCTGCGGCTTCTTGGGCCCCAGGTTCCGCTCGGAAAGCCGGTAGATGCCGCGCACAATCCCCTCGGTCGAGCCCAGCGGCAGGATCGGCATCTCGTAGTTCTCGTTCATCAGCGTGATGTAATAGAAGACGTCCTGGTCTTCATAAAACATCCGCCGGATGCCGTCCAACACGATGACCGAGAGTTCGTAGGCGTAGCACGGATCGTAGGCCTGCACGGTCGGATAGGCCATGGCGAAGAGGTGGCTGTTGCCGTCGTCGTGCTGCAAGCCCTCGCCCGCCAAGGTCGTGCGCCCGGCCGTGCCGCCCAGCATGAAGCCGCGGCAGCGCATGTCGCCGGCCGCCCAGATCAGGTCGCCGATGCGCTGGAAGCCGAACATCGAGTAATAGATGAAGAAGGGGATCATGCTCACGCCGTGGCTGGAGCGCGAGGTGCCGGCGGCGATGAACGACGACATCGAGCCCGCCTCGTTGATCCCCTCTTCCAGGATCTGCCCGTCCACGGCCTCGCGATAGTAGAGCACGTTCTCCGCGTCGACCGGCTCGTACAACTGGCCCACGTGGGAATAGATGCCGAATTGCCGGAACAGGGCCTCCATGCCGAACGTCCGCGCTTCGTCGGGCACGATGGGCACTATATACCGTCCGATGTTCTTGTCGCGCATCAGCCGCACCAGCAGACGCACGAAGGCCATAGTGCTCGAAACGTCGCGCCCTTCGCTGCCGGCAAAGAACTCTGCAAACTCCTCCCACTTGGGCGGCTTCAGTCGCATGGTCGGCGAGCGACGGCCCGGCACGAACCCGCCCAGGGCCGCGCGTCGCTCGCGCAGGTACTTCATCTCCGGGCTGTCGTCCGGCGGCTTGTAGAACACGGCGTGGGCCGCGTCCTCGTCGGAGATGGGGATATCGAAACGGCTGCGGAACTCGATCAGTTCCGCCTCGTTGAGCTTCTTCTGCTGGTGAGTGATGTTGCGGCCCTCTCCCGCCTCGCCCAGGCCGTAGCCCTTGATGGTCTGGGCAAGGACCACGGTCGGCGAGCCCTTATGCTCGACCGCCGCCTTGTAGGCCGCATAAACCTTGGCCGGGTCGTGCCCACCGCGTCTCAGGCGGCGAAGCTGGTCGTCCGTCATGTCGGCCACCAGGGCTTGCAGGCGCGGGTCCGTCCCGAAAAAGTGTTCGCGCACGTGGGAGCCGGGCAGGACCGAGTAGCGCTGCATGTCGCCGTCGACGATCTCGCCCATGCGGCGGACCAAGAGCCCGTCGGTGTCCTTGGCCAGCAGCGGGTCCCAGTCGGCCCCCCACACCACCTTGATCACGTTCCAGCCCGCGCCGCGGAATGCCCCTTCCAACTCCTGGATGATCTTGCCGTTGCCGCGCACCGGGCCATCGAGGCGCTGGAGATTGCAGTTGATGACGAAGATCAGATTGTCCAGCTTCTCGCGTGCGGCCAGGGTCAGCGCGCCCAGCGACTCGGGCTCGTCGCACTCGCCGTCGCCCAAAAAGGCCCAGACGCGCGATGCCTTGGCGTCGGGCTTGATTCCGCGATCGACCAGGTAGTGGTTGAAGCGTGCCTGATAGATGGCCATGAGCGGGCCGAGGCCCATCGACACCGTGGGAAACTCCCAAAAATCGGGCATGAGCCAAGGGTGCGGGTAGGACGACAGCCCTCCGCCGGGGGCCAGCTCGCGGCGGAAGTTGACAAGCTGCTGCTCGTTGAGCCGGCCCAAGAGCCAGGCCCGAGCGTAGATTCCCGGGGCCGCGTGGCCCTGGAAGAAGACCTGGTCGGGCGGCTCTTCCCCCTGTTTGCCGTGGAAGAAGTGGTTGAAGGCCACTTCATAGAGCGTGGCTGCGGAGGCGAAGGTGGAAATGTGGCCGCCAATCCCCGAGCTTCGCTTGTTTGCCTTGACCACCATGGCCACCGCGTTCCAGCGGATAATGCTCTTGATCCGCCGCTCGATCTCGCGGTCGCCCGGATAAGGCGGCTCCTGGTCGGCGGGGATGGTGTTGACGTAGGGCGTGGTCAGCGTGGTGGCCAGCGAGACGCCGTAGCGGAAGGCACGCTCGCGGAGTTTTTCCAGCAGAAACTGGGCGCGCTCTCGTCCGCGGCTTTGGCATATATAGTCGAGCGATTCCAGCCAATCGGCGGTTTCGGCGGGGTCGTCGTCCCGGGCCATCACCGGAACGATCCCCGAGAACAGTCGTTCTTGCTCAGGGCGTGGTTTCATGGGCAGTACCTCGTTCGATTGCCATTGTACCGGAGCAGGGCTAAGTGGAAAACCGGGGGGTACGGGCATCCTTGGGTGTGCCTGGCTCTAGAGCAAGCAGCGATAGCTCGATGCAAGGATTGGACAATTGCGAGGATCTCCCTTATATGGCTGTTTCTCGCCGGCCATAAGTGGCTGTTCCTGTCCCGCATTGCACTGCATTGAGTCCGTTCTCTTGGCGCGGTAAACTGCAAGAAGGGCAGCACTCTGGAGGACAAGAAATGCGCCGTGATATAACTCTCATCGAGACGCTGGTGCTTGTCGTCGTGATTGTTGCGTCACTCTCGATGATCTTGCCGTGGTGCGTGCAGGCTCGTATTACGTCCCGTCGCGAATTCTGCCTGAGCAACCAAAGGGAGATGGCCGCTGCCGCTCTGGCGTTTGAGCAGACTCAGGGCCATTTTCCGGGCTACAAGCAGAAGTTGGCGGGCCGGGACGTAAGCTGGGCAGTCATGCTCCTGCCTCAACTCGAACGCTCCGACCTTTGGAAACTGTGGCAAGCCAAGCCCTACGACCCTCAGGCCCAAGTGCGCCAGAGTGTGATGATCTGCCCGAGCGATCCGCCGGATTCCTCATCTCCTAAGGACGGCGCATGCTCCTATGCGATCAACACCCTGGTTTGCCCCGAGGGCATTGGATTGGACGCGGGGAGTATTCGAGACGGCATTGTAAACACCTTGCTGTTCTCCGAGAACCTGCGAAAGAACAAGTCGCATACGTGGTGGGACACCGATGCTGCCAAGATCGGGTTCGGCCTGGGAACGATGAGCGACAACATCGAGTCCAATCACGGCGACGGCGCGGTCGCTGCATTCGCCGACGGTCATGTCGCGTTCATCAGGAGTGACCTGGGGGACAAGCTTTACCAAGCCCTCGTCACCCCAAACGGGCACGAAGATGTGCCCGACGGGGGATTGTAATAACGCCTACGCCTGCTTTCTTGACAGCGCAATCCGGCGGCGCTCGGTATCGACCTCCAAAACCTTCACGCGCACGATATTGCCCACCGCTACGACTTCCGACGGGTCCTTGACGAAACGGCGGTCTAATTCGGAGATATGAATGAGACCGTCCTGGTGAACGCCAATGTCGACGAACGCGCCAAACCGGGTGACGTTGGTCACCACTCCTTCGAGGACCATGCCCGCGCGCAGGTCCGCCATGTCGTGGACCCCTTCGGCAAAATGCGGCACGCGGAATTCCTGGCGCGGATCGCGTCCGGGCTTCTCCAGCTCCCGGAGGATGTCCTCGATCGTCGGCAGCCCGGCACGCTCGTCCACGAACCGTTTCGGGTCCAGACGCTTGACCAGCGCGGAGTTGCCCACGAGCGATTGGGGAGGGACGTTTACGGCGTCCGCCATCTTCTCGACCAGGTAGTAGCTTTCCGGGTGTACGGCCGAATTATCGAGCGGCTGCGTTCCGCCGCGCACGCGCAAGAACCCAGCGCTCTGCTGGAAGACCTTGCTCCCCAGACGCGGCATCGAGAGCAACTCCTCGCGGCTGGAGAAGGCCCCGCGTTTGTCCCGCTGCTGGACGATGGCCTCGGCCAGTTTCGGCCCAATGCCGGAAACGTAGCTCAGCAGTTGCACGCTCGCGGTGTTCAGGTCCACGCCCACCAGGTTCACGCACGACTCCACCTCCCGGTCGAGGGCCTTGCGGAGCTTGACCTGGTTCACGTCGTGCTGGTACTGGCCCACGCCGATCGACTTGGGGTCGATCTTGATCAGTTCGGCCAGCGGGTCCTGCAGGCGCCGGGCGATGCTGATCGCGCCGCGCACGGTCACGTCGAGGTCGGGAAACTCGGCCCGGGCCACGTCGCTGGCCGAGTAGATCGAGGCCCCCGACTCGTTCACCCCGACCTTGGCCGCTTTGCGTCCGCTTGACGCCAGCATCGAGGCGACAAAGGCATCGGTTTCCCGCGACGCGGTCCCGCTGCCAATGGCAATCAGTTC
>Ga0233425_10011668_pt1 | contig 10175 bp, 6 predicted proteins | sample Watercolumn_Towu_2_FD_181712 | JGI IMG/M metagenome (GOLD analysis project Ga0233425, IMG submission 181712) | Freshwater microbial communities from Lake Towuti, South Sulawesi, Indonesia - Watercolumn_Towuti2014_140_MG | ecosystem: Environmental > Aquatic > Freshwater > Lake | place: Indonesia... | reverse complement strand
AAGGCGGAAATCTCTCGCCGCTGCTATCAAACCTAATGCTGGATGAGCTGGACAAGGAACTAGAGAAGCGAGGACATAAATTCTGTCGCTATGCTGATGATTGCAATATATACGTAAGCAGTCAGAAAGCTGGAGAAAGGGTAATGGCATCGATAAAGAAGTTTCTTGAAAAGAAGCTCAGGCTTAAGATAAATGAGAAGAAAAGCAAAGTAGCCGAAGCCGAGGAATGTAAATACCTTGGATACAGACTGTTAAATGACGGGAAGCTAATTGTAGCATTAGAAAGCGTAAATAGGCTAAAGGAGAAAGTCCGAGAGCTAACGAAACGTAATCGAGGGCTAAGATTGGAAGAAGTCATAAACCAACTGAACAAGTTGTTAAAGGGATGGATAGGGTATTACAGGTTAACTGAATACCTATCGCAACTAAGACAACTTGACGGGTGGATACGCAGGAAGCTACGATGTTATCGGCTTAAGCAGAAGAAGAGAAGCTGGACAATAGCCAAATACCTGATTAAGTTAGGAGTCCCCGCGCACAGTGCGTGGATTACGGCGAAATCGAGTAAAGGCTGGTGGCGGCTCTCTAAGACGCCAGCGCTACACCAAGCGATGAACAATGAGTGGTTTGAGAAACTGGGACTTGTAAATCTGCAAAGTTATGTATTAGGATAAACACTTAACTAAAACCGCCGTATGCGACATCGCATGTACGGTGGTGTGGGAGGTCGGCAGCGCGAGCTGCCTCCTACCCGATTAATCCCTATGCTTATTTCTTCAGCTATTAAAATAATATGAATAAAATCAATGATTTAATGTTTTTATGCGAATAACGGGAGCGGGCTACTTGACTTTTCGCAAAACGCATTTCACAATATGCGAAACACAATTTGCGAAATTATAGGAGGTAAAATGAACTATTTCCCAACATACTTGGCCATGGGCGATGCTTTTTGCAACCGAAAACAGGAGTTAAAAAAAATATTTTATAATATTGAAAATGCCACGCCATCATTAATAATATCTCCTCGTCGTTATGGAAAAACGAGTTTAGTTTTTAACGCTCTGGCGCAACTAAAATTACCGTTTTCATGCGTAGATTTCTATAAAGCTTTAAGCAAAGATGATATAGAAATTTTTATTCTTAATGGCATAGGGAAATTACTTGGACAACTTGAAACAACGCCCGCAAAGCTTAGGCATATAGCCAATGAGTTTTTTGCTAATATGCAGATAAAAATTGTTGTACTCAACACCGGAATTACACTGGATTTTAGTAATCGAACAAAAAAAACTACCAATGTTTCTGTAATATCAGAAGCGTTGGAGAAACTACAAAGCTTAGCCGCAAAAAAAAATAAAAAAGTTATTTTGTTTTTAGATGAGTTTCAAGTAATAGGAGAAGTAACCGAAGATTATTCGATTGAGGCCGTTATTCGCGAGGCAGCACAAAAATCTCCAAATGTTGCTTATATTTTTTCAGGGAGCAATCGTCATTTAATGGAAGAGATGTTTTATGATAAAAAGCGCCCATTTTATAAATTATGTGATTTAATTACTATCGATAGAATCTCAGCTGAAGAATATGAAGAATATATTCAAAAAGCAGCGCTTGAGCGCTGGAATAAAAAATTAAGTCCAGATTTGGTCGACACTATATTGTTTCTTACAGAAAGACATGCCTATTATGTTAACAGGCTGTGTTCATTATTGTGGCAAAATGATTTTCCTGGCAAAGAAGCTATATATGCTGCTTGGAAAAATCTTGTGCTAGAAGGCAGATCGATAATTGAAAGGGAAGTTGAGCTGCTAAATCTTAATCAAAGAAGAGTTTTATTAATGTTGGCGGTCCAAGGGGAAGCCAAGGAGCCATACGGCAAAGATTTTGCAATTGGTTTAAACTTATCTGCAAGCAGCACAGCTCGTGCATTATCGGGGTTAATCAAGAAAGATTATGTTTTTATTTCAAAAGATGGAATTTATAAGGTACTAGACCCGTTGGTTAGTGGTGTGTTGTCGTATGAGGGACAATGATCCTAGAAAGAGCAGTTGAAATCTATTACGAGCGCCTTATTTCAAATGCACGATTTTTTTGACCAAAGGATTAAGCGTAAAAATCAGAACTGAAACTATAGTTCCCGCGATGCCCAACTTCCAAAAGGCTGTAGTATAGATTTGTAAAATCGCGTGCGGATCAGTCATCCCTACTGGGACATCAGCTAATCCGGCAAAAATCCCCGAAAGCGCCGCGGCCAAGGAATTACCCACCAAAAACCATGTGCCCATCATTACGCCATATAAACGACGAGGCGCGATGTGTGTAACCATAGCAACACCTAAAGCGCTATTCATTAGATCGCCTATAGTAAATAAAAAGAACATCGCGATGACCCATAATGAAGACACTTGCCAGGCGCTCGTGGGGAAAAATTGTCCGCCAATAGCAACGCAGAAAAAACATAATGCTGTGGCGAGTAATCCCCAGGTTAGCTTTGCCGTAACTGAGAGATCTTTGCGTCGGCGTTCGAGAAAATTATATATCCCCGCTAAAATCGGGCCAAGCAAGACGACAAAGACCGGATTTAAACCCATGTAATAAACAGTAGGAATCGTGATGCCTAATATGGTGCGCGCGACACTGCGTTCGATGAACAAGTCAATTGAAGTAAAGAGCTGGAAATATAGCACGGCGCACGCCAGCCCAATTAATACCAGATATAAACATGCGATGATTTTCAGCTTTTCGTTAGGTGGGCTTTTAATGATTTCATAGAGAAAATAGCTAAAAGTTAATGTGGTTGTTATGCCAAAAAAAGTATTGGCGATATTGGTATGAATGATTAGGAAAATGAAAAAAGCCCCGCATAAAATAACGCCGCAAATCCCCAAAATTATTTTTTTAGCATGTAATTTATATGCGCCAGCTCGAGTATCGAGATGAATTGCGGTTTTTCTTAAGAAAAAATAGGCGATTAATCCTGCATATAAAATCAAGCCGCCAGCCAAAAACGCCACGTGCCAACCGAAGTATTTTTGTAATACGCCGTTAGCGACAGAAGCAAGCAATGAGCCAATGTTAATTGCCATGTAATACAGCGTAAAACCAGAGTCAATTCGCGGATCGTTTTCATGGTAACTATGAGCGAGCAAATCGGTTGGCGCGGTTTTGAAAAACCCTGTGCCGATTGCGACACAAGCCAATGCAATGGAAAACACTGTAAAACTTGGAATAACGAGCAAAATAAGCCCGGTTCCTTCTAGAAATAAGCCATAAATCATGCAGCGGCGAATACCGAAAACGTTGTCGCCTAAATAACCGCCAAGGGCAGGGGTTAAAAAAGCAAGTGCAGTAAATACGCCGAATAGTGCAAATGCTGAAGCGTCGGTCATGCCATATTGATCTTTTGCAAATAGCACTAAGAAGAATGTTAAGACATAAAACCCAAATCGTTCGCAGATCGTGGTTAAGTAGGCCAATTTGAAAACTGGGGGTTGTTTTAGGGCGTTAATGGTAGATACGATTTCAGTCATTTTCTGACCCATTAGTTTTATTTTTTACTGCTTATTTCTAGTAATGAAATATCTGCAATTGCACTCAATAATTTATGCAATTGCGCCAACAAAGCTAAACGGTTAGCGCGTATTTCTGTATCATCCACGACAACCATTACTTCGTCAAAGAAGCTATCAACGCTTGGTTTGAGTTCAGCCAATATCGACAAGGCTTCTTTGTAAGAAGAATTAGTGCATAGATTAAAAATTATCTCTGATTTTTTAGTAAGTTGCAAATAAAGATTTTTTTCAGCGCTTTTTTTGGCTAAATTGGGGTTAAAATTAACGCCTACTTCATAATGGTTTTTCTTTAGAATGTTATTAATACGCTTATGGGCGGTGCTTAAGGCTTCTGCGGCCGGTGAAGTACGAAAATCTTCAATAGCACGCAGGCGCTTGTCAAAGTCGGTTAAGTTTACGGGACGGCAGGCATACACCGCATTAAATGAATTAAGATTCACATTTTGTTCGCTATAAAAATAACGCAAGCGTTCGAAAATAAAATCCAATACTTGAGAAACAACTGCGGTATTTTCCAGTTTATTTGCGTATTGTTGTTTGACGAGTTCTAATAGGTATGGCAAATCTAAGTTTAGTTTGCTGTTTAAAATAATGCGAATAACGCCTACTGCTACGCGACGCACGCCTAAGGGATCTTTTTCGCTGGTAGGAATTTTATTTATACCAAACAAGCCCACTAAAGTATCAAGGCGATCGGCAATTGCCAGAATTGCACCCAAATCGGTTTGCGGCAAATAATCCTTGGCGAAACGAGGTAAATATTGCTCTTTAAGCGCGATTGCAACTGGAAGCGGTTCATTTTGTTTAGCCGCATAATAATAACCCATAATTCCTTGTAATTCTGGAAATTCGCCAACCATTGCGGTCATCAAATCGGTTTTAGCGAGTTGCGCTGCACGTGCGCTGAGCGTCGCATCACTGGCTAATCGGATCGCAAGATATTTGCTAATTGCGATTAAACGCGTGGTTTTATCGTATAAACTGCCAAGCTTAGTTTGAAAAATAACGGTGGGGAGTCTCTGCAAGTGATCAGTTAAAGGAATTTTGAGGTCGGTATTATAGAAAAATTCTGCGTCGGTTAACCGTGCTTTTATTACTCTTTCGTTACCCGTAATAACTTGTTGCGGATTTTTGCTTTGAATATTGCTTACTACAATAAAGTAGGGCAATAATTTTTGACGGTTATCAAGTATAGGAAAACAGCGCTGTTGATGAGATATCGCCATTAATAAGACTTCATCGGGCAAATTTAAAAAACGCAAATCGAACTGACCAAGCAGCGCTTCAGGCCATTCAACTAAACCAGTCACTTCTTCCAATAATTCTTCATCAATAATCACATGCCCTTTGATTGCGGCGATGGCGTTTATTTTGGTGTGCACCGCGTTTTTACGCTTAGCGAAATCAGCAATAACATATCCTTGCGTGTTTAATAAATATTCATATGCCGCGGCATCGGGAAGCGCGATTGCTTTAGGGTGATGAAAGCGATGCCCGTAGGTTTGATTAGTGGCCATTAACCCTAATATTGAAGTATTAACAGTGGTTGTGCCATATATCATGGTGAGCCAATGTACTGGCCGCGTAAATTCAATTGAATTATTTCCCCAGCGCATGATTTTTGGCAAGGGGAGGTGGCTAACTGCTTGCTCAGCAATTTGCGGCAATAAATCCAGAGTGGAGATTTTGGGAGAAAGCGTGGTTGCTATTAGCCTTTTTCCTTTTGGGGTTTCGATGGTTTGAAGTTCGTTGATTGGAATCCCAAGATTCGCGGCAAATTTTTGCGCCGCAGCAGTCAGGGTTCCATCTTGATTGAATGCAATTTCACATGTCGGACCACGGTGTTCTATGGTTTGCGATGCTTTTTCGGTAGCAAGATTTCTGACTAAAATAGCCAGGCGGCGCGGTGTTGCGTATGGCGTGATCGCTTCGTAGGATAATTTTTCCTGGTCTAATTGCTGTTTGAAGTTTTGGGCTAATGCTGATGATAGTGGGGTAATTTGTTTTGCTGGGAGTTCTTCAGTGCCTATTTCGAACAGAAAGTCTTGTGTTTGCATAATTTTAGTCTCTTAAAGTGGTCTATTTTTATAACTCATTGATTTTATTATAAATTTTATTTGCATGGTCCAGATTAAAGTAGCCTTTTCATGGCTAAAAACGCAAATATATCTACCTAATTTTTAAGATTTGGCTGTTATTTGTGTAAATTTCGACCATATCCATCGCAAAGGTAGACAGTCATTGATAAAATTATATAATACCATGAGATCAATAATAAGAAACTTTTCGCTCAATCGTTCATTAAATCATTTTATTTAATACTTATACATAGCAAGCGGAGGTTTGATTATGAGTAACGCAATATCTAGTTCTGAGTTAGACACTCCTCGGGCACGAGGAGATCGGCTAAGAATTTTACGTAAAATGTCCGGGTTGACCATTCATAAATTGGCCGCGAAGTACGGCGTTGGTTCGTCAACCATTAAATATTGGGAATGTGGTCGTGACAAAGGATTGAGCGCTAAAGGCGCACGAAAAATTATAGAAGCATTGCGCCAAGAAGGGGTGTATTGCACTTTTATGTGGTTAATGCATGGGGTTGGTATGCATCCGCAAATTGTTGACATGCAGCAAAGCGCTTCAGCCAAACAAGTTGCTGCGATGAATACCACGCTTGAAGATGAAACGGCTATTACTAATGAAATCGCTTTATTCTGTTCAGGTACGCCCAATGCAGTTACTTTGGTGATATATGACGATAGCTTAGAGCCATTCTATGTTATCGGCGATACTGTCGGTGGCAATCGTTTTACGGGTGCTGGTATCGAAAGAGCTATAGGAAAAAATTGTATCATTGAAACTGAAGATCGGCAGGTGGTTTGTCGTAAATTAATGCGCGGCAACGTTCCGGAAACATTTACGTTATGTTCTTTAAATCCACAAACTACGGCTTTGCCACCGAACTTTTATGACGTCAAGATTCTTAGTGCGGCACCAATTATTCGTGTATGGAAGCGATTGGTTAATCCTGAGGTTAAGCCGTAAAAATTTGTCCCATAATAGCAACAAATAATTCTTTGCACGAGTGCGAAGGAACGAAGTGCCGAGCGGTATGTACCGTTCGCGTTTAATGTGGGATAAAAATTGAAATCGTGGCAGAATGGAGCTCGATAATTATTAATTGCTTTTATTGCTTCCTTTTTTTTTATCTGATACAACCTCTTCATGAATCTATCAGTTCTTGATCAATTAAACGATATTCAGCGTTCGGCAGTTACTACAGTTAACGATAAGGTATTAGTATTAGCCGGTGCCGGCAGCGGCAAAACACGCGTACTAGTACATCGCATTGCGTGGCTCATTCATAATCAAATAACGCCCGCGCAAATTTTTGCCGTTACTTTTACCAATAAAGCCGCAAATGAAATGCGCCAACGCGTGGAAACGATATTGGGACAAAATTTAAACCACATGTGGTTGGGTACTTTTCATAGTTTGGCACATCGATTATTACGCTTGCATTGGCAAGAAGCTCAATTGCCGCAGAACTTCCAAATTTTAGATGTAGATGACCAATACCGTTTGTTGCGGCGCATTTATAAAAATCTTCAAGTAGATGAAGAGCAATATCCAATTGCGCGCATGCAAAGTTTAATTAATGACGGTAAAGAAAGGTGTTTGCGTTTACGCCATTTAACTGATTTGCCTGCTTTCCCGCGCGATGTGTATCGTTTATATGAAGAAATTTGTACGCAAAATGGTCTGGTCGATTTTGCTGAATTGTTGTTGCGCAGTTATGAATTATTAACTACGCAAGCGCAATTACGCGAATATTATCAGCATAAATTCGCGCATATTTTAGTCGACGAGTTTCAAGACACCAACGTGTTACAGTATCAGTTGATTAAGGTTGTGGCGGGAAATAATGCAGGGATCATGATTGTGGGTGATGATGATCAATCAATTTATAGTTGGCGCGGTGCCAACGTTGGCAATATGAAAAGCTTCCGTCGCGATTTTCCTCATGCCGCAATTATTCGTTTAGAGCAAAATTATCGTTCGACGGCAATAATTTTGAATGCGGCCAATGCGGTTATTGCACGGAATTTTAATCGCATGGGAAAGAAATTATGGACGAGTGGTGAGCGTGGAGATTTAATTACGGTTTATGGGGCGATTAATGAATTTGAAGAGGCGCGTTATATAGTTGAGCAAATTGAAGCGTGGCGCGATCGCGGCTTAGCTTTACGCGATTGCGCAATTTTCTATCGTGCTAATGCTCAATCGCGCGTAATCGAAGAACAATTACTGCAATATAATATCCCTTATCGCATTTATGGCGGCTTGAGATTTTTTGATCGCGCGGAAATCCGCGATATTTTGGCGTATTTGCGTTTGCTAGTAAACACTGCGGATGATCTTGCTTTTGAGCGCGTGCTTAATGTTCCGGCGCGCGGCTTGGGAGAAGCAAGCTTGGCATTATTGCGCAATTATGCAGTAGCGCAAAAAATTAGTTTGTGGGAAGCCGCCAACGCGCTTCTAGAACAGCAGAAGTTTGGCCCCAAGCAAGCAAGTGCATTGAGCGGTTTTTTAAAATTGATCAATGATTATCAGCAAATACTGAAGCAAAAAACCTTGCCCGATTTAGTCGAACATGTAATTAAAAGTAGCGGATTGCATGCTAATTTAATGCGTGACGCAACTGAGCAAGGGCAATTGCGTTTGGAAAATCTCGCGGAATTAATTAACGCAGTACAGCAATTTTCTTTAAGCAATACGGAGTCTGCGCAATTAAGCGTTTTTTTGGATTTGGTTGCTCTAGACAGCAATAATGATCGAAAAAGCGCGGAAGATGAAGTGCAATTGATGACTTTGCATGCAGCGAAAGGACTGGAATTCCCGATAGTATTTATTGGGGGCATGGAAGAAGGTTTATTTCCGCACGCGTTTTCGCTGCAATCAACTGCGAACCTGGAAGAAGAACGGCGCTTATGTTACGTCGGAATGACACGCGCGATGCAAAAGTTATATCTTACTTATGCGCAAATGCGTCGCTGGAATGGCACGAATGGCGTGCGGCGTATGGCGCGATTTTTGCATGAATTACCGGAGGATTTGCTCGAGTATCACAGTGTTTTACAAACTAAAAGCGCTTCTGCTTTGAGTTCTTTTAAGCATGCACAACCTGAATTGTCTATGTCGAAACAAGGAAATCTGCGTGCAGGACAAAAAATCAAACACGAAACTTTTGGTACTGGAACCATTCTTGGTTTTGAAGGCGACGGAGAAAGTTTATTGGTAAAAATACAATTTTTGCGTGTAGGAACGAAATTATTATCGCCATTGTATGCAAAATTAGACAAAATTTGATATATTTGTAATAAAATTGGACAATTTATTATAATAAATTATAATGCATAAATAAATCGCCAATAGAGTGAAACCGAGGGGGATTTTTATGCAATTAATTACGTATGACAAGGTTAGATCCAAGATTATCGAAATACGCGGTCAAAAGGTTATTTTGGATAGCGATGTAGCTGAGCTATATGGGGTTGAAACCAGGGAAATTAGTCAGGCAATAAGTAGAAATGTCTTGAAATTCCCAGAAGGGTACATACTTGAATTGAATGATCATGAATGGGATGAGGTGAGATCACAATTTGTGATCTCACCTTTTGGCGGTGGGAGAGCGTACAAGCCGCGAGCTTTTACTGAGCGTGGTTTATACATGCTAGCTACTATTCTTAAAAGCCCTCAACCATGCAAATAAAAAACCCTTATTTATCAATGATTTATATTTTTAACGCAATAAAAATCTCGTATAAAAGAAGCTATTTCTCTGGCTTCATTTGTTTTTAAAATTATGTTACATTGATCTCATTACATTAATTATTCATTTTTTTTAATCGGAGGTTTTGTGAAAAAAATCATTTTATTTGTATTCAGTATAGGTTTAGCCTGTGGCGTTTTTGCAGCAGATGAATTTACTGCAGCGCAGACTAAGCAAATTGAGCAAATCGTTCATAATTATCTTTTGAGCAATCCACAAGTGTTAATGGAAACCGCGGACAAATTGCAAAAAAAAGCGATGGAGGAAGAGAAAACCAAAATTTTAGCGTCAGTTCCTAAGGCTAAAGCAGAGCTATTTGCAGCTACTCCAGCCAAAGTGATGGCGGGCAATCCAAAGGGTAGCGTTATTATGGTGGAATTCAGCAGTTATCAATGTGGCCATTGTCGCATGATGGCGCCAGTTGTTGAAAAAATATTGAAGAGCAATGCAGATCTTCAAGTAATATTTATCGAATGGCCGATTTTTGGCAATGAAGCGGTGTACGCTGCAAAAATGGCTTTAGCGGCAGAAAAACAGCAGAAATATTCCGCGTTACACCATGCATTTATGCAATCACAAGAATCGTTGCGTCCTGAAGTGGCGGATAAAATTGCCGTTATCCAAGGGTTGGATATGAAAAAACTCAAAACAGATATGGACGATAAAGCGCTAGAGACCGCGTTAAAAGACAATTTTAAATTAGCAGAAAGTCTGCAATTGCGCGGTACGCCGACCTTTATTTTTGCTAATCGCGATTTGACGAAGTTTAG
>Ga0233425_10011667_pt1 | contig 10175 bp, 7 predicted proteins | sample Watercolumn_Towu_2_FD_181712 | JGI IMG/M metagenome (GOLD analysis project Ga0233425, IMG submission 181712) | Freshwater microbial communities from Lake Towuti, South Sulawesi, Indonesia - Watercolumn_Towuti2014_140_MG | ecosystem: Environmental > Aquatic > Freshwater > Lake | place: Indonesia... | reverse complement strand
GCGGCGCAGGTGACCCGGACGGAGGCCGATGTTGCGGAGGGCCAGGGCGCGCTGCTGTGCAGCTACACCGGGACCCCTGGCAGCCCCTTCTCGGTCACGGTCGCCGACCTCGACGTCGGCGGGGCACGGTCGCTGTCCTTCGACGCGAAGGCCTCCAGCCTCGCGCCGCTCGTGCTGATCCTCGCGGAGGAAGACGGCTCTCTGTACCACACCTTCGTCACCGTGCCGGGGGGACGGTGGTGCTCCGTGACACTGCCGCTGACCGACTTGCAGCTTCAGGACGGCTCCACGGATGAGAACGAAGCCCTGGATGCGGACCAGGTGCGGACGCTGACGCTCAACGAGCTGGCCAACATGCCGGGCGCCTGGGGGGAGATCTTCGGCGCGAAGCCGGGGCCGCAGACTCTCGGCCTCGACGCCGTCCGCTTCAGCCCCGAGGCGCGGCCGTCGCGCAGTCAGACGGACGCGCAGCGGGTGCTCCTCGATGACTTCAGCCGCCCCTGGTTCGCGCTTCTCCCGTTGGCGGGGGCGCGACTGAGCCCCGTTCCGGGCCCGGATGGCGCCGCGGCGTCCGCATTGGGCATCGAGTTCACGTTCATGCCCACAGGACCGCAGGCCTGGCCGGGCGTCGTGATGCCGGTCGGGCACGTCGACCTGACGGGTGTGCGGGCGCTGAGGCTGCGAACGGCAGCGCCGGGGCCGCTGCGGCTGCACGCGCTGCTGGAGGAGCAGGACGGCTCGCGGTACGAGCTGCAAGTCGTGGCGCCGGAGGCCGATGGCTGGCAAGCGAGCGACCTACCGGTGAAGGACTTCACCTTGGAGGCCGGGGGAACGGACGAGAACGCGGCTCTGGACCTCGACCAGCTGCGGGTCGCGATCATCGTGGCCGACGCGTGGAACGCCCTGCTGGACGAGCAGGAGAACGGCCGCTTCAGCCTGGATGACGTGCTGTTCCTGAAGTAGGGCCCCTTTACGGCGTGTCGCAGGTCTGGCAGAGAGCCGACAGCACCTGCCGCACCTCGCTCTCATACTGCACGTACCGCTGACAGGTCGCCTGGCTGAGGTCACGAAGCAGCGTCGAAGCGGCCTCGGGCATGCCGTCGAGCTCCTGCTGCCCGGCGATCGTACCCTCAAGGTCCTCATCGGCGGTGGCCAACAGGGCGTTCACATCGGTGAGGTACGTGCGGCGCGCCTCACCGATGACGAACGCGGCCTCAGCCAGCCGCTCGGCGTCGGAGTTGACCGGGCCCGTAAGGTCGGGGAGCGTCGGCGCCGCGACCGGCGCGCCGGGGGTCCAGGTGGACCCGGCCATCTGCTGCATTGCGCGCTGCTGGGCCACCGCCAGGGCCTGGAACGCGGTCTGCAGGCCCGTGGCGCCGCCCTGCTGCGAGGCCTGATGGGCTTGGGCCGAGGCCGTGTTCCAGCTGTTGTGAGCCTGGGCGACGGCCTGCTGGTACTTGCTGACGGCCTGGGTCAGGTCGATGAGGTATTGCTGACGCGCGGTGGGCGCCGTGTCCTTGTCGGCCTCGGCCAGCCTGGTCGAGGCCAGCCCAAGATCTGCGGCCAGCGCCCGCAGCGCGAGGCTCATGTCGAGCTGCGCGCGGTCGCCCGCCAGGTCGAGGGACGCAGTCAGATTGAGCTGCTGGATCGGGATGGCCCGGTGCAGCGGAACGACCACCTGGACCAGATCGTCGCCGAACCGGTCGATGATCTCCTGCTCGGTGAGAGCACACGCCGGGGCCACGAGCCCCGCGAGAAGCGTCGCCGTCAGCAGCCATCGCGCCATCGTCGCTCACCTCGTTCCGAGGTCGGTCTCTCGCCGCACCGGGTAGTCTACTGCTCAACAACACGCGGAGCAACGGGATCGACGCACGATCCTGTAACGGTTGTCAAACGGATTGGTCAACGAGCAGGACCGAACGAGTGTGACCGAGATTACACAAGGAGAACGAGACCCGCAGGGCGTATCGAGCACCCACGGACTCGACGCGGAGACCGGCCGGGGAACCTGGAGGCCGAGCAAGGCGTCGGAAGCCTTGTGGGGAAGCCGCACAAAGACCTCGGTCAGGGCGGAGGCCGCACGGCCTGTTCGCCGTGGGCGATCAGCCTGTCCGGCGTGCGGCCGACGAAACGAGGGGAGACCATGAAGCGCGTCGTCGCGATTTTGGCCCTCATTGCAGGCCTCGGCCTGCTGACCGCTTGTGCTCAGGCCGCGCCGCCGGCGCCGCCATCCTCCATCAGTGTCTTCGCTCCCGCGGGGCAGAACGGCGACGCGCTGCGGGTGGTCTTCGGGGCCTCCTCCGATGACGGTGGGGGCAACAACGACGTCGTCCGGTACCGGATGGAGCGGATGGAGCTTCCCGGCGGCGCGTGGTCGCAACTCCCCAACGTCACCGCCACGGATGCGGCCTCATACACCGTCACGAACTGGGGCCTCAAGAAGAACACCAAGTACCGCTACCGTATCGCGGCGAACAACGGCGAGCTCTCGACGTGGGTCGTCGGCGCGGGGACCACGCAGGATACCCAGGCGCCGCGGCCGCCGAAACTGGACGCTGCCGACCGCCCGAGCGATCAAGGCCGGGGCATCGTCCTGACCATCACCGCCTCGCCGGATGACGGGGGCGGCGCCGATGACGTGGTCAGCTATGAGATCCGGCGGCGCCCGGCCGGGGGCAGCTTCACCTTCGTGCGCACCGTCCCGGCTACGGGGGCGGCGCAGTACGTCGTCACCGACTGGGTGGACTCCAAGACGCTCCGGTATGACTACAAGGTGCGGGCCTTCGATGGCACGCTGTATTCGAAGCCCGCGATGGACTCGGCCGTCGGCCGCGACAACCTGAAGCCTCGCCCGCCGCGGAACTTCAAGGCGACCGACGTCGCCAACGACCAAGGCAAGCAGCTCCGGCTCACTTGGGCCGCCTCCCTCGACGACGGCACGGGCGTAGATGATGTGCGGACCTACCGCCTGCAGCGCAGACCCGCGGGCGGCTCCTTCGCCGGAATCGCGGTCATCCGGGCCAACAACAGCGCGACATACGAGTACCTCGACGGAGGGCTGGCCCCGGGCCAGACGTACACCTACCGGCTCGTGGCCTTTGACGGCCGCAATGTGTCCGACCCGGTCTTCGCGACCGGGAAGACGACCGACAACCGGGCGCCGCGCCCCCCGAGCGGCCTGCAGGTGGCAGATCGGCCCAACGACCAGGGCGACGCGCTGATCCTGAGCTGGAACGCCTCCGGCGACGACGGCGCTCGGGCCGACGATGTGATCGAGTACCACGTCCTCCGCAAGCCGGGCCCCAACGGCGAGCAGGCCCTGACCCTCGTGGCCAAGGTCCCGGCCACCAACGCGGCCACGTACAAGTACACCGACACCGGCCTCACCCCGAAGCGCAAGTACGACTACGCGGTAAAGGCCTTCGACGGGCGCAACCTCTCGACGGCGATCTTCGGCTCCGGCACGCCGCTGGACCAGAAGGCGCCGCGTCCGCCCTCCAACGTCGTCGTGACCGATGTGCCGAAGGACAACGGCGGCGCGGTGAAGGTGTCCTTCACGGGCTCGCCTGATGACGGCGCGGGCGCCGACGATGTGAAGAGCTACGAGATCTCACGCAGGCGAGCCGGTGGCGCGCTGGCCGTGCTCCGCACACTGCAGGCCACGAACTCGCAGCTCTACGAGTTCACCGATACCAGCGTCGTGACGGGCGCGACGTACACCTACGGCGTTCGCGCCTTCGACGGGACGCTCTACTCCACGGGCGCCTTCGGTTCGGGTAGTGCGGCCGACAACACGCCTCCCGCCCCGCCCACGAGCTTCGCCGTCGCGGTCGCGCCGAACGCCGCGGGCGCCGCGGACATCACCTTCACGGCCTCGGTGGACGACACCGCCGCGCACCCCGAGGTGACGCAGTACGAGATCCAGCGGACCCGCAAGGGTCAGGCGTGGCCGAGCGCGCCGACGATCACCGTGACTGCGAAGCGGCTCGCGCAGTATGCCGCCAAGGACGCCGGCCTGACGGTGGGGCTGACGTACGTCTACCGCGCCCGGGCGAAGGCCGGGACGGGCTTCTCCGTGTGGACGCCCTGGCGCAACCTCACGGCGGCCGACACCCGCAAGCCCGCTCCGCCGCGGGAGTTGACGGCGGCCGACCGCCCGGACGACACGGGCGAGGCGGTTTTGGTGGGTTGGAAGCGCTCCCTGGACGACGGCGCCGGTCGCAACATTGTGGCCCGGTACCGGGTCTACCGCAAGCTGACCTCGGTCTTCGAGACGCCCTCGACGCTGGTGAAGACGGTCACGGCGACCGGCGCGGCGACCTACCAGGTCCTCGACGAGGGCGGTAGTTTGATGAACCTCCGCTCGTACACGTACTGGGCGGTCGCCGTGTCGGGCACGGGCATCGTCTCGGACAACTCCAACGAAGCCGAAGCGGTCCCACGCAATGACACGATCCTGGCGGCGCCCACCAACCTCACGGCGGCCGACCGCCCGGGCGGCGGCAACGCCATCGACCTCGCCTGGAAGCGCTCTTCCAGCGAAGACGGCGGCATCACCCCGCCTCCGCCGCCCTTCGGAGGCGATGGGTCCACCGCGGAGCCCATCGGCGACTACGAGGTCTTCCGCCGCCGCGGGAGCAGCCCGTGGCCCGCGACGCCCTACATGGTGGTGCCCGCGAGGACGCAGGGGGACCCGCTGGCGGTCGTCGACAACGCGGCCCCCAACGGCGTGGCCTTCGAGTACAAGGTCCGCTACCGGGTCGAGACCTCCATCTCGCCCTTCTCCAACATCGCCCGCGCCACGGCCCGGGACGACTCGGCCGACGCCGCGGACGCCGGGCTGTCGGTGGCGATCACCGACGCCCCGGCCTCCGTCGCCGCGGGCGCGCCGATCGCGGCGACGGTCAGCGTTACGGGCGAGGGGCTGTCCACCGTCGCCCTGCGCTGGCGCGTGAACCAGGGCGACTGGCAGCAGTCCGCGACCCGCACGGGCCGGGACAGCTACGAGGCCGCCTTCACTCTCGCGCCGGGGAACGTCGCCCCCGGTGACGTGCTCGACCTCGCCGCCGTCGCCGCGGACGCGACCGTAACTGTGCTCTCCGACGAGGTGCGGGTCGAGATCACGCGCTGAATCGAGGCTGAGGGCGCCTCTCGCCGGAGCCGTCTGCCTCCCGCGTTCGTTCTAGCCTTGAGGCGAACGCGGGAGGTGATCGACATGCCGATCTACGAGTACGAATGCGCGGCCTGTGGTGAGGTGCAGGAGGTCATCGCGAGGCGAGACCAGGAACCTCCGCCGTGTGCCAAGTGCGGGGCCCACGACCTGCAGCGCAAGATCTCGGCCTTCGCCATCGGCACGTCCCGGGACCCGGACGTCTTCTGCGAGAAGCACCCTGAGCGCTGCACGAAGTGCCCGGCGAAGACCGAGCTCTGCCCGCTGCCGGAATGAGCTACGAGCGTCGTTGTGCGAGGCCCTCCGCTGTCTCGGGAGGGCCTCGTCGTTTGCAGGTGCCTCCCTGGCGGCGGGGCGAACCTATCTGTGACGTGACCAGGAGGGACTGACGATGCGACGCCGGGACTTCCTCTCGACCATGGCCACCGCCGGGGCGGGTGCGGCCGCGCTCAAGACCAGCGCACAGGAGACCCCCATGGGTACTTTGGCCCGAAGGCCCTTCAGGGAGGGCGGCCCCGAGCTATCGATCATTGGCTTCGGCGGCATTGTGGTGAGTCAGGTGGAGCCCTCCGAGGCCAGCGGCAGCGTCGCCTGGGCCGTAGACCGGGGGGTCAACTACTTCGATGTCGCGCCCACCTACGGCAACGCGCAGGAGCGGCTCGGACCGGCCCTCAAGCCGTACCGCGAGCAGTCCTTCCTCGCCTGCAAGACCGTGAAGCGCGATGCGGCGGGGGCCCAGGCGGAGCTGGAGGAGTCGCTGCGGCTGCTGCAGACGGACCGCTTCGAACTCTACCAGCTCCACGGCGTCAGCAGCGATGAGGAGGCGGACGCGATCCTCGCCCCGGGCGGCGCGCTGGAGACGTTCCTCCAGGCGCGCGAAGCGGGCAAGGTGCGGTACCTCGGCTTCTCGGCCCACAGCGTCAGCGCGGCGCTGAAGCTGCTGGACGCCTTCGAGTTCGACAGCGTGCTGTTCCCGTTCAACTGCGTCTGCATGGAGAACGGCAACTTCGGCCCGCCGGTGATGGAGAAGGCGATCGAGCGCGGCGCCGCCCGCCTGGCGCTGAAGGCCCTGGCCTGGACGCCCTGGCCCGCCGACGGCGAGCGCCCGTATCCGAAGTGCTGGTATCAGCCCATCGACGACCGCGAGCGCGCGCGCCTCGCGCTGGGCTATACCCTCAGCCTGCCCATCACGGCGGCCATCCCGCCGGGCGAAGACCCCCTGTTCAAGCTGGCCGTGGAGCTCGCGTTGCAGTTCACCCCCATCACCAACGACATGCGCGAGGCCCTCGCGCAGGAGATGCGCGGCGTCGCGCCCATCTTCGCAGTGTGAAGGAACGACAACGAGGGGGCACCGCGATGCGGTTGCTGGCTCTGACGGCGGTGATGACGGGAGGCTGCATGGCCCACGCGGAGACGGTCAGGGTCGAGGTCACGGGCGACACGTCCATCGCGGCGTATGAGAGTGAAGTGGAGCAGAACCTCGGCGGGGCCTCGCGAATCCGGATCAAGGGCATCCAGCACCTCATGCTGATGCAGTTCGACCTGACCGCGCTCGCCGGCCGGCGGGTCGAGCGCGCGACGCTCCGGGTCAGGCCCGCGAGTGAGCAGCTCTGGCTGCGGACGGTGGGGGTGAGCACGGTCGCGGCGCCCTGGGAGGAGGGCACGAGTCGCGGCGAAGCGGAGCCGGGAGCGTGCTGTTTCGCGTACGCCTCCTACCCGGACCGGCGCTGGGCCGGGCCGCAATCGGACTTCACCGACGTGGCCTTCGGCGTGGGCAACACGCTGGTGCAGTACACGGACGTGCGGATGGCCGAGGATGGGTGGATCGAGGTGGATGTCGCGCCTGAGCTGGTGCAGGCGATGGTCTGTGGCGATTCCTACGGCCTGGCCCTCTCCGATGAGAAGGGCCAGACCGGCGCCAACAACGACGTGTTCTCCCGCGAGCAATCGGGGAGCGAGCCCCACCTCATCGTGGAGGTCTCCCCGGGAGAGACCGGTGTGCCCGCGGCTCCGACGGGCCTGGCCCTCGAGCCTGCTCCGAACCTCGCGCACCTGAACTCGGGCGGGCTGCGCGTTCGGTTCACGGCGCCTGACGGCGCCTTCAGCTACGAGGGGCAGTTGTCCCTCGGCGAGGCCGACCAGGCCCTCCCGCGTTACCTCATTCCTCACGCGAAGCCCGGCGAGACGCAGACCATCGAGGTCCCCGACCTGCCCGCCGACGCCGCATGCACGGTGCGACTCGTGGCCATCGATGCGTTGGGCAATCGGTCGGGGGAGGTCACGGCCCAGGGCCGAACGTCAGCGGCGTTGGGGTCGCCGCAGGTAGACCGGGCCGAACGGCCGGAGCGAGCGCCCCTCGTGCGGGATGTGTTCGCCTGCTCGAGCACTGTGAAGGTCAGCCCGACGAGTTGGGCCATCCTCGAGGAGGCCGGCGCAGAGGCCTACGGCGGCGAGTGGCTGGGCAAGCTGGTGCGCTTCATGTCCCCCCACAACTGGGACCGCGTTGCGCTGACCTCCGGTCGCGGTGGCTTCTCGAGCTTCCAGGTCATCGTGCCGGTGCCCGAGCAGCCTGGCCCTGCCACACTCCGCGTAACTGACTTCGCCTGCAAGGCGGGGAAGACGCTCGCGGCGAGGGATGTGGAGCTCTTCCGCGTGTGGTACGTGAAGGACGGGGAGCACTACTACCCGGAGGGCGCCATCCCAACCGATGGCACGGTGCAGCTGCCCGCCACCGACAACATCGTAGCGAGTCCCGGCGCGGCGATGGAGCAGCAGCGGAACCAGGCCTTCTGGGTCGACCTCTACGTCCCGAAGGACGCGGCCGTCGGCGAGCACACGGCGCAGGTGGAGGTGGAGGTCGGGGGCGAGACGACCACTCTCCCCATCACGTTGGGTGTCGCCGCCTACACGTACCCCGATGAGCTGCGGTTCAACCTCGAACTGAACGGGTACGGGACGGTCGGCGGGCCATTCGGGCTCGACGACCGGACCCCAGAGTATCGCGCCCTCGAGCGCGAGTACCATCGACTCGCGCACAAGCACCGGGCGACGCTGGACCTCCTCGGCTACAGTCACTCGGGCAAGATGGTGTCGAACTACGCGCCGCCCGTCGAGGAGCGCGGCGCCGAGACGCGTATCACCGACTGGAGCGCCTGGGACGAGCAGTTCGGCCCGTACCTCTCGGGCGAGGCGTTCGCCGACCTCCCCCGCGCGGGCGTTCCGGTACACAACATATACCTGTGGCTGCACGAGGCCTGGCCTGGGCGCCCCGAGGGGCACTACGACACGCCGCCCGTCTCCGCCGAGTACCCCCTGATGCTCGCCGAGCACGCCATGCGCGCCAAGCCGGTTGAGGAGGCCTTCAGTCCTGCCTACCAGGACGCGTTCCGCGCGGCCTCCCGGCAGATCGCCGAGCACTTCGCCGAGCGCGGCTGGACGCGCACCGACTTCCACTGCTACCAGAACAACAAGCACTACTACAGGGACCCGCAGCAGGGCGGGCGCGGGACGAGTTGGTGGTGCCTGGATGAGCCCAACCACCGCGACGACTGGCTGGCTCTCGAGTTCTTCGCTCGGCTGTTCGAGGAGGGCGTCGCGGGGATCGATGGACCGCGCATGGTCTATCGGGAGGACCTCTCCCGGCCGCAGTGGCAGCGCAACTGGCTGCGCGACGAGGTCGACCTGATGGTCCTGGGCGGCGAGTTCTTCCGCAAGCACCGGCGGTGTCTGCAGATGCAGCGAGACAACGGGGCCGCGATCTGGAACTACGGCGAGGGCCACGCGGTCCGGGCCTCGAACCTCATCGGCGCCGAGTGGGTCCTGCGCGCGTACCTGGGCGGGGCCGACGCCATCGTGCCCTGGAACACCATCGGCTCCGACGGCGGCTTCGAGCAGGCCGATCCGCTCGCGATCCTCTACCCGGGCACGCGCTTCGGCATCGCCGGCCCGGTCGCCAGCCTCCGCCTGAAGGTCTGGCGTGACGCCGCGCAGGACGCCGAGCTGCTCATCGAACTGGGACAGCGGTTCGGCTGGAGCCGCGAGCAACTTGCCGCGGCTCTCGCGACCATGCGCGGCCTTGACCTTGACACCGACACCCTCGCCCTCGAGCCCTGGCGCGCCGCGGAGGGCCTTACCGCGGAGGACCTCCCGGGCCTCCGGGCGTATATGCTGTCACTGCTGAGTCAGTGAGGCGCACGAGGTATGGTACGACACGGCATCGAGTTCCGCGAAGGGGAGATCGCCGAGTTCTGTCGGCGGCACCGCATCCACCGCCTGTCGCTCTTTGGGTCGATTGTTCGCGACGACTTCAGGCCGGACAGCGACATCGACGTGCTGGTGGAGTTCGAGCCGGAGGCGACCGTCGGGCTCATCCGCTTCGCAGGCATTGAACGCGAGCTGAGTGACCTCGTCGGCCGGAAGGTCGATCTGAACACCCCCAACATGCTCAGCCCCTACTTCCGCGACGAGGTGCTGGCTGAGGCTGAGGTGCGGTATGTCGCGGGCTGACCCCTCGGTCTGGTTGCGACACATGCATGACTACGCCGCCGACGCCCGGGCGATGGTCGCCGGCAGCACGAAGGAAGAGGTGGCCGACACCCGAGTCCTGTTGTACGCCCTCACCCACGCCGTGGAGATCATCGGCGAGGCTGCAACGCACGTCCCCGAGGAAACACGCGGCAAAGCCCCCCAGATACCATGGGGCGACATCATCGGGATGCGGAACCGCCTGATTCACGGCTACTGGCAAGTCGATATCGATCGGCTCTGGGACACGGTCACGAGCGACCTGCCGGTCCTCATGGAGGAAGTCGCGCGCCTGTTGAGGGAGCCTGATTGAGGCGCCCTCGGCCCAGCGGCAGCGGCCGGAACCGCACGTCTGTGGTGGCAAGCCATTCGCCGGCGGGGACTGTCCCCTGCTCGCCGTGGCCAACCACCCACACAGGTGCCCGACTCCCCATGACGCCTCTCGTCGCCCTAGCACTGTTCGTCTGCTCCCCGTGCTGGC
>Ga0233425_10011666_pt1 | contig 10175 bp, 6 predicted proteins | sample Watercolumn_Towu_2_FD_181712 | JGI IMG/M metagenome (GOLD analysis project Ga0233425, IMG submission 181712) | Freshwater microbial communities from Lake Towuti, South Sulawesi, Indonesia - Watercolumn_Towuti2014_140_MG | ecosystem: Environmental > Aquatic > Freshwater > Lake | place: Indonesia... | reverse complement strand
CAGATCGTACCCTTTGGCAGCCAGGGCCCGCGCATAGTCCGCGCCGATCCCGCGGGACGCGCCGGTTACGATCGCAAAAGGACGAGCGTCCATCCATCACCTCCGAATGCAGAACGTACCAACGCTGAACGCGGAACGATGAACGCTGAATGGAAGAAACGGCCACTGCTTCGATTCATTCCACATTCCTCGTTCATCACTCATCGTTCATCATTCATCGTTGCCTTTATGTACGGACAATAGTCTGGAGCGGCGGCTCGGGTCAAGCTGCCGCCGAGGCCGCCGCTTGACCCGATCCTTTCGCTCCTCTATAACCGAAAGGCCATGCCCCATCCCCTGGATGCTCTGCTCCGCCCTCAGTCCATCGCCGTGGTCGGCGCCTCCCGCAAGCCCGAGGCCATCGGCCACGTGGTCTTCGAGCGACTCCAGGCCTTCGGCTTCACCGGCTCCCTCTACCCCGTCAACCCCTCCGCCGCCGAGATCAACGGGATCAAAGCCTATCCGACCGTTGCCGACTGTCCCGGTCCAGTCGATCTCGCCATCATCGTCGTCCCCTACAAGCAGGTGGAGGCGGTCGTGCATGATTGTGCCAGGGCCCACGTCAAGGGGCTGGTGGTCATCACCTCCGGGTTCAAAGAAGTGGGAGCGGAGGGAGCGGAGCGGGAACACCGGCTGTTGGAACTGGTCAAGCGAGCCGGCATGAGAATGATCGGCCCCAACTGCATGGGAATCCTGAACACGGACCCGGCGATCCGCATGAACGCCACCTTCTCCTTGGTGACGCCTCCGCATGGCCCGATCGGAGTCATCTCGCAGAGCGGGGCGCTCGGCCTGACGATCCTGGACCTCGCCCGCTCGCTCAACCTGGGCATCGCCACGTTCGTCAGCACCGGCAACAAGGCGGACGTGTCGGGCAACGACCTGTTGGAATATTGGGAACGGGACCAAGCCGTTCGGCTGATCCTGATGTACATCGAAAGTTTCGGCAACCCCGTTCGGTTCCGCGAGTTGGCCGGCCGCATCGGCAAGCGGAAGCCGATCGTCGTGGTCAAGTCCGGTCGCACGACGGCGGGCGCCAGGGCCGCCTCCTCCCACACAGGCGCCCTGGCCGGCGAAGACAAGCTCTTCGACGCCCTGTTCCACCAGTGCGGAGTGATCCGGGCCGAGACGGTCGAGGAATGGTTCGATTTCGCTCTGGCCTTCGCCCACCAGCCGCTCCCACAAGGCCCCCGTGTGGCCATCCTGACCAACGCCGGCGGGCCCGGCATCATGTTGGCGGACGCTTGCGAACTGCTGGGCCTGGAGGTCCCTCCTCTCTCGCCGGCCACCCAGGCGTTTTTGAAGGGGCTCCTGCCGGGCGAAGCATCCACCGCCAATCCGGTCGACATGATCGCCTCGGCGACGGAGGAGACCTTCAAGCAGGCCCTCGCCCGGATCGTCATCGACAAGAACGTGGACGCGGTCATCGTGTGCTTCGTCCCGCCCGTCATGACCGATGCCATGAAGGTGGCCAGGCGGGTGGGCGAAGTGGCCGAGCGCCTGTTTCAATCGGCTCACCCGGCCAAACCGGTTTTGGGCTGCTTCATGGGAGCGCGGGGCCTCATGCAAGCTCCTGATACACAGACTCCCGGTGAGCAGGCTCCTACCGTTCAACCCACTCCTGTCGAACGGGCGGTCGAAGAGCTCCAGCGTCACCGCATTCCGGCTTACGCCTTTCCCGAATCCGCCGCCCGGGCCTTGGCGGCCATGCTGCGCTACCGGACCTGGCGGGACAAGCCGACCGGTCGGATGGTTTCTTTTCCTTCCGCCCGTCCCGCTTCCTTGCCGATCATCGCGGCGGCACGACGCGACCAGCGCGAGTGGCTGACCGAAACAGAGCTCACAGCCCTCCTGACCGCCTGCGGGGTGCCGATAGTCCGTTCTCTCTCGGTCCGGACCCGTCGCGAACTGCCGAGCGCGGCCGGCGCCATCGGCTACCCGGTGGTCGTCAAAGTGGCCGCCCCCGCGATCATCCACAAGGCGCGAGTAGGCGGCGTGCTGGTTGACATCCGCACCGAAGACGAACTCACCAGCCGGCTCGATCAACTGGAAGCCAGCCTGTCGGATCAGGGGTTCTCCCCGGACCACTACGGCTTCCTCGTGCAGCCGATGCTGGCCGGTGGACGGGAAGTCATCATGGGGATCAGCCGGGCACCGAAGATCGGGCCGGTGCTCATGTTCGGCTTGGGCGGCATCTTCGTCGAGACCCTGAAGGATGTCGTTTTCCGTTTTGCCCCGATCACCGACCTTGAAGCCGGGGAGATGCTCACTGGGATCCGGGCCCACCCTCTCCTCAAAGGTTTCCCCGGACAGCCTCCGGTCGCGATGGACCTGCTGCAAGATCTCCTGCTTCGCCTGTCGCAACTGGCGCTTGATGTGCCGGAGATCGTCGAACTGGACATCAACCCTTTCCTGGCTTTTCCCGATCCAGACCGGTGTGCGGCGGTGGATGCGAGGATCAGAATTTCCCGTTTGTAGATTGAGCACCCTCTGCTCGTGTTTTTCTTCTTGTGTGTCATGCGGTCTGTTGACTTAAGCCAAGGCATGCTTATTGCGTTCTGTTACGTGCCGTGGCCCGAAGAATGTAAGCCCATGTGAGGCAAGGGAACTATCCGCCCGCGGAGGAAAGTGCCGAGAAACGCTGGAGGGTTTTCTCGGCGGGCGGCAAATTCGATAAAGCGTGAAAGAGCCCGCCGTTCAACCGAAGGTTGGTATGGCGGCCCTTGCAAGCGCGGTGTCTAACATGTTCAACCAAAGAATATAACCCTACTGGAGGCAAAGTACCTATCCGCTCACATTTGATCGAAGTGAGCGGTTCAAGCGAAGCTTGGTATGGAGGATTTCCGATGGACATGAACCGGATGACGCTGAAACTCCAGGAGGCGCTCCAGTCTGCTTCCGCGCACGCCATGCGGCGGAGCCATCAGGGCATCGACGTCGAGCATCTGCTGCTGGCGTTGTTGGAGCAGGACGGTGGACTGACCAAGCCCCTGCTGGAGCAGGCGGGACTTTCCGTAGCAGCCGTGCAAAGCGCAGCGGAGCAGGTCCTGGCGAAGCTGCCGCAGGTCCAGGGAGGCGGCGCCACGCCGGGCCAGCTTCACATCACCTCCCGCCTCTCCCAGGTCCTGACCGGCGCGGAGCAGGAAATGCAGGGCCTGCGGGACGAGTACCTGAGCGTGGAGCATGTTCTGCTGGCCATAGTCAATGAGGGCGGCCTCTTCCGCCGCCTAGGCCTGACCCGCGATCGGCTGCTCGCGTCGCTCCAGCAGGTGCGCGGCCACCAGCGCGTTACCACCCAGGACCCGGAGAGCACCTATCAGGCGCTGGAGAAGTACGGCCGCGACCTGACGAAGCTGGCGGGGCAAGGCAAGCTGGACCCGGTGATCGGACGGGACGAGGAAATCCGACGCGTGATCCAGATCCTGTCCCGGCGCACGAAGAACAACCCGGTCCTGATCGGCGAACCGGGCGTGGGCAAGACTGCGATCGTCGAGGGGCTCGCGCAGCGCATCATCAAGGGCGACGTGCCGGAAGGGCTCAAGCAGAAGCGGTTGATCGTGCTGGACATGGGCGCCCTAGTGGCCGGCGCCAAATACCGCGGCGAGTTCGAGGAGCGGCTCAAGGCGGTCCTCAAGGAGATCCAGGAGGCCCACGGACAAGTCTTGTTGTTCATCGACGAGCTGCACACGGTGGTGGGGGCCGGGGCGGCCGAAGGGGCGATGGATGCGGCCAACCTGCTCAAACCGATGCTGGCGCGGGGCGAGTTACACCTGATCGGCGCCACCACGCTGGACGAATATCGCAAGCACGTCGAGAAGGACGCGGCACTGGAACGGCGCTTCCAGCCCGTCATGGTGGATCAACCCTCGGTCGAGGACACGATCTCAATTCTCAGAGGCCTGAAGGAGCGGTATGCGGTCCACCACGGGGTACGGATCAAGGACGCGGCGCTGGTGGCGGCGGCCAAACTGTCCCACCGCTACATCGCCGACCGGTTCCTCCCCGACAAGGCCATCGACCTGATCGATGAGGCGGCGGCCCGGCTGCGGACGGAGATCGACAGCCTGCCGGCCGAGATGGACGAGGTCTCGCGTAAGGTCATGCAGCTCGAAATCGAGCGGGAGGCGCTGCGCAAAGAAACGGACCAGGCCAGCCGTGCGCGCCTGGAAACATTGGAGCAGGAACTGACGGAGAAGAAACGCGATTTGGACGCGCTGAAAACGCGATGGGAGGCGGAGAAGGCCTCCGTTGGACGGCTGCGCAAGCTGCGCCAGCAAATCGAAGAGGTCAAACATCAGATCGAGCGGGCCGAGCGGGCCTACGACCTCAACCGCGTGGCCGAGCTGCGCTACGGGGAGCTGCCCAGACTGGAGCGGGAACTGGCCATCGAGGAACAGTCCCTGGTCAAGAAGCAGGGGGAAAGCCGGCTCCTGAAAGAAGAAGTGGACGAGGAGGACATCGCGCTGGTCGTTAGCCGCTGGACCGGAATCCCGGTCACACGCCTGATGGAAGGCGAGATCGAGAAGCTCCTGCGACTCGAAGAACTCCTCCACCAGCGGGTGGTCGGCCAGGACGAAGCGGTGCGGGCGGTGGCGGACGCAGTCCTCCGGGCCCGGTCCGGAATCAAGGACCCGAATCGGCCGATCGGCTCCTTTTTGTTCTTGGGCCCGACGGGGGTCGGCAAGACCGAGCTGGCGCGTTCGCTCGCGGCGACCCTCTTCGACGACGAAGCCAACCTGATCCGGATCGACATGTCCGAGTACATGGAGAAGCATACGGTGGCTCGGCTGATCGGCGCGCCCCCCGGCTATGTCGGCTATGAGGAGGGAGGGCAGCTCACGGAAGCGGTCCGACGCCGTCCCTTTTCGGTCATCCTCTTCGACGAGATCGAAAAGGCACACCACGACGTGTTCAACGTGCTCCTACAAGTATTGGATGACGGCCGGCTGACCGATTCCCAGGGCCGGACCGTGGATTTCAAGAACACGGTCCTGATCATGACATCCAACATCGGCAGCCAGGACATTCTGGAGGCGCAGCAGCGGGGAGTCCCCTACGACGAGCTGCGGAAGCTGGTATTGGCCGATCTGCGGCGACATTTCCGCCCTGAGTTCCTCAACCGGGTGGACGAGACCGTCGTGTTCCATCCGCTGGCCGCCGACCAACTGAAAAGGATCGTGGACATTCAACTGGGTCGGCTGCGACAGCGTCTGGCTGAACGGCGGATCCCGCTGGCGCTGACGCCGGCCGCCCTCGACGACCTGGCTGCGCGCGGGCACGACCCGGTGTACGGAGCCCGTCCGCTCAAGCGGCTGATCCAGCAGGACATCGAGACGCCGATTGCGCGGCTGCTCGTCAAGGGCGAGCTGAGGGATGGGGACACGGCCACAGTCGATGTCAAGGACGGCCTGCTCCTCGTCGTACCTACGGTGGAGGCTCAACCGACTTGAATGGTTCGGTGGGGACTTGACTACTGCCGGACGAGGATTATCTTCAAACCACGTTGACGGGCGAGCCCGGAGTTCGATTGAGATAAAGAAACACTGAAGGGGGTTCTCGGCGGGCGACAATTTCGATAAAGCGTAAAAGAGCCCGCCGTTCAACCGAAGGTCGGTATGGAGGACGATACCATGAGGTTGACCACTTATAGTCCGTTGGATGTCCACATTGACAAGTTCCTGAACGATGCTCTTCGCGTGGCAGGCGACGGTCCGAGGACCTGGACGCCGGCCTGCAACACCTTTGAAGACGAGCAGGGCTTCTGGGTGCATGCGGCTTTGCCGGGGATCGACCGGAAGAACATCGAGATCGTGGTGGAAGACGGAGTCCTGATTCTGAAGGGTGAGCGAAAAGAAGAGACCTCGGACGAGACCAGGACCTACTTTGCGAGGGAGATCGGTTGGGGAGCCTTTTCACGATCGTTCAGGCTGCCCACCAACGTGGACACGACCAAGGTGGAAGCCACGTACAAAGACGGTATCCTCAGCATCGCGCTCCCAAAGCGGGAGGAGAGCAAGCCTCGCCGGATTACCATCGAGACGAAGTGAGGCTCCGCACCAGGCGGAACAGCGCACGGGCTGCCGGTGGAAACCGGCGGCCCGTCTTGCGTTCGGCTGATGATGTCCCTACCCGATTGAGACAGACTTGCCCCGCAGATCACTCTCCTGTCCGCTCAATCGATGTTTCTCGATACGCCACTCGGTCGGCGAGATCTCCAGGAGATGACCTTTGACCGTCAGGATGTTCCCTTGCCGAAGGGACACGCGCTCTCCTTCCTTGAGCTCCACCTGCAGCACCACTTTGCCCGACTCCAGGTTCTTGAGCAGAACGCCGGTCGGCGAGGTCGAAAGCTCATGGGCTCGACGTTCGTTGAAGGCCACCGAACTGTCCACCACTTTCACGGTTATCCGCCCCACCTGATCGAACTGAACAAAGTTGACCACCAGGGGACCGGCTGCTCCCTTCAAGGCCAGCGCGATCTGCGGCACTCCTTCGATCTCCACCGTCCCGTCCGTGTTCCGGTAGAGATTCGATCCGATCTCGATATCCATGCTCTCCTTTCAGTCGCAGCCGCGAGCCACGAGCCGCGAGACTGTTTTCCCGTCTCGTGCCCCGTGCCCCGTGCCTCGCGCCCTTGCCCGTTTATGGTTTTTTAATGCGATCCAGAATCAACGCGACGCAGCCCCCCAGAAGTCCTCCACCTAGGATTGCCGTCCCGACCTCCACCAACTCGGCTTCCCAGAGAGGGCCCGGCACGTGCAGCGCCTCACGGAATCCCCCTTGGAGCAGAATCACCGCCAGGGCCAGGGTGGCACCGACGACAAACCACCAGGCGAACACTCTGAGTGGATGCACCGATCCGTTCTTCATGATAGATCCCCACGTCGGTCGAGGCTCCGATACTGAATGGCCTCGGCCAAGTGGCTGACCTGGATCCGGTCAGACCCCGCCAAATCCGCGATCGTGCGTGCCACGCGCAGAACGCGTCCATAGGCCCGGGCCGACAGGCCCAGACGGGTCATCGCCTGTTCCAGCAGATCCCTGCCCGCCCGATCAAGGACGCAATATTTCTTCACCTGCTTGGGCTTGAGCTGCGCATTGCTGTAGATCCCGTCGGCGCGGTACCGAACCGCCTGCCGGTCACGGGCTGCCGCCACCCGAGCCCGGATCGCGGGCGATGATTCAGGCCGCCGCTCCGGCTCCGGCTCCGGCTCCGGCTCGCCCGACTCCGATCCGCCCCTGCTCAACTCCCGGACCGGCACCGGCGGAACCTCAAGATGAATGTCTATACGGTCCAGAAGCGGCCCGGACACCCGCGCGCGGTATTTCCTGATTTGGGCCGGACTGCAAAGACACTCCCGTAGCCGGTCTCCGTAATACCCGCAGGGACAGGGGTTCATCGCAGCGACCAGCATGACCCGCGCCGGATACCGCAGGGACGCGCTCGCGCGCGTCACGGTAACGGTTCCGTCCTCCAGCGGCTGCCTGAGTCCGTCCAGCACGTGACGCTTGAATTCCGGCAGCTCATCCAGGAACAGGACTCCATGATGAGCCAGCGAGACTTCCCCCGGCCGGGGCACCGCGCCCCCGCCCACCAATCCCGCGTCGGAGATGCTGTGGTGGGGCGACCTGAAGGGCCGGCTCGTGACCAAGGGCCGTCCGTCCGTCAGGATCCCGGCCACGCTGTGCACCCGCGTGGTTTCGATGGCCTCCGCCTGATTCATGGGAGGCAGGATGCCCGGAAGGCGCCTGGCCAGCATGGTCTTGCCGGACCCGGGCGGGTCGATCATGAGCACGTTGTGTCCGCCTGCCGCCGCCACCTCGATCGCCCGCTTGGCATGGTCTTGTCCCCGCACATCGGCAAAATCCTCATCCTCCGCCGGCGGAACAGCAAAGAGGGCCCGGCGATCCACCGTCGCCGGCGCAATGGCGCAGCGGCCGCCCAAGAACTCCACCGCTTCGGTCAGCGTCCGCACCGGATAGGCAGCCAGGCCTTCAACCACCGCCGCTTCCGCCGCATTGTCCGCCGGCAGCAGCAGGGACTGAGGCGGCCGGCAGGCCATGCCGATCGACAGGACGCCGGCAATCGGCTTGACGCGGCCATCCAGGGACAACTCCCCGACCAACACCCGGTCCGCCACCGCCTGTGACGGCAGCAGATCTTCAGCGATGAGAATCCCCACCGCGATCGGCAGGTCCAACCCAGAACCTTCCTTCTTGAGGCCGGCCGGAGCGAGATTCACCGTGATCTTTTTCACCGGGAAGGAAAAGCCGGTATTTTTCAACGCCGCGCGCACGCGGTCGCGGCTCTCACGCACCGTCGCATCCGGCAGCCCCACGACAGAAAACTGGGGCAGTCCTCCGCCGATATCCACCTCCACCTCGACTGGATAGGCCTCCAGCCCGACCAGCGCAGCGCTCAAGACTTTCGCCAGCATGGAGGACTCGCTCCTAAGCTCTCAGCATCCAGCCTTCAGCTTCTAGCTGACGACTGAGGACTAACGGTTCTTCTGAAGCGTGGCGGATTATAGGCGCCGCCTGACTGCTTTTCAACATTGTACCGGACGCGGCCCCATGTATAATGGAGCCATGCCTCGTCCGCCTGAACCCTTACGCAACCACCGAGCCGGGCCGTTTCTTCTTTTCTTTCTCGGACCGACCTGCGCCCTGCTGTTGTGGCTGCAGCCAGCCTCGGGGCAGGAACGCGCCGACCTCGGGGAATGGACCAGGTTGGCGTCGGCCCCCACCAAGCGCACGGAGGTCGTGGCGGCGGCAGTGCGTGGAAAGATCTACCTGCTCGGGGGCTTTGCGGAGCCAGCGCTGGACAACCTGACGAGCTTGACGGTCAGCGATCTGGTCACGGAATATGACCCGGCTACCGATCGCTGGAGCCCCAGAGCTCCGCTCCCGATCGGCTTGCACCATGCCGGCGCCGCAACGGTCGGGAACAAACTCTATGTGATCGGCGGCTTCACAACTTCCTTCTTTTCGGTCTGGCAGCCGGTAGCCAGCCTGTTCATTTACGACCCGGCTGCCGATCGTTGGACGGAGGGAGCTCCGATGCCCACCAGGCGCGGCGCGCTCGCCGTAGCCGAGCTGGACGGCAAGCTTGTCGCCATCGGCGGGTACGACGGGACCGGCAACTCGGCATCCGTGGAGGTCTACGATCCGGCCGGCGACCGGTGGAGCAAGCGTGCGCCCCTCCCTACCCCCAGAGACCACCTGGCGGCTGTCTCGCTCGGTGGAAAGCTCTACACCTTCGGCGGCCGTCTCCAGCGCGACTACGGACGTAACCTGGCCGTCACCGAGGTCTATGATCCTTCCACAGACCGCTGGACAAAAGCAGCGGATCTCCCGACCCCGCGAAGCGGGATCACAGCCGGAGCGCTCAAGGAAATCATCTACGTCCTCGGAGGCGAGGCCCCGGAAGGTACGTTCCGGACCAACGAGGCCTACGACCCGGCCGCCGACCGATGGCGGACGATGGCGCCGATGCCGACCGGACGGCATGGGCTCGGCTCAGCCGTGGTCAACGGACGGCTCTATGTCCTCAGCGGCGGCCCGACTCCAGGCGGATCGTTCAGCGACGTCACCGAAGCCTTCCTGCCTCCGGCGAGCCAAACAAGCCACCAGCCCGGCGGGGCTCCGGGCGCGTTTCGCAGCAGCCGTGCGACGGCGAACCAGGTGGGCACAGTCATGGCCCTGCTGGCAACCTTTCAGGATGCCGAGGCGCTCCCGTCTGAGTCCAGCCCGGAGGCCAATCAGTTGATCAAGGCTCTGATCCAGTTCCAGGCCGCCTTCATGAAGAGCGACAACCAGGCAGTCCGACAGTTTTTCAGTCAAGCCCTGGCGACCGGATTAGGTGACCAAGCGCAGGCTGCCGCCGCGTCGTTTCGGACCGACGGGTGGACTTCACGGTCGCTGGAAGCCGTCATCGACTATGAAACCGGCCGGCCCCTGCGAGATCAGGCAGAGCTGCAGGCCGCCCTTGGCTCTTTCAACGTCGGCGCGAGCGACTTCGATCTCCTGAGCAGGACCTTCACGACGGCGCGTCGCCACCTGACTTCCCAGGGACAAGACCTGCACCAGGTCTACGAGACCCGGCGGCGTGAGATGCCGAGCAGCCGTGTACGGTG
>Ga0233425_10011665_pt1 | contig 10177 bp, 9 predicted proteins | sample Watercolumn_Towu_2_FD_181712 | JGI IMG/M metagenome (GOLD analysis project Ga0233425, IMG submission 181712) | Freshwater microbial communities from Lake Towuti, South Sulawesi, Indonesia - Watercolumn_Towuti2014_140_MG | ecosystem: Environmental > Aquatic > Freshwater > Lake | place: Indonesia... | reverse complement strand
TTGACAAAACGCGTAACTAATTGTACAATGTCTGCTTCCGACATATCGGAAGAAGCGCTCGAGGCGGCAAGGTGCAATGCCGGGCGCAACGGTCTTTCCGGAAAGATCCGGTTTATCCGCAGCGATCTGTTTTCGGATTTGGATGGGCGTTTCGATATTATAGTATCAAACCCGCCTTACATAGCCCGTAACGAATTCGCGACATTGCAAAAAGAGGTCCTGATGGAGCCGCGCATAGCCCTTGACGGCGGAGAAGACGGGCTGGATTTTTACCGCAGAATAATACCCGCAGCCCGTTCGCGCCTCAATAACGGCGGATACATATTTATGGAGGTCGGCTACGCCCAGGCCGGCGCGGTAGCCGGAATCTTAAGCGCCAACTTATTCAATTCCATAGAGGTCAAAAAGGATTTTAACGGTATCGACAGGATGGTCTCGGGAAGATGGATAAATTAATAATAGAAGGCTCCAGGCGGCTGGAAGGCTCGGTAACCGTAAGCGGCTCGAAGAACGCGACGCTTCCGATACTGGCGGCGGCGTTATTGTCCGACGAGAAGTCGGTGATAAAGAACGTACCGACCCTGCGCGACATCACGACCATGCTCAGGATATTCAAGAACCTGGACGTCAGGGCGCGCCAGGAGGGCGATGAGGTAACGATAGAGCCTAACGGTTATAAGAAATGCGTAGCGCCGTATGAGCTTGTAAGCACAATGCGCGCCTCGATATGCGTCCTCGGACCTCTCCTGGCCAAGCACCGCTACGCCGAGGTCTCTTATCCCGGCGGGTGCGTTATAGGCCCCAGGCCGATAGACCTGCATCTGAAAGGGCTGGAGGCTCTCGGCGCCAAGATAAAGGTCGAGAAAGGGTACATAGTCGCCGACGGCAGGAACCTGCGCGGCGGACACGTCTACCTGGGCGGGCATTTCGGGTCGAGCGTGCTGGCTACCGGAAACGTCATGATGGCCGCGACGCTGGCGAACGGCGTGACCGTAATAGAGAACGCGGCGTGCGAACCCGAGGTCACGGATCTGACGTTGTTTCTAATGAAGATGGGCGCCAGGATCAAAGGGCACGGAACGCACCGGCTTGTTATAGAGGGAGTGAAGAAGCTGCGAGGCGCCGAGCATAGCGTGATCCCCGACAGGATAGAGGCCGGCACGTACGCGATAGCCGCGGCGATCACCAGGGGGGACATTACGCTAAAGAACGCCAAGCTCGAACACCTGTCGGCCTTTACGGATAAGCTGGCCGAGGCGGGCGTGTCGATAAAAAAGGTGCCGAACGGATTCAGGGTAAAGTACGTAAAGAAGCTCAGGCCCGTCGACGTGACTACGCTGCCATATCCCGGTTTTCCGACGGATATGCAGGCGCAGCTCATGAGCCTGATGACGGTCACCGACGGCATAAGCGTGATAACCGAGAAGATATATCCGGACCGTTTCACTCATATTATGGAGCTTAACAGGATGGGCGCCGGCATAAGGCTGGAAGGCCCCAGCGCAATAATAAAAGGGGTGAACAGCCTGAGCGGCGCGCCGGTGATGGCGTCGGACCTGAGGGCTTCGGCCGCTCTTGTCCTGGCGGGGCTCGTCGCTGACGGGAGGACCGAGGTTCACAGGATATACCACCTCGACAGGGGTTACGAAAAGCTTGAAGATAAGCTTGCCGGGCTCGGGGCGAAGGTGTGGAGAGAGAAGGAGAAATAGGGGTAAGGGGTAGGTCCATATGCTTACCACTTAACCCTGTCGATAGTTAACAAGGAGGAAATGATGCCAGCAGTTATAAGACTCAAGAGGGCGGGGACGCTCAAGAAGCCGGTGCACAAGATAGTCGTTATGGATAAGCGCAGCCCCAGGGACGGGAGGCCGGTCGAGATACTCGGGTTCTACGATCCGAAGACCGAGCCCGCGAACGTCAAAGTGAAGAGGGACAGGGCCGAGTACTGGCTGGGCGTCGGCGCCGCTCCGTCGGCGATCGTCAGGACTCTGTTCAAAAAGCAGGGGATCAAGGCTTAGAATATCGAAATTGTCCGGTTCAGGCGGTCCTGCTTCGGCAGGCCTGATGCCGGAAAAGTTTGGTTACCCGGTGCCATTATGAAGATTGAAATATTGACGCTCTTCCCCAAGATGTTCGGGAGCGTTCTGGGCGAATCGATGCTCAAGCGGGCCCAGGCAAAAGGCAGGCTGAAGGTGTCGGTCCGGAATCTGCGCGACTGGACTTTCGACAACCACAAGACGGCCGACGACAAGCCCTTCGGCGGCGGGCCCGGCATGGTAATGAAGGTCGAACCGGTATATCTGGCGCTGAAAGAGATAAAGACGCCCGGATCCAGGGTCATACTGATGACGCCGCAGGGCAGGCGGCTGGAGCAGAAGACGGTGAAGTCGCTGGCCAAAGAGAAGGCCCTCATCGTCATATGCGGACATTACGAGGGCGTCGACGAGAGGATACGGGAGCTGGTCGACGAAGAGATATCGATAGGCGATTATATATTGACATGCGGCGAAATACCGGCTATGGCGCTCCTGGACGCGGTGGCGAGGCTTTTGCCGGGCGTTCTGGGCGGTGAAGGCTCGCTTGAGGCCGAATCGTTCGAGAACGGCATGCTGGAGTATCCGCAGTATACGCGTCCGGCCGATTTTGAAGGCATGAAGGTGCCGGAGGTTCTGCTGAACGGCGACCATAAGAAGATAGAGGACTGGCGGAAAAAAGAAGCGATAAAAAGGACGCGTCAAAGACGTCCCGATCTGTTAACTAAGTGAGGAGGAACGATGGAAGATTACATTAAACTTGTCGAATCAAAATTCCTGAAGAAGGATATCCCTGAATTTAGCGTCGGGGATACGGTCGACGTGCAGATGAAGATCGTCGAAGAGGGCAAGTCGCGCATCCAGACTTTCGAAGGCGCCGTCATAGCCAGGGCGGGATCCGGCCTGACGGAGACCTTCACCGTGCGCAAGATATCGTACGGAGAGGGCGTCGAGATGGTATTTCCGCTCCACACGCCTTCGATCGAAAAGATCAAGGTCGTGAAAAAGGGCGATGTGAGAAGGGCGAAACTTTACTATCTGAAGCGCAAAGTCGGTAAAGAGACAAAGGTCGATGAGAAGATCGAGCACGCCCACGGCGAGATGCCTACTCCGCCACGAGAAGAGGCTAAATAGGTCCGGCTACAGGTTTATAGCCGGAGTGGACGAGGCCGGCAGGGGGCCGCTCGCCGGCCCGGTCGTCGCCGGGGCGGTGATACTGAACGGCTGCCGATTCAGAGAAAAGATCGACGACTCCAAGAGGCTGTCGGCGAAGCTCCGGGAACGCGCTTACAAAGAGATAGTGGAAAAGGCCGCCGTCGGAGTGGGTATAGTCGGTGAAAAAGAGATAGACGAGATCAATATCCATCGCGCGACCATGCGGGCGATGGAGCTCGCGGTGCTCAACCTTCCGGTCCCGCCCGACTTCATAATCGTTGACGGAAATATGCGTTTTAGCGCCGCTTGCCCCGTAAAGGCCATAGTGAGAGGGGATTCGCAGAGCCTTTCAATAGCGGCGGCATCGATTATAGCTAAGGTTACCCGCGACGCCATCATGTTGAAGCTCCACCGCAGATATCCTCAGTACGGATTCGACAGGCATAAGGGTTACGGGACGAAGGCGCATAAAATGGCGATAAGAACCGCCGGTTTATCCCCCATACACAGATTGAGCTTCTCGACGCGGTAGGCCTGTTTTATATTGACCCATATCGACGTTTATAATAGAATAAAGGCTTCCTGGGCGATGGTCCGGGAGGCCTTTATAACATAATTATAATACAAGGCAGCCATGAACCGTGACCGCGAAATATCCGGTAAAACCAAGCTGAAGCATATAGCCGATGTAGCCGGGGCTATGGGTCTTCCCGCAAAATATCTTGAATTATACGGCCATTACAAGGCCAAGGTCTCGCTCGAGGCCCTCGGCAATGTAAAAAATAACCCCAAAGCCAAATATGTCGTCGTTACAGGCATAACGCCTACCCATCTGGGCGAAGGCAAGACCGTCACCACAATAGGCCTGTCCATGGCGCTGAACAGGATCGGCAGGAGAGCCGTATGCTGTATCCGCCAGCCGTCGCTGGGGCCTTTCTTCGGCATCAAGGGCGGCGGGGTGGGCGGAGGACGCTCCCAGGTGCTGCCCGAAGAGATCAACATGCACCTCACCGGCGACATCCACGCGGTCGGCCAGGCGCATAACCTCTGCGCGGCCTTTCTCGACAACCATCTCTTCCGCGGCAATAAGCTCAACATCGACACCGATAAGATATTCTGGCCGCGTGTGGTCGACGTCAACGACAGGCCGCTTCGCGGCGTAAGGATCGGCCTGGGAGGCGGGCCGAACGGGGTCGAGCGCGATACCGGATTCGATATTACCGCGGCGAGCGAGGTCATGGCGATACTTGCCCTCGCGGGTTCCCTGGCGGACCTGCGCAAGCGGATCGGGCGGATCGTCGTCGCGTTGAACCGGCGCGGCAAGCCGGTCACCACCGAGGACCTCAGGGTAGCCGGCGCGATGACGGCCATATTGGTGGACGCCCTCAAGCCGAATCTGGTCCAGACCATCGAGAACACGCCGTGTCTTATGCATACCGGCCCTTTCGCCAACATAACGCACGGCAACAGCTCCGTCATCGCCGACAAGCTCGCGCTGTCGCTTTCGGATTACACGGTCACGGAGTCGGGTTTCGGAGCCGACTGCGGCCTGGAGAAGCTTGTCAATATAAAGTGCCGCGCGAGCGGCCTTAAGCCCGACGTTGTGGTGCTGGTGGCCTCGGTACGCGCCCTCAAGACGCACTCCGGCTCGTACAGGACGGTCGTGGGAAAACCGCTCGACCACAACCTGTCCAGGGAGAACGTCGAGGCCGTCGAAATGGGTTGCGCGAACCTCGCCAAGCAGATAGAGAACTGCCGCCTTTACGGCACGTACTGCATAGTGGCCATCAACCGTTTTCCTTCTGACACGGAGAGGGAGCTGGCCGCCGTACGGCGCTCCGCCCTGGAACACGGCGCGATGGACTGCGTCGTGAGCGATATCTACAGGAAGGGTTCGCAGGGAGGCGCCGAGCTGGCGAAGGCGGTAGAGGCCGCGGCGAATTCGAAGCACCGTTTCGCGCTGTTGTATCCGGACGACATGCCCGTAAGGCTGAAGATAGAGACCATAGCGAAAAAAGTCTACGGCGCGAACGGCGTCCGGTTCGAAAAAGCCGCGGAAGAGAACATGGCGATATACAAAAAACTCGGGTATGAAAAACTGCCTGTCTGCATGGCTAAGACGCATCTTTCGCTTTCCCACGACCCTCTGCTTAAAGGGGCGCCGCGGGACTTTACCCTCACCGTGCGCGACGTCCGGCCTTCGATAGGAGCGGGGTTTCTCTACGCGCTCTGCGGAAAGATACAGACCATGCCGTGCCTGCCGTCAAAGCCGTCGGGTGAGAATATTGACATAGACTCGAAAGGGAGGCTTAGATACATAAAATAAATCAAACATCAAATAGCAAAAATAAAAATGACAATTCAAAATCCAAAATCAGAAAAAGATAAATTTAAGGTAAGCGGTAGTTTTGAATTTTGGTATGTGATTTTGATTTTTGCAGTTTGATTTATAGATTAAAGCGGGGTGCTTATGTATATCGACAGTCCAATAAAAGACTATCTCGACGATCTGTCGGCCAAGAGGCCCGCGCCGGGCGGAGGCAGCGCGGCCGCGCTCGCCGCGGCTGTGGGCACCGGCCTCATGTCGATGGTCGCCAACTTCACCGCAGGCAACCCGAAATACAGAGACGTCGAGTCTAAGGTCTCGGATATATTGCAGAAGGTGAAGCGGTACGACAAGGAGCTGCGCAAGCTTATAGACGAGGACGTGGAGGCCTACGAGCGCTTGGCAAGCGGCTTAAAGTCCGCCGGCAAGGACGAGGCCGCGGTCGACGAGCTTTACAAGGCCGCCATCGAGCCGCCGTTTCTCGTATGCGAGATAACTTATAACTGCCTGAAGCTGTGCATGGAGCTGGCCGGATGCGCCAACAGGAGACTTATAACGGACGCGGCCATAGCGGCGATAATGCTGGAAGGCGCCTTCTTCGCGGCGAAGTTTAACGTATATATAAATCTCGAGCATGTCAAGGACATGGATTACATAGGTAAGATACATAAGGTGATCCATCCGCTCGAGGATGCGGTGCCCAAGTTGAAAGAAGAGATCCTGGAAGCTTGTGAGGAAGTCATCGACCAGGCCCGCACAGGCGAGGGGGCATAATGGCTAAGCTATTGGAAGGTAAGACGATCGCGGAAAGGCTGAAGGCGGCCATTGAGGCGGAGATATCGTCGCTCAAGGCGAAAGCCGGACGCTCGCCGGGGCTTGTTGCCGTCCAGATAGGCGAGAACCCGTCTTCCGAAGTCTATGTAAAGAACCAGAAGAAGGCCGCGGAGGCGCTCGGCATTACATATGAATTGAAGAAACTGCCCGCCGGAGCCGACCAGGCCGGGGCCGAAGATATCATAAGACAGCTCAACGCCGATCCGTCGGTCAGCGCCGTCATACTGCAGCTGCCGGTCCCGAAGGTTATAGACGCCAAGAAGCTTTCCGGCATGATATCGCCCGGCAAGGACGCCGAGGGGATGCATCCGCAGAACCTGGGCAGGATATTGTTGGGCAAATATTCTGTCGGGCCGTGCACGGCCATGGCCGTCATGGAACTTCTGGCCTCGACCGGAGTGAAGCTGTACGGCAAAGAGGCGGTGGTGGTGGGCCATTCGGAGATAGTAGGCAAACCCCTCTCGTTGATGCTCCTCGATAAGTTCGCGACTACGACCGTCTGCCATATAGCCACGGGCGAGCGGGGCGTTCTGGCGGAGCATGTAAAACGCGCCGAGATATTGATCGTCGCCGTCGGCAAGCCGGGCGTCGTAAAAGGCGAATGGGTAAAAGACGGCGCGATCGTTGTAGATATCGGTATAAACAGGCAGCTCGACAGGATAGTAGGCGACGTGGAGTTTGAATCCGCCGAGAAGAGGGCGTCGTTCATAACGCCGGTCCCGGGCGGAGTCGGTCCGCTGACGACGACGATGCTTATGAAAAATACGGTAGAGCTTTTCAAGGCGGGCCTTTAGATAATGACATTTTGCGAGAAGATAGAAGCGAAAAAATTCGTGATCACCAGCGAGATAGGGCCTCCGAAGGGGGTCGACGTAAAGGACGCCCTCGACAACGCCGAGCTGCTCAAGGGCAGGGTCGACGCCATAAACGTGACCGACCTGCAGAGCTCCGTCATGAGGCTCGGATCCCTGGCCGTATGCCGGCTCCTCAAGGACCGCGGCATCGAGCCTATATTCCAGATGACCTGCCGCGACCGCAACCGCCTCGCCCTGCAGTCGGACCTGCTCTCCGCTTACGCGCTGGGGATAGAGAACGTCGTCCTGCTCACCGGCGACTATCCGACGCTCGGCGATCATCCCGAGGCCAAGCCCGTATTCGACCTCGGCAGCGTCGAGCTGCTGGAGGCAGCGCGCACGCTGCAGGGCGGCACCGATATGAATGGTAACCCGCTGAAGGGATCACCCCGGTTCTGTGTAGGCGCGGTCGTCAATCCCGGCGCGGATCCGCTTGAGCCGGAGATAATCAAGATGGAGCGTAAGGTCGAAGCCGGCGCCAGGTTCTTCCAGACGCAGGCGGTCTACGACGTAGATCAGTTCAAAGTTTTTATTGATCGCGCAAGGCATCTCAACGCCTCGATATTCGCCGGCATAGTCCTTCTGAAGTCGGCCAATATGGCGAGGTACATGAATAAGAACGTTTCGGGCGTATCCGTTCCGGAGAATCTGATAAAAGAGATGGAGGCCGCCGGGGACAAGTCGGCCGCTTCGATAGACATAGCCTCGCGCACAATAAAACGATTGAGGCCCATCTGCGGCGGCGTGCACATCATGCCAATAGGGTGGGACAGGAAAGTGCCGCTTGTATTGGACGCGGCAGGCTTATAAGAAGGGGTATGGATGACCGTTAAAAATGTAGCCGGATTGATAGTAAAGGGCGCCGGGAAGGTTCACGCCGCCGCCGTAGAGATGAGCGAAAAGGCCATCAGAGAAGAAGGCGCGGACAAACCTATAGCCTTTCCCGGGACGGCATTTTACCTGCCCCTGGCCAACGCCATACTCGGCGCCGAGGTGAAGGATCTTGCGGGATCCAAAAAAGTGCTGGATACCGCCGGCACATTATTGCCGAAGGTGGCCGATGAGGCCGGGTGGGAGACATTCCTGAAGGACGCGCTGAACGCGGGCGTGGCCACGATACTTTCGGCCGAGGTGATACAGGCGCTTAAATACATCGATGGCAGTGAGCCTCAGCCGGATTGTCCGGGATTCTTCTCGGACACCATCCTTAGGGCGCTCGGCATACAGCTTGTTGACGGCAGGATATCCGGTATAGCGGTGATAATGGGCAGGGCCCCGGACGCAAGGACGGCCGTCGATATAGTGCGCGACCTCCAGAAGCGAAATATACTTACGCTTGTAGGAGATTCTGTCGATGGCGTCAGTATCATCGATCAGCTGAAAGAGGGCGGCCTGCATATGGGGCTGGAGAGCTATGTGGTGCCGTTCGGCCGCGACACGGCCTCGGTCGTTTACGTGCTCAACTTCGCGATACGCGCCGCGCTCACGTTCGGCGGCATAAAGGCCGGTAACGCGGCCGCGTGCGTCGATTACGTTCGCAACAGGGTGCCGGCGTTTGTCCTGCTCCTGGGCGGCGTGGACGAGGTAAAAGCCGCCGCCGGCGGCGGGGCTCTCGCGGCCGGGGTGCCCATCATCACCGACCTGGATCTGCCCGGGATAAAAGTTTCCGGAGTCTGCGCGCACGAGGAATGTCTTATCGTGGAACGCGACCACAAAAAGATAGTGCAGAAGGCGATAGAGGCGCGGGGCATAAAGGTCAAGGTGGCCTCTGTGCCTATACCCGTGCCTTTTTCCGCGGCTTTCGAGGGTGAGCGCGTCCGCAAGGCCGACACCTTCGTCCAGTTCGGGGGCAAATATTCGACCGCATTCGAGTATCTCCGCATGAAGAAATCGGGCGATATAGAGGACGCTTCGGTCAAGGTCGTAGGGCCTGAAATCGACGCGATCGAAGAGGGCTCGTCGGTGCCTCTGGGTATCGTCGTGGACGTGGCCGGCAGAAAGATGAGCGCCGACTTCGAGCCTATACTCGAGCGGCAGATACACAAATATCTGAATTACGCCATGGGCGTCTTCCATATGGGGCAGCGCGACATGAACTGGCTGCGCATTTCAAAGGACGCGCGTAAGGCAGGGTTCAAGATACGCCACTTCGGCGATATACTGGTCGCGAAGTTGCACGATGAGTACGGCGCTATAGTCGACAAGGTCCAGGTGACTTTATATACGGGCGAGGCGGATGTGGCGAAGCTCCTGCCGGAGGCCCGGCGCTCGTACGAGAGCCGCGACAACCGGATCGCCGGCATGACGGACGAGTCGGTCGACACCTTCTACAGCTGCACGCTCTGCCAGAGCTTCGCGCCGGACCACGTCTGCGTCGTCAGTCCCGAGAGGCTGGGGCTCTGCGGCGCGTACTCCTGGCTCGACGCGCGCGCGGCGCACGAGATCACTCCCACGGGCGGAAACCAGCCGATCAAAAAAGGGCCGTCGGTCGACGCGGTGAAGGGGATATGGGAGGGCGTAAATAAGTTCGTGACCGACGCATCGCACCGGCATACGACTCAGATGGCCGCGTACTCTCTGATGGATTCACCCATGACTTCATGCGGCTGCTTCGAGTGTATAGTGGCTATCGTGCCGGAGGCCAACGGCGTCATGGTCGTCAACCGCGAATATGCCGGGGAGACTCCGGTGGGCATGAAATTTACTACGCTTGCGAGCACCGTGGGCGGCGGCGCCCAGACTCCGGGATTTATCGGAGTGGGCAGGCTGTATCTGGCGAGCAAAAAATTCATTTCGGCCGAGGGCGGCCTGAGGCGCGTCGTGTGGATGCCGAAGGAGCTGAAGGAAGCGCTTGCCGACAGGCTGCGCAAGCGCTGCGAAGAGATCGGCGAGCCGGGGCTCCTGGATAAGATAGCGGACGAGACGGTCGCGACGGACGCCGCGGCCCTGGCCGAGTATCTGGCGAAGGCCGGCCA
>Ga0233425_10011664_pt1 | contig 10177 bp, 7 predicted proteins | sample Watercolumn_Towu_2_FD_181712 | JGI IMG/M metagenome (GOLD analysis project Ga0233425, IMG submission 181712) | Freshwater microbial communities from Lake Towuti, South Sulawesi, Indonesia - Watercolumn_Towuti2014_140_MG | ecosystem: Environmental > Aquatic > Freshwater > Lake | place: Indonesia... | reverse complement strand
TTACGCGTTCATGCCGGCAATCGTGAACAACGAACCGATTATTCTCCCCGGCATCGGCGGAAGGCCGCCCATTGAAATTGACAAGAAGCTGCTCTGTCAGGTGATTCAGCCGCGGATGGAGGAGATCCTGGAAATCGCGTCGATGGAGATCAAGCGCTCGGGCTATTCCAAGCATCTCTCTGCCGGAGTTGTACTCACGGGCGGCGGATCTCTGATCAAGGGAACTGCTGATCTTGCACGCGAAGTACTCGGCATGCCGGTGAAAATCGGGATTCCAACCGGCTTCGGCGCCGGACTCGTTCGAGAAATCGAGAATCCGATTTATGCCACGGGCGTCGGGCTTGTTATGCATGAATTCAAGCATCGCGACCGGTCAGCGATCACCGCTTCCGTCACACCCGAGAAGGGGAAGGGTTCCGTGAAGAACATTTTTAACAGGATGAAGACGTGGTTTGATGAGCTTTGAAGAGACTGGAAGTAGTAAGTAGTGGAGTAGGCAAGTAGTAAGTGGTTTGTACCCTGGAGGGTATGCCGTGCATGATTTCCGAAAACTCGATGTCTACAGACGGGCTCTTGAGTTTTCCAGCACTGTGCGGAGGGTGACAAGAACCTTTCCAAAAGATGAAATGTTCGTGCTCGCTTCCCAATATCGGAGGGCTGCTGATTCAATCGTCCTGAACATCGCAGAGGGCGCCGGGAGCGGATCAAAGAAGGAATTTGCCAAGTTCCTGGGTTATTCAATTCGTTCTGGATATGAATGCAGCTGTTGTGCAGATATTTCAACAAAAGAGAAGTTCATAACGAAGGAGGAATACGCGAATCTTCTTGATGAGACTGATCAGATAATTTCAATGCTGATCGGTCTGCAACGGAGTTTGAAGGTATGAACATTTGGCGAGTGCAATCTGCTGCACTCCGAGATACTTCCTACTCAATACTTATTACTCAGATACTGGTTCTCTTTTCGAGTACAAAACGTAAGATAGATTTTCATATATCACCATACAATCAACCTAACCAATTCAAGGAGATGTCACCGTGATTGAACTTGACACCTTAGCGGACCGCGGGGCAAAGATTCGTGTCGTTGGCGTTGGCGGCGGCGGTGGAAACGCTGTCAACAGCATGATCGACAAAGGATTGACGGGGGTGGACTTCATCGCCGTCAACTGCGACGTCCAGGCGCTGGAGCGCAACAAGGCTTCGCAAAAGATCCAGGTCGGAAAGACCCTGACCAGGGGCCTTGGCGCAGGCGCCGATCCGACGATCGGCCACCGGGCTGTAGAAGAAGACCGTGAAGAAATCGCACGCGCTATTTCAGGAAGTGACATGGTCTTTGTCACGGCCGGGATGGGTGGCGGCACAGGAACGGGCGGCGGACCAATCGTCGCGAACATCGCGAAGAGTCTCGGCGCCCTTGTCGTCGGCATCGTCACAAAGCCCTTCAACAGTGAAGGCAAACGGAGGATGGGTCAGGCAGAAGAAGGAATCGATGAGCTGAAGAAGCAGGTCGATACGCTGATCGTCATCCCCAACCAGAAGTTGCTCGACATCATTGACCGGCACACGCCGCTCCTTGATGCGTTCGAGCTGGCAAATCAGGTGCTTCACAATGCAACGCGCGGAATCTCCGAGCTCATCACCGTTCCCGGCCTCATCAACGTCGATTTTGCAGACGTCCGGACAGTGATGCGCGAGATGGGCGATGCGTTGATGGGTTCCGGTACGGCCACGGGAGAAAATCGTGCTGTTGAAGCAGCTCATGCTGCGATCTCGAGCCCGCTGCTCGACGGCATCTCCATTGCCGGCGCTCAGGGAATCCTTATCAACGTCACCGGCGGCAAGAATATGTCTCTCGTTGAGGTCGACGAAGCGACGAGCGTTATTCACGATGCAGCCGGCGACGACGCAAATGTTATTCTTGGCACCGTGATCGATGACAACATGAAAGATGAAATCATGGTCACGGTCATCGCAACCGGCTTCAACAAGAAGGCAGTCGCAGCGAAGCAACCGCCGAAGCCGGCGACGAAGCTCATCGACCGGATTCCTTCTGGCCCGGGCGACCTTCAGAAGTTCGATGAGCCAACCTTCCTGCGACGCGGGATCGACATTTCGATTCAGGCACAGCGGGAACAGGAGAAGGGCGATGAGAAAATCGACAAGGCCGATCCGGAGAAACCGGCGTTCTTGCGCAAAATCATGGATTGAAACAAGAAGGTGACCTTCATCTCTCGTCTTCGAGAGGTGGGTCACCCTCTGTCAACCAAAAGCTGTGGTCTGCCGCGGGCTTCCACCCTTGCGGCATGTTCGATCACGGATTCACCGACATCTCCATCCCCGCGGGGATGCTAAGGCCTCGCGGGGATTTTTATTGCCTTCCCTCACATCGCCGACGCCGCTGCTCTGCTGTCGTGATGTAGTCTCCACGCACTGTATTCTTCGGCCCCCGATGCCGCGTGAGACTCGATCAATTCCCTGTGCAGCAACACGAGTGCCCGCTCAAGGTCCACTGCATCGATGATGAACGCTGTACTGTGCACCGAAATTCCTTCGTAACTGAGGTGCACTGGTATCCCTGCACCCGTCAGAATTGCATGCACCCGTGACTGAATCGGCGTCTCGCCCTGTGCATAGGTTCCAACCACACTCACAACCGCCTCTTGCTCGTACACCTCTGCTCCTTCATGATGACGCAGCTCGCCCAGCAATGACGCGTTGTATTTGTCATCGCTGGTCACCAGCAGAACCCCACTCTCCGAACTCGAGACGAATTCAACTCCCTTCTTGAACCTCTCCAGCACATCGAAGATGTGATGAATGAAGCGCACCGTATTCAACTGCTTGTTCTTTCTCAGCGCAATCGAGCAAACGCCCTTCCTCCCTGTCACCGATTTGACGCCAAGATACTTCGCGTCGTGAGCATGGCTGACAAGTGTGCCGGGATGGTGTGCATTGCGGGAGTTCAGAATCCGGACCGGAATCTTGCTCTCGGTTGCCGGCGCCAGAGTGCTTGGATGAATGACCTTCGCGCCATAGTGCGCCAGTTCCGTTGCCTCCTCGACTGAGATTTCCTGGATAGAGAGCGCGGCAGGCACAACACGCGGATCTGCGCTCAGAATTCCATCCGTATCCGTCCAGATTTCAATCTCCTTCGCACCCAGTGCCGCCCCAACGATGGAAGCGGAGTAGTCCGAGCCGCCCCGGCCGATTGTGGTCACGCGACCATGGAGGGAAATTCCGACAAACCCCTGAGTCACCACCACAGTGCCAGCGTCGAGATGGGGCTTCACAACTTCCGGTGCGCGCACATTAACAATATCAAAGAGGGGCGTCGCGTTGGTGAAGTCTTCGGTCGTCACCATGTATTCCGTCGCGTTCACCAGCACGGAGGCTCTTCCATTCTCTGCCAGTGCGTGAGTGAGAATATTCGAAGACCAGCGCTCTCCGTGCGACACTACCGCATCGGATTGACCATCGGTCACCTTCGTCTCCCTGGCAATCTTCTTCAGTGTCTTTTCAATCGCACTGACGTCAGTGCGAAGCAGAGTCGTGAATTCACTTGCACGATTCTTTCCAAGAAGTTTCCCGGCGATGGATTCGTGCCTGTCGCGCAGCGCTTCAAGATCCCGGATTGCTACGGGAAGCTTCCCCTCTGAAGCTGTTCGCAGAAGAGCCAGAAGCGCGTTCGTCACGCCCGCACACGCAGATATCACAACCACCAGCGGCTCGGTGCATCGAGATTGAATGATCCTCACAACGTTCCCGATGGCCTGTTCATCCTGCACTGATGTGCCACCGAATTTCAATACCTTCATCGAAGATCCCTGTCGTTTGCATGAAATTCAGTTGAAAAGAGTTGCCACTAAGGCGCAAAGACACAAAGTCCTTACAGAAGAGAAGGAATTCGTAGCCCTTCCTGGTGCCTTCGTGACTTCGTGGCAAGCTCTTGCCTTTATCTTAGAAATTCTTTCACCAGCCCGTTCATCTGCTCAAACTCTATGAGGAATGCATCATGCCCATGCGGCGAATTGATCTCCCGGTAGTCTGCCCCCGGAATCAGCGAAGCGATCTCCCGCTGTTCTTCAGCCGGGTAGAGCACATCTGTCGAGATGCCGATGCAGAGCGTCCTCGCTCTCACACTGCCCAGCGCCGTGGCCAACGAACTCCGTCCACGAGATACATCGTGCGAATCCATCGCCCTGGTGATTCCGACGTACGTTGCAGCATCGAACCGTTCCACTAGTTTCTCGCCTTGATAGCGGAGATAGCTCTCAATTTGATATCCCACCGGTGACAGATCCTCAAACATCCCTCTTCCTTTTTGCTCACCCTGGAGTGCGTGACCGAATTTCCGCTCAAACGATTCGCGACTCCGGTAGGTAATCATCGCGATCATTCTTGCGAGCGCGAGGCCGCGTTCAGGCTGTGAAGAGTACTGTCCATCGTTCCAATCCGGATCTGTGAGAATCGCGAGCCTCGCGGCTTCGTTCAGTCCAATACACCACGCAGAATGACGCGCCGCAGTCGCAATCGGAATGATCGCATCGACGAAGTCAGGATACAACAACGGCCACTCCAGCACCTGCATGCCGCCCAGCGATCCACCGATGACAGCACGTAGACGCCTCACTCCGAGTCGTTTCAAAAGCTCGTGTTGTACGTGAACCATATCGCGCACATTCATCTGTGGAAAGGCGGCGCCGTAGGTCTTTCCTGTCCGTGGATTGATGCTGGTAGGCCCGGTGGTTCCATAGCAGCTTCCCAGGAAATTGGAGCAGATGATGAAGTGCGTTGTGGGATCCAGAGCCTTCCCTTCTCCAATAATTCCATCCCACCAACCTGGCTGTCCGTCGGATGACACGCCGGCAGCGTGAGCATTGCCCGTGAGCGCGTGGCAGACGAGCACTGCGTTCGTTCCGTCGCGGTCCAGCGTCCCGTACGTCTCATAGGCAACATCGACGGGGGCAAGGAGCACTCCCGACTCGAACTGAAATGGGTGAGATTCGTCATACAAACGAATACTCCTTTTCCGCTCTGCAGAAACGTCTATCCGTTCTGCTTCCAATCTTGACACTGAAGATTCTCGCATGGTATTCACACGTTAGTCCTTAATGAACGGGAATTGTGGACGCAACAACCCGAAGAGCCTGATCGAAGTCTTCTTTGATGTCTTCAAAATGCTCAATGCCGACCGACACACGGATGAGGTCCGGCGTTGTGCCCGACTCTAGCTGCTCTTTGTCCGTCAGTTGCTGATGCGTTGTTGACGCAGGATGAATGACGAGGGTCTTCGCGTCGCCAACGTTCGCGAGGAGACTCGCAAGTTTTAGATTGTCAATGAAACGCCGGCCTGCTTCGCGGCCGCCCTTGATTCCGAAAACAACGATTCCTCCGTAGTGTCCTGGGCGGAGATATTTCTCCGCGAGCTCATGGGACGGATGATCGGGCAGGCCCGGATATGCAACCCACTCCACCTGGGGCTGGTCTCTCAGCCACTCCGCAAGTGCGAGTGCATTCTGGCAGTGGCGTTCCACGCGCAGCGACAACGTCTCAAGTCCCTGCAGCAGCAAGAACGCATTGAACGGACTGAGGCAGGGACCGAAGTCTCGCAGTTGTTCGACGCGCGCTCTGATGATGAACGCGATGTTCCCGAAGGGACTCTGCGAGCCGAACGTCTCCCAGAATCTTAGCCCATGATACCCGGGGCTGGGTTCTGTAAAAACCGGGAAATTCCCGTTCCCCCAGTTGAATTTCCCAGAATCGACAATCACTCCCCCGATTGAAGTGCCATGGCCTCCGATCCATTTTGTCGCTGAATGGAGGACAATGTCGGCTCCATGCTCAATCGGCCGGCAGAGGAAACCGCCGGTGCCGAACGTATTATCGACGATGAGAGGGATACCGTTGTCATGTGCGACCTGCGCAATCGCTTCAATATCGGGCACACTCAGTCTGGGATTGCTGATAGTTTCAATGTAGAGCGCCTTCGTTTTCGAATCGATCTTTGTACGGAAATCGGCAGGTGTGTCTCCTTCCACGAAGCGCGTTTCAATTCCAAGTCGCGGAAGTGTGACCTTAAACAGGTTGTAGCTTCCTCCATACAGCAGGCTGGTTGAAACGATGTTTTCTCCCGCTTGCGCGATCGTCGAGATCGTCAGGAATTCTGCTGCCTGTCCGGAAGAGACAGCCAGGGCCGCAATGCCGCCTTCAAGCGCAGCAATTCGTTCCTCGAAGGCAGCTGTCGTCGGATTCATGATTCGCGTGTAGATGTTTCCGAACTGTTTCAGTTCGAACAGCGACGCAGCATGATCCGCGTTGTCAAACGTGTAGGAAGTTGTTTGATAGATAGGCACCGCACGTGCATTCGTTGCCGAATCAGGCTTCTGCCCCGCATGCAGCTGCAATGTTTCAAACCGATAGTGCCGCTGCTTTCCATTGGTGCTCATGTGAACTCCTTCTGTGAACTGTGAATGTGTAGTGTGATTAAGATTCTCTTGAGCAATTCGACTGCCACCAAGTCTCCAAGACACGAAGTGAAGAGACTTTTTGAGCCTATCTGTGATTCTACGTTTTGACTTCGTGGCGAAACACCGAAAGTACTTCAGAAGGAGCTTAAGCAGGTGTGAATTGAGCGGTTGGCGTTGGAAGAGGCTAGAAAGCAAAAAACCTCTTCCGGGTAGATGCCAGAAGAGGTAGTAGGTTAACTCTCCGAGCTCATCTTTCCCGGTGACTGTGTCACCAGGTAGGAATTAGCACCTGACTCCTGATCGCTCAGGACGGTTGCTACGGCTTCATCGGGCCTGTTCCCTCAGCCGTTCTTGATAAGCTACTTCTACAATCAATATACTATCGGGAGGACGGTTTGTCAAGTACTCTCATCGAAAATCCCCTCCTTCACATTCAAACCGATATCGTTGCTTATCAGATCGCCTTTGGCTACTTTTTCATTGGAGTGCGGCAGTATCATCGAAGGGAAATCGGCATAAATCGTCGAACGATGGCAAAGAGATTAGGCATGCTTGGATCAAGATCAGCTGGAAGCCGGCTCCTGCAAGTCGTTTTGTTGCTTTGCCTCGTTGTCCTGACTGCGGACGCACAGTCACGGATTGAAAGTCAGGTCCGGATTGCTCGCCTGAAATACAGCGGCGGGGGCGATTGGTACAATGATCCATCGGCAGAGGTCAATCTCCTGAAGTTCATCAAAGAGAATACAACGATCGATACGGATCCCCGTTATGAATTCGTCGACCTGGCCAGCGAGAAGTTGTTTTCATATCCGATTCTCTTCATGACCGGCCACGGAAATGTGGTTTTTTCGGATTATGAGGTGCAGCGGCTGCGATCGTATTTAACGAACGGCGGATTTCTGTACGTCGACGATGATTATGGGTTGGACAAAGCATTTCGTCGGGAATTGAAAAAGGTGTTTCCGGATCAGAACCTTGTCGAGCTCCCGTTCAACTACGGACTGTACAATTGTCATTTCAGTTTCCCAAACGGCGTCCCAAAAACGCACGAACACGACACGAAACCTCCACAGGGATTCGGACTGTTTTATAAAGAGCGCCTGATCGTCTATTATACATTCGAGTCAAATCCGAGCGACGGCTGGGCAGATCCCGAAGTCCATGGCGATCCCGAGCCGGTACGGCAGCAGGCACTGAGGTTCGGGACGAATATTGTGGTGTGGGCCCTGAGTCACTGAAGATCGGCGCTAGCCGCGCATCCAATTAACCATTTAACTAGAGCGCATCTCAAAAACAAAGAAAAGAATCACGCTAAGCCACAAAGCCGCAAAGAACCCAAAAACTATTAAAAAGGTTCGCGCCCGCCTGCCCCAACGGACCATCGGCGGCGGGCAGGTCTTGGCGCCTTTGCGTGAGTGTTTCTGAGACAAGCTCTAACTAACCAAACTCCAATTCCTTCTTCCTCTCCCATACTGACCGATATTCTGGCGCGACTTGAACTCTCGCGCAGCAAGCAGAACTCCACCACCCTGCTCTCGGGCACAATGGTCTTTGCCGCAGTGGTGCTCCTGGCACTCACCTCGACGGGGCTTATAGAGCTCGCATTCAGGCTCGACACCGGCGGCAGAACCGCCCTTTTCTCTTTTCTGGCGCTCGTTCTCACGGGCAGCTTTGCATGGCACGTCGCCCGACCTCTCCTACGATCGTTCGGGCTGCTCCGTTCTTCGGACAATTTTGAACTCGCTTCAATCATCGGCAAGCACTTTCCACAGATCCACGACCGGCTTCTCAATATTCTCCAGTTGCACCAGGATCTTGAAAAGGGACAATCACTCTATTCTCCTGAACTCATCGATGCGTCATTTGCCGATCTGGCAAAGGAGATCGAGAGCCTCGATTTCTCCCTCTCCATTGACACGAGTCCCATCAAGCGCTCATTCAGACTTCTGTCCGCAACAGTGGTCGGGACTTTCTTGCTCGTTGTTGCATCACCGGCTGAAGTGACACAAGCGCTCACGCGCATTATGCATTTTCGAACTGCATTTGCGGCACCATCGGAATTCCTGTTCGACGTCTCGCCGGGAAATGCAGAAATCGTCAAAGGTCAGAGTGTTCAGGTCTCGATTCGAGTTCAACCAACCGGCCCGGCCGTTCTCCTGCGGCAACAACAACTCACTCTGTTCTGGCGTACTGAAGGGACGGAATCGTTCGAGTCAATCGATCTCCATTCCGATTCCACGGAAGCATTTCGCACATCCTTTCAGGGGCTGGCCAACACGACAGAGTACTATGCGAGGATCCGTACCACCGAGAGCGATCGCTACATGTTGACAGTGGTTGACCGCCCGGTTATCAGGACCTTTCAGGTTCGCCTCGAATACCCCGGATACACAAAACTCCCGCCTCGGGCACAGCCGGAGTTTGTCGGCGACGTCACTGCGCTTGCAGGTACTCGGGTCACCCTCAATGGCACCGCGAGCAAGGCTCTTGCTGAAGGCAAGATCGTTTTCAGCGCTGGCTCGTCGGTTCCCTTCGTCATCGACAATCAGAGGTTTACAGGATCGTTTCGGCTTGAGAAGGACGCCGACTACCACCTGGAGCTTACAGATGAAGAGCGGCTCACGAATGCCGATCCTGTCCGTTATCAACTCAAGATTATTCCGGATGAGCCTCCTTCCGTCTCTGTTGTTCTGCCAGGCAGAAATGTCGATCTCGCTGGTGATAAATCAATCCGGCTCGCGTTTCAGGGCACCGACGATTTTGGCTTCTCCTCTCTCCGCATCGGATACAGACTGAGCCATTCCCGCTACGAGAGACCATGGGAGGCAAACAAGTTTGTCAGTATTCCTCTTCCCTCAGCGTCGGTAACAGAATTCGAGTTGCCATATACCTGGGATCTGACGCCGCTCCGGTTGGCCCCTGAGGATGTGGTCGAGTACTTCGCCGAAGTGTTTGACAACGATGCCGTCCGGGGTCCAAAAAGCGGACGCAGTCAGATCTATCTCATCCGGCTGCCATCCCTCGACGAAGTGTTTGCAGAGATGGACAAGGCACACGAGTCCTCCCTCGATGATCTCACTCAGACGTTACAGGACGCACAGCAGCTGAGAGAGAAGATTGAATCGATCAACCAGGACATCAAGAAAAACAAGGAGATGGATTGGCAGCAGAAGAAGAAATTGGAGGAGATGGCGAAGAAGTATCAGGATGTACAGAAGAAGCTTGATGAAGTGAAGAATCGGCTGGATGAGATGGTCCAGAATATGGATCAGCAGCAGGTTCTCTCCAATGAGACAATGCAGAAGTACATGGAGCTTCAGCAGCTCTTCGAGCAACTGAACTCTGCCGAGCTGCAGCAGGCTCTGAGGCAGATGCAGCAGGCGATGCAGAGTGTCAACCAGCAGCAACTCCAGCAGGCTCTTCAGAAGCTGACCTTCTCCGAAGACCGGTTTCGCGAGAGCCTCGAGCGAACTATTGAGCTCCTGAAGCGAATTCAGATCGAGCAGAAGCTTGACGAAGCGCGCAAGCGCGCGGAAGAGATCGAGAAGGCGCAGCAGGAGTTGAGCAACGAAACCAGGAAGGCATCCGAAAACAGTCAGCCAAAATCCGAACTGGCCAACAAGCAACGTGATCTCGCTCGGAAGCAGAAACAGCTGGAAGAGTCGACACGCGACGTGGCAAAGCGGATGGAGGACTTCTTCACAGAA
>Ga0233425_10011663_pt1 | contig 10177 bp, 12 predicted proteins | sample Watercolumn_Towu_2_FD_181712 | JGI IMG/M metagenome (GOLD analysis project Ga0233425, IMG submission 181712) | Freshwater microbial communities from Lake Towuti, South Sulawesi, Indonesia - Watercolumn_Towuti2014_140_MG | ecosystem: Environmental > Aquatic > Freshwater > Lake | place... | reverse complement strand
AGGAAGAAGAGAAGAAGCGTAAGGCGCATAATGCCGCAATCCGGGAAGATATAAAAAAGCTGGAGAATAGAAAGGAGAAGCTGCAGCTTGAGAGTTACGCTAAATCCCGCGCCCTATCTAATCCGAAAATCTTCCGTGACGAAGAAACGGCCCGGAATTACGGCCGCCGCCTGAAGGAGATAGAGAAACTGGCGGCAGAGATAGACGGCCATATAAAAGAGCTTGAAAGCCAAATTATTTAGTGTAAAATAGTTTCACAATTCCCCCTTAGCTCAGTCGGTAGAGCGAGTGGCTGTGCGAGGCGCCAGAGGCGCCGAGCAAAGGACATGAAAGGAGGGTGATCTTTGGCAAAGCTTGAAACACGGACATACAAAGAGCGACGCCAGTATTTAATTGCTGCTGTCAATAAGCGTAGAAAGAAAATAAGGCAGATGGCGATTGAATACAAAGGCGGATCTTGTGAGGTCTGTGGCTACAATTGTTGTAGCGAAGCTTTAGAGTTTCATCATACTAATTCTTCAGGTAAAGACTTCAGTATATCTGAAAAAGGATATACGAGAAGTTGGGGTAGAGTTAAGGAAGAATTAGATAAATGCAAATTACTCTGTGCCAATTGTCACCGCGAACTTCATGCCAGAAGCGCAGCTCCCACGAGAAATCGTGGTTGAAACTGCAGGAGAATTGCTGGAAGCCCGAACGTAGAGACGAGGGTAATCAGCAGCCGAGCCCGCGAAAGCGAGGAAGGTTCAGAGACTATGCACCTGCTGCCGTAACGTCAAGCCGACGGCAAAGATATAGTCCGCGTCCGAAAGTAATTTCGGGTCACGTGTAACCACCAGGTCCGAGGTTCGAGTCCTCGAGGGGGAGCCAAAAATTGGCCCAGCGAATTTATGCTGGGCCGTTTTATTCTAACTAAATAACACTTGACATACTATACGGGGGTATGGTATGCTTATATTGAAAGGAGGATAAGATGGGCAAATATCCAGACCACAGCGAAAATTTAGTTTCTTTAAAAAGAATAGAAGGGCAGGTCCGGGGCATCCAGAAGATGATCGAGGAGGGCAAGTATTGCGTTGATATATTGATTCAGGTACGCGCAGCCATCTCGGCCCTTGCACGCATTGAAGACGATATCCTTGAGAGGCATTTTGAGGGTTGCGTTACTCATGCAGTCAGCGGCAGGTCGCAGAGTGAAAAACAGCAGAAATTGAAAGAAATAATGTTGTTAATCAAGAAGTTCAGGAAGGTCTAATAGGGGAGGTTACGATGCGGGCAACTATTTTGATACTGGTTATTATGGCATTTCTTGCGCAGGGGCCTAAAGCTTTGGTTTTGGCGGCGAATGGTTGTTGCGCCAAGGATACCTGTAAGTGTGTCAGCGGGGTCTGTTGCGTAAAAGGCGAGTGTAAATGTAAAGGGCAGACTTGTTGCGCCAATGGGGTTTGTAAATGTGGCCAGGCTGGATGCGATGGTTGTAAATGCTCGTAACCAGTGATTAGCGGTGTCGGAAGCCTCGAAAGACTTAACCCTCCGTAAGCAAAATACTTGCGGAGGGTTTTGTTTTGGGGTAGAATAAAGAGAATCCAGATGATAAAGCATACTATTTTTAGTTTTTCAGTAGCAGTCATTATGACTGCCGTAGCACTATTTTTACCTGCAGGTACTATTTATTATTGGCAGGCATGGGTCTTTATGGGCCTGTTCTTTATTCCCATGGCATTCATCGCCGGCTATCTATTTAAATGCAGCCCTGAGCTGCTAAAAAGAAGGCTGGATACTAAAGAAAAGGAGCCGGGGCAGGGCATTCTTGCCAAATTATTCTATTTCACCGTTTGTTCATTCTTTGTGATTTCCGGGTTAGACAGGCGTTTTGGATGGTCGTCAGTCCACATTTCTGTTATTGTTATTTCGCAGCTGTTCTTTTTAGCGGGGTATTTCTTCCTCTTCCTTACTTTTAAAGAAAATAGATATTTAGCCCATACCGTTGTAGTCGTCAAAGACCAGCAAGTAGTAACCACAGGTCCCTATGCGATTGTGCGCCATCCTATGTATCTTTCGGAGCTAGTAATGTTTATTTCTACGCCCATGGCGCTAGGTTCGTATTGGGCCACTCTTCCTAATATACTACTGATAGCGATATTGGTAATAAGGATCGTCACTGAAGAGCAGCTTTTATTGAAGGAGCTTAAAGGATATATTGGTTATACTTACCAAACTAAATACAGGTTAATTCCGGGTATTTGGTAAGATTGCAGCGACGATTCGTTTTGATTCTGGATGATAGTCATTATTTAAACATAATTCTCTGTAAGCAAAATTCTTGTGGATGGTTCAATTTCGCAGTAGAATAGTGAAAAGACTAATATTCTTCGGCAGTTACGGAAAGCGAAAGGAGGAAACAATGGGTTGTGTTAAATCGATTAGGTTGCTTATCGTGCTTTGTTTAGTAACTGGATTATCTGTCGGGTTGACAAAGCTGGTTTTGGCGGAAGATAAGAAATTGCCTCCGGGGATAGCGAAAAAAGAGGAAACACCGGGAAAAGGCTCTCATAAAGGTTGGGAAATAGGTAAGCACAAGGGTTGGGATAAAGAAAAGGCTACAGCAGGTAAGGATGAGAAGGTGAAAAAGGAGAAATCGGAAAAGGGAGAGAAGGTCGAAAGCACAGACAAGGAGAGCAAGAAAGAGGATAAAACAGAACGGAAGGAAATAAAGAAGAGCTCAGAAAGTGGCCCGAAGAAAGGGGCAGGAAAGAAGTAGTTTTGTTAAGGATGGCGGATTTGGCCCTGCGCAAGTTTATTGCTTGCGCAGGGTTTTATTCTGGGGTAGAATAATGAAAAAGAAGGAGGTAGGTATGGATAGCCATTATAACGGTCCCGATAGAAGGAAGGGGGTCCGCGCCAACACGAACTTCCTCGTTCTTTACGACTTTGACCCCCGGTTAAAAGTGCGTCTGACCATCAAGCGGAAGATATTTAACGCGATAGCCAAGAATCTTTCCGAAATAGGGATGGCCATCCTTACCAATATTGACCTTCCGCCCAACATTTCAGCCAACTTGAGTTTCAATCTTTATAACAACGCAGAGGCGGATCCTGCCAAGAGAGTCAGACAGATAGCGGTAGATTGCAGGACATGTTATTGCTTCTTGCTTCCCGACGGAGCTTTTCAAGTCGGACTCCGTTTTCTTAATTTGACGGAGGGAGACCGGAGCTATATCGCCAAGTATGTGAAGGATTTTGCAGGAAAACAGAAGGCGGATAAAGAGAGCCGGACGCAGGCCAGGCCAGCCAGGGTCGGAGCCAGAAGGAGGCAAGATTGAAAAAGCCTATATTTTTCTGTTTATTCTATCTGTTTTTTACGGGGGCGGCTTACTGCGGGCAAGCCAACCGTATAGAGCTTGCAGACGGCAGCGTAATCAACGGAGAAATTATCTCCTTTAGCAACGGAGTCTATACCGTTAGGACCGCGAATCTCGGAGATATGAATATTGAGGCTTCTAAAGTCGCTGTTATTAAAACCGCTGCGGCAGCAACTCCCTATCCGAATTCACCTATAACTCCTTTTTCCCCATCAAATATTCCTACCTCATCTATCCCCACTTCTTCGGATATCAGCAACTATGGCCAGAAATTAATGGGTAATCCTGGTAACGCCGCGGTGATCACCGATTTAGCCAATGACCCTCAGATACAGATTATCGCCCAGGATCCGGAAATCGAGGCTGCGGTGAAGGCAGGGGATATCCAGGCCTTAATGAACAACCCGAAGTTCATGGATATGGTGAACAGCTCCAAGATTCAGGAAGGCGTCAGGAAGATAAAACAGAATGATTAAGAAATGTTTTTTGTTGCCCGCGCTAGTTGTTTTAATCTCTGTTTTGTCTTTTGCCGAGACCGAAAAAGAGAATGCGGCGAAGGAGTTCGCGGAACTTAACGCCGAATTTCAGTATGAAATTTCCTACCCGCCCTATTCGGACTACGTCTATAAGAACAAGTACTGGATGTCGGAGAGCGGCCGCCAGATTATCGCCATGGGTAAAAAGGCCATTCCTTTTCTTATGGAGGAGCTGGAAAACGGGAATTACTGGTACTCTACCGCACTGGACTATATTACCGGGATACGCATGGGAGGGTCTACCGGAGACGACCTCGCCCAAAACTGGCTTGACTGGTGGGACGAGAACCAGAATAACTCCGAATGGAACGTATTTTTGAATACCCCAGCATCAACCCTTGCCCGCGAGGACAGTTCTTAAGACGCTAACCGCTTTTCTGTTGGATTCAAAGAAGATCACGACTACTAGGATAAGCATTCCTAGCGAGAGGAAAGAGTTGAGGTAACCCTGAAAGTCGTGTCTGGACAGGTAATTGTTGAAGATATTATCAACCCCCGCCACAAAAGTAGTGACGAACATGAATAAGGAGGGCAGAAAGGTTATCAACGCGTACTGCCATTTCCGGGAATGCTTAAGGATATAAACCGTCCCCACGGATAAAGCCAGGGTCGCCAGGAGCTGATTAGCCACTCCGAACATGGGCCAGATAGTGGAGATCTCGCCGTTATAGACCAGATAACCCCATAAGAAACTGATTATTCCTCCGGTAATGATCACCCCGGGGAGCCAGTTGCCTTTTGCCAACCTAGTCTTTGGCCGGAAACTTTTGATTATTTCCTGAAATATATACCTGGCTACCCGAGTTCCGGTATCAACTGTGGTCAGTATAAAAAGAGCCTCAAACATTATGGCAAAGTGGTACCAGTAGCCCATTAATTGCTTCATTCCGGGTATAGAAGAAAAAATAAGCGCCATACCGGCGGCAAGGGAGACCGCGCCTCCGGGACGGGCGCTTAAAGTCTCGCCAGTCATTTTTTCAATTTGAGCAAGCTGTTCCGGTTGCATGCCGAGTTTTGCAAATACGTCGGCAGGAAGATTAATGGCAAAATAATCTCCGGGCAGCATTGCGCATGCCGCAATCAGGGCCATAATCGAGACGACTGCTTCTACCAGCATTGCCCCGTACCCGATAAAACGGATGTCTTTTTCGGAGTTAATCATTTTAGGCGTGGTCCCGGAACTGACTAATGCATGGAATCCACTGATGGCTCCGCAGGCGATAGTAATGCATACAAAAGGCCAGACTTTTCCCGGTATTATAGGGCCCCCGCCGTTTACAAAAGGAGTGAAAGCAGGCATATTAATCTTAGGATTAACCAGAAAGATTCCCACAACCAGTAATAGGATAGTTCCGATTTTCATGTAGGAACTTAGGTAGTCGCGCGGGCAAAGAAGCATCCAGACCGGAAGTACTGAAGCGACAAATCCATAGACAGGGAGCATGATCGAAAGCGCGGGCTTGGAAAATATGAAATAATTTCCCAGTGCGGTTTTTGATATAGGCTCGCCGAAAATAACCCCTAAAGTAACTATGGCTACGCCGATTAATGAGGCCTCAACTATTTTCCCCGGCCGGATCCTGTACATATACAAGCCTACTAATAGAGCCGCCGGAATAGTTACCGCGATGGTGAATGTCGCCCAGGAACTATGAGATAGTGCATTGACTACTACTAAAGCCAGCCCGGCAAGGGCGGTGACGATAATAAAGAGAATGGCAAATCCGGTAGAGAATCCGGCAACCGTCCCGATATTCTTTCTGGCGATACGGGTCAGGGAATATCCTTTCATGCGCACAGAGGCAAAGAGTATAACCGCATCGTGCACCGCGCCGCCCAACACAGCCCCGATCAGTATCCAGAGGAATCCCGGAAGGAATCCGAACTGCGCAGCCAAAACCGGCCCTACTAAAGGCCCGGCTCCGGAAATCGCCGCAAAATGATGGCCGAATAATACGAATTTGTTGGTGGGATGGTAATCCTTACCGTCGTAGAAGGTATGCGCCGGGGTGGGGCGGGAGGCGTTAATCACCAGTACCTTAGCGGTGATGAATTTTGCGTAAAATCTGTAAGCGAGGGCGAATACCAGCAGGCTTACGATTATCAGAGTTAGGGCATGCATGGGCTTATTATAATGTGCCGCAGGTTAATGTCAATAGCACAAATAAATTGCCAAATCTTCCTACCGCGTTATAATAATAACTATGAAAAAGGTTGATTATAGGATGCTTTGTGAGGAGGGTTTCTTTCGCGACCTCATGGATTCCATCCCTGATGTCATATATTTCAAGGATAGGGTCGGGAGGCTTGTCCTGGTGAATAAAGCGCATGCCCGCGGCTTGGGGCTGAAACCCGAGGAGGTCATCGGCAAGACCGATTTTGATATCTTCGGGAAGTCCCGGGCGCAAAAGATGCTTGAGGATGATATGCGCGTTATTAAGACCGGAAAGCCCATTATCGACAAGATAGAAAGGGCTACCCGGGCCGACGGAGTGGATAATTACGTTTCTACTACCAAAATACCCAGGTACGACAGTAAAGGGAATATAATCGGGTTGATCGGGATTACCCGCGATATCACCCGGCGCATGCAGCTTGAGCGGCTTAAAGAGGAGAATGCGAATATCGAAAAGAAGATCCAAGCCTTAAAGCAGCTTAATCGTATGAAGTCGGAATTCATCTCTATCGCCTCCCACGAGCTCAGGACCCCTTTGGCCATAGTCAAGGAGGCGCTCCTGTTGATGTCTGAAGGGGTAGCCGGAGCGGTTAACGAAAAGCAGCGCCGGATTTTAATCAATGCTAATAAGAATGTCGAGCGCCTTAATAGGTTAATCGAGGACCTTCTGGATGTTTCACGGATAGAACGAAAGGTGGTAAAGCTGCATTATTCTCTGGTGAATTTCAATGAGTTATTGGAGGATTCCTCCGGTTTCTTTAAGAAGACGGCCCAGGATAAAGGGCTTAGCCTCGAATACTCCCTGCCTAGAAAACAGATTAATATTTTCATCGATGCGGAGCGGGTTAATCAGATTATATCCAACCTTATTAATAACGCCATAAAGTTTACCGAAGAAGGCGGAAAGGTTAAGATCGAGGTGAAGGTTCTCGAGCACAAGGTAAGGGTAGGGGTTATCGATACCGGCATCGGTATATCCAGGCAGGATCTGCCGAGACTCTTCAATAAATTCGTTCAGGTTTCAAGAGTTCCCGAAGCAGAAAAGAAGGGCTTAGGCCTGGGTATATACATAGCCCGGGAACTTGTAGCAATGCACGGCGGAGAGATATGGGTGGAATCAAAGCCGGGTGTGGGGAGTAAATTCTATTTTACTCTTCCGCGCCTGTATACTAGTAGCCTTCTGGAGGTGCATGTCCGCGAGAAGATCAACAGCCTCCTGGATTTAGGGATAGCGGCATATTTAGTCAGCATATCAATCGTTAATTTTACGAAATTCAGAAGACACCTGGGGATGGATCCTAAGCAATTCATGAAAGAGGTAGAGGTTATTGTAAACCGTACGTTTAGCCGTTTCGGTAGGGCCAACAAGGAATCGCCGAGGATCTTGTTTTCCGATAATAAAAATGCCGAATTAAGTATTGTTTTCCCCCAAGCGACGGAAAGCGAAGCAGAAAGGCTCTGTGCTTTGATCCGTGAAGGCATTTACAATTATCTGAAGAACATGAAGATAGAGAAGGTTTTTGTGAATTTAGCCGTTCTTTCGTATTCTCCCCAGGGCAGGTCAAATACTAATCATGAATTCCTGGCGAATTTAAATATTAAAAAGCTTTATATCGGTTCGGAAGTTCGTCGTCATAAGCGAATAAACTACAAAGCCGGGATAGAAGTTATCTCCGGCGCCCGAAAGAATGACGAAGCGCATACCCTGGATATATCCTCGGGGGGCCTCTGTTTCGTAAGTAAGAATCCGCTTGAAACGGATAGCGAAGTTATTTTAAAGTTAAGGCTTTTCACGAATAACGCCCCTATTCATATACGCGGACGGGTAGCTTGGATAAAAAACATCGACCCCGGCCAGTATAAAATCGGGATTGAGTTCGTTGATTTACGTGGCCGGGCCAAGGCCGCCATCTTAAAATTCATAAAATCCGCATCCGCTTAAGGCGTAAAAGCTTATATTGACAAAATCAAGCCGCTTGATAGAATAATTTAATGCCTAAAAAGATACTTGCAGCCGAAGATAGTCCAACAATCCTTGAGATGATTAAGCAGTCGCTTGAAGAGGGAGGATTCTCCGTTATTACGGCGATAGACGGTCAGGATGCGTTGGAAAAAGCAAGGGTCCAAAAGCCGGACCTTATCGTTTTAGACTTGATGCTTCCCAAGGTTGACGGATACAAGGTCTGCCGCATGCTCAAGTTCGACGAAAAATACAAGGCTATCCCCATAATAGTGTTGACCGCGCGCGCCGGGGAAGCTGACAAAAAACTGGCTGCTGAGGTCCGCGCCGACGCATATTTGGTCAAGCCTTTCGAGCCCGAAGTTCTTTTGTCCAAGATCAAGGAATTCCTGGGCGCAGGTTCATAAGGCGGAGGTTTATTATGGCTAAGAAGAAGGTATTGATAATCGACGATGAGCCGGATTTCATCAGGGTCATCAAAGAAAGAATAGAGTCCTGGGGTTTTGATGTGTCCAGTTGCGAGGGCGGCATCGAGGCCCTGGAAGCCCTTAAGAAAATGCAACCGGACGCTATTGTCCTGGATTATATCATGCCGGAAATGGACGGGGTGGAGGTGCTAAAGCGCATACGCGCGCAAGACCCGAAGATTCCGGTCATCATGTTTACGGCACATCCGGATATTAAGGTAATCAAGGGCGCAGATGCCTTAGGGGTCAGCGCCTTTATCCCTAAGTTCAGCGCCTATACCGATGTGCAGAATTCATTGAAAGCGGCGCTGGACCTTATAGATAAGGCTTCGGGCGATAAGAAAGGGTAATCTAAATGCCTAAGAAGAGGATTCTTCTGGTAGATGATGAAGCTCAGTTAGTGGAGATGGTCAAGCTCAGGCTGGAGGCGAATGATTATGATGTTATTACCGCTTATGACGGCCAGGAAGGCCTGGATAAGGCCCGCAACGAAAGACCGGATTTGATCATTCTGGATCTGATGCTTCCCAAGGTTGACGGATACAAGGTCTGCCGCATGCTCAAGTTCGACGAGAAATACAAGGCCATCCCCATAATCCTTTTTACTGCCCGCGCCCAGGAGAGCGATGAGAAGCTGGGGTATGAAGTAGGGGCCGATGCCTATATTATTAAACCTTTTGAGCCGCAGGTCTTAATGGGGAAGATTAAGGAACTAATTAAAGGAGCCTAATGGGAAGAAGCATAGACATTGATTTATTAGTCAAGAAGGGCGTGATTACCCAGGATCAGGTCGTCCGCGCCAGGGAGGAAGTGAATAAAACCGGGCTCCCCATTGAGAAAGCTCTGGAAAGGTTGGGTTTTATCTCCGAGGCGGATATAATAAAAACCATAGCCGATTCCATAAATATACCATTTATCGACCTTTCCGATTACCTGATTGACCCGGAGGTCATAAAATTAATCCCGGAGGCCACCGCAAAGAAATTCAAGGCGGTGCCACTGTTTAAGATAGGGGATTCGTTGACAGTGGCGATGTGCGATCCGCAGGATGTGGTGGCATTGGACGAGATCCGCATGAAGAGCGGGATAGGCGTTATCGATCCGGTAATGTCTACTGCGGACATGATCAATAAGGTAATTGATCAATATTACGGTGCCGTAGGAAGCGCAAAGGAGTTAATGGAGGGTTTGACTCCGGAGAAGATGGAGTCAAAGGCTAAGAGCGGTAAAGGACTGGCGGAGATCGCGGAGGAGGCGCCGGTAGTCAAGCTGGTCAATTTAATCATCTCCGGGGCAGTCAAAGACCGCGCATCTGACATTCATGTGGAGCCGGCAGAAGATAAGGTTCTAGTTCGTTACCGGGTGGACGGGGTTCTACATGAGGCGCATCAGATACCCAAGCATTTACAGAGCGCCCTGGCCTCGCGTATTAAAGTCATGGCCCGTATGGATATTGCCCAGACCCGCGCCCCGCAGGACGGCCGTATTCAACTGAAAATGGAGAGTAAGAATCTGGACATCAGGGCTTCGTCATTTCCCACGGTAAACGGAGAAAATATAGTCTTAAGGATTCTTGATAAATCTGCGGTCCTCCTCGGGCTCGGAGAACTGGGTTTTTCGGATAAAGACCTTAAGGAATTCGACAAGGTCATCCGCAGGCCTAACGGTATCATTTT
>Ga0233425_10011662_pt1 | contig 10179 bp, 10 predicted proteins | sample Watercolumn_Towu_2_FD_181712 | JGI IMG/M metagenome (GOLD analysis project Ga0233425, IMG submission 181712) | Freshwater microbial communities from Lake Towuti, South Sulawesi, Indonesia - Watercolumn_Towuti2014_140_MG | ecosystem: Environmental > Aquatic > Freshwater > Lake | place... | reverse complement strand
CGCCGCGACAAACGCCGCCGTCCCGACCGCCGCCACGGCCACCGCCGCGAGCCCGGCCGGTCCGGGAATCAGCCGCATGATGCCCTCGGTCGCGCCGAACGCATCGCCGAGCATGCTGACCTGCTGGCCCGCCGCGCCGCTGAAATCCGCGATCCCTTTCAGCGCCGTGTCGATGTCGCCGCTCTGCTCGCGAAGCTCCTTGAAGTCGACCTTGCTGGTCGCCGCGCTCGTGTCCTTGGCTTGCTTTTCGAGGCCCTTGAGCGAGCCTTGCGCCTTCTTCACGGCGTCGCTGGCTTGGTCGACGCCCTGGATGACGATTCGCTGTGTGACCTGTGCGACCGCGACGGCCATCGGCTAGCCCTCCACGACCAGCGGCAACGCGCCGACCAGCCACGCCGACCAACCGCGCGGCCAGCCAGCCAGCGGCGACACACGCGCCAGCCGCGCCACGTCGAGCGTCGCGCGCAAATGCGGGCCGTCAAGCAGATCGAGCGGGCAAACCGACCAGTCGAGATCCGGCACGTCGCGGGCGTGCGACGGCAACGGGTGCAGCGCCGGTCGCCCGCGGCAACCAAGCGACGCGCGCAACATTCCAGCGTTACGCCGCAGCCGCAGCAACGTGGGCAGGGCGCTCGCGAAGGTCTGCGGCTGGCCTTGATGGAGCACTACAACCCCCGCCCACTGCGTCAGTTTCCCCAGGTCGTTTCCCAGATTGCCGCGAACAGCGGGTTGACCAGCCGCGCGCGCGGCTTCTTGACGAAAGCCTGCGCCTTGTCCTCGCTCCCGTCGACGGCCACCAAGCCGAGCGCGATGCACCGCCGGACCTTTTCGGCATCGTCCGTCAACGCAAGCACGCTCTGGGCCTCGAAGTAGTCCAAGGTCCGGATCGTGAAGGCCGGTGCATCCGCTTGCGGAGCCGCGACGAACGCCGCCCCGTCGTAGTAGACCTCGCTGGTATCGCCAGCGAACACGCTGATCGGCATTGGTGGTGCCCTGCCCGTGGTGCCGATGTGATGCCTCACGCCGCCCGGCACCACCCGAAGACGGCGGAGGCATTCGGTCAGCCGAGCGCCACGCGGGCGATGCTGTCGAGGGGCGAGTCCGCGCTAGTTTCGGCCGTGTCGGTCGAGTCGGCGGTGTAGCTCGCGGCCTCGACGGTCAACTGGTACGCGACCACGCCGTCACGGTCCTGCACCGCAGGCGTCGCCACGATGAGGCCGCTGGGTACAAGCAGCGCGAACATGCGGCCGACCTTGGCGCCGACGTAGACCCCGAAGCTCTTGCGCGTGCCGAGTTCGAGCGCCGACTGCCACTGGTGCGACCCGGTGTTGCCAGCCGAACCCGCCGAGTCGTAGACGGTGTCGCCGGAGTCGTGCGGGATCGTGCACTGCAGCGTGACGCGCGGCTTGATGATCGACACCGCGCTGATGCCGCTACCGGTGCCGTGGCACTTGGTCTCGCGGATCGTGGCCTTCCACTCGAAGGAGCATGCCTCCAGGCCGCACGTCGCGGTCCCCGCCACCGTTGCGCGGCCGTTGATGCTGCCGACGATCTGCGGGATGCGGTCGTAGGCGTCGGGCGTGACAAGACCGCCTTTCGTCTTGTCCATCGAAAAATCGTAGAACTTGAACGTGAACTCCACCTTGGGCACCTCGCCGGATTCCCACGTGATCTTGAAGCTCTCGCAAATGCAGTCCCGCAGGATGTACGCAAACGTCGTGTCATCGCCCACCCACCGCATCGTGAGCGGTTTCGTGCTGCTCACCTCGCTGCTCTGGTAGCCGGTCGCCGTGCCGTAGGCGTTCGCGGCAGCGTCGTTGACGGTGTTGATGCTCGCCTCGAAAAGCGTGACGACCTGACCGGCCTTCGTCTTCGCCCAGCCCCACTGCGGCACCGTGCTGGTCGCCGACAGTGCCGTGAGTACCGCCTGCCCCACGTCGATCTTGTCGCTGGCCGTGGCGTTGTCGTAGGTGATCGCCGTCGAAGTCGCCGACGACACGCCGCCCGCGGTATACTGGCTCGTGGACAGGTGCAGCCCGCGCCAAAAGTCGGCGTTGGTGGTCACAGCCGACAGGTTGCTGCCCATGGCGTTTGCCACCAGCGCCAGCCACGGCGGGATGACCTCGACGGAGCCGACTGGCGCGCCGCCAGGATTTTCGCCCGTCGGGTCGTAACCGTCCTTGAAGCCTTCCAGCGGAATCGTGAATGCGATGCTGCCGGACCGCCGGCCGACGACGCGCTCTGGCGCGGCGCCGACTTGGCCGGTCAGCAACTCCAATTCCTCGATCGCGGTGTCGAAGGTGACGCGCGGCTTGTCGCAGAGCAGCGCGTGAAAATTGCTGTCCGTCGTGTTCGCCGTTCCAAATGCGCTCTGCATCGCGACTTTCAGGGAGTGTTCGGTCCAGCTTGCCATTGAAAACTCCTACCGTTGGAACTCGATTGCGATGGTGCGCGAGACGACCAGATTCCCGTCGCCGTCTTCGGTGACGATGGCCAAGTCCGGCGTAAATTTCAGGATCGCCGCGTCGGCTACGGCCCAGTCGTACAGGTCCGCCAGCACGTCTTCGGCGTCCTCGACCGCGCGCGCATACGTGCTCCGCTCCCCCAGCTCAGCCGTCGCATCCGGGTAGCGCGTCTCGACAGTAACGACCGTTTCCCAGTCGCTGCACGTCCGGCCGCCGGTCAGCTTGCGCCGGCCCGGTTGCCCGCCGACGGCCACCGCACGATGCCCGCGCGTGCCCGGCTCCAGCCCGACGACCGGGTGAAACGAATCATCCTCAGTTGCCGAGCCGTCCGGCGCCAGCGCCTCGATGCGGTCGGCAATCGCCTCCAGGATTTCGGCGGTGGTCGTCGTCGCCATCACCGCACCGTCCGCACGCTGCTGAACATCGGCCGCAGTTCGTCGGCCGACAACTTGCCGTCCTGGTCCTTGTCGTAGCCGTGCGCGCTGGTGATCGTCGCGACAAAGGCATCGTCGAAGGCAAAGCGGTTTTCGCGCAGCGCTTCGTAATGCTGACCGCCCAGTGCGATGCCGTCCTGCGCCAGCACGTAGCGGATTCCCGCGTCCGCACACGGCCGGAACGCCTCGCTGCTGACGTAGAGCCACGGGCGCCTGCCGGTCTGGATCAGCTTGCCGCGGATGAGTTCGTTGCACCGGCTCGCCACGCTCGCGCAGTGGCTCTCGCTCCGCGTCATCCCGAAACTGACCGCAAGCACCTCGCGCACGTCCTGCGCCGCGACCGGCGGCGTCCAGGGCCACCGGACCACGCTCGCAGCCTGCCCGTGGCGGCGGGTCGTGGTCGCGTCGTTGTACGTCCAAGTCAGGCGACAACCGGCGCCAACCAGCGCCGAGCCAGGAGCCGCCACGCTGGCCGTCATCTTCAGCGCCTTCACCGCGTCGTTGACGGCGGGCGTGACCGGAAGCTTTTGCTCCAAGGTCACGATTTTGTTCGTGGTGTCGAGCTTGGCGATCTTGACAACGTAGTCAACGCCCAGGCTCGTCACCTTGAGCGCGTCGCCTACGGCCAGCCCAGTCACCGCTGCGAGCGTCAACGCGCCGGCCGTCGTGCCTGCCGCACACGTCGTCGACAACGACGGCAGCGTGACGGCCGGGCTCGAAACGGTCGTGCCGTCGGGCTTGCTAACCACGAGCGTAGCAGCGATCGGAACGAGGCCCTCGGCGTCAAAGTGCGACACCGGAGTGCTGCCGTCGTAGTAAAGTTCGACCTCGACCACCGCTCAATCCTCGGGCGCCGGGGTCGGGCCGGTCTGGCTGGCCGACCCGGCCCCAAAGCGCGGTTGCTACGCGACGTTGCTGCCGACGATGCCCGGCTCGTAGGGGCTGGTCCACGAAACCAGCGAGACCTCGGCGACCAGTTCCGCGAACAGGCCGTCCGTGGTCGTCGAGATCCGCGCCGTGGGCTCGCTCGCGATGGCCAGTCCGATGGGCGGATTCTTGCCGTCCACCAAAAACCAGTCGTCGGCGTCGGTCGTGAAGGGGTAGACGATGATGTCGTCGATCAGGCCCTTGATAAAGTTGCTCGCGTTGTCGGCGCCCGACAGCATCGACGTGACCAACTCGTGCGCGACCTGGGCATTGAACGGGTCGACCACCAGCTTGAGCCCGCCGGACGTGCCGATGTGCAGCGGACGGCCGCGGTCGTGGCGGTACGCGAGCAGCAGCTTGATCGCCGAGTTCAGGGACGATTCCGACAGCGCCGCCGTCAGCAGGTTGTCTTGCGTGCCCGCGCCAGCCTCGCCCTGAAGGAACGCCAGCCCGGTGTCCAAAAACTTCTTCCCCGCGCCGACCTGCCCGGCACCGCCACCGGCACGAGGGTGCGCCAGCGAGAACAGCGCCTCCATCGCGTCGAAGCCCTCCTTGTCGATGAGGCTCACCGCCGCTTCGGCCATCTGACGACCGGCCGTTTCGAGCGCGTAATCGCTCTTGACCGTGTCGACGGGTACCTGGTGCTTGATCACCTTGTGCGCCATCGTGTGGCTCGCCTCGAAGGTGAACCAGTCGCTCAGGCTCACGCTCGTTGCGGTGCGCGACATCGTGGCCGCCGTGCCGCCAAAAGCCCCGTCCCCGACCTTGAACGACTGCACGCCGGGAGCGCTGACGATGCGCCCGACGCGGCCGAAACGCGGCACGGTGTCCGCCATCGCGCCCGCGAAGGCCATCTGGAGGATGCGGTTTGCGTTCTGCGACGACGCCATGACGAAACTCCCGGCAGGCTGTCTGCCTGCATTCGGGGTCTACGTCGCCGACCCGTTGGCTGCGTTGTCTCCCGCTACGACCCGGCGGGGCGGTGCGTGCTATTTCCCGGCGCTTGCCCGCGACCGCACGATCTGCGCGGTGTGCAACGCCGATTCCGACATCGTGCCCGCGTCGACGGCCGCAGCAATCCGCTCGGCCCGCCGCTCGCGGTTCGCGAGCCACTGTTCCCGCGGGATGACCCATGCCTCGACGTTCGGGAAGCCGCGGACGATGGGAGAGCCGCCAAGCTTTTGGTATCCCTTGCGCGAAAGCCGCACGCGCTCGCGGGCGATGCGGTCGGGCGCCATGTTCAGGTCGATGACGGCAGACGCCCATTCCTCGTAGTCGAGACCTTGGACCTTGCCGACGCCCTTCGCATCCACGTCTTCGTCGATCTTCGGCGGCGCGAACGATGCCTTGTCTGGCAGTTCAATTTCGCCGGTCGGCGGCGCGACTTCGACGGGTGCGGGTTTGCGGGCCATGCGTCAACTCCTGACCCAACGGTAGCCCGGCCCGCGGGCGCTACCAAATCAGCCCTTGCCCTGCGCCAGTTTGGCTGCCTGCTCAGGGCTCATGTAAGGGTGCCGAAGCACGCCGGAAATCAGCTTGCCGAGTTTGCTCTCGGGCGGCGGAGCGACCGGACCCGGAGCCGTCGGAGCCTGCCGCACGAACTCGGGATTGTCGCGCGCCCACTTTTCGAGCGCAGTCGCACCCTCGGGCGTGGCCGGGTCGATGGTAGCCGGGACGAGGGGCATGGCCTTGGCGACGATCCCGAGCCGTTCGCCGGCGAGGTTGCGGCGCTCGCTCAGCATCCGCGCTCTCTCGGTCGCCATCTCGTTTGCAAAGGCGATGCGCTGCTCGTCAAGCTTTTGCGCTTCGCTCTTCTTGGCGTCCTCAGCGTCTTTCAGCTTCTTGTCCGCGTCGGCCTTCGCGGCGTCCGCGTCGGCCTTGGCCTTGGTCAGCGTCGCGAGTTCGGCCTTGACCGCCGCGAGTTCCGCGGACACGTCGGGTGCGGGTGCCGAATTCGGGCTTGGGTTCGAAGCGGGAGTCTGGTTCACGGGTGGTGCCGGTGTCTCTGCCATCATGCCCTCATGCGCCGGTGAGGGCGCGGTGAAATCGCTCGGCGAGTGCCGAGAGGTTGAGCGGTTCCTGCATCAGTCCAGCTTCGGCGATCAGGACGCGGGTTGCATCGTACAGCGATGCGCCAAAACCGTCGATCATATCGAGAGTTTCACGGTCGGTGCTCTGGATGACGTTCACCCGCGAGTGCTTGAACACGACGCCCGCTTTCTGCCAGTTTCGGATCATCTGCGCGGTCTTGCGCTTGATCACGTTGCCCTTCTTGTCGCGGCGTGCGGCACGTTCGTGGCGCATGATCTTGCCGTCGACCTCAAAGAGGTCGCGATCCTTCCGCACCGTGCGGCCACTCGCCGCCGCCGCCGCCCGCCGCTTGGTCTCCTGCTCGGTCACGTCGAGCAACCGGCCAGTCCGAAACGTGATGTTCGGCGGGTAGCTCGCCTTCCCCAGCGACACGCCCGCGAACTCGATCACGGCGCCGTCGCCAAAGTTGCGGACCTGTAGGCCCTCCCACATGCCGCCGGTTGCGCGGAACGTGCCAAAGCGCACCCCGCCCGCCGCGTGCATCTGAGCCGACGACTCGAAGCGCGTCTGCGCCATGCCGAGCTTGTCCGCGTAGGCCTGGCTGACCACGTAGCCCGCCTTCGTCTTGGCGCCGGTCTTGGTCCGCGTCTGCACGCGCCCGCGCTCGACCGTGTGCGTCGCATAGGGCTTGGCCGGGGTCGCCATCTGCCCGCCGTCACGCACGCGGGTCCGCATAGCGTCGGCCATCACGCGGGCGACGGCGAGGGGCTGGGCGATCAGCTTCATTTTCGCGGGATCGGCGAAGACCACCTTGCTGATCTTGACCTGAACCATGCCGCTCATGCGTCCGCCGGTGGCTGCATCTTCGGGTCGGACGGCGGCATGTTGTCGGGCATGTCACCGGCTGCATCCGGTTCCGGCGGTTCCGGCTCCGGCTCAGGCTTACCGATCTTCGCCACCTCGGCCGCCTCTGCCAAGTTCCGCTTGACCGCCGCAAGCGCTTCAGTCCGGCCGATGCCGTCGCGCTCCGCCACGATGTCGGCGGGCGATTTTAGCCCGAGCTTAATTTCCAACTCCAACGCTTGCGCGTCGTGCAGCGGGTCGACGGCGGGCAGGTTGTCTTGCCATCGCACGTCGACGGTCAGCGGCTCGACCGGCACTTGCAACGGCTCGGTAAGGTTGAGGGTCGCAGCGATGAGCCGCGCAAGCTCCGTCTCCGCGCGCTCGAACACGGGCCGGATCTTGTCGCGCAACCCGCGGCGGTCCTGCTCCGCGAACATCCTCGCGCTCGCGGTCAGCGCCGTATTCACCCGCAGGAATGCGTCGCCGGAAAGACCCAGCATCGAGCAAAGCAACCGGATTCGCGCTTCCTGCCACGAGACGATCTGCGAGATCGGCGGGTTGCTCTGCACGACCGTCAGCCGCGGCGAGGTCGCGCCGGCCGGGTCGCTCTTGGTCAGCGCAAGGATTTTCTCGGGGCCGACGGCGATCTCTTCGGTCAGCTGGCCGACCTCCGCGCCCTCGATCACGCGCTGGCCCCATGCCTGCGTGTGCACGAGCAACTCGGTGTCGGATTCCTGGATGCACAGCGCGATGTGCAGGTTCAGCAGCGCCTCGTGCACGGGCGCGAAGGCGCGGCCCGCCGCCGGGGGCACGCGGCGCACGACGACTACCGGGATGCGGCCGAGCGGGTTGCTGCCCGACTTGTCGAAAAGCCCGCGCCGCCGACCGCCGACTTCCACCCACGCTTCCGTGCGCGAAAGCAGCATCCTCCCCATGACGACCGCGCCGGTGCCAGCGTCGATCTGGCCCGGCACCGCAATCTCCAGTTTCTGCCACGTCGACGGGTCGCCCGCGTGCATCGGGTCGCCGACGGTCGGCTCGCACTGAAACGGCGCGAAGACGTGCACGCACACCCGCCGGAGATCGCGAGGCAAGACGACCATCAGCGCCGTGTTCTGAGTCCAGGCGAACCGCTCCGCCTGGTCGAGCGCGTGGTCGACGTGGCTGCTGTCGTACACCTCGCCCAGCTTTTGCCACACCTCGCGCGGCATGGTGGCGGGCAGGAAGCGCCGCACGACCGGCCGCGCGTACAGGCCGGAGAGCTCGTCGGCGTACCGCTGCACCAGCGGGATGAAGCGGCGCTGCAAGCCGTCGGTGCGCGGGAACGCGGCGCGCAACTCGGCGTCGATGCTGGTGAAGTCGCCGCGCAAGAACTCGTCGAGTTGCTTCGACTTCTCGCGAAACTCCAACTCGTTCCAAAGATCGACCGTCGTCAGTTGCAGCAACCTCGCCATCCGATCCTCACCCGTGCGTGTGGGCAGTGCTGTGACCAGGGCCTTCCTTCGCTGGCGGCAGCGCCCCGAGGTCCAGGTGCCACATCCGCCCGCCGTGCAACTCGGCACGGCCAGACGACGCGCACACGCCGTAGCGTAGCGCATCGACGGCGTGGTCGTGAACATTATCCTTGCACGGCCGGTTGGTCGGCACCCCGTCCGGCCCCATCACGTAGCGGTATCCGCGAACGGCGGGCAGGATCGGGGCAGTCTCGCCCGTGTGGACTGGCCGCAGCGAGCGCGCGAACACAAGCCGCGGCTCGCCATCCACGGGGTCAAGCATGTCGCGCAACGCCTCGATGCCGCGCACGACCTGCTGATCGTGGCGCGACTCCATCCAGCGGACCGGTGTGCGACGGTAGCGCTGTTGCAGCGGCTGGTTGCAGGCGGGCACGGCGCGGTCGACTCCGGCAAGCGCGGGGTCGCCGCGCTGGTCGATCCAACGGAATAGCCTATCCAGGAACCGGCCTTGCGGCTCGTCGTCGACGACCAGCTCGTCAGCCACAATCCACCGGCCCGCCGCCGTGACCTGCAGCATCAGCGCGACATGGTGGGACTGCGCGCCCCAGTCCGCCGCCAGCACCCACGGCAGCTTGCGGTGCGCGCGCCAGTCCCAATCCACGACATGCCGCGCCTCGATCTCGAACACCGCCGACGTGGGCCGGAGCACGCGACCCAGCGCTTCCTGTTCGTAGCGCCGCTTGCTCATGCTCCGCAGCGACTCGAAAAAGTGGGGCGGCAGGTAGGGGTTGTCGAACGATGTCGACGTGACGACGTAAAACCGCTGGGCATCGGCCAGCGCGGCGGTGTCCCCGCGCGACTGTGCGTCAAGCGCGGCCAATTGCATGTCGTGAAACCGCTTAGTGATTCCGCGCAAGCCGTTCGGGCTCGTCGCATACGCCAACCCCGGCAGCGGACCTTTGCCGCGCAGACGGCCAGACAGCGTGGTGTGCACCTCGTCGGGGTCCGCCTCCGACCACTCCACCTCGTCGGCGGCGGCATAGGTGAGCGTGAGTCCGCGCAGCTTCGCGATCCGGTTGTAGGGCCGGAAGTACACGACGGCGCCGTTAATCAAGCGGAGGCAAACGTTGCCTTTGTCGTAGTCGCGCATCCAGTTGATTCCGCTTTGATCTTGAAGCTCTTGCAGCCGGTCGAAGAAACATGGGAGCAGCACGGTTTGCAGGTCGATGCTCGTCCGGCCGAGCAGCGCGCCGGTCGCTGCACCGTTCGCGAGTGCACGGCGCAGCACCCAGCAGCAAAGCGCGTGGCTCTTGCCGCTACCGACGCCGCCGAGGAACAGCGAGAACAGCGCGTCGGACGTGATGAACCGCGCCTGCCGGTCGTAGGGCTTCCACGCCGCCGCAAGGTCGACCTGCAATCAGCCCGCCACGTCCAGAATGTCGCCGTTCAGGCCCGGCAACGGCCGCACCAGTTCGAGGCGCGGAACCGCTTTGGGCAACGCATCCATCGACAATACGACCTCGATGCGCGGGGGCAGCGACGGCGACGCGGCGGCGAGTTGCGCTACCGCCGCCGCCTGGCTCGTGCCGCGGTCGAGCGCAAGCAGGAGGTCTTTGCCGGCGAGTTCGCCGCGCTCGTAGAGCCGCGTCGCCAACCGCATCTTGTAGACGACAAGCGCAGCCACGTCGGCGACCGTGATGCCGTCGGCGCTCGCCTGCGTGATCAGCTTCCGGTCCGCCGCGCTCAAAATGTCGCCCGCTTTCGGGTCGTTGACCGCCATCGCGACTGCCGCCAGCAAGGCGCGCTTCGGCGTGCGGCGAGGCGCGCGAGAATCCGGCAGCGCCACCGGCCTGCCCTTGTTGCTGAACCGCCGCTCCGCCCTCGCGTCCGGGTCCGCCTCGTTCGCCGTCATCGCGTCGTCGGCGTTGCGGCGGTTGCGGTAGGCCCGCTTCGGCGTCTTGGTTTTCGGACGGCCACGCTTCACGGTGTCACCTGATTTCGGGGAGTTTTGGGCGGGGCAGAAAC
>Ga0233425_10011661_pt1 | contig 10181 bp, 12 predicted proteins | sample Watercolumn_Towu_2_FD_181712 | JGI IMG/M metagenome (GOLD analysis project Ga0233425, IMG submission 181712) | Freshwater microbial communities from Lake Towuti, South Sulawesi, Indonesia - Watercolumn_Towuti2014_140_MG | ecosystem: Environmental > Aquatic > Freshwater > Lake | place... | reverse complement strand
TTGTAAGAAAAAAGGTGTTTTGTAGTTGATATATTTGAATGCTGTTAGTTTTTATGGCCGTGTGGCAGGCATTTTTTATGGCTGCCACACTGACGGTTGCCCGTCAACCGGCATAACGGTTGTTGTAAGAAAAAAGGTGTTTTGTAGTTGATATGTTTGTTTACAGTTTGCTCCACATGAACTCAAAATAATCCCTAAAATTGTCTGCGACTTCTTTTTCGTGTATTAGTATTGCAAAAGGGTTCTGCCAGTTCCAGCTTATCAGCGCAACATTATTCCCGTAGATATTCAGCGCAACATCGCCCCCCTTTCCTTTATGCATTTGTTTTACTTCAGAAAGCGGTATTAATCCTTTTTTTAGCGGGTTTTTTCCTGAAAATATTATTTTCATTTTTATCATCTGCTCTTTTCTTAGATTATGGTATTTTGGAAAGTAAAACTTCAAAAGCTCGTCTGCGTTGGAGCTTCCGCCAAGGACAAAAACAGTTTCTTTTGTCCTCAGCTGTTCGTCAAGAACTGATTTTATTCCTTTTTTTCCTATGAAGAATTGTGTGCTTTTTTTCTCTGAATTTTGTTTGAACATTGCCTGCAGGCTCGGTATTTCCTCGTTCAGCGCCTTTTTTTTCTCCTCAAAAAGTTCTGACAGCTTCGCAGGATTTGATGCTGTATACTTTTTCACGCCATCTGCTGAAATATATGACGCGAGGCCTTTTTCTGCCAGTCTTTGGAGCACATCGTACACGCTTCTTCTGTGTATCCCGCTTCTTTTCGCAAGCTCTGTTGCACTGGTATCGCCTAATTCAAGAAGCAGTTTATACAGCTTTGCCTCGTTTTTTGTCAGTCCAGATGCTTCAAGTGCGTCCATGATACAATTAATCTTCGCAATTATTTAAATGTTGTGGTGATGTATTATCCCACGCAGATTTATATGCTTATCGATATTTTATATGTCTAATGAGGTGAATAATATGGCGGATGAAAAAAAACAGTTTTTCAAGGAAAGGAGTGTGGCTCAGATACGGGCTATGCTGAAAGAAACTGCAGAAACTCCTGTGGGGCTTGTTGAGAGGATTGCTGCTTTGGAGAGAGACAAAGAAGCATTATGTATTTCGGGCTTTGGGCTTACTCCCGTTCAGTATTTCAGGAGTGGTGAGCCTTCAAATTCTGCTTCAAGAAGAAACTTGAGGGACGGCTGTTACATTGCTCTTTCTCAGCCTTGTTCTGCTGGAGACGCTGTTGAAACAAGAGAGATTCCTCTTGAGATAAGGGAAAGAGATATGGATGCACTGCTGTCGGGTAGGCCTCAGGAGGATATTTTTTGTCTTGGATATTCATTTAAGCCCATTATTGGCACTAAGCGCACCAGAATAAAGATTCCATTTTGGGCTGTTGCAGAGGGTTGCAGGAGGGATTCTTATGACCAGAAAGTGTGCAAAAAGCTTCCTGCTGAGTTCAGGGCGGGCTCTGCTGTTGAAAATTATGAAGGTATAGGATGCAGTGCAGTTGTTGTTGTAAAGATTCCTTCAAGCACAAAATGCGTTCCACCTTATAAGATGAGATGGGAAAATGTTGCTGTTGCGGACACAAAAGAAAAAAGGGTTGTCTGCTGGGGTACTCGCCCTTTTTTCGAAAGAGTGAATCCTCATGACTTGTATAATTTTGGCTTTCATACTGATTCTGATTATGCATATCCTCACTGGATTCATGCACATCAGGTTATTGTAAGGCATTACATGAGAGAGCATAATCTTGTTCCCTTGGAGATGTCCCAGTATGCCATTCTTTCAAGGGAGGGCGCTGAGTTTTATTTCAGATTGTGCAATAATGTACTTGTCAAAGACGGCACTCTTGAAGGTGGCATGAAGTTAAGAAATCTTCACATTGACGAAGCAAGCACTCTTATTGCTCGGCTTGTCTCTGTAAGAGGGCCAAGAAACATTCTTTACTGGGATGCGGAAAGAGACGGAAGAATAAGAGATTATGAGTGGGAAATTAAATGAACCGTTGGGAGATTCCATCAAGAATCTCTGAAAGTCTTTCGCAGGAATAAACATCGATAGTGCCCTCACTTTTTGACTCAAGTGCGACATCAACTTTTTTGCGCAGGGCGGTATTTCCATCCAGATGGACTACACAGGAAAAAGGAATCATGATTTCTCCCCACGAGGTTTTGACAAAGTATTCCCGAGGCCAGCCTGAACGGGTATAACCATGTGCCGACTTAACATAAAAAGGGTGTAATTCAACATTTAAGGGAACATTATCTGCGAGTACTAAAGATGCATAAAGCTGAATAATCTGTTGTCTGAATGCTTCATATGCCTCCGGGACTTTTATTTCTAATAAGTTTCTAAACGAAATAAGCTCTTCGCGGAAATGGTATTCAAAACGATGTTCTAAATCGCTGAAGTCTGCAGGAGTTGAAGGTTCATCAAAAAATCTTTCTGTTTTCAAGTGTGCTCTAATCAGCATTTCGCGATCAACGGCAATCGCACATTTTTTTGAAGAATAACCCATTAAAAAATCATCAAATGTGCAGTCAACTGTCATGACCACTTTTTCAGAAAGGGCATCGTCTCTTTTTTCAAAATCTCCTAAAACAATCTCATCAATAGACATTTTTCGAATTAAGTCAAACAGAGTTCCATGCCAGCTTGTTCTAAGAACATGCTCATAAACGGCGGAAACTTGAAAATTTCGTAGGTTAACTGCGCACTGTCCATATCGTACAAAGTCCATATATCCATAATAAGGAGGAAGGTTGACACTAACTTGAATATCTGTGCTTGACATGCTGTTCACAGGAAGAACACATTCAGGCGGATGGTCTGGTTTAAAATTGTTTACCCAATCGCTTCCAGGAATTTTGCTCAGCTCGCCTAAAAATGCATCTGCAAACGCGAGGGCAATTTCGCAAAACTTTGCATATCTTCCTTCGTCTCTCAATCCTGTTAAAGGTGCGACAAACTCGTATGATTTTGTTAACGGTGTTTGAGCAAGAACTAATGCTCCGACCTTGTTTAAAGCATCAAAAAATTCCCGTTTTGTTGTCATGCTGAAAAAGAACGGGGTATCTTTTTAAGTATTTCTATGGTTTAACGCATTAATGCCTGCCAGTTTTTTCCCCGCAATTAACTCCAGGAATGCCCCCCCGGCAGTTGTATAATAAGTAAACTTTCTGAGATATTTTTTTGCTGATGCTGTTGTGTCTCCTCCGCCGATTAATGATTTCGCTTTTGATGATATTATTGCTTTTGCTACCGCATTATTTCCCTGAGCAAATCCTTTTTCAAAGAGCCCCATGGGTCCGTTCCAGATTATTGTTCCTGCTTTTTTTAATATCTCTGCATATATCTGTGCTGTTTCTTCTCCGATATCATATCCTGAATTTTCCGGCGGGATTCGTTCAATGCCTGCTGTTTTTTTGTTGTCAAGAACTGTGTCAATTGGGAGCATTATTTTCCTGCCTGCCTCGTTCAATATTTTCTTTGCTAATGGTATTTCTTCTTCGCTTATTTTGCTTTTTCCTGTTTCCATTCCGAGTGCTTTCATGAATGTAAACATCATTGCTCCGCCTATCAAAACAGCGTCTGCTTTTTTGACAAGGTTTTGCAGTATTTTCATTTTGTCAAGCTTTGCTCCGCCTAATACCAGTATGAATGGTTTTTTCATATTTTTTGTTATTGCGGTTATTTTTTTTACTTCCTGCTCAAGATGTAATCCTGGATAAGAAGATATAAACCGTGTTATTCCTGTTATTGATGCTGCATCCCTATGCGCTGTTGCAAATGACTCATTTACATATATGTCTGCGTATGATGCGAGTTTTTTTGCAAATTTTAAGTCATTTTCTTGTTCTTCTGGATGGAAACGCAAGTTTTCAAGCATAATCCATTTATCTTTCGGAATTTTTGTTATGCTTTCTTTAAGGTGCTTTATCTTTGTTTTTAGAAGTTTTTCCAGGCAAAGTGTTATTTTGTCTGTTGAAAGCGTTTTGTCTGGACTTTCAGGCCTTCCTGAATGCCCCATTAGGATTATCTGTTTTGCTTTGGAAAGCAGTTTTAGTGTAGGCAGAGCTTCTCTCAACCTTGAATTGTCCGTTACATTCCCTTTGCTGTCTCTCGGCACATCCAAATCCAGCCGGATTATTGCTCTTTTGTTTTTCAGAGCAGCATTCTTTAGGGATTTCATTTTATTTCATCAGCTTTATTATGTCAATCATCCTGTTTGAGTAACCCCATTCATTGTCATACCAGGTGAATACTTTTACGAGGTTGCCGCCCTGAACAAGCGTAAGCTGTGAATCGTATATTGCGGAGTGTGCATTTCCAACTATGTCTGAGCTTACCAGCTCTTCTTCAGAATATTCAACGATTCCTTTTAATTCTTTCATTGCGATTTCTTTTATTGCCTTGTTCACTTCACTGGCTGTGGTTTTTTTCTTCAGCTCTGCTGTGAAATCTGTTATGCTCCCGCAGGAAGTGGGAACTCTTATTGCCCTGCCGTCAAGTTTTCCTTTCATCTCAGGTATTGCTTCTGCCACTGATTTTGCAGCGCCGGTTGTTGTTGGTATTATGTTTATTGCTGCGGCTCTCGCCCTTCTTAAATCTGAATGCGGTCCGTCAACAAGAACTTGGTCTGCTGTGTATGAGTGCACTGTTGTCAATAACCCTTTTGCTATGCCAAATTTTTTGTGAAGCGCCTTTATTACGGGCGCTATTGAATTTGTTGTGCAGGATGCATTGGATAGGATTAAGTCCGTTTTTTTGATGTCTTTTTCGTTTACTCCGAGAACTATTGTTTTGATTGATGAATCTTTTCCAGGCGCGCTTAACAGGACTTTTTTTGCTCCTGCCCTAATGTGTTTTGATGCCAGCTCTGTTGTCAAAAATCTTCCAGTGCTTTCAACAACGACATCAATGTTAAGCTTTTTCCATGGGAGCGTTTCCGGGTCTTTTTCTGCAAACACTCTTATTTTTTTTCCGTCAATAATCACATTTTCCTTGTCGCAGCTTACTTTTCCTTTGTATTTTCCGTGCACAGAATCATGTTGGAATAAGTGCGCGAGTGTTTTTGTGTCTGTCAGGTCGTTTACAGCTATTACATCTAATCCTTTCAGTAGTGCTGCTTGGCATACCATTCTTCCTATTCTTCCGAATCCATTTATTGCGATTTTCATAATTATCACCTCAACAATTTATTTATCAGAAAACAGGTTAATAAATGTTGTTATTATTCTATAAGGGAGCACTCTAAATCCTTTCATGTCTTCTTCAAGGTCTTCTTTTTTATTTTTCCTGGCACATTTTGTGTAATTTGCTCTAAGGTATAAAACCGCTTCTGCAGTAGGGCTTATTTTAGAAAATGAATAATCCATTCAGTAAACCTCAAACAGCAGGTTCAGCGCGTTTACGACATACTTCCACGCAAAGAACAACAATATTGGATAAAATATTATTGCCGGGACTATCAACGAATCTGAGAATGACGGTATTGCTGATGTGAATTCAAAATAAAGCGAGTTGATAAGTGCTGAGCAGAGCCCGTAGAATGCTCCATAGATTCCTATTCTGTTGCTTCTGTTGTTTATCGGAACTTTTTTTCTTGTTGTCACAAACACAATATTCCAGATCCCCCAGAGCAGAGGGCCGATGTAAATAAAAGGAAGGTGTTCAACAGAGTTTAGTTCGTTTTGAAGAATTAAATAAATGATTAGAAACGGAGATATTATTGCCGGAAGAACCAGTCCTGCTATAAATGCCTTTAGCAACCTCATTGTTTAGGCTCTTTGTCAATAAAAAAATAAAAAAAGAGGCTTACTTTCTGCCCCTTGCCATTTTGGCTCTTGATACATCGCCCTGTTTATCAATGAAATATAGATAACCAGCTTCTTTTCTGATGCCCGTCTTAGCAACGACTTCCTTTTTTGCACTGCCCGACTTCTTTCTTCCGCCCCGAGCCATCACTGCCCTTGAAACATTTCCACTCTTGTCAACAAAGTAAAGATATCCTTTCTGTTTCTTTACTCCAACTTTAGCTACTTTTTGTGCCATTTTTGTACCCCCTCTATTTATTTTAAATGTCATTAAAACATTTATTTATTCTCTAAACAAACTAGTATATAAATGTTTCGCTGATAAAAAAGATTTTTTAGAGAAGAAAATCAATATTCGCTGAAATGTATGCAGCCAAATCTTTCTAATGGGCTTGCATTGCAGTTGGCGAATGCTGTAATCAGCGCCTCAAGCATTTTGTTCGTCAATATGCTGCCTGTCAAGCGAAAAATGAGGAAATGTCCACCGCAACAACAACTTTTATAAATAATTTATTTATTCTTTCACTAAACGCCGCAGTGGCACAACCTGGTACTGCGCAAGCCTGGAATTTTTCAAAAAAGAAAAAAGACAGCTTGTTTCCGCAAGGATATCCCAGTTCAAAATTTGGCGAAGCCAAATTTTGCCAAAAAATCAAAAGTTGGTTAGTTTGATAAACTGCTTCTTTTGATTTTTGAGTGCAAACTCACACGAAAGTGGGAGTTTACCCAAAAATCCGTAAAGGATTTTTGTGTACCAGCAATTCCGAAGGAATTGACGGAGCTTCACAGGCAGAATAAAACGGCTTCACAAAATGAAAGTCTGGGCTGCGGCGTTCATACTTTTTGTACCCATTGATGGGAGAAAAACTAAGGCAGTATTTATATAGTGTATACATTTGAATATACATTTGAATGTTGTTTTTAGAGCAGAATGAATAAACTAGTTAAAGAATTAAACGCTATCGTTATGCCAAATAGATTAGCAATAATTGGCGCTGTAGTAATCATAATCACATCTATGTTTTCGTCGCATCTTGATTCAATTGTGGGGTTCCTAATGGGCTGTTTCTTATTCTTTTTAGGTTTCGGTATGAGTTTAAATAGTAAATCAAATATTCAAACGAACCGAGAAGTTGAATGGGAGAAAGTAGTTATCAATACTTTTGTAGAAAATTACCTGTTTTTTTGACCATTACCCTAAGGTAAGCAAACGGCTTTTTTTCCTTGCAAGTATATTTTTGGCATTGTTTCTTATACGATTGATACAATTGATGTTTTTCTATTAACTCTGCCGAAAGGGCATATTTTCGAAACATTTTTATATATGTGTTACATTTTTGTTAGATATGTTACAAAATTGTAGCTTATGGAGAACTGCTTGCGAATTCTTTAGAGAACCAGTTAAGCAGCATTATCTAATGGAAATCAGCAAGACTACAAAAACAGCCCATACTTCTGTTAAGAATAATCTTAACAAGCTGGTTAAGCTGAATGTTATAAAAAAATCAAGTGAAACCAAAGGAAAGAGAAAATTCCCATTCTACAAATCGAATTTGGACAGCGAAGAATACAAGAAATTCAAGAAAATTTACAATCTTGCATCACTTTTTGAGCTTGCGGGTTTCTTAAATGATTCGTTAATGCCCAAGTGCATTGTTCTATTTGGAAGTTATCAAAGAGGAGAAGATACAGAGGAAAGCGACATTGATTTGTTCATTGAATGCAAAAGGAAAGATGTTGAATTAAGCAGATTTGAAAAGCAGTTAAAGCGAAAAATCCAGCTTCATTTTAATGAAAACTTTACTTCTTTACCAAATGAAATGAAGAACAACATTATCAACGGAGTTGTTCTAAAGGGTTTTTTGGAGGGCTATAAATGATTATTAAGATTCAGCCAGACTTTCAAAAAGCAAAGTCACTTGAGCAGTCAGCAGAGCTAAAGCTTGAAAGGCTGAACAAAACAGACAAAGAAAAATATCCTGCAGACACCCTGAAAGACTATTATGACATTATTCACAAGCTGATGGAAGCAATAACTTTGAGCAAAGGCATCAAAACAAAGGGCGATGGCGCACATCAGGAATTGATTGATTACATAGCAAAAGAATACACCCTTGGAGAAAAAACAAGAATCTTCCTCCAGCAGATAAGAGATTACAGAAACAGAATTTCTTACGAAGGTTTCAATGTTACAGTAGATTACATCGAGACGAATAATGAAGAAATAACAAGGATAATCAGCGCATTAAAAAGCATTCTAAAAAATCCGAAGAAATAGACAAAACCACTCCCTGCTTACCTTCATCTTTTATTTTTCCCACCAAATGCACAAAATCGATAAACTTTTAAACTGCTTTCATCATTAAGAAGTATGGCGCCTGATGAAGAGACTGTTAGTGAAAGGTCGAAGGTATTGAAAAAAAGCTGGTATAGGTTCAAGCAGCTTGAAATAACTAATGTTTTAATTGAGGAGTGGAGTGTTACAGAAAATTTTATTGCGAAGATTGGGGAATACGATTATATTTTTATGTACCCACTCAACTACATTGCTCCTAATGACTTTTTAAGGGTTGGATGGAGCAATCTTGCCGATTTTCTTATTAGAATGTGTAAACTGTTTGAGGAAGGCAGGGAAAAGTGGGGCAGGTGGGGCGACATGAACATTCAGGAGTTTTTTGAAAAAAACTTTCCGCTCCTGATGAAACTTCTTGACAATAATTCAATCAAAACGCTTGAGGAGATTCTTAACCTGACAGAGCAGGATTTTTTATGGCTGTTTAAAAGGTATTTTTATGGATTTACACGTTCTGAGGAAAATATTGTTTTCTCATATTTGGAGAAAGGAAAAATTGATTTCAAAAAAGTCAGGAAGATTGCGGAATACACCCGCGAGAAATCGTCGTTTTTTGTGCTCATTTATTCAAGGGGATATGATATGCGCCATGTTATGAGCCGTGTTGTCAGATGCGCAAGGCTGTTCGGAGCTCTTATGAATGCTGTCGGCTCAGACAACATAGCTGATATTATGCAGTCTGTTTTAAGTGAGGGTGAATATCCTGGAGCAACAATTCACTTTGAGCCGGATAAAAAAGCAGTGGCATTTGTCAGGGCGTTTGTGAAAGCGAAAAAAGAGGGGATAGATGCAAGGGTTCTTGCAGATGCTCTTAAGGCATTGAAGACCAGGTCTTGCTTTCTTTACCACAAGCGCAAAAAAAGTTTTTATGATTCAGTTATCAGGATTGTAAAGGTTCAGAATGATGAAAGATACAATCATTTTGAGCATCTCAGCGAATACTGTAAAAACAGAGAAGAAGTTGATGAAAAAAGCCTTGAAAGCTTTGCAGAGCTTGCAGAGTATTACGGCGGTGTAAGAGTTCTGGCCAAGGAAGTTCTGCCGAGGTTTTCCAAAGAAAAAAAGCCTTTGCATGTTATGAAAGATGAAATAAAAGCATTCAAGGATTCTCACACGAATACAGGCGGATTTTACAAGTCTGTTATTGCCAAGCAGATAGATATTCTTCAGCCTGGTTTGCTTATTCACGGCACTTTTTTACGCTGGACGATGAGGGAGATTGCAAATCTTCCCAAGCAGGGCATTTTACCTGCGCGCATGACTGGAAAAACTGAAGTTTATGGAAGTGAGTTTGGAGATTTTTCTTCAGGAAAAAACAGCATGGTTGTTTTTTTGTGCCTTACCTGTAAAAAAGGTAAGTTCGCAAAGGAAACCTGGAAAGGAGGCATTTATCCTGTTTACTTTATTGTCAGCCCGGAGTATGTTGACAAGCATCCCGAAAATTTTGTTTCTGATACTGAAACATTTATCTCAGAAGGCAGTTTTTATAAAAATTTTGTGAGAAGCAAAAGAATCCGTGTTTCCTCCCAGACATTCGGGGCGGAAGTTGTCCGTGCAGACACCCAGATGCTTCATGTCGGGCAGATACTGCCTGAAAACATAATCGGAATAGTTGTTATGGAAGATAAAATCGAAGGCAAGATTACAAAAATAGCAGACCATGTTGCAAAAAGATATCCTAAAGTGGCTGTCCCAGTCTATAATAAAAATGGTCGTGTAATCTGGCCGTGAAGTTATCTCTTTCTCATCGCTTTTTCCCTAAAAACCTGCGCTGAGTGGAGCAGAGCGTATAATGTGTAAACTGCCCAGAGCTAAAGCAGTGGGCATTGCGAAAAACAGAACATGGCTGATATCAACAGCGAAGGCAGTTTGCTCGAAAATTAATGTTCATCAGCAAGCTGAAGCATACTGCGTTCACGCGATTAATTTTCGTTGTAAACTACCATCGGGCTAAAGCCCGAAGCGTTTTTACGCGTTGGTAGTTTGCTCGAAAATTAAGCGCAGTTCAACGCG
>Ga0233425_10011660_pt1 | contig 10182 bp, 10 predicted proteins | sample Watercolumn_Towu_2_FD_181712 | JGI IMG/M metagenome (GOLD analysis project Ga0233425, IMG submission 181712) | Freshwater microbial communities from Lake Towuti, South Sulawesi, Indonesia - Watercolumn_Towuti2014_140_MG | ecosystem: Environmental > Aquatic > Freshwater > Lake | place... | reverse complement strand
ATCGCCGGGAAGAAGAAGAAAAAATGCGCCAGGAAGGCCGGCTTCCGCCGGGGCAGTCGCTGACCGAAAAATTTCCTGTGCTTCATTATGGACCCATCCCGTCTTTTGATGAAACCGCCTGGGATTTCAGGATGTGGGGCGAGGTTGAAGAACCGCTGAGGTTCAACTGGGCTGAATTTTCCAGGTTGCCGCGCAAGGCGATGACCTATGACCTGCACTGCGTCACCCGCTGGAGCAAATTTGACACCCTTTGGGAAGGCGTTTCGCTCCAATCCCTGATCGATGCAGGAGTGTTAAAGATCAAACCTGCTGCCCGGTTTGTAATTCAGCGTGCCGAGTATGATTTTTCGTCCAACCTGCCGCTGGAGATCGCATTTTCAGAACGCTTTATGCTTGCAACCCATTTCAATGGGCAGCCGCTGACGCCTGAACATGGATTCCCGCTGCGCGGCGTGGTGGGCGCCATTCCCGGGCTTCAGTCAGACCAGGATGTGTATTTCTGGAAGGGCGCCAAATGGCTGCGCGGACTGGAATTTTCGGCAAAGGACCAAAAGGGATTCTGGGAAATGGCCGGCTACCATAACGAAGCCAATATCTGGAAAGAAGAACGATTGGGATAATAAAGATCCCCGCGAATTTCGCAGGGATCTCATTTTTTTATTGGGATACGCGCCTGACGTAAAACCACAGGCCGACGCCAACTGCAATAAAGAAAAAGCCAAGCACCAGGAAAAGCGGTGACGGGCGTTCTTCGCCGAAAGCCGGCCTCAATCCCGAGCCGGGCTGCGCCCCAAAATCGATCGTCGAAACCTCGCCCGCGCCCAGCGTAAGCGCGTAGTTCATTACTGTGGTCGGATTGTAGCCTTCCGGGATGGCAACACTGATGTTGTAATCGCCTTCCGGGATATCAGGAAAGCACAGTGACTCGCCGGTATTCGTTGTAGTACCGGTTTGGTTGACCGTTCCCAGTCGGTCGGTGACGCTGACCGCGCCGCCCGCCAGAGGTAGTTCAGTTTCTTCTGCAAGCGCGTTGCCGTTATCATCATTGAAGAGGAAAATGCAAATGGAGCCGTTGCCTTTAAAAGGGGTGGCTGTTGGTGCTAGGGGCGCTTCGCTGGTGGGTGTGGGAGTATCCGCCGGTTTTATGCCGATCAGCAGTTCATCACCTACAAAAAGGAACTGGCAGGCGTCACCCTCAAGGTTGTTAAGTTCGCGCAAAGTCTGTTCGGAAATGCCCATGGTCAGGGCGATGCTGATGCAGGTATCATTTGCCTTGACGATATAAATGATCCGTCCGTCTGCCCCCGGCGTGGGTGTGGATATCACCGCCTGGGGGAGCGGGGTGCTGGCTGCTGCGGGGATGAACACCACCAACACTGCCATTGCGACAAAAAAGAAGCCAAAAACTCGCATTATTTTCTTGATCATCTCATTCACCTGTTGCGAAATTATACTTCTGACTTTTTGGAGGCAGTTTCGGGGGATAATGCCATCCCCAACCGCCTGGGAGTGGAAATTGATCTATTTCATTCTAACATGCCGCCAAATAAAACAGGCATGGTTCCCGGCGGCCATAATATAATCACCCTTATAATAATTAAGCGATCACGCAGATATATATAAGGGAAAGGGATGTCAAGATGAGCTATCACACGATCATAATTGTAGGAAACTTGGGACGGGACCCCGAAATGCGCTATACGCCCAACGGCAGCGCGGTGACTTCTTTGAATGTCGCCTCCAGCCGAGTATATAACGATGCTGCAGGCCAGAAAGTTAAAGAAACAACCTGGTTCCGCGTCTCTGTTTGGGGCAAGCAGGCAGAAAGCGTCAACAATTACCTCAAAAAAGGCAGCATGGTCTTGATCGAGGGAGAATTGCGTCCGGACAAAGAAACTGGCAATCCGCGTATCTTTACACGCAATGATGGTACCCCCGGCGCTTCTTTTGAGGTCAATGCGCGCACGGTGCGCTTCCTGACCCCGAAAACTGGCGGTTCGGATGAATTCCCTGCGGATAGCGGCGGGGCTGGCCTTGGCGGTGAACCCAGTGATGAGGATTTCCCTTTCTAGAAAACAGAAAAGATACCCACACAAATGAATAAACTGGAAGAACTAACTGATAAGACACATCAGGACTTTGAAGCGCGCCACCAGATCCGCGAGAACGCGCTGAAACTGACCCGACAGCTGACAAGCAATGCTGCCCATGCCATTCGCGCGATCCACCGCGGCGAGATTGACACCGCCGAAGCCAACATGACCGAAGCGCGCGATATTGTGGTGGAGCTCAAGAAATCGGTCGAACCTGACCCCGAGATCTATTATTCCGGCTACACCCAGGACGCGCTTAAAGAATATGTTGAGGCGCGGGTGACCATCGACCTGATCCAGAATCACCCGTTGCAGCTGCCTGAAGATCTTGGCATTGAATATGCCACTTACCTGCGCGGACTGGCGGAAACCATTGGTGAATTGCGCCGGCGCTGCCTGGATATCCTGCGCCACGGCTATTCAGATGAGGTTGAGCGCCTGCTTGACCTGATGGATGAGATCTACGCTCTGCTCGTGACAGTGGATTATCCAGACGCCATCACGCACGGGCTGCGCCGACAGACCGACCTGGTGCGTGGCATTATCGAACGCACGCGCGCCGACCTGACCACAAGCCTGGGCGAACAGCGCTTGCAGAAGTCACTAAAGGAATTCGAAGAGCGCATCACGAAAAATGGTTAAAGGGAAGCGCACTGTCCGCGCTTCGGAGATCGGCACTTTCATCTACTGTGAGCGTGCCTGGTGGTATCAGCGGCAGGGCATTGAGCCCATCAACCGCAGCGAATTGGCTGCGGGCAGTGAGTTCCATTCAGCCCATGCCGGCCGGGCGCGATCGGTGATCCTGTTGCGATTTGCCGCCTCGGCGCTGGCGATCGCGGCTTTGGTCTATCTTGCGCTCGCTCTTGGCGCAAACCTTGTCTGGTAGCCGCATGAATATTTCGCTGCAAACCCTTTTCTTGCCAATTGCCGCGTTTCTACTTGCATTAGTTTTGCTTCTGATCGCGCGCGCAATTAAAAACAGCACCGGGATGCCTGAAGGCAGGATCGTTTACGCTGACCCGGGATTGTGGGGAAAACCTGAAAAGCCCTTTTATGATTCCGTCTTGGGACTGACCGGCAAACCGGATTACCTTATCAAGCAGGGAGGTACGATCGTTCCGGTGGAAGTGAAAAGCATGTGGGCGCCGCGCGAGCCTTATGACAGCCATGTGCTGCAGCTTGGCGCCTACTGCCTGCTGGCAGAAAGGCATTTTGGCCGGCGCCCGGACCACGGGCTGCTGCGCTACCGCAACCGCACTTTTAAGATCCCCTTTTCTGCAGCTCTTGAACTGGAAGTGCTGGAGACCATCCAGTCGATCCGGGGCAATAAAGAAATCGATGATGTCTGCCGCTCGCATGACCAGCCCAACCGCTGCGCCCGCTGCGGATTTCGGGAGCTGTGCGACCAGAGGCTGTGAGCACCAGGCGGTCATACTATAATAAATTTGATGAGCATTCCTCTGAAGAAATTTGGACTGGCTTATAACTCGCAGATCGAATCTGCGCCAGTTTTGGCTGCAGAGATTGCCCAATTCTTGACGGAGCAAGGCGGCCAGGTCAGCGGTTTGGGAGCCATTTATGAACGGCCCCTGCGCCAGAAGATCACTGCCAGGGCTTTTGACGCGCTGATAGTGCTGGGCGGCGATGGGACCATACTGCGCGCAAGCAAGTTATGCGCGCCGTCTGACATCCCTATCCTTGGTGTTAACCTTGGGTCATTTGGTTTTCTGATGGAAACAAAGCCTCAGGATTGGCGGTCTTTTTTTCCTCGGCTTTTTGATGGAGATTACCGCCTCGAACGCCATTTGCTGCTGCAGGCGGAACATTTGCGGGGAGAAAAGAACCTGGAAAACTGGCTGGTGGTAAATGATGTGGTTGTCTGCCGCGGCCAATATGTGCGCCCGATCCGGCTGGAAGCGGAAGTGGATGGCGCCCATATGGCCAGTTATGTGGCTGATGGGGTTATCGCTTCAACACCCACCGGTTCTACTGCATATGCGCTGGCTGCCGGCGGCGCTATTCTGCCTCCTGAACTGCGCAATATCCTGATCGTGCCGGTCGCGCCGCATCTCTCGCCCGACCAGCCCATCATCCTCTCCGAGGGTGCGCGCGTCAGCATTACCGTGCATACCAATCACCAGGCGGTGGTCAGCGTGGATGGCCATATGCCCGTGATCCTCAATGACGGGGACTGTGTGCAGGTCAGCAGCAGCGATCTCGATTCACTCTTCATACGCTTCCGCGAGCCGGGCTATTTTTACAGCAACCTGAACCGCTTTCTGGAACAGAACCCCACCTTCCCGCATCACCGCTGAGGTGCGTAGCGGGGAAGTTCAAAAGGTATAATTGCCCAAAAATGACGGAACCCATGGCTGACTCCCAAACCCTTTACTGTTACAATCATCCCGACCGTGAAACCTTATTGCGCTGCAATAATTGCGAACGCCCTATCTGCACCAAGTGCGCAGTACTGACACCCACTGGTTACCGCTGCAAAGAATGCGTGCGTGGCCAGCAGAAGATCTTTGAAACCGCGGGCACAGGCGATTTCATCCTTGCACCGGTCGTTGCCGCAGGGCTTTCATTGCTGGGCAGTTTTGTTGTGCCGCTCCTGGGATTCTTTACGATCTTTCTTGCGCCGCTGGCTGGTACAGCCATTGCCGAGGTTGTAACCCGTATCATCAGCAGAAGGCGTTCCAAAAACCTTTTTTATGTGATCTCAGGCGCCATTGCTGCAGGGGCGCTGCCTCTGGTTTTAATCGCCTTGTTCTCGCTCTTCGCAGGGCTGCGCTTCGGCGGATTTAACTTTTACGGGCTGCTGCCGATGATCTACCGGGTTGTTTATCTGGTCATGTGCACCGGTTCGGCTTACTACCGCCTGACAGGGGTGAGGCTTTAGATCCATGCTAACAGAACTGCGCATCGAGAATTTCGCCATCATCGACCAGCTGGCGTTGAGTTTTGGCGCAAACCTGGCTGCTTTTACCGGCGAAACCGGTGCCGGAAAATCCATCCTGCTGGATGCCATTGATGCCCTGATGGGCGGGCGAGTGGAAAGCACCATGATCCGCGCGGATGAAGAGCGCGCCAATCTTGAGGCGGTTTTCACCATCCCGGATGCGCACCGGGAGGTGATCTGCTCCCTGCTGGACGCCGAGGCACTGCTCGATAATGACCGGGAAGTGCTGTTCAATCGAGAAATCCGGCGTGAGGGGCGCAATATCGCGCGCATCAACGGGAGAATGGTCAATATTGCCCTGATGCGTGAGATCGGCAGCTATTTGGTGGATATCCACGGCCAGTCTGAACACCTTTCGCTTCTAACGGTTCGGCAGCACCTGAGACTGCTGGATCGCTTTGCGGACGACCAGGCGCTTTTGGATGATTATCAAAAGGCATATCGAACGCTGAAAACTTTGCAGAAAGAGCTCGAAGATCTGCGCAGCGCAGAGCAGGACGCGGCACGCATGACCGACCTGCTCAAATACCAGATCCAGGAGATCGAATCAGCCAGGATCAAACCTGCTGAAGAGGCCGAACTGCGCGGTGAACTGACCCGGCTGGCAAACGCTGAAAAACTCTCTTCACTGGCACAGCAAGCCTATGCGCTTTTGGAGGAAGCCAGCCCGGATGCGCCTTCTATCAGCGCCATGCTGGGTGAAGTGTCTGGTGTGCTGCACTCACTGGCTGGAATTGATCCAAGCCTGAATGACCTCTCTGTTCAAAGTGAAACCGCGCTTTCCCTTGCGGCTGATATCAGCCGTGCGCTGCAGGACTACCTGGAGTCAGTTGAATTTAATCCCAAGCGCCTGGAGGTGGTTGAAAACCGCCTTGCGCTGATCGTTACGCTGAAACGAAAATACGGCGATTCCGAAGAGCAGATCCTGGCCTTTGCGGAAAGCGCAAAAGCCCAGATGGAAAAAATCACCCACGCCGAGGAAAGGATCACGGAGCTGGAAGAGCAGGAGACAAGTCTGATGTTTGTATTGGCTCAAAAGGCGATTGCCCTATCAGCAGACCGAAAATCCGCGGCGCTCGCCCTGGGCAGTACAGTTGAAAAGGAACTGGACGACCTGAAAATGGCCGGAGCGCGTTTTTTGGTGGATATGCAGGTGCGTGACGAGGAGCGCGGTTTGCCGCTTGAGAATGGCCGAAAAGTACGTTATGACGAACGCGGGATCGACCAGATAGAATTCCTGATCGCGCCCAACCCGGGTGAGGGGCTGAAACCACTGGTAAAGATCGCATCTGGCGGAGAGACCTCGCGCCTGATGCTGGCACTTAAAAATGTGCTGGCAAAGGCCGACACCATTCCGACCATGATCTTTGACGAGATCGACCAGGGTATCGGCGGGCGCGTCGGCGCGGTGGTGGGCGAAAAACTTTGGTCTCTCGCACGGGAACACCAGGTGTTGTGCGTGACGCATTTGCCGCAGTTGGCTGCTTTCGGCGACCAGCATTTTCATGTCTTTAAGAAGGTCCAGGATGGGCGCACAACTACCGTGGTAGAAAGCCTGACCGGTGAGCGGCGCGAAAGCGAGTTGGCTGTGATGTTTGGGGGGGATTCTGACGCCAACCGGGCAGCTGCGCATGAGGCTTTGTCGGTTGCCAATGATCGAAAATCATCCTTTATGTGAGCATTTTGCAGGAAACAAAATTTCGTAATATTTAATAAAATTCTTATAATGACTTGTCACAACAACCTTGACAAGATTTGCGCAATTATGATATATTTATCATACCAAACGCTTGGGTGCCCCCTCACCTAGGCGTTTGGCCTTAAATATCCCTGCTCATATTTCTTGGATGAGATCTTGGATCATCTAAATTGTTTTCCACATTCCCAGTTTAACAATAAACAAATCAGTCTGGGCAGGCACAGAATGCTGCGCCTGCGCCTCATCCAAAACTAAAGGAACTCTGCTTATTTAGTCTTTTTATAACATGATTATCATTTGACACTACATATATAATTACATTGAGCGTGAGTTATTAATTCATAAAATCGAGGAGGCAAAAATGAAAAAACGTTTTGGTGTGCTGCGGGTGCTGGCATCCATCCTGAAGATCCTGGGTATTGTTGTTGCCGCGTTGGCCGTGTTGGGAGGGCTGATCGCCTTCGTGATGTCATTTGCGGGCGGGGATATTTTCCAATCCATGGGCATTGACTCAACAGGCGGTGTGCTGGCCGGCTTGATGGGCGCATTTATGATCGTGGTGATGGGTGCGCTGTATGCTTTGTTCCTTTATGGATACGGAGAACTGCTGATGCTGCTTATCTCGATGGAAGAGAACACTTTTAAGACAGTAAAACTCCTCGAGGATGTTACCAGCGACGAAAAACTGGAACCTGAGAAAAAAGAATAAGATCTCTGTTCATTTGAAAAACCGCGCTTGATCTTTGGCGCGGTTTTTAAGTTTAAAGCTGGCGGCATGGTATAACATTAAGGACACTCGTTCCGGAGGCAGGTATGGCAGATTTTGACATTGGTATGATCGGGTTGGCTGTAATGGGCCAGAACCTGGTGCTGAATATGAGCGATCACGGATTTAAAGTGGTCGTTTATAACCGCACTGCCTCTGTCATGGAAGAATTCGTCAACGGTACTGCCAAAGGCAGGGCCATCCAGGGGGCGCAGACCCTTGAAGAATTGATCGCACTGTTGAAAAAACCGCGCCGGGTGATGCTGCTGGTCAAGGCTGGCAGCCCGGTAGATCAGACCATCGAAACCCTGCTGCCTTTGCTCGATCCAGGAGACGTGATCATCGACGGTGGTAATTCCTTTTTTGGGGATACCATCCGCCGCTGCAATTACCTGAAGGAAAAAGGAATTCTGTATATCGGAACCGGCGTTTCGGGCGGTGAATTGGGTGCGCGCTTCGGGCCATCCATCACGCCGGGCGGCTCGCCTGAAGCCTGGCCGCTGGTCAAAGGCATCTTTCAGGCGATCTCAGCCAAAGTGGATGGTGACGTACCCTGCTGCGAATGGATGGGAACAGATGGCGCTGGCCACTATGTAAAAATGGTACACAACGGCATCGAATATGGTTTTCTGCAGCTGATCGCCGAATCCTACCATTTAATGAAATCCGTGCTTAACCTCAGCTATGATGAAATGTCTGCGGTATTTAAGCAGTGGAGCAAAGGGAAACTGGGCTCCTTCCTGATCGAGGTCGCGGGCGATGTGCTGGCGGGAAAGGATGCCGACGGCTCACCGCTGATGGAGAAGATCCTGGACGCGGCCGGACAGAAAGGCACCGGACGCTGGGCTTCTGAATCCGCCCTGCAGCTCGGCATTCCCCTAACGCTGGTCACCGAAGCGGTTTTCGCTCGGTCGCTTTCGGCGCTGAAGGAAGAACGAGTTGAAGCATCCAAGCAGATCCCGGCGCCTGATTTCACTTTTAGCGGTGACGAGCAGAAAGTACTGGATGACCTTGAGAATGCGCTGTATGTATCCGAGATCATCTCTTACGCCCAGGGATTTATGGTCTTCAGGGACGCCGCCAAAGAATTCAATTGGAAGTTGGATTACGCCACGATCGCGAATATCTGGCGCAATGGCTGCATTATCCGCTCAGCCCTGCTGACGCACATCCGTGATGCCTATAAGCGCGATAACGACCTGAAGAACCTGCTGTTTGACGGCTTCTTCAAGCAAGAATTCGAAAGCGGCATCCTGAGCTTGAGGAATATCGTTTCACTGGCGGCCCGATCGGGCACACCTGCCCCTGCGTATTACACCGGATTAAGTTTTTATGATGGCTACCGCAGCGCGGTACTGCCGGCAAACCTCACCCAGGCGCAGCGCGACTATTTCGGCGGGCACACCTATGAGCGGGTGGATGCGCCGCGCGGAAAATTCTTCCATACAGACTGGACCGGTGAAGGCGGCGACATCACTGCTTCGTCATATAACGCATAATCACTTTTAATAAATTCTTTAAGCCTCCGAAAAATGATCTAAACGATTGATGTTCACATCGCGACAAAAGAGACAGGGTTTAAATTAAAAAGGATATGACCATGGGCGAAAATCTGCTGGCTATCGACTGCGGCACCCAATCGGTGCGCGCGCTGCTCTTCAATCCAAAAGGCGACCTTCTTATAAAGGCCAAAGTACCTATCGAACCATACATCTCAACCCAGCCCGGCTGGGCTGAACAGGACCCCGATATATTCTGGAAAGCGCTTTGCAAAGCCTGCCAGCAGGTGTTCAACGATGAAAAAGCAGTCAAGGCCGGCATTGCAGCCGTGGCGCTTACAGCGCAGCGTTCAACAGTCGTCAATATGGACCGGGATGGCAACCCCCTGCGCCCGGCGATTGTTTGGCTTGACAAACGCCGGGCCGACCAGTTCCCGCACGTCGGCGGTTTATGGGGTGCGGCGTTTGATGTTTCCGGTGCGCGCGGCACTGTGGAATATTTGCAGGCGGAATGCGAAGCTAACTGGCTCAATCAGCATCAGCCAGAAATATGGAAAAAAACCCACAAGTTCACATTCCTGTCCGGCTTTTTAACGCATAAGCTGATCGGCCAGTTCAGGGATTCGATCGGCTGCCAGGTGGGATATGTGCCTTTTGATTACAAGAAACAGGCCTGGGCTGCGAAGAGCCACTGGTATTGGCAGGCGCTGAAGATCGATCCGGACAATCTGGTTGAACTGGTGCCCGTTGGCAGCCCGCTGGGTGAGATCACGCCTGAAGCTTCTCAGGCTACCGGCATCCCCGCGGGACTGACGCTATTCGCGTCGGCAGCCGACAAAGCCTGCGAGGTGCTCGGCTCCGGCAGCCTGGACTCCAACGTTGCCTGCCTTAGCTATGGCACCGCTGCCACCATTAACACAACCCATGATAGGTATATTGAGATCATTCCGCTCATTCCGCCTTATCCGGCGGCGGTTCCGAACCTTTTTAACATGGAGCTGCAGATCTACCGCGGCTACTGGATGGTGAACTGGTTCAAACAAGAATTCGGTTTGCGTGAGCTGGGCATTGCTGAAGAGACCGGAGCGGAACCGGAGGCGCTTTTTGACGATCTGCTGAGAGAGGTGCCGCCAGGATCTCAGGGGCTGGTACTGCAGCCTTACTGG
>Ga0233425_10011659_pt1 | contig 10183 bp, 6 predicted proteins | sample Watercolumn_Towu_2_FD_181712 | JGI IMG/M metagenome (GOLD analysis project Ga0233425, IMG submission 181712) | Freshwater microbial communities from Lake Towuti, South Sulawesi, Indonesia - Watercolumn_Towuti2014_140_MG | ecosystem: Environmental > Aquatic > Freshwater > Lake | place: Indonesia... | reverse complement strand
CCGAGGCAGCGGTTGTCGGCGCGCCCCATGAGATCAAGGGCCAGACCATCTACGCCTACGTCAGCCTGAAGGCCGGGATTGAACCATCGCCCGAACTGCGCAAGGCCCTGTCCAACTGGGTGCGGGCCGAAATCGGACCCATCGCCACCCCGGAATTCATCCAATTCGCCGAGGGCCTGCCCAAGACCCGTTCCGGCAAGATCATGCGCCGTATCCTGCGCAAAATCGCCGCCGGCCATCATGAGGCCCATGATTTTGGCGACACCTCGACCCTGGCCGAACCGGGGGTAGTGGACGTGCTGGTGAAGGGCAACCTGGAGTTGACCCAAAAGTAGCCCACTGACGGCTCCTTTCGGGGCTGGAGGTTCACCACACAAAAAAAGGGAGGAAGCTCGATGCTTCCTCCCTTTTTTTGTGTGGTGACGAACCAGAGTTCGACCTAGGTCGCCTTTCTAGTGCCTGTCTTCCAAGCGCTGTCCTTAGCGCCTGCCTTGACCGCACGAACCCGGTAGTAATATGTTGTGTTAGTCGTCCGCCCAGTTACCTTGGCCGAAAGGCCTGCGCCCGAGTAAACTGTACGCAGACCAACGGTAAACAAACTATTGGTCGCTTCTTCTAGGACATAGGTGACTCCGACCGTGGTGGATTTCACCCAGTTCACCGTGTAGCCATGAAGGATGGGGAGAGTAAAGGTGACCGCGCCGGGTGCCACTACCAAGGCTGTGCCAGGAACCGCGCAACCATTGGCTCCGTTCCTGTAAACGCTATCTGCTAAACCCGTTTTTTTCGCCTTGACTCGGTAATAGTAGGTCTTGGCTGTTGGCCGGGCAGTGGTAAAGGCATAGCTCTTGGTAGTGGCTAGAATATTGTTCTTGATAACCGTTGTGGTCGTGGGAGTGAAGGTATAGGTTGTTGACTGCTCCAGGACATAGTAGGTCACCCCGGCGGTAGGCGACGCAGTCCAACTGATTGTGAACTTACCATCGGCGTCACTAACCGGGACTGTCATGCTGGCCGGGGGGGCTACAGGTACCACACAGCCGTTGATGGCAGTCCGCCAGCCGCTGTCCATGGCGCTGATCTTCACTGCCTTGACTCGATAATAATAGGTCGTGCCGGTCGCACGGCCAGTGACGTTGTAAGTTATGCCAGCGATACCCGCAATGGTTCTCTTGCCGGTCGAAAAATCACTTTTCGTAGCCTCCTCAAGGACATACGACGATGCCCCAGATACAGCAGCCCAGGTCACCGCATAAACGCCATCGTCGTCGCTGACCGGGACTGTTATGCTGGCCGGGGAGGCTACAGGTACCACACAGCCATTGATGGCGGTCCGCCAGCCGCTGTCCATGGCGTTGACCTTCACTGCCTTGACTCGATAATAATAGGTCGTGCCGGTCGCACGGCCAGTGACGTTGTAAGTTATGCCAGCGATACCCGCAATGGTTCTCTTGCCGGTCGAAAAATCACTTTTCGTAGCCTCCTCAAGGACATACGACGATGCCCCAGATACAGCAGCCCAGCTTACCGCATAGGCGCCATCGGCATCGCTGGCCGGTACCGTCAACGATGCCGGCATAGCGGCAACATTGACCTGAACCTTGTAACTGACCGGGGCTGTGTTGGCAAAATGAATGTAACCAATGTTGGCGCTCCAGGCATAACCGCTGAAATCTCCAGTCGAGGGGCTGATTGTCACATGCCCTTGGTCATGATTGAAGCTGATCCAACCAACATTCTCACTCCAAGCGTAGCCGGAAAGAACGCCGGTGGTGGCATTCCGGTTCACTCCCCAGTTGCTGGAGGTGGTGTTGCCATAGGTTCCGTTGGTGGCCGTGGATCCAAGCTTAATCCAGCCAACATTGGCGGCCCAGACATAGCCGGCGAGGTAGGTGTCATACACCGTCACCCCGCCGTCTGCGGGCTTGAAGTTTAGCCAGCCGCTGTTCTCGCTCCAGGCATGCTTATTGGTATCGCTGATCAGGCCAGACTGGACCGCGAAGGCGCTCGACAGACCGCCAAACAACCAGAGCAGGAGAACGAGCGCCCCTCTTCGGCAGAATCGTGCCACTGATATTTTCATAGTGATCTCCTTAGCCGTTGCTCACTCGAAAAGGCTATATTGCCCGTAGAGGCACAAATGGCCATGATCCCCTATAGTTATAGACCGCCTCGAACCGGCCACACATAGAAGATGTTTGTCTGGTCGGAGTAGTTCATGTAGCCGTCGTCGAAGTTTACCATCCAGGCATTGGAGAGGCCATCGGCGGTGGCAGTCGACGACCAATAACCATTATTCTGCACGCCGGCAAACGGGGTGTCTGCTGTCCATTGGCCATTGCCGGTTGTATTGGTCAGGGCTGGGGAGACATAGCGGTCATCGACCAGGCTTGCCAACTCCCTCCGGGTCGGTAGCCGCCAGCCCGTGCCGCTACCCTCAGCCAAACCACAGGCCCCTGGGGCCAGGAGCTCAACGGTGTCGCCTGCCACAGACCAATCCAATTGCCCAAAACAGTTGGCATTCTGCAACCAGACCAGGCCAGTCAGGTTGTCGGTCACTGTGCCATTGCCGTTATCGGTAAATCGTGGTGTTGTTAGATTCGCATCGCTCAACACGGGAGATGGCGGTCGGGTGCCGGTATTAAGACCCCATCGGCTGTCGGTGCCCTGTCCGTCACCAGTGCGTAAGCTCCAGTATTTTTTGCCGAAGACCACCTCATGCTGATAAGCCCCGTCGACTGTGTCCGCAGCTGGGGCAGCGGCCATGACGTCGTCCAGGGTCTTGCCGACATCTGGAACAGCAAGGGGCCCAGCCCCCGGCTCGACAAACCCCGTGTCACCGTCCCGCTTCTGCCCTACCGTGCCGGCATCAAGGCGGTTCCAAATGGCATCAAGCGAGTACATAGCGCTTCCCACAGCCGTTGGAGCCGCCGGCGGTACCAGCACGCCTGCACTCGCAGTGGACGGGGCAATAAAAGCAGCGGCGGCCAGGGCGAACAGGGAAATGTTCTTCATCATTGTCTTTTTCATCGTTCCTCCTCATCGTAGTGGCGCTCGGTCCCTTGCCTCAAGGGCGTGGAACCGGCGATTCCCGAAGTCAACCGTTGGCATACATGTGCACTATATGCATAGTGCGGACCACACGCCACCGCTGTCAATAGAAATTTAAACTCTACAGGAACCTAGAGGGGCAGGAGCCAGAATGTATACTGGCTAGGCGGGGATTACTCTCATGCTGAAACGGGCCGGGGATTCTCCCCTGGCGTGACACATTACGGGCAAACGTGCTGTGTCCCGCTGAATCTTTTTAATACCTGTATCTGACCCTCTGTGTTTGGCGAGGGGACAAAATCTCCTCCCTATCTTAGGAGGCTATCCACCTACCCTCATTCTGCCCCCCTAGCCATTTCCGGGAGAGGGCAGGGGGAAAAGCCCCAATCCTAGGGGGCTAGATCAATCTTTTTTCTTCATCACCGCTGCCAATTCGCTCACTGCCATGGCATAGCGGTTAGAGTTATTCCACTTGGTAATGGCCTGGAAATTGGGGTAGCCAGCCACGTAGCGCATGCCTCCGTCCTCCAGCTCCAGGCCGACGATGGTCACCTTCCGGTCCCCGGGCTGTTCCGGTATCGTCACCTCCTGCAATTTCCCTACCTCAGCCCAGGGGACAAGCCCGGTACGGCCTTGCGTAAATGCCTCGACCAGGCGCTGACTCTTCAACTGGCGTCCCAACTCCGCCGTCACCGGCGCCCCGAGGATCCAGCCGAAACTGTGGAGGTAATTGGCGATACTGGCCAGGATATCCGGCACCGACTCCCAAACATCGCGCTTGCCGTTGTGGTCAAAATCCACCGCATACTGACGAAAACTGGAGGGGATGAACTGGGTCTGGCCAAAGGCCGCGCCATAGGAACCAGTAACCGAAGACGGATCGACGCCGTTCTCACGGCAAAGCAGGAGGTACTCGACCAGTTGCTGCCGGTAAAAGTCACGCCGCCGCGGATAGGCATCGAACATGGTGTTGAGGGTCCTGAACATATTGTAGGCCCCCTTGTGATTGCCGAACCGGGACTCAATCCCCCAGATGGCGACCACGATTTCCCGCTCCACGCCAAGATCTTTTTCGATAGCGTCCAAGAGCGACTTATGCTCGACAAGCTGCCGCCGCCCTTCGGCAATCACCTCGTCCTTGATGAAGAGCGGGTAATACTTGTAGTAAGGCAGGGCCTCGGTCTGGCGGTCCATCAGCTCAAGCACCTTTTTTTGGATGCTGACCCCATAAAAAAGCCGCAACAACTCCTCCTGGGAAAAGCCATGCTTTTCTCGTAGCTCGCTAAAGAGAGAGACATAGCGTTCGCTTGAGAGATCGATCGCCTGCCCGTCCTCGACCAGGTCTGCCGCCAGCGGTGTCGTCCTGTCCTTGGCCAGACCAGGGGCCGGACAGGCTAAAAATACGGCCACCCAAAAAAGAAGCCCAAGGACGCACGCAGGTGTTTGCAAAGAAATCGTTTCCCTGGGATGGCAATCTGTCTCCCACCTCTGATCATCATCGAATCGCTGTCCTGCCATAGTCTATTGCTCAGAAAAAGTAATAAAAAACTGGACGATGAACTCTTCCCGCCGTTCCTGGGGCAGGGCGTTGATACCAGCTGCCCCGGCCCGGCCACCACCGGTGGGGAAGGCCCGGCAGAGGGTATCGGCACCCCGCTTGTTGTTCAACGGCGCCCTCACACTGACCAGAAAGGTGCCATCATTGTTGTCCACCAACAGGGCATGGGCCAGCTCCGGTCGCTCCCGCGCCTTCTCATTGCTGAATACCCCGGCTGCCCGGCGGCTCCAAGGCTCAGCCGGGAACTGGTAGATCCGCCCAGAAACCTCCTCCCGGATCGGCATCTGCGAACGGGCAGCGGCCATGTCGGCGTCGAAGCCGGCTTTCAACCCGGCCAGCACCGTGGACTTGGCCATGAAATCGAAGGGGTTCTCGAAAGATCGCACCGCCCGGTAGAGATCCTGGGGCGAACAATGGAGGTCCTCGACCCGCTCACCATAGCCATTGTAGTTCAACAACTCGCCGAGTTCGCGGAGCATAGCCAGTTGGTGTTCGCCAAGAGCAAGCGGCACTGCCGCCTGCCGGGCGGAGGCATGGAGGTTATCGCCAAAGGCTGCGACAACGGCCCAGGGCAGAAACCGCCCGCCGAGGAGTCGATTGACAATCAACGAGGTGCAGACCTCGGGGCTGGGATCGATATGGACCGTCAGAGCCGCGGCATCGGGGATGTCACCGGCGAAATGGTGATCGGCGTACCAGACCTGACAGCCCCGCTGCAGGAGATCGAGCAGCGCCAGCTTGTTCGAATCCATGGAGATATCCAAGACTGTCAAGACATCGCCAGGAGCAACCTGATTCCGCAGCCGCTCAAGTAGGGCGATATCCCGCTTGACCCCGGTGATCAGCTCTGCATCGGGTCGCGGCTCGGCCAGCCGCAACTGATGCAAGGCGCAGATGCCATCGGCATCACCATTAAAGATATCGTAGTCCATTGGATTCCCGGCAGTTCAGGATTGTTAAGGTGTCACCCCTCCAGCCCCGCCGGAGGACAGAGTTTGGCTCAAGCCAAGGATATTGCCTACCCCTTCCAAGCTGAACAACAACGTAAAGCGGTAAGATTCATCAGGGGTGGTGGTGGCCTGAAGGGCCATTCCCCAGCACTCCGGGGCATAGAGGAGCCGCAGCGAAGAGTCGGTGGTCTTGCTGGTTTCCAGGGAATGATTGACAATGGCCTGGGCCGTCAGAGTCCGGGACAACCGCACCCCCAGGTTGACATTGAACTGGTTGATATTACTCACTCCGCTATATCGGTAGGCCACCAGCATGTTGTCTTTGCGCTCATTGGTATAGCTCATGCCCGTCTGATAATAGGCGGCCTCGTCTTCATATACGTCCCAGGCCGTGTTGTAGAGCACCCGGAATTTTTGGACCGGCTGCACCCACGACTCGAGCACCACATTGGTGAACGTTTTCCGTATCTGCTGCGGCAACAAATCGCGGCGGGCAGCTCGGATATCATAGGCCTGAGATAGCCTGGCATAACCAAATTTCCAGGCATCGCTCTCCGCCCCCAAGACATCGAAGTCATTACGCACCCCGTAGGTCAGCAGATTTTTGGGAACAAGGCGATCGATGCTGTCAAGGGATGGCAGATCCCCCTGATCAACTGCCGGCAGATAGGCGTAACCCACCTCCGGCCGCACCATGTGGGTCAACCGTTGGAGTCGCGTGCCATTCATGACGAAATCGCGCATGAAAATGGTGGAGGTGGCCAGGGAGGCATCCGACACCGTCCGGTTCAAAACGCCGTTGCCGTAGTCACTTGCCGAAGTACCATTGTCGTCCACCTGATACATGGTCTGACGGAGGCCTAGGCCAGCCGTGGTTTCCAGGTAGGGACTGAGCGGCAGCGGAGTTTTCAGGACAGGATGAAGGTCAAGCCGCTGCTCCCCCACGCCTTCTTCCCGCCAATAATAGACATAACCACTATCCCATATCAAATCGGTGTCGGCAATAAGGGAGCGCAAGCCGTGCTCCGTTGTCCGCCCCGGCACCAGCGGTCTGCTGCCGGCAAAGGCGAGACTGGGCAACGACCACGGGTGGCTGGTCGAGGCAACGGCGCTGGCATCATCGACACCCCGCACCTCGCCGTTCAGGGTCATGGTCGGCCACAGTTTGTTCACCTGGGCGACATTGGAACGCACCTGGGTCGTCTTGCCATCAAGCCCCCGGCCAAATTGGCTGACAAACACTTTGTTCCCTTCCGTGTAGCCGATCATGCCATCAGCATACTCCTGCAGATAGTCCTGATCCGAGACCAGATCCAGGTCCAGCTTGCCCGTCGTGTTGCCGCCAAAGTCGTGATCCGCCTTACCGCGCAGCCAATAACGGTTGGTTTCAGTGCGATAAATTGTGTCGGACTTAAAGTCGTCGCTCAGGCTATCCGTCAGCCTATCCTGCAGATAGCTTACCAGCAGCGTCCCCTTGGAGTCCTGGCCATGGACATACCGGTATTCGGCCGCCGCCAGCGGGCCGCGGGAGGAAAGCTCTCCTGCGTAGAGTGTCACATCCTGGCTGGGCGAGATATCGACAAAAAATGGTGCCAGAACTCCGGCCCCATCACGGCTGCTGCCGGACAATTCGGGCAGCAGGAAGCCGGTCTTACGTTTGGTATTGGTAGGGAAGGCAAAATAGGGGGTGTACACCAGCGGGGTGTCCTTAACCCGGAAGGTGGCATTACGGAAATGGGCAAAACCCTCTTGGGCCACATCGGCCCGGCTCCAGTTGAATTGCCAGGGAGGGGTCTTGCCTTGCGTCGGATCGCATTTGGTAACCCAACCGTTTTCCAAGTGATAGGTGAGGTCGCCGGTCTTCTTCACATCGTCCCCCGCCAGATAGAGACTGCGCTTGGGGAAATAAATAGTCGCCTTCTGCAAGGCTCCTGTCTGCCGATCCATGTCCAAATCGGCGACCTCGGCAGTGACATGCTCGTCCTCAGAATCGAGGACAAAATGCCCCCGGACCTTGACCAAATTGGCATCCGGATCGAGACGGATCCAGTCGCCGGTAATGGTCAGGGGCTTTAGCCCACCGCCTGCGCCAGGGGCCGCCACCGCTGGGCGATCGATCTGACCGATGGAGGCCACCCCTTCCCGGACCAGGACCACATGGCCTTCGGCAATGACACAGGGCGGATTGACAAACCGGGATACCTTATCCGCGGTCACCTGCCACGGAGTCGAGGCAGGTGCCGAATCGGCGGCGCGGACCTCGCCCGCCGCCAGGGTGAAACCCATTCCGACCGCAAAGGCCAACAGCATGACAAGGCAACGCAGATGCCCCGCCGCCTCACTTGCGCTAGGTACTGTCATCAGCCCTCGGCCAGGACAGCGCCGGTGCTGCCGGAGGTCACCATCCGGGCATAACGGCCCGCATACCCGGTGGTGATCTTGGGGGCCGGTGGCTGCCATTGCTGCCGGCGGGCCGCCAGCACCTGGTCCGGGACATCGAGGGTCAAGGAATGCTCACGGATATCGACTACGATGCGATCGCCCTCCTCCACCAAGCCGATTGGTCCGCCCACTGCCGCCTCCGGCGAGATATGGCCAATACAGGCGCCTTGCGTGCCGCCGGAAAAACGGCCATCGGTGAGCAAAGCCACGGACTTGCCAAGCCCCATGCCAATAATGGCCGAAGTGGGAGACAGTATCTCCGGCATTCCCGGCCCGCCTTTGGGGCCGCAGTAGCGGATCACCACCACGTCGCCCGGTTTGATCTGGCCGCCCAAGATGGCGGATTGCGCCTCGTCTTCGGAGTTGTATACCCGGGCCGGACCGGTATGGACCATCATCTCGTCACAGACCGCCGACTGCTTGACCACCGCCCCATCTGGGGCCAGGTTACCGTAGAGCACGGCGATTCCGCCCACGGCATGGTAGGGGGCGCTGACCGGCTTGATGATCTCCCGGTCGCGGACCTTGACCCTGCTCAGATTCTCACCCAAGGTCTGGCCGGTGGCGGTCATGACCTCAAGGTGCAACCCGGCCTTGGTGTTGCACAGCTCGGCCATCACCGCCTGCACACCGCCCGCCTCGTCCAGCTGCTGGAGGCTGTGGGGGCCGCCCGGGATTAGACTGCAGACATGGGGCACCCGGACGCTGACTTCATTGAAGGTGGCAAGAGGCAAATCGACCCCCGCCTCCCGGGCAATGGCCGGAACATGCAGCACCGTGTTGGTGGAGCAACCGAGGGCCATGTCAACGGCCATGGCATTCTCAAAGGCCGCACGGGTGGCGATGTCCCTTGGCTTAATGTCTTTCTCCAAGAGCCGCATCACCGCCATCCCGGCCTCTTTGGCCAAACGAATCCTGGCCGCAGCCACTGCTGGGATGGTGCCGTTGCCCGGCAGGCCAAGTCCCAAGGCCTCGGTCAGGCAATTCATAGAGTTAGCGGTAAACATCCCAGCGCAGGAACCGCAGCCGGGGCAGGCCTTGTCCTCTAGCTCGCACAACTCCTCTTCAGTCATGGTGTTGGCCCTGACCCGACCTACGCCCTCAAAGACGCTGACCAGATGCACGTCCCGGCCCTGGAAACGACCGGTCAGCATCGGCCCGCCGCTGACCATGATCGCCGGGATATTGACCCGAAGCATGGCCATCAGCATGCCGGGGGTGACCTTGTCGCAATTGGGAATCAAGACCAGGGCGTCAAAGGGATGGGCCTGGGCCATGATCTCCACCGAATCGGCGATGATCTCCCGGCTGGCCAACGAGTATTTCATCCCCTTGTGGTTCATGGCGATGCCGTCGCAGACACCGATGGTGCCGAAGGCGATAGGCGTACCGCCGGCCATCCTCACTCCAGTCTTCACCGCCTCGAGGATGCGGTCCAGATGGACGTGGCCGGGGATAATTTCGTTATGGGCATGGGCGATACCGATCAGCGGTCGGCTGATCTCTTCGTTGGTATAGCCCATGGCCTTCATCAAAGAACGGTGGGGGGCACGTTCAATTCCTTTTTTCATTGAGTCGCTACGCATAGATTTGTCCTTTTTTGTTCTGTGAAAACGCCATACTGGCAGGGAGAGAAGACCCTTAGCCAAGTCTGCCCCTATCATTCAAGTTTCGTGTCCAATCAGCACTCTCACCATCGGCCAGCCGGCAGAGGCCGATCAGATAAGCACTCAAACTTACGCTTAGGCGATACCCCTGTCAAGGCAAAACTCCTTAGTTGGGGAGGTCTTTCTTGACATCCCGATAACCCAATGGTATCTTCCCATAAATTTATTGTTTTGTTCTGCTTCGCACACCATCGCCTTGCTGCCATGCCCCCATCCTCCCGGCAGACTCCTCCCTTGGCTCGAAATAAAAGCCGCACGACAATCGATATCATCGCCGCAGGTCCTGCCTTGCGTTCCAGCGTGGACCGCAACGACAGTTGACTCGACATGGCGACTCAATACATCTCAATCATTTAAGGAACACCATGAGTACCGAAACACCAGACCAACAATCCAACGACACAGAGGCCGCCACCGAGGTCAAAAAACCACGCCGGTCCTCCTCCCGCCGATCCCGCAGCAAGCGGGCCGCAAACAATCGCCAGAACCAACCATCTACGCAAACTGAGGGTTTA
>Ga0233425_10011658_pt1 | contig 10186 bp, 6 predicted proteins | sample Watercolumn_Towu_2_FD_181712 | JGI IMG/M metagenome (GOLD analysis project Ga0233425, IMG submission 181712) | Freshwater microbial communities from Lake Towuti, South Sulawesi, Indonesia - Watercolumn_Towuti2014_140_MG | ecosystem: Environmental > Aquatic > Freshwater > Lake | place: Indonesia... | reverse complement strand
GGCATCGACCTCGCGATCACTTCGTCCTCGGAAGCGCCGCCGTCGCGCTCGCTGCGCGCCGTCGGCGGCTTCGCGTCGATCGACCGGCGTCAGATCGTCATCTCGGGCGGCGCGTACCTCGGCGGAGAGCGTGCGCCAGGCGAGACGTGGTCGATCGACGCGGAGCGCATCGTGCTGCGCGGGCATCCGCGGACCGAAAAGACGGACGAAGAGCCCTTGTCGCTCTCGATCCAAGACCTCGTGGCCGAAGGCGGAGTGCGCGTCGCGCTCGGCGCGCTCGGTCGAGCACGGGCCCACGTGCTGGTGTCGGCCTACGACTCGCGCGACCTCACGCTCGCGGGCGATCCGAGTTCCGTCGAAGAGCGCGAGGCCGTGCTCGACCGCGCCGGCGCGCGCTGGTACTCGACGCGCTTCGACCTCGACCTCGACGACGGCTTCTTCGCCTCGCAATCGGGCCGCATCCAGGGCAACGCCCTGAGCGCCGACGTCTGGACGCTGTCGTTCGACGCGATCGAGCCGTTGCCGCTCGTGGACCAGACGGTGCAGATCCTCCGCCAGCCGGTGTGGAAGAGCGGCGGCGCCGAGCTGCGCGCGAACTGGGCGTTGGCGTGGGTCGATCCCGCGCGCTGGCGCCGCCTCGCGACCGAAACGCCGCCGCCCGCCGTCGCCGATCCCGACGCGCCGAAACCGCGCCAACTGTCGCGACGCATCCTGGGCCGCTTCGCACTCGACGAGGAGGACACCTGGCTGCACGAGCTCTTTCTCGACGGCGACGTCGAGTACCTCGTCGGCAGCGTGCGCAAGGCGCGCGCGGAGAGCGTGTACCTGGACATGATCGACGGCCACGGCTGGGTGCAGGGCTTCCTGCTCGCGGTCGAGCTGCCGATCGGCTCGCGCGACTACCAGCTCAAGGTGCAGGCCAACTGGGTGCGCGCCTCGGTCGACGGGACGATGCGCGCCGTCGACGCCATCGCGACGACGTGCACGTTCGACGTGCCGGACTACGTCGTTCACATCGACGAGTTCACGATCAAGCCGCGCTACGCCGAGGGCACGCGCGGCGAAGGGCCGACGGGAGCGAGCGCGGCCAGCGGGCGCGAACTCGCGGGGTGGCAGCTCGAGCTCGACGGCAACCAACTCGAGTTCCTCGGCGGCTTCGGACTGCCGATTCCCAAGATCGACGGGCCGCTCTCGCGCGACTACGAGTTCGACGAGCAGTCCCTCACGCTCGGCGGCGTGCGGCTCCCGAGCTTCGGAAGCGACTCCAAGCTCGGGGCGTTCATCTCGACCAGCTTCTCGTCGGAGGTCGGCGTCGTCGGGCGCAGCTTCCACTGGCTGCTCGAACGGCTCGTGTCGCCGAAGATTGCGCTCCCCAAGCTCCGCGGCCGCACGCGCACGCACGTGGACCTGCACACGCGCGGGCCCGAGATCGGGTTCGAGAGCGATTTCGAGTCGCCGGGCCATTACGTGTGGGAGGTCGGGCTCGAAGCGTTGCTCGACGGCAAGCGCGACCGCGGCCTCGTGCGCGTGGACGAAGACGACCGCGATCTCGGTCGCGCCTGGCTCCACACACGCGGTCGCGTGCTGTTCGGACGGGAGAGTTGGATCGACGCGGTGCTCACGCGCCAGACCGATGCCGGCGTGCAGGCGGAGTTCTTCGAGCGCGATTTCCTCGCCTACGACGAGCACGAGAGCTATCTGCACTGGAGGCTCGCGGACGAAACGTCGCTGTTCAGCGCGACGGTCGAGGCGCGCCTCGAGAACTACCGCGACGAGATCGTCGATCAGCCCGCGCTCGGCTGGTACCGCGGCCGGTCGGAGATCGGAATCCTCGGCACGCTGCCGGTCGTGCAGAGCCTCGAAGTGACGCTCGACCACCACCTGCGCAAAGTCGGCGATCCCAACTACCGCACCTTCTTCGGGCCCCCGTTCGCGGACGTCGAGGACGAGCGGGAGGTGCTGCGCAGCGACGCGCGCGAGCGCGTCGAGCTGCCATGGAACACGGGCTTCGCCGGCGTGCGCGTCGTGCCCTTCCTCGAGGCGCGCGCCACGGGCTGGAGCGAGAACGCGGCCGAGGACGGATCCGCGTCGCGCGCGGCGTTGATCGCAGGCGTGCAGACCTCGACCACGCTGTGGCGCACGTTCGACGACGGCTCGCGGCACCTGCTCACGCCCTCGCTGCGGCTTCGCGGCGACGCGGCGCACACCGAGGACGGCGGAGCCGTGGCACTGTTCGACGCGATCGACCAGCCGATCGAGGGCGAGTTCGCGGACGTCGCGCTGCGCTCGTACTGGGAGAACCGCGAGATGCGCAGCGACCTCGATCTGGAGCTCATGCAAACCTACGCGCAGCACACCGGTGCGGGCGTGTCCGAGGGCTGGTGGCCGCTCGCGACGCGCGTCGCCTGGCTCTCGGAGTTCTTCGGCACCCCGTACGGGCTTTCCCACGATGCCCGCTACGACACGGCCAGCGGTCTGACGGACTACTCGAACACGTACGCGAGCGTCGAACCGATCCCGGACCTCGACCTCCAGATCGGCTACCACAGCGCGCGCAACACGATCACTGCGCCGACTTCGACGCTGACGACGCCGGTGGGCTCGCGGCTCTTCGACGCGCTCTCGGTCGGGTCGCGCTACCGCCTGTCGCCGAAGTGGGAGGTCGAAGGCCGCGAGACGTTCACCCTCGGCAATGGCGAGGACAACCTCAACTCCTCCCTCTCGCTGCGGCGCTTCGGACACGACTTCGTGTTCGAGATCGAGAGTTCGTACGTCGCCGGCGAAGGCGCGAGCACCGTCAGCTTCCACTTCACTCCGCTCTTCGCTTGGCGCCGCAGCGAGTTGAGCCAGCTCGACCGTTGGCGGGCGACGCGGCGTTAGAATCCAGCCGTGGACTTCTTCGGCCTGTCCTTCGTCGAGATCCTCGTGATCATCGTGGTCGCGATCCTGGTCTTCGGCCAGCGATTGCCCCAGGTCGCGGGCGAGGCCGCGGCGACGCTGCAGCGCGTGAAGCGCTCGCTCTCGGACCTGCGCCGCGAGACCGGCATCGACCAGGAGATCTACCGCGCCAAGCGCGAGTTCGAGGAAGCTGCACGGCAGGCGCGCGCGGTAAACGTGCCGAACGCGGTGCGACGCGAGGTGGATGCGGCGCGCGCCGAGATCCGCGGTGCGATCGCGGGCACACCGCCCGAGCCAGCGAAGTTCGAACCGAACCCGTCGGACGGACCTCGGGAGACTCCTCCCCGAGTCGAGCCGCCCAAGGCGACCGGCGACGCCGCTACGCCGCCTCGCTCGTCGGATCCTTCGGCTCCGGGTCCAGGTTGAGCAGGACTGCCGCGTCCCCCTCGTCGAAGATCTTGTTCCAGTCGGTGGGGTTCCCCTCGGCATCGGCGCCGTCGGGCGCGGACACGGCGAGGTTCTCGGCCAGCCATTTGTTGTTCGAGTTCACCGAACCGACCACCGGCAGCACGTGCAGTTCGGAGCGCGACGCGAGCAGTCCGAGCACGTCCGCGGAGACGAGCCCGGGCATGCACACCGTCAAGACGCGGTTGTGGCGCGTGAGCGGCACGATGCGGTGCTTGCGCAGGAAGTCGTGATCGAGCGCGTTCAGTGCGTCCGGCGACGGCGAGTACAGGTCCACCGGCAAGAACGGGAGGCCGTAGATCTCGCACACGATACGCGAGAGGTCCCAGTCGCCGATCAACCCGTCGCCGACGAGCAGCTCGGGGAACGGCACGACGCCCGACTGGCTCGCCTGGAGCGCGAGCCGCAATCGCTGGGGTTCGACGAGGTTGCGCTGTCCGAGGATCTCGGCCAGGCTCGCGTAGTCGAGGCGTGAGCTGTTCTTCACGGTGCGGCGCGGGTAGTCGTCGTGTATCGACCGCTCCCGCGCGCCGGTCTGAGCCCGTTTGGACGTTTTCCACGCCCAGGGGCGATCCCGGGACGCCCCCCATCGTTCGGGCAAGCTCCCAGGCCGCTCGAAGCGCGCTCAGACGTCGAGGTTCGTCACTTCCAGCGCGTACCGCTCGATGTACTCGCGCCGCGCCTCGACTTGGTTCGACATCAGCACGGTGAAGATCTCGTCCGCCGCGAACTCGTCGTCGAGCCGCACGCGGTACAGCCGGCGCCGCGTCGGGTCCATGGTGGACTCCCACAGCTGCTCGGGGTTCATCTCGCCGAGACCTTTGTAGCGCTGGACGTCCACGTCGCCTTCCGCGCTCTTGCGAATCGCTCGCGCGAGCTCGAACAGGCTCGAGCACGATGTGCGCGACTTGGTGCGCACGAGGTCCCAGCTCGCGCCGTGGATCGTCACGCCGTGACCCTCGATCGCCGCGAGCGCCTCGGACACCTCCGCGGTGTGCGGCAGCCGCGACGCGAGCACGTGGGCGTCGTCGCGCCCCACCTTGCTCTCCGGTCCGTCGTAGATCGCGAGTTCGCCGCGCACGCCGACCTTCTGCAGCTCGAGGAAGTCGGTGTGCTTCTCCTCGCTCTCGAAGAAGTGGTCCACGCCGTTGGCCTGCACCCAGTGCGACGCGACGCGCGTTCCGTCCCAGGTGTTGATCAACAGGTGCGGCGCGATGCGCGTCCACAGCGGAATCGCGCGCTCCAGCGCCTCTTCGAGCCGGCGCAGGTCGTCGAGCAGCGGCGCGAGCGTCGCGCTCTTCCACTCCTTGCTCGTGCCCGCCTCGCGGATCGCGATCGACTCGACCGTCAGCTCGATCAACGCGCGCCGCAGCTCGCCGTCGCTGGCGATGTAGCGCTCGCCGCCTTTGGTCTTGACCTTGTAGAGCGGCGGCTGAGCGATGTAGAGCATGCCCTCCTCGATCAGCGGCCGCATGTGGCGGAAGAAGAACGTCAGGAGCAGCGTGCGGATGTGGGAGCCGTCCACATCGGCGTCGGTCATGATGATCGTCTTGCCGTAGCGCACCTTCTCGAGGTCGAACTCCTCGGCGATGCCGCAGCCGAGCGCGGAGATGATGGTCTGGATCTCCGAGTGCCCGAGCATCTTGTCGAGCCGCGCCTTCTCGACGTTCAGGATCTTGCCCTTGAGCGGCAGGATCGCCTGGTAGCGCCGGTCGCGGCCTTCCTTGGCCGAGCCGCCGGCCGAGTCGCCTTCGACGAGGAACAGCTCGCTCTCGCCCTTGTCGTCGGACTGACAGTCGGCGAGCTTCCCCGGCAGGTTGCCGCTCGCGAGCGCCGACTTGCGCCGCACGAGATCGCGCGCCTTGCGAGCCGCCTCGCGCGCCGCCTGGGCGCGGATCGCCTTCTGGACGATGCTCTTCGCCGTCGGCGGATGCTCTTCCAGGTAGCGCGCGAACGCGTCGCCGACGATCGAGTTGACGACGCCCTCGACCTCGCGGTTGCCGAGCTTGTCCTTGGTCTGGCCCTCGAACTGCGGGTCGGGCACGAAGACCGAGATGATCGCGGTGAGCCCCTCGCGGAAGTCGTCGCCGGTGAGCTGGATCTTGTCGGAGTCCTTGAGGAGCTTCTCTTGCTTGGCGTAGGCGTTGAGCGTGCGCGTCAGCGCCGTGCGGAAGCCGGAGAGGTGCGTGCCGCCGCCGGGCGTCTTGATGTTGTTGACGAACGTGAACACGTTCTCCTGGTACGCGTCGCTGTACTGCATCGCGATCTCGACCGCGTACTCGACGCCCGGGTTCTCTTCGGCGAAACCGGTCTTCGTCAAGTGGATCACGTCGGCGTGCAGCGGCTCCTTGTTCTTGTTGATGTGCTGCACGAACTCGGAGAGCCCGCCGACGAAACGGAATGACTCGCGGTGGCCGGTGCGCTGGTCGTGCAGCAGGATCGTCAGGTTGCGCGAGCCCATCAGGTAGGCGGTCTCGCGCAAGCGATTGGCGACGGTCTCGTAGTCGACCTCGATCGTGCGGAAGATCGTGGCGTCGGGCTTGAACACGACTTGCGTGCCGCGCCTTTCGGTCGAACCGATCACCTTGAGCGGTGCGTCGGGCGCGCCGCGGTGGAAGCTCATCCAGTGCTTGCGGCCGTTCTGATGGACCGTGACCTCGAGCCGTTCGCTCAACGCGTTCACACACGACACTCCGACGCCATGCAGACCGCCGGAAACTTTGTAGGCGCCGTGGTCGAACTTGCCGCCGGCGTGGAGTTTGGTGAGCACGAGTTCGACCGACGAGATGCCGTAGGGCTGCTTGATCTCGGTCGGGATGCCGCGGCCGTTGTCGAACACGCTGACCGAGCCGTCGGTGCGCAACTCGACCTCGATCACGTTGCAGTGGCCGCCGAGCGCCTCGTCGACCGAGTTGTCCACGACCTCCCAGATCAGGTGGTGCAGCCCGCGCACATCGGTGTCGCCGATGTACATGGCCGGGCGCATGCGCACGGCCTCGAGGCCTTCGAGGACGGTGATCGATGCCGCGCCGTAGTCGGACGGTGTGGTGAGTTCGGTCATGTTCAACGTTCGAGTCGGAAGACGACGCGCCGGATGCGCGGAGAGCCGAGCTTCTGGTTGGCTCGCTCGCGATAGCCCTCGCCGGTGAAGTTCACGAGTTCTTGCAGGTGCGCCGCGGACTTGACCGCGACCTCGAGTTCGCCGTCCTCGAAGCGCACCGGCCGTGCGCGCGCGGCGAGTTGGATCCCGACCGCGTCGCGCCAGGCCTTGAACACGGCCACGTTCCGCAGCTTCGGCCCGATTCCGCTGTCGCGCAGGTAGCGCTGCAACACGGACTGCACCGGAGCCAAGCCACCGCGGCGGGTTCCATCGTGTGCGATGCGGCGATTCACTCGAGTCGGCGCGCTAGGTGTCGATCGTGATCGGCATCACGATGTAGACGTAGTTCTCCCCGAGCAGGAACTTGCCGGGAGCCGTGCGCTCGTTGAATTCCAGCTTGACCTGTCCGGTCTCGCAGTTGCGCAGGCCCTCGACGACGAAGTCGGGGTTGAACGCGATCTCCGAGTCGGTGCCCTTGAACGTGACCTCCATGTTCGCTCGGGCCTCGCCGCGGCCGGCGGACTGCGCGAACAGTCCGAGGTGTCCGCCCTTGAGTTCGAAACGCACCGCGCGTGCCTCGTCGCTGGTCACGTTCGACACCAGCTTGATCTTGCGCTCCAGCAGCGCCGAATCGGCCTCGCAGAAGTTGCGCGACTCGGCCGGGATGACCGCGGTGTAGCGCGGGAACTCGCCGTCGATCAGTCGCGCGAACATCTCCGCGTTGCGCGACTTGAGGCCGATTTGGTTGTCGCTGAAGGCGAGCTTCACCTGATCGAGCGGGTCGCTCATCACGCGGCTGAAGAGCTGCAGCGCGCGAGTCGGCACGATGGCGGGCTTCTGCGGGGCCCGAGCCGCGGCATCGATCGGCGCGTGGGCCAGCGCGAGGCGGCGTCCGTCGGTCGCCACCATCTTGAGCGTGCCGTCGCCGACTTCCACCAGCACTCCGTGCATCGCGTAGCGACCCTGCTCCTTCGCCGCCGCGAAGGCCGTCTTGTTGACGAGCGCGGTGATCGTGCCGGCCTGGAGCGAGTACGAGCCCGCCTCGTCGAAACGCGCCACGCTCGGGAACTCGTCGGCGTCGGTGATCACGAGTTCCGCCGTGTCGTCGCCGCATTGGAGTTGTGTGTTGGACTCCGTGGACTCGATGCTCACGTGCTCGCCGGTGAAGTCGCGCACGAAGTCGTGGAAGACGCGCGCGGGCACGACGGCGGTCCCCGGCTGCGTGACCTTCGCGCCGTCTTCGATGCGATACCGCAGCGCGAGGTCCATGTCGGTCGTCACGAGTTCGAGCGCTTCCGTCGTCGCGACGAGGCACACGTTCGTGAGCACCGCCTTCGGACTCTTGGCGGGGACGAAACTGACGGCGAGCGAGAGCGCTTCGTGGAGCTTCTCGCGATCACACAAGACCTTCATGCGACACTTCCCGGGCTGGAGAGGTGGTGCGGTCGCGTCTGGGTTCTCCACGCTTCCGCCATAGGAGAGAGATTCTCAGTCATCTTAACGAGGGCCGCGACTGTGCAGAACTCCCGACCGAGCACAACCAAGCACTGTTCGAGCAACGAGATAGAGCAACGTGGAGCGAGCTCCGCCGGTCTGCACGAGCCTGGACTCGCCGTGGATCGTCGGCCCTGCTCTCCACAGCCATCCCCGGGGAGAATCCGGGGAGAGTTTCGAGCCTGGATTCCTCCACAGGAAACCACAGCGGATCCACGGCCTTTCGAGGTGAACGAACGCGAGGACGACCGGCCACGAGTCGCGTGAGAACGCGCGAACTGCCGCTTCGAAACGACTCTCGCACGACGCGCGCGACACGCCGTGGGTCCCTTGTCGTCCTGCGCGAGGCGCCGCTCAGCGCTTCAGCTGCTGCACGAAGCCCTGGACGGTCGCTCGGAAGCGATCGTCCTGCTTCATCTGCTTCTCGATCTGCTCGACCGCGTACAGCACCGTGGTGTGGTCGCGGCCGCCGAAGAAGCCGCCGATCTCTTCCAACGAGTGGCGCGTGATCGAGCGAGCGAGGTACATGCCGACCTGGCGCGGGAACGCGATGGCCTTGGTGCGCCGGCGCGACTGCAGCTCGGTCACCTTGATCTGGAAGTGCGACGTCACGATCCGAAGGATGTCGTCCATCGACGGCTGCTCCTTCGGAGCGCTGAAGACGTCGCGCAGCACGTGACGCGCGAGGTCCTGCGTCACGTCCTGGCCATTGAGGCTCGCGTAGCCGATCAAGCGGTTCACTGCGCCCTCGAGCTCGCGGATGTTCGAGTCGATGTGCTCGGCGACGAGCTGCGCGACGCCGTCGGGCAACTCGTGCGCGCGTTCGCGGCTCTTGCGCTTCAAGATCGCCATGCGCGTCTCGTAGCAGGGCTTCTCGATCTCGGTGACGAGCCCCCACTTGAAGCGCGAGACCAGCCGGTCTTGCAGCGTCGGGATCTCCTTGGGCGGCGAGTCCGACGACAGCACGATCTGCTTGCCTGCGTTGTAGAGCGTGTTGAACGTGTGGAAGAACTCTTCCTGCGTCCGCTCCTTGTTCGCGAGCAGGTGGATGTCGTCCACGACGAGCATGTCCACGTTGCGGTACTTGTTGCGGAACTTCTGCAGATCGCCGTTCTCGAGCGCGCTGATGAAGTGGTTGATGAACGTCTCGCAGGAGAGGTAGAGGATGCGGACGTCGCGGTCGCGATCGAGCAGCGAGTAGCACAGCGACTGCAGCAGGTGCGTCTTGCCCAGGCCTACGCTGCCGTGGAGGAAGAACGGGTTGTAGGCCTTGCCGGGCGCCTCGGAGACCCCCACGGCCGCGGCGTAGGCGAAGCGGTTGCACGGGCCGACGACGAAGTTGTCGAAACGGTAGTGCGGGTTGAGCACGACGTCCGACGACCACAGGAGTCCGGACGCGCTCTCGCTACTGCGCTCGTCGCGCGAAGGATGGGTCTTCGCGGCGGACCCGCCCGACGGCGCGGCGCTCTCGTCCGACGCCGTTCGCGGTTTCGCCGGCAGCGTGAGCTCGGGATCGACCTCGATCACGACCGGCCAAGGCGCGCCGAAGACCGCGGCGATCGACTGCTCGAGCGCCGGCAGGTAGTTCGACTTGAGCCAGTCCGACGCGAACGTGTTCTGCACCGTCAGGCACACACCTTCGGAGTCGGCCTTGCGCAGGGTGGCGCGCCGGAACCAGGTTTCGAACTGCTCGCGCCGGATGCGCTTGCGGAGCGCGTGCTGCAGGTCACGCCAAGCCGTCACGGCGTCGCGGCTCGCGGCCGGTTCCGGCTGCGCCGCGCGACCGGAAGTCGGGAGCGGTACGAGCGTCGCGCCCGCCGCCGAGCCCGCCTGCGACAGGCGGACGACGTCCTCTTCCGAATTCGACTCCATGTGTCTGCTCCCTGCTCCTGGCTTCGACCCGTCGCGGCGCCGCTGGTGGCGGCCGGCGTCGGCTCGGGCGCCCTCAGGCGACCCTTCCGGCGCGAGGCCCCTTCCGAATCCGCGAAAGCCCCAACTGCGCTCGTGCTCGCAGGCGTGACTGCACGGCGCCGAGGCCTGCCGCGCAGCGGAGGCTTCGGAACGCATGAACCGGGCTCAGGCCATCGAGGTGGCCATGAACGTCAGCCCTACTTACCCACTGCCACCGCGGCGCGGGATAGCGCGAGGTGCTTCGTCGGACGGCGATGCCGAGGGGGTGGGACACGCGGGCTGGCGGACGGAGACCCGAGAGCGCAGGCCTCGCTTCGA
>Ga0233425_10011657_pt1 | contig 10189 bp, 8 predicted proteins | sample Watercolumn_Towu_2_FD_181712 | JGI IMG/M metagenome (GOLD analysis project Ga0233425, IMG submission 181712) | Freshwater microbial communities from Lake Towuti, South Sulawesi, Indonesia - Watercolumn_Towuti2014_140_MG | ecosystem: Environmental > Aquatic > Freshwater > Lake | place: Indonesia... | reverse complement strand
ACTTGCACTTTGGTAGTAACTCGGGTTCGACCCCATCCGAGCCTGCCACTGCGCTTGCGTCACTTCGTAGCGACCCATGTAGAACGCGGTTGTGAGCGTGACTGTGTGCACGGGGTTCTCATTGTTGGAGCAGCCCCACTGCTGCGACGCGCTGCAGCCCATCTGGAATGTCCCAGGCGGGATCAGCACCATCTCGATCTGCGTTGCTGCGTCGCGCACGCGCCAGGCGTAGCCGGTTGCCAAGATCGCGCCGCGAAGGTCATCGTCCCACACCACCGCAGGGTTGGGCGCTGCCTCGATCAGCGTCGCCCACGCCGGCACAACCGCGCATTGCCCCCAAGACACCAACAGCATGCCCAAATCGGAACCATCCACAACACCATCGCCTGAGATGTCGGCCGAACTTCCCGAAGTACCCCAATCGTTCAGCAGCAGAGCCAGATCCGCTCCATCGACGATGCCATTCCCCGTGATATCGCTCGGGCACTGAGCCTGCGCGGCAGGTGCGGTCAGCGCGAGCGAAGCAATGGTGAAGAACGCGGCACACACATTTCGAGCGGCGTGGATCATCTCGGTCATCAGTGGTGGATCTCCTTAAGTACCCAGAAACTACCCCAGAGAACGCGCCGTGCAAGCAGAACACACGCAGAATGCGGACATATTTGGTTACGCGGCAGTGCAGGCCGCGGTTGCGGCACACTTTGGGGCAATCGCGCCGTGCAACTGCGCTGCGCAAGTGCGTCGCCGGGAGGGCCCCACACGCGGCTGGGCTGCGGGTGCACGAAGGGTCCGTGCCATCCCTGCTCGATGGCACGCCCCGCCGCGCGAATGACCCCAATGGGATTTGAACCCATGTGTCCTCCTTGAAAGGGAGGTGTCCTGGACCAGGCTAGACGATGGGGCCGAGACTGAATGCGCCGCACGCTGCGCGGTGATGGGCTGAACCAAGAACTGTTCGAGTGCTGCTCGTGCGAGGCGTTCCTGTGGCAGTTGTGAGCTGCCGAGTCGAATGACCCCAAGGGGATTTGAACCCCTGTTCCATCCGTGAGAGGGATGTGTCCTAGCCGGGCTAGACGATGAGGCCAACGGGGCGAGAGTATAGCGTTGCATGAATCGATGGCAAGATGATGCACATGACCGATCGACCGACATCTGCAGTGACGGTGCTCTGCCCCACGGCGTTTGAGACGGCACGCGTGCGAGCGGCTCTCGGCGCGGTGGGCTGCACGGCGCGGGTGCAGTGCATCGGAGTGGGCGCGCATGCCGCGAGCAGATGGGCCGCGCGTGAAAGTGCGAGCGGTGGCGTTCTGCCGCCGCCGGGTGCTGTCGTGATTCTTGCTGGATTGGCCGGTGGACTGCAAGCGAAGTGTGCCCGCGGATCCGTCTGGTGCGCGTCGCAGGTGGTGGCGAGCGACGGACGCGTGTTTCGTCCACCGCTGACGAGTGGCGTCGCGGCGGGTGACAGTGCGCAGGCGCGTGTGGCTTCGGTGGAGCGAGCATGCGGCAGCCGTGCGGACAAGGCAGCGCTGCAGGCGCGAACCGACTGCGATCTTGTGGACCTAGAGTCGGGCAGCTTCTGCGAAGTGGCGACAGCGTTCGGCTGGCGGTTTGGCGTAGTGCGCGGCGTGAGTGATGGAGCGGAGGATGAACTGCCTGGGTGGATGATGGACCTCGTCGGGGTCGATGGTTCGCTCGCGTGTGGTGGATTGGTGCGCGCGCTTGTGGCATCACCGCTGCGAGCAGTGACACTCGCGCGCTGGGGCGGTGCGTGCTCGCGTGTGCTTTCGAAGGTCGGGCTGGTTGTGGCGCAGGTTGCGGCTGCGGCGACGACGCGGCGAACACTGCTGTTCGGCGGCACATTCGATCCACCGCATCGAATGCATGTGCGCATGGCGGTTGATGCGGCGCGAATGCTGGGCTGCGCGCGAATCGTCGTGGTGCCCGCGGGGCAGGCGCCGCTGCGCGCCACCGGCGTAGGCGCAGGGCGCAGGGAGCGGCTTGCGATGGTGCGCCTTGCGTTCGCGGGCGTTGCGGGTGCCGAGGTGGATGCAGGCGAAATCGAGCGTGAAGGTGAGTCGTTCACCGTGGACACGCTGGCTTCGGTGGCGGCGCGGGACCAACTGACGCGCGCGGAACTTGTGCTGCTGATTGGCGCGGATCAGGCGCTGCAGTTCGATCGGTGGCGATCGTGGCGGCGCATCTGCGATGAGTTGGCGCAGGTGGCGGTGGTGCCGCGTCCTCCGTGGGATGCGCGATCGCTGGCGCAGGCGCTTGCGGCGAAGTTCGCTGCGCTTGGCTGCGATGGCGACGCGTGGGCGCGCGCGGTTCTGCCGATGCCGGCCGTGCCGATGGCGGCGACCGAGGTTCGCGCGCACCGGGGTGGTGGTGCGAGCGGCGTTCAAGCGCTTGCCCAGATGGCGGACTTACTCGACCCCGCGGTTGCGCGTTTCATTCAGGATCGTGGGCTGTACGCGGAGGCGGATTCGGCTTCGGCGCCTACGATTGACCCGCATGTCGGCTCCGACGAAATCGCCTAGTGACACTGTGGAACGCGTCGCGTTCGTCAGTCTTGGCTGCCCCAAGAATCTTGTGGACAGCGAAAAGATGCTGGGGCTGCTTGCAGCGGATGGGCTGCGTCTGGTGAACGAGGATCAGTCGCCGGATGCGCTGGTTGTGAACACATGCGGGTTTCTGGAGGCGAGCAAGGATGAATCGCTCGGCGTGATTCGCGAGGCGATCGAGCGGAAGAAGCGCGGCGAGTTGAAGCGCGTGGTGGTGGCGGGCTGTCTGGTGCAGCGCCACCGCGCGAAGATGCTGGAGTGGGCGCCGGGAATAGACGCGCTTATTGGCGTGTTCGACCGGGATCATGTGGTGGATGCGGTGCGTGGCGAGCGCGCCGAGCGCTCGGGGATTGGCGATGCCACTCAGCGACCCGGGTATTGGATCTCGTCGAACGCGCTGCTGGCTGCGGCGGAGCGCGGGCGCGATACGGTCGGGCTGACAGTGCACGGCAAGGATGGCCTCGGCATCGGCTACTTCGAAGGAGACGAGGGGCGCTTTCGACTGACCCCGCGCCACTGGGCGTATCTGCGCGTGAGCGAGGGGTGCAATCAGCGCTGCTCGTTCTGCACGATTCCGTCGATCCGCGGCAAGATGCGATCGAAGTCCGCCGATGCGGTGGCGGCTGAAGCGCGCGGGCTGATGCGCGATGGCGCATTCGAGCTGAACTTGATCGGGCAGGACACGACGAGCTGGGGGATGGACATCGGCGACGCGTCGGGACTGGTCGGTCTGCTGGAGCGCCTCGATGGCGTTGTGCAGGAGCATGGCGGCGGCTGGCTGCGGCTGATGTACGCCTATCCCTCGAACTTCACGAGCGAGATGATGCAGGCGATCGCGCGGCTTTCGGGTGTCGTGAAGTACATCGACATGCCTTTGCAACACGCGACCGATCGCATGCTCGAGCGCATGCGCCGTCATGTCACGGCATCGCAGCAGGAACGCGTGGTCGAGGAGCTGCGCGAGCGCATTCCCGGCATGGCTATTCGCACCACATTCATCACGGGGCATCCGGGCGAAACCGAGGAGGATCATGAACGCCTGTGTGCGTTCATCGAGCGCGCGCAGTTCGATGCGCTGGGGGTGTTTCGCTACTCGCCCGAAGAGGGAACGCCCTCGGGCACGATGCACGCCGATCCGTCGCTCTGCGTGGACGCGAGTGTTGCGGCGCGCCGCGAGGCGGAGATCATGGAACTGCAGCAGTCGATCGCGTTTGAGAACGCGCGCTTTGTTGCGGATCAGCGGTCGGAGTTCGATGTGCTGATCGATGGCGCATCGAGCGCGCGCGTGAAGGGACGCGCCACGACGGGGGTCGCGCGCGGCAAACTGCACCTGCATGTTGGGCGCGCGTATCACCAGGCCCCGCAGATCGACAGCGTGACGCAGGTGGCGAGCCGCACACCGCTTACGCCGGGGGAACTTGTGCGGTGCACGATTGTGGATTCGGACGGGTACGATCTGATCGCGCAACCGACGATCGATCTTGACCCGTCGATTCCGCTGCCTGTGCTCCGATCATGAAGCCGACCGCCCCCCTGCTCGCTCTGATGCTCCTCGCGCTGCTGACTGCGGCGCCGAGCCGTGACGCATTCGCGCAGCAATCTGCGCCGCCGATCATCCCCAAGGGGGCGAAGCTCGACATCGATCCGACTGAGCAAATCAATGTGGCGGGCTGGTGGTCGAACGGCGCGGTGCTTCTCTCGGTGCGGAGCGACGGGTCGTTCGTCATGTGGGATCAGCCCAACCGCTACCGCGAGCCGACCACGCGCGGGCGCTGGCACCGCCAGAACTACCGCACTTTCTGGATCGAGCCTTACTTCGACCCGAAGACTCCCGGCAACGCGCCCCCTCGCACGCGCTGCGCGTTGCGACGCACGAACGGCGTGCTGCTCGTCGATGTTGGCAATGCGACAGGGCTTGTGCAGTCCGACGCGCCCCCACTTGCTCCTGAGGATGCGCAGGTCGGTCGGTGGAACGGCCCGGGCGGCACGCTCGATCTGCACGCGGATGGATCCTTCTCGCTCACCGCTGCGCCGCTGCCGAACTCTGCAGCGCAACCGACTTCGGTGAGCGGTCGGTGGACTTTCGACGGCAAGGTGATCCAACTCTTTCGCGGTGAACAACGCGACGCGCCGCTGCGATGCGTTCCCGTTTCGCGCCCAAGCGCGCCCGCCGCGGATGGCAGCATTTCGAGTGAAACGGTTTCGCTCACCACGCCGATCGGCGAACTGCGCCGCATGCCGCCGCCCGCGAAGTGAGCGCGCTCAGCGCTCCGGTGGCTGCAGTCCAAGTTCCTTGAATATGTCCTCGGTCAGATCCATGCCCTGCGGGTGTCGCAGGAATGGGCGCGCCTGCACGGCGACCATCACCGCGCCAACATCACCCGCCTCGAAGGGACGATCCGCAGGAATGAACCGAAAAACGAGATCGACGCGGCGCCGATCCGCGACCACCTCGAGCGCCGAGAGCATTTCGCGGTACGCCTTCTCGATTTGCTCCGCCATGTGCTTCGCCTGAATCTGCTGCAGCGCGAGACGCCACTTCTCGAACTCCTGCTGCAGCGCGACAAACTCATCGCGCGCCTGATTGAAGTTCGGATCATCCTGTTTGATGTCGGGATACTTCGCCCGAAGCGCCTTGTCGCGCTGCTCGAATACTTCCCCCTGCGACTGCGCCTCCTGCTCGAATGTTCGTCGTTCACCCATGTAGCGGTCGGTCGCCAGAATCGCCTTGATGATTGGGTCGATGTGAACAGATCCAACGCTCCACGCGCGCGCCGTGGCATCGTCAGACCAACTGATGCGACCATCTTGGTTGCGAACCACCAGCGGCGCGTCCTTGCCGCTCAGGACCAGCGCATCGGCGGGGCCGAGGTCCGCCGGCAGCAACCGCGTGGCATCGACGCGCGTTCCGCCGATCGTCCACGCGACAAGCGCACCCGCTGCTCCCGCGATCAGCGTGGCCACGGATTGCATGAGCACTCTTCGCATCACTCCTCCTTCGGTGCGGTCAGGTTCATCTCGCGCAGAATGTCTTCGGTGATGTCGATCGACTCGGGGACGCGCACGAATGTGCGGCTCACCATCTGCTGCACAATCGCCTCCTGATCGCCCGCGCGAATCTTGTCGGCCGGTGGGATGAAACGCATCACGAGATCGATCTTGCGTCGATCCGCCACGACATCCACTGCGTCGCGTAGCCGCGTGTATGCATCCTGATACTGCCTCGATTGCAGTGCTTCCGCTTCGGACTGAAGGGCCTCCTGCCACGCTGCGTACTCCGCCTGAAAGGTCTCGATTTCCGCACGCACAGCTGGCCCCTCAGGCGCCTGCTCGTCATTGTCGATATTGCGAGCCTTGTCGACCAAACCTCGGTAACGCGCCTCAAACTCCTTGCCACGCGTTTCGTGGGACTCCGCGAGTTGCTCCCGTTCCTTCACATAAGTGTCGCTCTGCAGCAGCGCCGACATGATCCGACCAACATGCAGTGTGCCCACCGAGTGGCTGCGTGCGGTCGCATCGTCCGCCCAACTCACGCGTCCGCTGCGATTGGCAACGGTCAGCGTGCCGTCCTTTCCATTGAGCACAAGCGCGTCGGCAGGGCCGAGATCGGCCATGCCGGCGGCAGCGTTCGCGCCTGCCGGCTGATCCAGTCGAAGGAGGAAGGCCGTGACGGAACTGGAAAGCACCGAAGCGGCAACGATGGCGGCGGTCGTTCTCATCCTGCCGAGGCTACGCGAATAGAACGCGCGGTGCCGCACCGCGATTTCCACGGCGGCGCGTTCAATCGCCCTGCTCAAGCACGGCGAGAAACGCTTCCTGCGGAATCGATACGGAGCCGATCTGCTTCATGCGCTTCTTGCCTTCCTTCTGCTTCTCGAGCAGTTTGCGCTTGCGTGTGATGTCGCCGCCGTAGCACTTCGCGGTGACATTCTTGCGCATCGCTGAAATGGACTCGCGTGCGATGATCTTGCCGCCGATCGCCGCTTGCAGCGCGATCTCGAACTGGTGGCGATCGATCTGCTTCTTCAGTTTCGACAGGATCGCGCGGCTTCGCTGCTCCGCCGTCGAGCGATGGCAGATAAGACTGAGCGCCTCGACCGGGTCGCCGTTGACGAGAATGTTGACCTTCGCCAGATTGTCCGCGCGATATGCGACAACCTGATAGTCCATGGTGCCGTAGCCGCGCGTAATCGACTTCAGCTTGTCATAGAAGTCGTAAATGATCTCCGCCATCGGTAACTCGTAGTCGAGGATCTGCCGACCCTCGCCGAGGAATCGCTGCGCCTTGAAGGTGCCGCGGCGACTGTCGCAGAGTTTGATGAGATCGCCGATGTTCTCCGAGGGACACATGATCTCCAACTTGGCGATGGGTTCGCGGATCTCAGCGATGAGCGATGGGTCCGGCAGTTCTGACGGATTGTGAATCTCGACCTCTTCGCCTGCCGTCACCTTCACCACATACTTCACGGTGGGTGCGGTCTGCACGATTTCCACGCCGCCCTCCCGCTCGAGCCGCTCCTGCACGATGTCCATGTGCAGCAGCCCGAGGAATCCGCAGCGATAGCCAAAGCCAAGCGCCTCGGAGTGCTGCACCTCAAATGTGAAACTGGCATCGTTCAGATTGAGCTTCTCGATGGCCTCGCGAAGTGCCTCGAAACTTGCCTTTTTCCCCGTGCCCGCATCGGCATCCGCGCTCGATGGGTAGAAGTCGCAGAACACCATCTGCTTCGGCTCTTCGTAGCCGGGCAGCGCCTCGTCGGCGGGGTTGCCTTCGAGCGTCACCGTATCGCCCACACGCACATCCTTCAGGCTCTTGATGCTGGCGCTGATGGAACCCACCTGTGCCCAACCGAGTTCCTTCACGCGTGCGACATGCGGTGTGTAGCGATTCAGTTCGCTGACGGCGAAGGTGCGCCCTGTTCCCATCATGCGAATCTTGTCGCCCACGCGCAGGACACCATCGAAGATTCGGACATACACGACCACACCGCGGTAGTCGTCGTACTTCGCATCGAAGATGAGCCCACGGAGCTTGTCGGTCCGCGGCGGCCGGGGCGCGGGCAACTTTCGGCAGATGAGATCGAGGAGTTCCTGAATGCCCTGGCCCGACTTGGCCGAGACGCTGATGCAGTCCTCTGCCGGGAGCCCGAGTACTTGCTCCACTTCCATCGCCACACCGTCGGGATCGGCTGCGGGCAAGTCGATCTTGTTGATGACGGGGATCAGTTCAAGCCCCGCCTCGACAGCGAGGTAGGCATTCGCCACGGTCTGGGCCTGAACGCCCTGCGTGGAATCGACCACCAGCACAGCGCCCTCGCACGCAGTGAGTGCGCGGCTGACTTCGTAGGTGAAGTCAACATGACCTGGTGTATCGATGAAGTTCAGTTCGAAATCGCGGCCATCGCATGTGTGGTGAACCGTGACTGCACTCGCCTTGATCGTGATGCCGCGCTCTCGTTCCAGATCCATCGAATCGAGAAACTGAGCGCGCGCCTCGCGCGCCGACACGGCATTCGTCGCCTGCAGCAGTCGATCGGCAAGCGTGCTCTTTCCGTGATCGATATGGGCGATGATGGAAAAGTTTCGGATGTCCATGGCGCGATCCTTCGCGGATCCTCAGCGAAGCCCTGAAGTGTAGTGCGATTCCCGCGCACAGCCCGCGTGTGGCGTTCAACGGGCGGATTCCGACTTCGCGGACGCGGCTGCTTCGATCGCCCGAACCAAGTGCCGCACCAACACCGCACGCGCCCTGTCCATCGTTGGCTCCGCGGTGGCAAGTTCGCGCTGCATGCTTGTCACGGCGCGCCCATGCAGTCCGCATGGAACGATCAGCTCGAATTGGCGGAGGTCGGGGCACACATTGAGCGCCAGTCCGTGCATCGAAATCCAGCGCGAGAGCCGCACGCCGAACGCGCACACTTTCGCGCCGCCGATCCAGACGCCCGTTGCGCCAGGCTCGCGCGCGCCGGACAGGCCGAACGACGCGAGCGTGTCGATCACCGCGCCCTCGAGCAGTCGGAGGTAGCCGTTCACGCGCAGACCGACGAGATTGAGATCGAGCACGAGGTACGCGACGATCTGCCCCGGTCCATGCCAGGTGACATCGCCACCGCGGTCGGTTTCGATGCGCTGCACACCGAGCGAGGCGAGGCGTTCATCGGAGACGAGGACATGCGACGGCGCATCGGGGCGGCGCGTCACGGTGATGACCGGCGGCACATGCTCGACGAGGAAGATGGTGCCGAGCGGGAACGGCGCCTCAACTGCTCGCGCATCGCGCTGCGCGAGATCGCGCTGCGCGAGCAGGCGCGCGTGCTCTGCGCGCTGCAGTTCGTACGCAGCCGAGTAAGAGATTCGCCCGAGATTCTGCACGCGGACGAGCGACGCACCGCTGTCGCCGTCGTGGTGCGTTCCAACTGCGCCCATGACACCCGCGATCGTACGCGCCCCCATTACACTTTCGCGCTTCCCATGCCGACGATTCATCCCACTGCGATCATCGAAGGTGATGTGACGCTCGCCGACGATGTCACCGTCGGGCCGTTCTGCCATCTGCGCGGCGTGCTCGGGCCGCTGCGCGTGGGTGCGGGCACGCGGCTGCGGTCGTTCGTGATGCTCGAAGGCCCACTCGATCTGGGCGCGCGCAACGATCTGCACCCGCGGGTCTGCCTCGGCGGCGCACCGCAGGATCTTGGCTTCCCTGCCGACACGCCGGGCGCGGGGCTAATCATCGGGGACGACAATGTGTTTCGCGAGGGTGCGACGATTCATCGCCCCAAGACGGCGCTGCCTGGTCGCATCGGCAACAGCAACTATTGGATGGCGAACTCGCATGCGGGCCATGACTGCATCGTCGGGAATCACTGCATCTTTGCCAATGGCGCTCTTCTTGGAGGGCATGTCGAAGTGGCCGATCGCGTCAATCTGGGCGGAAACGCGACCGTCCATCAGTTCGTGCGAGTCGGCCGCTGCGCCATGATTGGCGGGCTCTCTGGAATCGGTCAGGATCTATGCCCATTCTTCATGGTGACCGCCGTCAATGTTGCATCGACTGTGAATGTGGTGGGTCTTCGGCGCCAAGGTGGAACGCCCGAGCAGATCGATACGGTTCGATGGGTTCATCAGACCATCTGTCGCAGCGGCCTGCTCTTGAAGTCTGCGATCGAGGTGCTGCGTTCACGCGCCGGCAATCCGCTGGTCGATGAATATCTTGCATTCATCGCTGCTTCCAAGCGCGGCATCGTGATGGCCCGTGGACGCAGTTCTGCCCGCAGTGACTGAAGTTCGGACGAAGTTCTCTCGAAACAGGAACGCCATGGACGGCACACACTTCACGATGCATGCTCGCGCCGAAACACTTGCTCGGCGGTGGAGGCGTCGTTCATGAGCGCGCAGGTCTGCGTCCTCGCGAGCAGTTCTCGCGGCAATTCAACAGCTCTCTCCTTCGATTCGAGCGGGCGATTCATCTTGGTGGATGCCGGATTGACCCCGCGCGGCGTTCGCAGCGCACTGTCGAAGGCGCAGGCGGTTGGAAGTTTCCACACGCTGCGTGCCATTTTCCTGACGCACCTCGACCGAGACCACTGGTCGCCCGCATGGCCGCGCCAACTGAACCGTGCTCCCGTTCC
>Ga0233425_10011655_pt1 | contig 10190 bp, 7 predicted proteins | sample Watercolumn_Towu_2_FD_181712 | JGI IMG/M metagenome (GOLD analysis project Ga0233425, IMG submission 181712) | Freshwater microbial communities from Lake Towuti, South Sulawesi, Indonesia - Watercolumn_Towuti2014_140_MG | ecosystem: Environmental > Aquatic > Freshwater > Lake | place: Indonesia... | reverse complement strand
CGCTCAACGGCCTCCTGCAGATCGTCCGCTCGCGGGTGCGGAAGCCGAGCGGCGAGGCCTATCTCTACAGTCGGCCCGTGCGGCTCTACGCGCTGCAGGCCCTCGTGCTCGGCCTCGTGATCGTGGCCGGTGCGTCGTCGCTCTATTGGGCGGGGCAGCTGCCGGGTCAGTGACGCGACGCGTGTCGGTGGCGGGAACGACGCGGCGTGGGCAGAATGGCGGGCTCTCTCGAGGACCCCCATGCACGAACTGCCGAAGCACTACGACCACCGCGCGGCGCAGGCCCGCTGCCGCGGCCTCTGGGACGCCGCCCGCGCCTGGCACGCCGAGCCGCCCGCCACGGGCGACACGCGGCCCGTCTACTCGATCGTCATCCCGCCGCCGAACGTGACCGGGGCCCTGCATCTCGGCCACGCCCTCAATAACACGCTCCAGGACATCCTCGTCCGCACCCGGCGGATGCAGGGCTTCCTCACGCTCTGGATGCCCGGCACCGACCACGCGGGCATCGCCACGCAGGCGGTCGTGGAGCGGCGGCTGCTCGAGGAGGAGAAGCTCTCGCGGCACGACCTCGGCCGCGACAAGCTCATCGAGCGGATCTGGGCCTGGAAGGAGCAGTACGAGAAGCGGATCCTCGGCCAGCTCCGCGACCTCGGCGCGAGCTGCGACTGGGACCGCACGCGGTTCACGCTCGATGAGCAGTGTGCGGCGGCCGTCCGTGAGGCCTTCTTTCGCCTCTTCCAGAAGGGCGTCGTGCGCCGCGGCAAGCGGCTCGTGAACTGGGACACGTTCCTGCAGACGGCGGTGAGCGACGACGAGGTGTTTCACGAGGAGGTGAAGGGCCACTTCTGGCACATCCGCTACGACGTGATCGACCCGCGGCCGGGCGAGCCGGCGAGCGTGACCGTGGCCACGACGCGGCCCGAGACACTTCTCGGCGACACGGCCGTGGCCGTGCACCCCGATCCTGCCGCCGCCCTCCGCGCCGCCGAGGAGACGCTGCGCGCGAAGCGAGCCGCCGCGTCCGTGAAGGAGCAGCCCGAGATCGACAAGGCCCTCGAGGACCTCGCGTCGCGCGGCCGCGACCTGCTGCCTGGCCTCGAGACGCTCGCCGCGATGGCGAAGGCCGGCAGGCACGTGCGGCTCCCCCTGCTCGGCCGCGCGATCCCGCTCGTGGCCGACGAGTGGGCCAAGCCCGAGATGGGATCGGGCTGCGTGAAGATCACCCCCGCGCACGATCCCAACGACTACGACGTCGGCAAGCGTCGCGCGCTGCCGATGATCAACATCCTCAACCCCGACGGCACGCTCAACGCCGAGGCGGGTCCCTACGCGGGCCTCACGATTCGCAAGGCCCGCGAGAAGGTGGTGGCCGACCTCGACGCCACGGGCCAGCTTGTGCAGGTGGAGGACCGGCTCATCGAGCTTGCGCACTCCGACCGCTCGAAGACGCCGATCGAGCCGTATCTGGCCGACCAGTGGTTCATCCGCATGGACGAGCTCGCGCAGCCGGCGCTCGACGCGGTGACCGACGGCCGTATCCGCATCGTGCCCGAGCGGTATGCGAAGAGCTACCTCGACTGGCTCTCCGAGAAGCGCGACTGGCCGGTGAGCCGCCAACTCTGGTGGGGCCATCGGATCCCGATCTGGCACGTGTCGGGCGTGGCCGAGGGCGACCTCGCGGCGGCGTTCGCGGGCCGCGACGGCGTGGCCTGGCGGAGCGACGAGGCCGGCGGCTGGTTCGTCTCGTCGCGCGACGAGTCGCTCCGCGTGGAGACGATCGCGGGCCGGCCGCTCGTCCGCGATCCCGACGTGCTCGACACCTGGTTCTCGTCGGCCCTCTGGCCGCACTCCACGCTCGGCTGGCCCGAGCCGACGGCCGAACTCGCCGCGTTCTATCCCACGAGCGCGCTCGTCACGAGCCGCGACATCCTCACGCTCTGGGTCGCGCGGATGGTGATCCTCGGGATCTTCGACACGGGGAGGATTCCGTTCAGCGAGGTCTACATCCACCCCAAGATCCTCGACCGCTACGGCGAGACGATGAGCAAGAGCAAGGGGAACGGCGTCGATCCGGTGGACGTGATCGACGCGCTCGGCGCCGACGCGCTGCGGTTCGCGCTGGCCGGCCTAGCCACCGAGACGCAGGACGTGCGGATGCCGGTCGATTTCCAGTGCCCCGGCTGCGGCCACCTCGTGGAGCAGACGGTGCAGAACCGCGTGAAGCCGCGGATCGAGTGTCCGAAGTGCGCGAAGCCGTTCCGCACGCAGTGGGCCTCGGCCGACGCCGACCTCGCCCTGCCCCGCGGGCCGGCGGTGAGCGAGAAGTTCGAGTCGGGCCGCAACTTCTCCAACAAGCTCTGGAACGCCACGCGGTTCGTGCTGATGAACCTCGACGGCTTCACCGGGGCCGGCGACGCGTCCGCGGCCGCCACGCCCTCCGACGCGCCGCTCGAGGACCGCTGGCTCATGAGCCGGCTGGCGAGCGTGAGCCGCGACGTCACGCGGGCCATCGACGAGTATCGCTTCGCCGAGGCGTCGCGGGCGCTCTACGCGTTCGCCTGGGACGAGTTCTGCAGCGCCTACCTCGAGCTCTGCAAGGCCCGGCTCGCCGATCCGGCCTCCCGTGACCGGGCGCGGTCGATGCTCCTCGTGGGGCTCGACACGATCCTGCGGCTCCTCCATCCCATCATGCCGTTCGTGACCGAGGAGATCTGGCAGCACCTCGGCGAGGCGCTCGGGCCGCGGCGCATGCCGTGGGATGATCCGGCGGCGGCCCCGGCGGCGATGGTGATGACGGCGGCGTGGCCGCGTCCGCCCGAGACGTGGATCGACGCGTCCACCGAGACGCGCTTCGGCACGTTCCTCGCGATCGTGGCGGCGATCCGCGAGATCCGCGCCCGGCAGAACGTGCCGCCGAAGACCCGCGTGCCCGTCGCGATCCGAACGTCGGCCGACGTCGCGGCGTTGCTCGCGCCGCTCGTACCGTCCGTGGCCTCGATGGCGGCGGCGGACGTGACTGCGATCGGTCCTGACGCGCCGGTGCCTCCGTCGGCGGCCACGGCTTCGGCCGGGGGCTGCGACGTGGCGGTGGACCTGGCCGGCCTCGTGGACGTGGGAGCCGAGATCGCCAGGCTCGTGAAAGAAAACGAGAAGACGGAAGGCTTCATTCGCGCAAAGCAGACGAAGCTCGCCGACGCCACGTTTACGGCGCGGGCCCCGGAGGCGGTGATCGCCAAGGAACGGGCGGCGCTCGAGGAGCTCGAGGCGAAGCTCGCCCGGGGCACTGCCGCGCTCGCCGAACTGCGGGGCCGCAAGGGCCCCGGATGACGGGGCGCGTGTGGAGCATGAAGCGGCCCCTGCCCTTCGGGTAGACTCTTTGCAGCCGGTCGTCGAGTGTGGAGTGATTGCGACGGCCCGTCTTTCGGGGATCGAGCCATGAGCGTGCAGATGGAACTCTCGCGGATCATCATCAGCGAGATCAACGATCAGCAGGTGGTGTATCTCAAGGAGGTCGAGGGGGATCGCACGTTCCCGATCCTCATCGGCCTGTTCGAGGCGACGAGCATCGACCGCCGCGTGAAGCACCATCAGTCGCCGCGGCCGCTCACGCACGACCTGCTCGTGGCTGCCGTCGAGCTCCTCGGCGGCGAGTTCCAGGACGTGGTGATCTCCGAACTCAAGGAGCACACCTACTACGCCGTGATCCGCGTGCTCAAGGACGGCGAGGTGGTGGAGATCGACGCCCGGCCGTCCGACGCGATCGCCGTGGCGGTCACCTGTGAGCCGAACCTTCCGATCTACGTGTCGGAAGAGGTTCTCCAGAGCGTGCTCGGTGAGTGACGCCGTGGAGCGTGGCGGGGCTCACGTCGCACGGCTCGCAGTTCTCGCGCTCGCGATCGTGGTCGCGGGCATCGTCGGTTGTGCCCCGGGCACGCCCCCGCCCACCGCGGCGAAGCCCGTCGCGTCGCGGTCCACGATCGACCCCGAGGCCCTCTCCGCGTTCATCCGCACGGTGATGGAGCGGTATCGCGTGCCCGGTTTGGCCGTGGCGGTGGTGAAGGACGACCGCGCGGTGCTGCTCGCCGGGTACGGAAAGCGGCGGTTCGACGCGCCCGAGGCGGTGGACGAGCACACGCTGTTCGCGCTCGCTTCCGTGACAAAGGCGTTCACGTCGGCCCTCGTCGCCAGCTGCGTGGACGACGGCCTGCTCGCGTGGGATCACCCCTGCATCGACGACCTTCCCGAGCTCGTGTTCAAGGATCTCTACGCGACCCGCATGGCGACGCCCCGCGACCTGCTGGCCCATCGCACGGGGCTGCCGGCCTTCACGGGCGACCTCTTCGACCGCCTCGGCTACGACCGCGGGGAGGTCCTGCGGCGCATCCGGCTCGTCGAGCCGGCGTGCAGTTTTCGCGAACATGCCAACTACTCGAACCTCGGGTACTTCGCCGCCGGCATGCTCGCCGCGCGGGTGGCGGGGGACGACTGGGAGACGCTCATGCAGCGGCGGGTTTTCGAGCCGCTCGGGATGAAGGACGCCACGTTCACGTACCGGCTCAATCCCGCCAATTCCAACGTGGCCGCCGGGCATTTCGTGAGCGGCACATCGTACGACGCCATGGCCTGGGTGCCGCAGGAGACGCTCGCGCCGGCGGGCGGCATGGCCGCGTCGATCGCCGACCTCGTTCCGTTTCTGCGGATGCATCTGGCCGGAGGCGAGCTCGACGGCCGCCGCGTGCTGTCGGCCGCGGCGGTCCGTGAGATGCACCGTCCGGCGATGGTCGAGACGCCCGACTTCACGAGTGCTCCGCCGATCGACGACCACAGCGGCCTGGCCTTCGCGCTCGGCTGGGACTCGTATCACGTCGCGGGCCACGAGGTGATCGAGAAGGGAGGCGCGCTCGGCGGCTCGCGGTCGGTGGTGTCGATGATTCCCGAGTTGGGCATCGGCGTCGCGGTGCTCGCGAACCTCAACCTCACGCTCGCCCCCGAGGCCATCCGTGCCCACGTGCTGTCGCTGGCGACGGGCCGCGACGACGCGGCGCTCCAGGACGAGCTCTGGAAGCGGCAGGCCGCGCTCGATGCGATGTTCGCCGGGACGGCCGAGGCCGCGACGGGGGCCGAAGGACCACCGACCCGGCCGCTCGAGGCCTACGTGGGAACGTACACGAGCGCACTGTACGGGCCGTTCACGGTCAGTCGCGAAAGCGACACGCTCCGCTGGACGCTTGGCACCGCGGGCTACTCGGGCCGTCTGGCCCACGCCGGGTTCGACACGTTCCGGATGGAGTTCCCGCCCGGCACGGTGTCGCTGCCGGAGCCCATCACGTTCGTGGTCGGCGCCGACGGCACCCCCGCAGCCGCCGAGAGCGAGATCCTCGGCAGGATGCCTCGCGACGTGAACCCGACCGCAAGCCCTAAGGCGCGAGCCGCTCGATGATCCACGGGCCGGTGCCCGTGCGGCGGAAGCGCAGCCGGTCGTGCAGCCGGCTGGGGCGGCCCTGCCAGAACTCGATGACCTCCGGCACGAGACGATAACCGCCCCAGTGTTCGGGCCGCGGGATCGCGGTGTCGTCCGGGTGTTCGGCCCGGAACCGCTCGACGACCGACTCGAGGGTCGCGCGATCGGCGATCACCTCGCTCTGTGGCGAGCTCCAGGCGCCGATGCGGGACGCCGCGGGACGCGTGCGGAAGTAGGCGTCGCTCTCGGTGGCGGTCGTCCGCTCGACGCGGCCCTCGATCCGCACCTGCCGCTCGAGCTCGGTCCAGTGGAACGCCAGCGCGGCATGGGGATTGGCGGCGAGCTCGCGGCCCTTGCGGCTGGCATAGTTCGTGAAGAAGCAGAAGCCGCGGTCGTCGAAGCCGCGGAGGAGGACGATCCGGGCCGACGGCCGGCCGTCGGGCGTGGCGGTGGCGAGCGTCATCGCCTCGGGTTCGTGCAGACCCGCAGCCACGGCGGCGTCGTACCAGAGTGCGAACTGGCGGATCGGATCACGATCGACGGTCGCCTCGTCGAGCGATCCCCGTTCGTACTCCTTCCGGGCGTGCGTGGTCCGCGGTTCCATCGTTGCGCTCCCTCTTCCGGCAATCGATTGTAGTCCCGCTCGGAGTGGCGGTCGCCCGCGTGTCGGCTAAGACTGTCCCGGTTCAGCCGGCGGGCGAACCCGGTTCCGGCATGCGGATCACGTTGCGAACCATCTCGCGAAGCTCGTGCTTCACCGTCTCCCAGTCGAGCGGCACGAGCATCGTCGGCATGGGCTCGGGATTGGCATCGTCGAAAAAGCACAGGCCAGCGAGTACCCGGCTCGTGTCCGTCACGCCAAATCGCCGGCGGTAGCAGTCGAGCATACGCGAGAGGGGAAGTCGCCTGCTCAGCGCGTGCACGTCGATGAAGTCCTTCTTCGTGCCGCGCTGGGCCACGGCGAGCAGTTTCATCGCGGCAAGATCCGCGAGCGAGGCGAGTCGGCAGCCGACGTCAGACCACGGAACGAGCGCTTCCAAGAGCGGGGGACGAAACTCGAGAAAGCTCACTCGAATGCCGTCGATCTGGCCATGCACCGTACGGTCAGCCAGCGTCGCAGGCTCGAACGAAATGCCTCGGGCGGCGAGCGTGTCGCGCAGATCGACCGATTGACCGGGAAAGACCGGGCTGAACCAGTCGAAATCGACCGACCGTCGATGCCCGAGGTGAAGGGCGATCGCCGTGCCTCCGGCAAGATGAAAACCCAAGGCAGTCGCCACCGGCGCGAGCACCTCGAGGCAGGCGGCTTGCTCGGTGGGGAGGACCTCGGCGTGGATCACGACGCGGCTGGTCCTTCCCACAGACGACGCTCCGGTGTCGCGATCCAGGCATCGACGCGTTCGCCGGGAAGGCCGACGACGGCCTCCCAGAATCGAAGTTGAGGCCCGGAAAGCTGCCGGCCTTCGTGCCGGATGATCCACGCTCGAATCGCGTCGTCGCCATACTGCCCGCGAGCCCAGCGGATCGCGTCAAGGGTCCCCGCCGAGAGAATGCGCCCCAATACGAACGCCTCGTGCGTCGTCGGTTCGATCGTGTTCGGATCAACGTCCCAGAGCAGGGCCATGAGACACGGCGGCAGGCGGCGGACAGGCTCGTTGTCCATGCCCTCATTCTATCCTCGCTGCTGCGGAGTCGTCGCCCTGCGCCGCACCGGCACCGCCTCCGGGGACGGGCCGTCGACAGCCGACTCCGCGTCGGCGATCATGCCCGCCGAGGATCCCCATGCGTCGGCTTGATGGAAAGACGCTTCGGCAGCTTGCCGCCGGCATCATCGACGAGCTCGTCGAGGACGACGCCGTGACCGACGACGAGCGCGCCGATCTCGTCACCTCGCTCGTTCGGCAGTGGACCACGTACGAGGGGCATGCCGCGCTCTTTCTCGGCGGCCAGCTGCAGCAGCTCGATCTCGGCAGCACGCCGCTGGGGAGCCCCTGTGTCATGACCACTCCCGGACCGCGGCACTGGCTCGCGGAGGTGCTCGGATCGCGGGGGATCGACCTGGATCTCGTGCCGGAGATCGTGGCGGGGCTGAACTTCGGCCAGAGCGCCGAGGCGGAGGCGGCCGACGGCTCGACCGTGCGACTGTGGGTGAACCCGCGCGACCACACCTGCGGCGTGGACGAGGTCGAGCCGGGAGAGGGCGGCCAGCCGAGCCTCCGGGAGCTCGCCCTGCGTCATCTCCTCCAGCGGTTCGGCGACGACCTGCCGATGGAGGAGATGGACGCCATGGCGGCCGCCGTCGCCGAGCAGTGGGAGCGGTTCGAGGGCCATGCGTCGATCTTCGTGAACCCGCGTGAGCAGCTGCACCTCGTGCTTCGAAGGCGGGCCGATGGCCGCAGCGACGTGTTCACACAGCAGCTGCCGGTTCATCTCGACGACCTGCTCGTGTCCCTTGGCATTCCTCCGGACGAGCTGCCGGCGGTCATCGCCCAGTTCAATCTCGGCCGTGGGCTGGAGTGGCAAACGCCCGACGGTGTCCGTCATCGTCTCCGCCACGACCCGAAGGCCCGCCGGATCGAGCACGAGAAGGCCGCCCCGAAACCGGCGGCGGCCCCCATGCGGCCCGCGGCCACGTGCCGCCACTGCTCGGCGCTCGTCGTACCGTCGCCCGACGGCAGCCTGTCGACGACATGCCCGCTGTGCGGGCGCGACGTCTCGGCGGAGTAATGGTCCGCTGCCCGGCCGCGTCCGCTGGCGGAAACGGAACCCCGCCGCGTATTCTGCGGCTCCTCCGCCGGCGGGGTGGAGCAGGCCCGCGACGGGATGAGGCCATTCGCCTCGTTCGACCCAGGAAAGACGCACCGTGGCGAAGAAAAAGGCGGCGAGGAAGAAGGTGGCACGGAAGCGCGCTGCGAAGCGGGCCGCGGCGGTACCCGTCAAGAAGCGGATCGAGTCGTATGCCCACGCCGACAAGCAGCGGATGAACAATCCGCCGGTGGGACTCGTCACGCCCGACACCGATCCCGTCGAAGAGCCGCGGAAGACCTACCAGTACGACCCGCACCTCGACCCGCAACTCGTCTGGGCAGGCAAGGCCGAGCGGACGAGTTTCGACGTGCCCACGGTGTCGCTCCACGTGCACGAGCGCATCGACCCGAAGACGATCATCGCGGCCGTCCGCACCAATGGCGACCGCGTCGTCAGCGGCGCGGAAGCCCCCGGCGGCGCCGCGGCGCCGAAGCAGCTTTCGCTCTTCGAGGCCCGCGAGGAGAACCCGCCGCTCCGCGACGCGATCGACTTCTACAACCACGCCAAGCCGCTCGGCTGGAAGAACCGGCTGATCGCGGGCGACTCCCTCCTCGTGATGAGCTCGCTGCTTGAAAAGGAGGGCATGGCGGGGTCGGTGCAGATGATCTACATCGACCCGCCCTACGGCATCCGCTACGGGTCGAACTTCCAGCCGTTCGTGAACCGCCGCGACGTGAAGGACGGCAAGGACGAAGACCTCACGCAAGAGCCCGAGATGGTGAAGGCGTTTCGCGACACGTGGGAGCTGGGAATCCACAGCTACCTCACGTATCTCCGCGACCGGCTTCTTCTCGCGAAAGAACTGCTGACCGAGTCAGGGAGCGTGTTTGTGCAGATCAGTGATGAGAATTTGCATCATGTGCGCGAAATCATGGACGAGGTGTTTGGTCCCCAGAACTATTGCTCTGTGATCTCTTTCCTGAAGACGACCGGAGCAAGTAGTCCAACGGCAAAGACGAACGTAGTTGCGTCCGTGTCAGACTACATTCTCTGGTATGCGCGGGACTTCCAGAGCGTGAAGTATCGCCAGTTGTTCGCGGAGCGAAGTGCGGAAGACGACTACAATTTGCGATGGATCGAGGCCCCCGGCGGCGCGCGTTATAGGGTGAAGTCCATTGAGGAGATCAACAAGGCGATCGACGCAGGCGGAAGATTGTTTCGACCGAATCCGCTCACTTCTCAGACGCCAGGCTTAACCACTCAATTTGTGTTTCGGTTCAAGGGCGTAGATTTTTCGCCCGGATCCCGTGGTTGGTCGACGCACGCGGGAGGTATGCAGCGACTTCAGTCGGCAAATCGGCTTATGGCGATTGGAAATACTTTGAGTTTCGTTCGGTATCTGAACGATTTTCCCGTGAAGCCGATCAACAACTTCTGGATGGACACTCGACAGAGTGGATTTGGAGAGCAGAAGAGTTACGTCGTCCAGACATCGCGTCGAGTACTCGAGCGTTGCATGCTCATGACGACCGACCCGGGCGATCTCGTGTTCGACCCGACGTGCGGCTCGGGCACAACGGCGTATGTGGCCGAGCAGTGGGGGCGACGGTGGATCACGTGCGATACGTCGCGGGTGGCCGTCACGCTCGCCAAGCAGCGGCTCATGACCGCGCTCTTCGACTTCTATACGCTCGCCCGCCCTGCCGAGGGCGTTGCGGGCGGTTTCGTATGCAAGACCGTCCCGCACGTCACGCTCAAGTCGATCGCAAACAATCCCGACATCCGCGAGGGCATGTCGCGGGCGGAGATCGACGCGGCGATCGCCAAGCATGCAGACCAGGAAGTTCTCCACGACAAGCCGGACATCGACTCGTCCAAAGCCCGGGTGACCGGTCCGTTCACGGTCGAGGCGGTGCCGGCCGCGGCTGGGGGCGTGCCGGAGGTGGCTGCCATTGGCTCGGCGGGCCCCGGCGACGAG
>Ga0233425_10011654_pt1 | contig 10190 bp, 8 predicted proteins | sample Watercolumn_Towu_2_FD_181712 | JGI IMG/M metagenome (GOLD analysis project Ga0233425, IMG submission 181712) | Freshwater microbial communities from Lake Towuti, South Sulawesi, Indonesia - Watercolumn_Towuti2014_140_MG | ecosystem: Environmental > Aquatic > Freshwater > Lake | place: Indonesia... | reverse complement strand
CGAGCAGCGCCTTGCCGTTCTTCTTCAGGTAGTCGTTGGCCGCCTTCTCGGCAGCCTCCGGGTCTTTCGCGCGGATGCCGTCGAGCACGCGGCCGAGGGCGCGGCGGATGGCCACGCGGTCGGTGAAGGCGTCCCTGAACACGTGGGCGCGCCCGAGGTAGACGGCGAACATCGAGCCCGCCAGCGTGACGAAGATCTGATTCCTGGTCGCGCGCATGATGTTGCGGAAGAAGGCCAGCTCGAGGCGCTGGATCTCGTCCGGGTCGTCCCCCGCGGCGTCGAGCCCTTCGAGGACCTGCGCGAGCTTCTGCACGTCGGCCTCGCTGCGGCGCTCTGCCGCGAGCCGGGTCAGGAACCCGCCGAGCAGCGTGCGCGCCTCGATGAGATCCGAGAGCACCGCGGTGTCGATGCCCGAGGTGCGGAACACCAAGTACGAGAGCAGCCGCGCACCCGCCGTTTCCGTGGGGTCGAGCACCACCGAGCCGATGCCGTGGCGCGTGGCGATGAAGCCGAGCTGCTCGAGGCGCTGGAGCGCGTGCTTGAGCGAGGTCCGGTTGACCTGGAGCGCGCGAGCGAGGTCGCGCTCGGGGGGCAAGGTCGCCCCGCGGTCGTAGCGCCCGGCAAGGATGGCCTCCCCCAGCCGGGTGGTCAGGCGGTCCACCAGGCTCTGCCGCTCCAGCGGCTCCACGCTGTTTTCCGGGATTTCTGTGGTCATCGCCGTGGGCCGGTGAGTGAGTGGCTCAGCCACTGTGCCTCGCCGAGAGACGCTTGTCAACCGACGTATCCTGCCGGGCCATGTCGACCGGGCCGGAGCACCCCCCGCAGGCCGAGCGCTGGGCTCGGGTCCGGCGGCTGGCGGCCCCGGCGGTCGGCTTGGTCGGCGCCGTGCTCGCGAGCGCGCTCTCGTGGCGGTGGTTCGTCGAGTACCACCGCAACGTCGTCGACGACGCGCTGATCTCCATGGTCTACGCGCGGCGCCTCGCGCTCGGGGATGGACTGGTCTTCAACCCCGGCGAGCGGATCGAAGGCTACACGAACTTCCTCTGGACCGTGACGATGGTGCCCGTCTACTGGCTGTCGCGGCTCTTCCGCGGCGACTTCGTGGAGTGGTGCGTGGGAACGAGCGTCCTGGTGTCGGCGCTCGACATCCTGCTCCTGACCCTCATCGGTCGCCGGCTCTGGGGGGACCGCGTCCTGCCGCTCGTCGCCGCCATCGGCCTGTGCGTGCTCGACAACTCCTACACGGTCTGGGCGATGATGGCGCTCGAGAGCCACTACGTGGCGCTCTGGGCGCTCGCGGCGCTCGCGGTCTGGGGCTCCGAGCACCGCCAGCGCGCGTGGCTCACCGGCGTCTGCCTCGCGGCGGTGCCCATGGCGCGCCCGGACGGGGCGCTCTTCGTGCTGGCCTTCGCGGTGAGTGAAGGACTGCACGCGCTCTGGCCACTGCTCGGGCGCGACCGAGCGCTCTGTGGGCGACGCCTCCGATCGCTGGTCGTCGCCGGCGCGGTCGCCGCAGGGCTGTTCGGCGCGTATTTCGCCTGGAGGTGGCGCTATTACGGCTGGCCCTTCCCGAACACCTACTACCTGAAGCTCGGCAGCCCGAGCTTCGACGGCCTGCGCCGAGGCATCGACTACGTGAAGAGCTTCCTCGACGAGCGCGGCGACCTGCCGCTGCTCGCGCTCCTGGTGCTGCCCTTCATCGGCAACCCCAGCGTCCGCACGCTGGCGTTGTGGGTGCCGGTGCACGCGGCCTACGTGGCGAAGATCGGCGGCGACTTCTACCCAGGACACCGCTTCCTGGTGCAGCTCATCCCTGCGCTCGCGCTCCTGACCGGCCACGTGGTGTTCGCGTTGGGTGACCTCGCGCGCCGGCCCCGCGTCGCGCTCTGGCTGTCGCGCGCGCGGGCGAAGTGGGCGCTCGCCACGCTGCTCGGGCTCTACGTCGCGGGCGGCCTCGGGCAGCTGTGGCAGCTCGGTCTGAAGAAGGGCCCCATCGCGCTCGAGATCCGCGCCTGGCGGCACAAGGTCGACGAGCAGCGTCGCTACATGCTCTGGCTCGCCAGGCACAGCAACCCCGAGGACACCATGTGCACGGGGGACATCGGTTGCGCGGGTCTCTACGCGAACCTGCGTGTCATCGACTACTACGGCGTCATCGACGCCGTGGTCGCGCACCGGGACAACCCCACGCTCGGCCGCGGCAAGGCCGGGCACGAGAAGACGGCAGAGCTCGACTACGTGCTCAGCCGGCGTCCGAAGTACATCAAGTGGGGCTACCTGCCGGGGGTGTTCTGGAGCGACGGCTACTACTTCGACACGGCGATCCCGTTGGACGTGGGCATGCCCGGGCTCTGGGTGCGCGATGACCTGCGCAGCCGTGGGCGGGTCGACGAGGCCGCGTCGTTCCGCTTCCTGCCGACGCGCTACCCGGGCTGGGAGGCGAGCGGCAACGCCTTCGAGGCCTGGCCGAGCCACGGGCCCACGCCGGGCCAGTTGGCCATCAGCTACTCGGACGGGCCCTTCGTGTCGTCCTTCCACGCGACGCTCGGCGATCGCGCGACAGGGCGCCTGACCAGCGCGCCCTTCACGCTGGTCGGCGACCGCATGACGCTGATGGTGGCGGGTGGGCACGAGCCCGAGGGCCTTCGGGTGAGCTTGCTGGTCGGCGGCGCGCGCCGCTTCTCCGAGACCGGCGCGCGCAGCGAGACCTTCGGTCGCCGCGAGTGGGACGTGAGCCCGTGGAAGGGTCAGTCCGCGGTGATCGAGGTCGTCGACGCGCTCGAGGGCAACTGGGGACACATCATGCTGGACGAAGTGCTCCAGTGGACGGTCGCCCCGTGATAGCTTCGTCGTCGATGCGACACCTGTGGCTCGTGCTCGCTGCGCTCAGCCTCGCTGGCTGCAAGAAGGAGGCGACGGCGACCGGCGGCGGCGCATCGAGCGCCGCTGCGCCCGCCGCCGCGCCGACACCGACTGGGCTCGCCGCGCGCTTGCTCGGGAAGTGGAACGACAGCGAGGACGGCACGCTGGCTTGGGAGTTTCTCCCCGGTGGCAAGTGCAAGGCCTTCGGCAACATGGACTGCCAGTACGAGCTCGGCGGAGAGTCGGGGTCGGTGCTCAAGCTCCGCTACAAGGCGACGGACGCCTGGGAGGACATCGAGGTCACGTTCGACGGCAACGACGCCGCGAGCTGGAAGAGCCTCACCGAGCTGAAGGCGGATCCCGAGTCCACACCGGTCAAGCTGGCGCGGGCGAAGTGAATCAACCGTTCGGGCGCTTCTTCAAGAGCGCGCGCAAGCTCTCCACCAACGGATCGGCTGCGCTGACGTCGCCGCCCGTGGCGGGCAGCTCATAGACGCCGACCCGACCGTCCGCGTAGCCGAGCAGCAGGGTCGTGTCGGTGCGCGGCACCACAGCGACGATCTCGCCTGCCACCCCCGGGTCGAGGACGCGACAGCTGGCGGCGCAGTCGACCAGCTTCGCGCCGATCGCTCCCCAGGCGCGGAAATGGTCACCCGTGCCCACTGCCATCGGCTTCGTCCCTGCCGGCAGCGTCACCGCGCCCAGGCGCGTCAGCAGCACTTCGCTCGCGCCCGTCCGGATCAGCGCGCCGCCCGCGGCTTGCCAGGTTCCAGGCGGGATCGTCGCTTGGACCCCGGGTGCGGGCTGGGCGTCTTCACCCGTGAGGGCGTCCGCCTTGCCGAGCTTCGTCCACCCAGGGCCGGGCTTCGGGTGTTGGACGACCGGCCGCTCGTCGATCTTGCGACCGAAATGCGAGCCCGCCGGCAGCGGCAACGGCTCGGGCAGCCATGCACCCCAGAGCTCGCCCCCGGAGAGCGCGAGCAGCAGGTCCGGATCGCCCGGCAGCGCGGCGACGCGGTCGAGCTTCACGCAGCTCGGCGAGCGCGTGACCGCGAGCGGGGAGAGCTTGGGCAAGAGCGGCGGAGAGAAGTCGTGGATCTTCATGCCCTCCCAGCCGAGCGGGCTGCGCACGTGGGCGCCGCATGCAGGGTCGAGCACGGCCTCGTGCGCGACCCAGAGCTCGTCCTTCCCCATGACCTCGCGGGCACGCGCAACCTGCGCGCGGTGCGCATCCTCGGAGCGGTGGAGCTCGCTGTAGCCGAGCGTGCTCCCGCCCGTGCCGTAGCCGACGTCCCGCCCGACGAGCACGGCACGCGTGTTCGACTCCGGCACCGTCCCGCCCAGCCCGCGCACGATCAGCGCCGGGCTCGCGCGCGAGAGCACGTCACCGACGGCCAGCGTGCGCTCGGGCGTCGCGGTCTTCGTCCCGGGCGGCCAGACGACGTAGCGCCTGAAGGCGTAGTCGAGCGCGACGACGAGCGCGCCGGACGGGGCGAGCACGGCGTAGTAGGTGCCGTTAAGGATCTTCGACTCCGGCAGGCCCGAGAGCTGCTCCAGCTCCCCGCCCTTCTTCCAGCGCACGGCCTTGCCATTGCATGCCCCTGCCACCCAGTCCTCGTAGGCGACGAAGTCGCCCGAGCCGGGGCAGCCCAGCGCGTCGATCAGCTTTTGGGTGATCGGCGGTGTCTTGGCCTGTTCTTCCGCGTTGCAGAAGCGGAAGCAGTAGGCGTCGCCGGCGTGACGACCCAGCGTCGTGCGGACGCGGGTGAAGGTGCGATCTTCGCTGAAGCGCTCGCCGTCCCAGCTGGTGAGGCCGAACGTGCCGAGCGTGTACTTGCCCGCGTCGCCCATCCACAGCGTGCAGTCGTCGCTCGTCGCCACGGTCTTCGGCAGGACCTGGCGGCTGACGCGCCCTTGGCGATCGATGCGGAAGACGGCCTGCTCGCGCCTCGGCTCCAGCGTCTCCGTGCGCTTGCCGGTGCGCCCGTCCAGGCGATTCACTTTCTGGAGCTCTGCCGAGTCGACGACGCCCGAGAGCAGGATCTCACCGTCGCGTGCGGCGGCGCAGCCGTCCTTCGCGACGCCGAGACCGCGCAGCACGCCGACCTGGACCTCGCCGTCCCTCACCAGGACGTCGGGCGCGTCCTTGGCGATGCCGACGAAGGCGCGGCCGCCGTCGTTCGCCTCGGAGCTCGTCCACTGCAGGGTCTTCGCCATGGGGCGTAGCCAGCGCACGGCGCCGCTCTGCTCGTGCGCGGCGACGCGGGCCGGCAGGATCGGGATGCCGTCCTCCGTGCGCTCGAGCTTGGGCGGCGGACCGAGAGGGGCGAAGGTCGGCAGCGCGGTGGGCCCGGCCGTCGCGACGCCCGACGCGCTCGGGGTCGCCCCCGAAGTCGGCTTCGGTCGGTTGCACCCGAGCGCGCTCAGCAGGATCAGGCCGATCCCCAGACGGGACTTCATGCCGCGAGCTTAGTGCTCACTTCACCGTCGGCGGCACGTACTTCTCACAGGCCTTGTCGATGACGGGCAGGGTCTCCGCGAAGAAACCGTCGTAGGTCGCGGAGCACACGTCGCCCTTGTAGGCGTTGTCCCCGAACTTGTTGGTGAAGCCGATGAGCTTGGAGGCGGGGACGGCTCCGCAGGCGTTCGTGCCCGTCAGGCCGATCAGCGAGAGCACCACGATGTTCTCCTTGATGCCGCCCTTGTAGCTCAGGAGCTCCTGGTACCAGGCGTCCGAGTTGCCGCCCGAGCCGCACGTCTTGCAGCCGCAGGGCGTGTAGGGGTCCGGCTCGCCGCACTGATCCGGGGCGTCGTCCTCGTCGGTGATCAGCACGACGATGAGCAGCGAGTCCAGCCGAGAGAAGCCCGCGTTGCAGGCGCCGGGTGCGTTGTTCTCCGTCTTGACCGCGTTGAGCGCGGCGCGCATCACTCGCTCGTCGTCGTTCCCGCCCGAGCCCAGCTGCGCGATGCAGGCGAACTTACCGGCGATGTTCGGCTCCTTCTCGTCGAGGTAGCGAGTGCCGCTGGCGAAGGGACCGCAGTTGGCCTGGCTCGACAGCGGTCCGCCCGTCTGCGTGACCAGGTCACCGATCTTCTGGCACCCTGGCGCGTTCTGGTAGTTGTCGTCCGAGCTGACCACTCCCACGTGGTAGCTGTCCGCGAACTGCAGCTTCTGCTGGATGGCCGAGATGAACCCCGGGAAGGAGTTGATCAGGCTGATTTGGTTGTCCGCCATGCTGCCGGAGCGATCGATGACGAACAGGATGTCGACGTTGCGGCACTCCTCCGGCGCGCCCGCAGCGCCACCGCTGCCGCCCGCGCCACCGGTGATGTTCACGCCGCCACCGCTGCCGCCTGCGCCCGCCCCGGTCCCCGCCGCCCCGGCGGCTCCGCCGCTCTCGCTGCCGATGCCCCGCTCGTTGGCTGCCGAGCACGCCGACGCGCAAGCCAGGGTGAGCGCCAGAATCGTCCCGCGAGCCCAAGGTCCCATTTCGTCCTCCGTAGAGCGTAGGGGAAGGGAGCGTGAAAAATCGATCACTCGGCCCGGACCCCCAGGCCGAAGAACGGCCTCAACCGGGACGCCTCGACCACGGTGCGCTCGCGTCCGCCGCGCTCCGCGACGTGACGCGTCGCGACCCAATCCCCTTCGATCCCGCCGTGAAGCCCGAGCTCCACCCCTCCGAGCGGCCAACCGGCGCCGACCTCCGCGCGGGCCACGGGTACCAAGTCCCAGAAGGAGTCGGAGGGCTGCCCGCCGGGGCCCACGCGGCGTGGCTCGACGTGGGTCACGTCGAGCCCCCCACCGGCGCCGGCGCGGAGCCGCAGCCGGCCGACGCGCGGCGCAAACCCCGCGAGCGCGCGCAGCGTGAGACCCTGAAGGCGCACCCCCAGTTGATCGCCCTCGAGCAGGATGGGGGCACGGTAGCCGAGCATCGCGCGAGCTCCGAAGCCGTTCGCATCGAGGTCGAGCGAGAAGCCCGGCCCTTGCCAGAGCGCGCCGGCGTAGGGCGTGGCCTCGTAGAGCGCGCCTGGCAGCAGGCGCCAGGTGTCTTGCTTGGGCACCGGGGGCTTCGGCACGGGCGCCACCGGGGTCGGCGCTGGGGGCGGCGGCGGTGGCTCTTCGGGAAGCAGCTCCGCCTTGGCGTCCTCGCGACTGATGCCGATCTTGGCGCCGCCGAGCAGCGCCTCGACGGCGGAGCGGACGATCTGCGCCAGCTCCTCGCGCTCCACCTCGTCGAGACCCTTCGCCAGCGGAAAGCGCCGGATCAAGATGCGCTCCCAGCTCGCATCGGTGAAGTAGAGCGTGGCTTGCGTCTCGGCGCCCAGGTCGACCCACACGTGCAGCGCGTCGCCTCGGCTGTTCGGCTCGACCACGCTGCGGACATCGAGGGCTTCCAGTCGAGACGAGCGCAGCTCGATGGGGAGTCGGCCGAGTGGCTCCGAGAGCGTGGTCTCGACGGCGTCGAGGCGTGCGGCGGGGCCTGCCAGCACCAGCTCGACCGGCCGGCCTCCGGCGCGCACCGCACGCGCCCCGAGCAGAAGCCCAAAAAACAGCAGGAAAGCCCGGAGACTGATCGGTTTCACCCGCCGAGCCCCCCGTACAGGGCAGGACCCGTGGAGCTCGCGCTCACCTTCATGGCCTTGGGCGATACTACCCTCGAAGAGGGCGGACGACCCTTGCGCGCCGAGACCAGCTCCAACTTGCGGGTTCTGGACCCCCTTGCCGGCCTGGTCAGGGCCGCGCAGAAGGGCGATCGCGCCGCGACGCGCAAACTGCTCGAAGCCCTGGGGCCGCGGCTGCTCCGCACCGTGCGCGGGGTGCTGGGCGCGAGCCACCCGGAGCTCGACGATGCGCTGCAAGAGTCGTTGCTCGCGCTGGTGCGCGCGCTGCCGGCCTATCGCGGCGAGGGCGACGTGACCGGGTACGCGGTCCGCATCACGCTCCGCGCCGCCATCGCGCTGCGCAAGCGTTACCGCGCGCGCGCCCCCGAGCCGGAGCCGGAGGAGCGCAGGCACGAAGCGCTCGACCCGCACCAGCCGGAGGACGTGCTCGCCGCGCGGCGGCGCGAGGTGTTTCGCCGACTGCTCGACGAGCTGCCGGAGGCGCAGGCTGAGGCCCTGGCGATGCGCGTCGTGCTCGGGTGCTCGCTGGAAGAGACGGCGAAGCTCGCGGGCGTGCCCGAGAACACCATCCGCAGCCGCATTCGGCTTGCGCGCGAACAGCTGAAGCGACGCATCGAGGCTGATGGGTTGTGGGATGCCTTGGAGGTGGAGTCATGAGCGAAGCCGATCCGCTGCTCGAGCGCCTGAGCGAGGACTTCGCGGCGGAGCAAGGCTCCGACGATGCCGCGCACCTCGAGCGCGCCGTCGCAGGCGCCTTGGAGCACGAGCTGCCCAGCGTGCGCCCGCGGCGGCGCTGGCCGTTCTTCTTGGCAGCTGCAGCGCTGTTCGTGGGAGCTGCCGCGGCGGCGCGGATGTTCGCGAGCACGCCGCCGACGCAAGGCGCCACGGTGCCAGCCGAGCCGGCGCCCGCGGCCCGCGCGCCCGAGCCCAAGCCCGAGCCGGTGGTCGCAGTGGAGTCGCTGGCGGTGGAGCCCGAGCCGGCGAAGCACGCGGAGCCGAGCGCGAAGCCCGCGCCGAGCGCTTCGCCGACCAGCGCACCGGAGCTCTTCGCGCGGGCGAACGCGGCGCGGCGCGCGAAGAGCTATGACGAGGCCATCCGCCTCTACCGCGAGCTCCAGCAGCGCTACCCGGACTCCCGCGAGGCCCAAGCCTCGCGCGTGACCCTGGGCCAGTTGCTGCTCGATCACACCGACGCGAAGCAAGCTCTGGGCGAGTTCGACGGCTACCTCGCGAAGTCCGGCGGGACGGTGAGCGAAGAGGCGCTCGTGGGGCGGGCTCGGTCCCTCGACAAGTTGGGCAAGCAGACCGAGGCGCGCGCCGCGTGGCAGGAGCTCCTGCGCCGCTACCCGAGCTCGGTGCACGCGGCGGAGGCGCGGAGCAAGCTCGCGAAGCCCTGAAGCGGGTATGCTCCGCGAGATGCGCAGTGCCCTCTGGCTCACCCTGCTCCTGACCCAGTGCGTCGGTCCGAAGTCCAAGGAGTGCATGCGCCAGGTCGCCGTGGCTTCCGAGGCGTCGCGCAGCGTGGACCCGAAGAGCATCGACAGCGTGCAGAAGAGCTTGGACGCCGTCGAGACGGCGCACAAAGCCTGCGTCGAGGCGGGTCGGGACGAAGAGGCCGCCCAGCTCGACAAGGGCAGGAAGGATCTGCGCGCGCACCTGGAGCGGCTGCAGCGGAAGGCTGCGGACCCCTCGCAGCGCCCGATCAGCGACGCCGAGCTCGCCGAGCTGGTCGCGAAGGGCGACCCCGGCTGTCCCAAGGGGCAGGGCTACAAGCACTCGGGGAAGGAGGTGCGCTGTACGGGCCCGCAGCTCGTGGATCTCGGTTACCCGGCCGCCCGCAGCTACTTCGAGCGCCGCGGCTACAAGGTGCGCGACGTCGAGCCGAGCTCGCTCCGCGCCGAGCACGGCGCCGAGCTCTTCGTGCTCGAATACGAGACCGCGAAGGACGAGCGCCCGCCGCGCTGCCTGCGCATCCAGCCTCCGCCCGAGCAAGGCTGGCAGGAGGCGGTGGCCCGGGCCACTGGTGCACGCCCCGACAAGGTCACGGCCGGCGGCAAGCTGACCCTGTCGCGCGGTCAGGTCGACGTGAGCATCGAGGGCGACGGTGGGAACGGCGTGCGCGTCGGGGACTGCGCGAAGTGAGCAGGAACACCCCGGCGCATGCGAAGCTGGGAGCCGACGCACGGCGGTCCGTCAGTCCTCGTCCCCGTCATCCCCCGGATCTTCCAGAGCTCCAGGCGGCGGCATGAAGCCGCGGCCGGGCCCCGGTCCGCGCGGTCCGCGCCCTCGCCCTCGTCCCCCGCGCGGCCCGCCCTCCACGGTCGCCGCGAGCTTGTCGCGCTGCTCGGGCTTGATGATGCCGAGGAGCGCGTTCAGGTACTCCGCGCGCTTCTTCGCGGCTTCGCGGTGTCGTTTCGCGTCGGCACCGAAATCGAGCTTCGCCGCGCTGAAGGCGTCCTTCTCGAAGGCGGTCAAGAGCGCGTCGAGTCGCTTCTTCATCTCTTCGGGCGGGCCGCCGCGGGCTCCGGCTGCTGCGAAGTCGTGTTTCGCCAGGATGGGCTCGGCCTTCTTCTTCTGGTCGTCGTCGAGCCCCAGCTCGCGCGCCAGCCGCTCGAGCCTGCGCTTCGCGCGCTCCGCGTCGCGATCCTTGTCGTCCCGCTTCTCGCGTCCGCCCCAGCGCGCCTCGCGCTCGGACTGCCGCTTCT
>Ga0233425_10011652_pt1 | contig 10190 bp, 6 predicted proteins | sample Watercolumn_Towu_2_FD_181712 | JGI IMG/M metagenome (GOLD analysis project Ga0233425, IMG submission 181712) | Freshwater microbial communities from Lake Towuti, South Sulawesi, Indonesia - Watercolumn_Towuti2014_140_MG | ecosystem: Environmental > Aquatic > Freshwater > Lake | place: Indonesia... | reverse complement strand
TACTGGTCGAGTTCCACCAGGGCCTCGTTGGCCTTGATCGGATTGGCGTAGATGATCTTGTCCCAGATGAAGTCCTGCCGCTCTTTGGCCGAAAGGTGCTCGATGTACTGGTGGACGATGAGGAACTCGGGCATCGAGGCCACGTCGAAGCTGGCGCCGGCCTCGTACAGCGTCTTGACGATCGCCGGGTCGGGATTGGCCTTCACGGCGTAGTACGCCTGCACGCGCGGCAGGTATTTCTTGAACTCGGCGTAGTTCTTCCGCAGCACGTCGTGATCGACGATGAACAGTGGGGTGCCGTGTTCTTCGGCCAGTTTCTTCAGGTTCCGTAACGCTACCATCAGTGACGCTCCTAATGCTCCAATGTCGTCTTCATTGCGGCAGTTCGCCGCGGGTCGCGGGGCAGGTTGCCAACCTGCCATTGCTCAGGCAGGTTGGCAACCTGCCCCACGGTCTACCCGCGCTCCGTCACCAGAAAATTCTTGAACTGCCACGGGTCTTCGAGGTCGAAGGACGGTTCGGCGAAGCCGTCGAAGAAGCCGTGGCGGTGCGACAGCGGCGTCCAGTCGGACGGCAGCGACAGGTTCCGCCCCAGGTACGGTTCGGCGATCGGCAGCACGTAGTCGTGCGGCAGGTTCTCGGGCGAACAGATGCCGCGCTCGGGGTTCTCGATCATCCACATTACGGCCGCGACCACCGAGATGGCCACCTGCATGGTCGTGGCGTTCTGATGCGGCACCAGTCGCCGCGACTCCTCGATGCTCAGATCGCTGCCGGTCCACCAAGACTTGAAGGCGTGGCCCATCAAGAGCGCGCCGAGGATGTCGGACCCGCCCGCGATCTCGTCGGTCATGATCCGCAACTTCGACTGCAAGCGGTAGTTGTTGCCACGCAATTCCTGGAGCGAAAGCAGTCCGCAATCGCTGGGGCAGTAGGCGTAGTGGACCGTGGGGCGATAGACCGGCCGGCCGTCTTCCCAAACCGTGAGGAAGTCGGAGATCGTGAACGCCTCGCCGTGCCGCACGACCATCCCTTGGATCGTGTAGTGCGGCACCCAGGAACGGACCCAGGTGTTGATGCCCATGCGGGCCAGGCAGATTTGGTTCCGCGGCCCGGCGGCGTGTTCGTAGGCCAGCGCGGGCAGTTCCTTCTCGTGCGTGCCCCAGCCCATCTCGGCCGTGGTGATGCCCTCCTCGCGGAAGCCCTCGATGCTCCAGGTGTTGACGAACTCATCGACCTGCTTCGGTCGGTCGGTCACCTGCGTGTCGCGTTCGCTGCAATGAATCGCCTTCACGCCCAACTTCATCGCCAGGCGGTTGAAGGTGCGCCCGTCGATGAGGTGGCGGATTTCTTCGGCCTCGGCGCCGCGGACCCACTTCGATTCGAGCAACTGTTGGCCGATGTCGATCAGCCCGCGCTTTGTCCAGTGCGAGATCAGCCCGGGGTTGGCTCCGTGTTCGAGCACTGCCGTGGGGCCGGGCTTGCTCCAGGCGGCCTTCAGGCGGCGGATGTTCATGTGCCGCCAGTAGAGCGTCTTTTCGGTCGGGTGTTTGCGCTCGGCCCCGGCGTAAGGATCCCAGACCTCGACCGAGGTGTTGATATAGAGCACGCCGCGGTCGTGACACCACTGGAGCAATTCGCAGCAGTCGATGTTCCAGGCCAGGTCGACCAACAGGTCGCCCGCCGCGAGGTACTTCCCCAGCACCGCACCCATGTTCTCGGGCGTAATCCGCTCGCGGACGAAGGTGGCCCCCTGTTCGGTCCACGGGCGCAGGGCCGCGCTGCGGTCCTCGAAGTCCATCACGGTGATGTTCTCCAAGGGCACGCGCACGTGTTTCAAGAAGATCGGCAATGTACACTGGGCCACGGCGCCGTAGCCCATGAACAGGATTTTCTTCTCGAAGGGAAGCATCTCGCATCCGCCTCCTGTTGCCCACGAGGTAACAAGAACGACCGACACTACTCTAGTCGAGAAGCCCGGTTTCCGCAACCGGCCCGAATGCGGGGTGCGCTCGTCGTGGGGCAGGTTGCCAACCTGCCGGAACAATGGCAGGCTGACAGCCTGCCCCACGCGCGGCCGTTGGGGTGGCAGTTGCACTGCCACCCCGAGACGGCGAATCGGAGGGGCGGCAGTGCAACTGCCGCCCCAACTCAGGCAGGTTGGCAACCTGCCCCACGATCCGCCGGCTACTTCTGCTGCGCCGCGCGCAACGCCGGGTCGTCCAGATCGAGGCGGTAGAGGATCTGGTTGTAGTCGTAGCGCGGCGTGGGCGGCGGACGGTCGGCGAACTCCTGGGTGTAGGTTCCCTCGAACAAGAGGACCGGCGAGTCGGCCGGCGTGAACTCGGGGTGCAGCCGCGGATTGTAGAACGTGTAGTTCTCGTGCGAGAGGACCTTCACGGCTTTGCCCCACGGGCCGGTCGGCCGGTCGGCCTCGGCGTACCATAACTCCCCGAAGGCCGACGGCTTGCCGAAGGCCTGCATGAAGACCGTCACCCAACGCTTGCGGAACGGGTTCCAGGCGATCGAGCCGGTGTGCAGTTTGACGGGCTTGCCGTCGGCGGCCGACGGCAGGCTCTCTTGCGGCTTGAGCACTTCCCACGTCGCTGGGTCTTGCCAGGCCTCGAACGTGGCCGGCAAGCGGAGTTTCGGCAGCGGATTGCCGAACAACACCCATTTCTTGCCGGCGTCGTCCGTCCAGAAGGCCGGATGGCCGTCGGGGGCAGGCGGCTGCTTGGCCGCCTCACCCGAATTCCCCGTTACCACATTGAAGCCCGACGCGCCAGCGAGGGAAGTGAAGGGCGGGCCGCGATCTTCCCTCGCTTGCGCGTCGGGCTTCGATTTGTTCCACAGCACCTTGTGCCGCTCGAAGCTTGACTCGCGGTCGTTCCACACGCACAGCCCGCACTCGTAGGCCTCCAGCGGCGGCTTGATCTTCACGTAAGTGGCCACCAGGTGCGGCGTGCCGGCCTTGTCGGGCAGGCTAACGTAGGCACTCAGCCAGGTCGGGCCGCTGCCGGGCATTTTGGCCACGCCCCGCGGCCTGGGCTTGCCGTCGACATAGTACTTCGTTTCAAGGAAGTAGTTGAACTCGATTCGCACGGGCGGCTCGAACGATTTGAGCGGCTGCACTGCCGTCGTCGCGCTGCTCATGTCGAAGATGCCCAGCGGGTAGTTCGGCATTGTCGTATCGCCCCAGGCCCAGAACATCCGGCCGGCGTGGACGGCGTTCTGTACGCTGTCGCAGCCGAACACGCCCGACTCGCGCCAATCGCGCTCGAGCCCCAGCTTCTGGCTTTCGGCGAACATGCCTGCACCGGTCAGCCGGCCGAGCCGCTTGGCGATGATGGTCCGCGTCACTTCGACCTTGAGCGTCTTGCCCGGCTCGGGCACGAGCCGCACGCCGCGGTAGCCAAAGCCGTCTTTCGGGATTTCGTAGCCGTGGCCGACGACCGTGAACCACGTCTCGCGGCCCATCACCTCCGGCAAATCGCAGGCGATCAGCCCCGCGTTGTCGCTCACCAGCCGCACGTTGTGCGTCGTCCGCAGTTCCACCAGCGGCACCGGCCAACCGGTCCCCTTCTCGACAATCTGGATGCGGCACGGGCCATCGTTGGCCTGACAGCAGGCGGTGGCCACCAGGACGGCAATGAAGGCGGTCAGCAGCGAGGGGACTATCCCAGGTTCTGTGTCAGCAAGAACGGGACTGCCCCCTTCCACAAACCGCAACGAGTTTGTACGAATCATGAGCGGTTCCTCCGTGGGAGGCATTGTACCACGAATGCCCCACCGCGGCGGACCGCTCGGTGCGAGAATATCGTACCGGACCGGATTGAAACGGTTTCCGGGCAAAAAGGGCGACCATCGCGCGCCCATTACCCCATGATCGCCGCCAGGTCTTCTTCCGGCGTGCTGATCGGCGCGATGTTGAACTTGTCGACCAGCACCTGCAGCACCGGCGGGGTGACGAACGCCGGCAGGCTCGGGCCGAGACGGATGTTCTTGATGCCCAGGTGCAGGAGCGTCAACAGAATTGCCACCGCCTTTTGCTCGTACCAACTGAGGATCATCGACAGCGGCAGGTCGTTCACACCGCACTGGAAGGCGTTGGCCAGCGCCACGGCGATCTGGATCGCCGAGTAGGCGTCGTTGCACTGGCCGATGTCCAAGAGCCGCGGGATGCCGCCGATCGTGCCGAAGTCGTGCTTGTTGAAGCGGTACTTGCCGCAGGCCAGCGTGAGGATCACGCAGTCGTCGGGCACCTTGGCGGCGAAGTCGGTGTAGTAGTTGCGGCCCGGCTTGGCGCCGTCGCAACCGCCGATGAGGAAGAACCGCTTGATCGCGCCGGCCTTGACGGCCTCGATCACACGGCCGGCCACGCCCATCACGGCGTTGCGGCCGAAGCCCACGGTGATGTGCCGCTCGGGCACGTCGCCTGCAAACCCGGGCGCGCTGAGCGCGGCCTGGATCACGGGGGTGAAGTCGCGCTCCGGGCCGATGTGCCGCACGTTCGGCCAGGCCACCAGCCCGCTGGTGAAGATCCGCCCGGCGTAGGCCTCCTTGGGCTTCTGGATGCAGTTGGTGGTCATCAGGATCGCGCCCGGGAAGGCGTCGAACTCCCATGCCTGGTCCTGCCACGCGCCGCCGTAGTTGCCCACGAGGTGTTTATACTTCTTCAGTCCGGGGTAGGCGTGCGCGGGGAGCATCTCGCCGTGCGTGTAGATGTTGATCCCCTTGCCCTCGGTCTGCTTAAGCAGTTCCTCCAAGTCCTTCAGGTCGTGGCCGGAGACGCAGATCGCCTTGCCCTTAACCGGCGTAATGCGGACCTGCGTCGGTTCGGGATGTCCGTACGTGCCCGTGTTGGCGGCGTCGAGCAGTTCCATGACCTTGAGGTTCAGTTCGCCGACCTTCAGGGCCCAGCCCAGCAGTTGGTCCGTCGTAGGATTGGCCTGCGTGAGGAAGTCCAGCCCTTCGTGGAAGGTGGCGTAGAGCGCGGCCGACTCCTGGCCGAGGACTTGGGCGTGGTCGGCGTAGGCGGCCGCGCCTTTCAAGCCGTAGAGGATCAGTTCTTGCAGACCGGTCACGTCGGCCCCCAACGTGGTGAGCCGCTGGCTGATGGCCGCGTCTTCGCCCTGGCGGATCAATCCGGCCAGATCGGCGGCCGGTTGCCAGGTCGCCGGACCGGCGAGCTTCTCGGGCGTCTTGCCGGCCTTGGCGCAGGCCGACTCGTAGAGGGCTTTGGCCTTGGCGAGGATGTGGGCCGCTTCCTGCAAGTGCTGCTGCAAGCGTTGCGGATCGAAGTCGACGTTGGTCACGGTGGCGAACAGGGCCTCGATCACGAACACGTCGATCTGGCGGTCGCGCGCACCCAACTGGGCGGCCCGATGGGCGTACATCGAGATCCCCTTGGCCGCGCGGACCAGGAGATCCTGCAAAGCCGAAGTGGCCGGGTCTTTGCCGCACACGCCATTTACCGTGCAGCCCGCGCCGCGGTAGGTCTGTTCGCATTGATAGCAGTACATCGACATCGAAGGTTCTCCTTTAACTCGGAAGGGAATGGTGTTGGCGAGAGTTCGAGATTTCTGGCGAGCCCCGGGCGTCAGCCCGGGGATGAGCCTGCGTTGGGGCGGCAGTTGTATTGCCGCCCCTCATTGTGGTTCCGTGAGGCCCGGGGGGGCAGTACAACTGCCACCCCAACATTGCCGCACGCGACCATCGGGCCGACTGCCACACGGCCGGGATATGCATATAATAGACGCCTGGGGAAGGGCCGACTTTGACTTGGATCAAAGGCCGGCAAAAAAGGCTGTACACGCGTAGGGCGCGTGAAACGCACCAACCACGTCCAATTGCGGTGCGTTTCACGCACCTACGAAATGGGGGGCTCCTTGAACGTCGCCGACATCTTACACGAGTGCCGGCTCTTTGCCGAGGTGCAGCCGCCCGGGTTCGCCCGTCTGGCGACCATCGCCCGGCTCTGCAAGTTCAAGAAAGGCAAGGTCATCTTCCGCGACGGCCAGCCCTGCCCGGGGGTTTACGTCGTCGGCAGCGGATTGGTCCGCGTGTTCAAGACGGCCGCCGGCGGCAAGGAGCACGTGCTGCATCTGGTCGGTCCGGGAAGCACCTTCGCCGAAGTCGCAGCCATCGGCAACTTCAACGTGCCGGCCAGCGCCGAGGCCGTGGCCGATTCGGTCTGCGTCCTGCTGCCGCTGGACCGCTTCCGCCAGGCATTGCAGGAAGACCACGCCCTGTGCCTGGGCATGATGACCGGCATGACTCTTTGGGTGCGACACTTGGTACATTTGATGGAAGACGTAGTGCTCCGCGACGCCGCCGGCCGGTTGGCCCGCTTCCTGCTGGGCTCCGAAGCAGCGGCCGACGGCGCGATCGGGCTGCCCAGCCTCAAGCGGCACCTCGCCAGCCACCTGAACCTCACCAGCGAGACCTTCTCGCGCACGCTACGGCGGCTGATCGAGGCCGGCCTGATCGCCGAGATGGACAACAACCGCGTGCAATTGCTCGACCGCGCCGGATTGAGCCGCGTGGCCGAAGGGCTGTTTCCGCGGATGTGAAGAACTGTACTCCTCACGCTCCGCGTGAGGTGTAGGGTGCGTGAAACGCACCAAGCGGGGCCGGTGCGTTTCACGCACACTACAGGGAAGCCATCACGCGGAGCGTGATGAGTACAGACGCGCCGCCTACCGTCCTTCGCCGGCGCTGGCCATGGTACGGGTGCGTTCGTCGATGCGACGAACGGCCTCGAATTGCTGGCGGCTGACCTCCTTGGACAACTCCTCGTTGTCCTTCAGCAGGTCGACAAGCCCCTTCTGCCACGAGCCGTCAGGCTTCTTGAAGCCCTTGAGGAACTCGCCCAGGCGTTGCTCGACGGCCTTGAAATGGGCGACCGCCAATTTGCGCTCGACCTGCAGCCGATTCGACTCGGCCGTCAGCGCGGCGACTTCCTGCTTGCAGAGATCCACGTCCTGCTTTGCCTCGGCGGCGGCGGTGGTGAGTTGCTCGGCGTCGTGCTTGATCGTCGCCAGCAGGTCGTTCATGATGATCCGCTGGTTGTCGTACCAACCGAAGAGGGCCTGATAGTCGCGGAGTGTGCGGCGGTAGAAGCCCTTCTCGCCGGCCTTCTTGTTCCCCTGTTCGTCGACCAGCGGCAAGCCGGCTGCATCCACCAACTCCCCCGTAACGCCCCACGCCTCCATGTCCTCCCACGTGGCCGGTTGGCCGTCCTTGACATACTCCTTGACCGAATCGGTGCGCAGGAGTTTTTCCTTCTCCTCGTCGGTGCGGTTGGCAAACAGGCCGTTCTCGTCCAGCGGCAGGCGTTCGTAGAGCACCCACACGCGGGTCTTCTTGCCGCCGCATTCGGCGTGGCTGGCCTTGAGGGTTTCCAGTTCCTGCGGCGTCAGGGCCTTGGTCGGCGAGAGTTGCACGACGGCCTGCTTCTCGCCGATTACGTTCGGGCGGTCTTCGGTGCCGACCGACTCGACCGCAAACTCGCCGAGGTAAGAGATGTAATCGACCCCGGTGTCGGTCTCTTCCTTCCTCCGGTCGAAGACGTAGACCAACATCTTGGGGACGATGCCTTGGGCTTCAGGCTGGGCGTCGGTGACCTTGACAACGACCTTGTCGCGATCCGTGCCCTTCTCGGTCTTCTCGGCCTTGGCGACGGTGACCTCCTGCGACACGAAGTTGTCCCAGATGCGGGAACGGTTGAGCGTGGCCTTCTTCAGCACCATGCGCCAGTGTCCGAGGCCGAGCGTCTCTTCGGTCTTGAATTTGCACGCCGCCAGCAGGTTGCGGTCGAGCTTACCGGTCTTGGAAACGGCTTCGAGCACGGCCTTCTTGAAGTCCGGCCACTTGGTTTCGCCCGTCACGTTGAAGCCGGCGTAGTTGTACTTCTTATAGAACTCGCGGAGTTGCCGCACGGCGTCGTTGTCGTCGAGCGTCAGCAGTTCCTGGCCCCCTTCCGACAACACGATGGAGCACTCCTTGTCTTTCGCCAGGAAGTACTCGCAGGCGTCGGCCATGTTCCGCCAATGCTCCTGCGTCTTCAGCGTGCGCATGGCCAGATAGAAGAAGACCAGCGAGCCGACCGCGATGAAGCCGATGAGAATCTTGTTCCAAATGCTCATAACGCCCTGGACCGCCTGGTGAGAAGTCTGTTCCGATTGAACGTCGTGCGAAGCGCGTGTTGGCGGCGGCTTCCGTATCCACCGGCGTGGAAACCCAACGGTCGGGCAGACGACCCGAATCCGTAACTTTGATGATATTCGGCCCCCAGGGTGGTGTCAATACTCAGCCGCGATTCTCCATTATTCGCAAGTTCTTTATTCAATCGGGGTTCTGCACATCCCGCAGGCTTCCTTTCCGCCGCACAATCGTTCAAGTCCGAACGGTTTACTGCCGAATCGTTAGGCGACACAACCGTTTTGCGGTGAAGTGAGGCCGCGAACGATGGAGTAGCCCCCACTACAGGGTTGTGTGGTTGGGTGAGTTTCCAGCTCGCCTGGGACGAGTTGGAAACTCGTCCTACTGGGCAATCGCAAGGAACCGCGTCTTGTCGCAGGAAGCGTTGCATTCGACCGCCGAGAAGTCGGCCGCACTTTGGGTCGCACTCGCCCAACGGATGTTGGCCTGCGCCCGGGCGCTCCGCGACGAGTTGGCGAGCCAGGCGGCCGACTGGCCCGTCAACGAGCAGGAGTTCCTGCTGCTCTGGGGCTGCCACGAGGCCCCGCCGGACGGCATCAGCCAGAGCGAACTGGCCGGCCGCCTGGCCGTTTCGCCCGCGCAGGTCAGCGGATTGGTCGAGCGGCTGCGTTGCGGACGGTTGTTGGAAAGCCGGCGGGCGGAGCACGACCGGCGGCGGCAGTTGTGGCGATTGACGCCCGAGGGCCGCGCCATGCTCGACGATTGCCTGCGCGATCTGGCCGCGCGGGCCGATTCGCTGGATCGGCGGTTGGGAAGCGATACAGTCCGCGCGCTGTGCCGCTGGTTGGATCAACTGCTTTCGCCCGCGCCGACGGCGGCCGACCTTCCACAGCGAGGAGCCGCCTGATGAGCACCATGCACCGAAAGAACTGCGAGTGGGCCACGGCCGTCCCGGCCGTGCTTTGCGGCGAACGTCGTCAACGTGCGTGTGCCACGGCCGTTCCGGCCGTGTGGAGGACGGTAGGAGCCAGGAGTCAGGAGACCGGAGCGAAGACGGAAAACAGGAGGCAGGAGACAGAAGCAGAGAGGAAACCAGAAGGAGCCACGAGGAACTACGGCGTGCAAGGTACGGAGTACGAAGTACGGGGTACGGAGCACGGAGTTCGAGGCGCGCTTCCGCCTTCCGCATTTCGCATTCCGCACTGCGAACTTGGCGTTTCACATTCCGTACTCCGTACTCCGTACTCCGTACTTTGTACTACCCACTACCCACTACCCACTGCCCACTGCCCACTGCCCACCGCCCACCGCCCACCGCCTACCGCCTACCTTGCGATTCCCGCGCTGTTGTTGGCCGCACTGCTGCTCCTGGCCGCCGCCGGCTGCACGCGGTCGCACTATCGCCGGTCGGCCGACGAAGAGGTGTACGCGCTGGTCGATGCCGCCAAGGACGAGTGCCACTGGCCGCTGGACGACTACACGATCGAGCCGAAGTGCGAATCGCGGATGTACGATCCGTTCTCGGCCGACCATCCGCCGATGCCGCCCGACGACCCCACGGCGCACCAGTTGATGCACTGCGTATACTGCAAGAAGGGTTGGCCGTGCTGGCACCGCGACGGCGACACGTCGCACGTGGAGAATCCCGGCTGGAAGGCGTGCCTGCCCTACGACAAGGACGGCTGGCTGATGCTCGACCGGTCGGCCGCTATGCGCACGGCCCTGGTCCATTCGCGCGAGTACCAGTTCGAGCTGGAGAACCTGTATCTCTCGGCGCTCGACGTGACCTTCCAGCGGTTCCGCCTCGACGCGCAGTTCTTCGGCGGCAACGACACCTTCTTCACGGCCGACGGGCCGCAGCGGATCACCGGCCGGCAGAGCCTGCTGGAAGTGAACAACGCGCTGCAAATGCAGAAATACACGGCCACGGGGGCGACGATCGTCACCGACGTGGCCAATTCGCTGGTCTGGCAATTCGCCGGCCCCGACGAGTATCGGGCCAGCACGCTGCTGGACTTCTCGATCGT
>Ga0233425_10011651_pt1 | contig 10191 bp, 11 predicted proteins | sample Watercolumn_Towu_2_FD_181712 | JGI IMG/M metagenome (GOLD analysis project Ga0233425, IMG submission 181712) | Freshwater microbial communities from Lake Towuti, South Sulawesi, Indonesia - Watercolumn_Towuti2014_140_MG | ecosystem: Environmental > Aquatic > Freshwater > Lake | place... | reverse complement strand
AACATTTTCTGGAATAAAAAATTTATCAATTTTTGATTCTGAATATGCAAGTGGTATTGCAAATTCTTCACCTCGCTTATCATTTTCAATTAACATCATGAGTTCCCCAAATATTTTCGATAAATTTCCTCGGTTTATTTCGTCAATTATGAAAAAATATTTATTTTTGGAATCAAATTGTGCTTTTTTACAGAATTCAAAGAATATACCATTCTTTAAATCAAATTGGCCTGATGAACTTGGTCTGAATCCCTGAATGAAGTCTTCATATGCATAAGACTGATGGAACTGAATCATTTCAATTTTATCAGAATCTTTTTTACCGATTGCTGCATAAGCTAATCTTTTTGCAATAAAGGTTTTCCCAACACCTGGAGGACCCTGGAGAACAATATTCTTTTTATAATCAAGTAATTCTAGAATGTTTTCTAGTTCTTCTTTTTCAAGAAAAATCTCTTTTAAAGCGTCATTAATAGTATAAGGAGGTATTTTTATAGGACTTCTTGACTCAGGGTTTTTTTCATCAATTAGTGACCTTATTGTTTCAAATTCATCTCTTGTTAATTTAAATAAACTACCCTGATTATTTATTATAGGTTCTGCTGTTTTTAATTCTGGTAATGCTTTGAGTTCATGAAAATATACTGGATTTTTTATGTCTTCTATTTTTTCAAACTCTATTACACCTTTTTCTTCTTTAGAGTCATGTAATCCTTTAGTTATTTTATAAATTGCAAGGATTGCTAATGTGGGTGTTGCTTCATACCCTACGACAATATCATTTGGTTTTATTTCCAAGAAATATTTAAATATACGCCTTTTATTGCCTTTCTCATTAACAGAAGTATATGTTTGAGTTGACCCAACTTCAGTATCCTTTATTTTCCAAATATTGGGATTTGCATTTAACCACCAGAAATTAACATTTTCATTATAACTTGAGGTTTCTGCTTTTGTTTCTTTTATTGATTGGATTTCAGTATCATCAAGGGGATCAATTATTTCATCTATCTCATCTCTGTACTTTTCATATAAATAACTAAAAAATTGATCCACCTCAAGATTAACTGGTAATTCAGTTCTGTTCCCTACAATTTGGGAATACTTTTCTATTACGGGTTTAATGGCTGTATTATATTTTATAAATTTTTGAATAAAGCTATCTTTTTTGCTATACCCAGGATTAATACCTAAAAATTTTATTGCAAGTCTATCCCTTGTGCTAAATAATACAAATTTATCTGAAAATAAATAACCTGCAATTTCACTTATAACGCTCTTTCCAAAAAAATTAATTTATATTTATTATTTTCGATTAGATCATTTATTCTATCTTCTACATTGCCATGGCCAAATGCTAGATGAATAAGACTATACCTATAATGCTGAATTTCATGATTAGGGTTACCTAAAGCTCTTTTTTTAGCTAAAGGCATATAACTGAAAGCATAAATATGGTTGCCTAAATCTTGAAAATCTTTCCATTCCGCTTTCACTAAATTCTCCCTTTTAAAAAAATTCTGAAAGAATTCATAATTTTCTTTTACAAAAGGGAATTCTTTAAACCACTGGTCAGCATTTTCACTAAATTCTTTTAAATATACTTCTATTCGTTCCATATAATCTCCTTATAAAACACTTGTAATTTAGAATTTATTTTTTATGAAACCAATTCTTGAATTCGCAGGTGCAATGGATGAATTAATAGTTTTATAAGCAGCATTTAACCATGCTTGAGATTGTACATGGCTTTTATCATTTTCCCACCATTGTGGGTATTGATATGCAGATGATGGTAATTTTGACTTCAATATTTTTTCTATTTCTTGAAAAGTTAATGTGATTGCATCAACTTTTAGACCCTTCAAATAATTCTCTAATGGCAAATACTTATACATTTTCATCACCTTTTCAAAATACTCTAATATTTAAATAATTTTCTTTAATAAAATAGGTTTTAGTTCCTTTGTATTTAATATTCGTTCACTTACTAATATTGCTGCAATAGCTGAAGCATGCCGTGGTGTTAAAGATTTAAAATTCTTTTGAATATATTCACCAAGACCATCCTTTGTAGGATTCGTCATACTTGCTCCTAAAATATACCAGGTTTTTGAATCTATAAAATAATTTTTAAGGATACTATTTACAATATCTTGGGAAATATTAAACTTTGCTTTTCCCCATTGTATTTTTATAAAATCTGAAGTTTTTTCATAGTAGATTTTTTGGCCATTACCACTTAGGGGAAGAGTTTCTTTCATCATAAAGAACTCCTTAGTTTAAAGTAAATATTCATTGAAATTGTATTGAACAAAAAATTAATACTATTCTTTTCATAAAAAAATATTTAAGAAAAATATAATATTAGAATTTTAACATATTATATAATAATTTTTGAGTATTACTTAATAAAAAAGAGAGGCTTACATTATAAAGCAAAAGGCATGACAACTGTTTGTCAGGATATTAGGTAATTATTTTTAGGAAAATCAATTCACGCAAATTTAATTCAATATTTTTAAATGAAGAAATCTCCACCAATAGCGCTTCTCTAAATATGATATGAATGATTTGCTATCTATTATATCTTTACATGGTTTTAAAAATTCTTCAGGTGACCTATGGATATATTTATCGGGGTTTTTAAGTGTTGACATCCAAGCTTTTATCATACCATTTTCTTTATTACCAACTAACATTTTTTTTAACTCAGGAGAAGTTATTTTATCTAATAATTCCCTATTTTCATCTGGAATGATATGAACATGGTAATATTCGCTACAGCTATGATCATTATTTTCAACAAGTTTCCATCCAAGTAAAGTCTGGCGCATTAGTTGATAAAAAGGTTCAAAATAAAATGCCTTTACATCAATATTGTTAAAAGGGGAATTTACGTCTTTTATAAGATGATCATATACTTTTGCTGTTGCTGGGATATATTTATCTTCTGTATTGTAAAATTCAGTGTATTTCCACTCAATAAGAAAATATACCTTCTTGCCATTTTCATGTCTTCCAATCATTACTGCATCAATAGATGTAGAATTTGCGCCTTTTTGCCATGATTTTTCCCCTAAATAGTTTTTACAACCGATAAACTCAAACTCAACATAACCATCATCAACAATTTCAGCTTCTATTATTTTCTTATTTATTCCTTTTAAAACTGCAGTTGCTAAATCCTTCCTTTGGCGCAAATAATATAAATGATTGACACATGCTATTTGTGAAGATAACAAATGACCTGTAGGATTATCTTTTTCTCCTTGCCACCATGGTATTTTGTTTCTTTTAAAATAGTCCTGAGCATCAGTTCTTATGCCTTTCCATAAATTTAATACAGGGTCTTTTAGGACAAAGTCCCACTCCTTTCCTTCAAACTTACCACCGCCAGGATCCTTAAAAATTTCATCCCTATACTTTAATACTCTTTCCCGCTCTTTTTCCCTAAAGTTCATCTAACTATTAATTACAGATGGATAATTTCAATATTATTAAAATTATTGCTTAAATATTCTGCAAATAATCTTCTATGGCACTTATCCGGTTTTTCTTCACTGCAAAGTAGCACAGAATTATCAAAATCATTTATGTCTATTTTAGATACCATATTCCTGCCAGCCAACAATTCTATATATTTGTTCTGATAATCAGGCCATGATATTTTTTTATCCCTGTATTTTTTTAAAAGGTCCTCTGTTGGGGCAAATTCAGGTTTGTGAATATAATTGATATTACCCAGTTTTTTCAGAAAATACTGCAGGTCATTGCTTTTTGCAAAACCTGCAAGCTGGGATTTATTATTTAGCCTTATGTCAATAACTTTATCTATGCTATTAATAATTAGTTTTTCGAAAAATTCTTCTGCAGTTTTTTTAGTAAACCCTATTGTAAAAATTTTCATAATTAATAATTACATTAAACAGATTTTAAATAAAAGTTTTATAATATTAAAAAAGCGGCAACGGCTTTTTCCTTTCCTGTAATCTTTCCTCTTCTTCCATTTCATCCTGGTCCTGAGTTTTGCCATCCTGTAAAATATGTATAACAGAAATACCTGACTTCTTAAGTTCCTTTGATATTGAATGATATCTATGGCAATGAGCAGGTTCTTTTTCAGAACACATTATAGCAATTTTATAATCCTTTTTTATTCCATCAACAATTCTCTCTATGCCTTCCTGGAATTCCGGTTTTTCTCTTAATTTCGTAAAATCAACTTTTTCATTTATTAGATATTCTACGTCGTCGATTTTTGCACCAATAAGATTACCCATAAAAATATATTTAATGTGATTTTTTATAAGTTCATTGTTAATATTTTCTTTATTAAATTGTGTAGCGTATTTACTGTAGGGTATACTTCGCGCATCTACAAGACAGTCTATTTTATAATTTTTTAATAACTCAATGAATTGATCTGAAGAAATATTTGAATGACCTATTGTGTAACAAGTAAAATTAAGCATTTTTTCGAAGTTTAAACCCTTAAAATTGATGCAACCAGTTTATAATGATATCCCTGGAATTCTTCACCCAAACTTATACAGAGATATATATTATTGCTATGTAAAGTATAACTTCCCTCTTGTTTATTTTCAAATTCACGCTCAACTAATAAATCCGTAATAACAAGATCATATTCAAATTTATTGTAATTAAAAATAACTCTTATTTGAGACCTCCCTCTTATGGAAGAGGTTTTCTTTATTTTTAATTCTTCGACTTTTATAAAATATAAAGAATTTTTAATTTCTGCCATTGATTCAATTTGTGAGGTGACCCTGTCATTATGTGGAGTATTGGTCCATAAAATATCGGGACTATCTACAAGATTATCAATTTCATCTTTATTAAAAGTTCCTTTTTTTAACCACGGCATGTTTTTGATTAATATATTTTCAGGTTGACCTATTTTTGGCAATGGGCTTTCAAAAGAAATTTCAATAATATCAAGAAGTTTTGGTATTGAACCATCAGCATATTTTATTTCTTCTAAACTCAATTCACCAGTTGGAAAACTACTTACAGGCCTTATCCATTTATTATCTAAAATATCTTTTCCCGCAATACATCTGGCATTTAGTTTTCTTGAATTTGCAAGACAAATAATTGATTTTTTGAACATATGTATCCGTCCTTTTAAATAAGATTTTTTTTAATTTCTTTTGAAAACCTTATTATTTTTAAGATATTAACAATAAATATTATATTTTTTGCACAGATTTTTATATTCCTCGTAAACTTTTATTGATAATGTTTTAAAATCGTTTTTTGGAAGGAGTCTATAAAAATACTCCAGTGTAAAAATATATTTTATTAAAAAATCTTTTACATCACCGGGAATGAGATTAAAGAATTGCAGTAAACCATTAAAATCATTTTTATCCCTTACAGGAATTACCTCACCTAGTCCATTAAAAAAATAATCCAGGATTCTTTCGATGGTGAAATTCTGAATCAATTTTTCATCAGACTGCAGCCCGTAGAGGCCATTGCCAAGATAATGATGATCCAAAAGATGTTTTACAATTATTTCTTCGCTTTCCATATTTGCCTTCTTTCCCTAAAAAATTTATTAATAAAATTTTTTAAATTAACTAAAATTCTATTATATTAGGATTGACAACTATTTGTCATAGAAATAAAAAATGATAGTAACTAAAACTCAAAACACCACTACCCTAAAACTAGTATCCTGGAACGTAAACGGTGGGCGGGACAAAAAAAGGCTTGCCTCTCTTATACTTTCAGATGTTATGGGCTCTGACCACTGCCCGGTCCTGCTTGAACTGGCATTCACGGGCCCTTTATAATATCTTTTTAATCATATGGGATAAGCACTGAAAAATCCCCTGCCGCCCCCGGCGCAACCTGGTATGCCTCAAACCTTATAATCAACCCTTCAGGGCCAAGAAGAAACCTTGAGTAATTCTGCAAAACAGCAGGGCCGGTCCCTTCATTTATCCAATCCTTATCCGGTTCTGTTTGCATGGCAAGCATCTGTTTTTCAAGGTCCTGCCTGCAGTAGCCGGAAATATAAGCCAGGTAATCAGAGCCGGGATTAAAAATATCGCCCAGCTCAAGCAGCGTGTTATTTTCCAGGTCGAAATTAAATGTCTTTAAATAGGTCATGCCATGCGCCCCTCCAAGATACGGGCTTATATTAAACAGCAGCGAAATCACTTTGTCCGTGTAGCTTATGACTTCATATTCGATTGTAAGCATATATTGCCAGGCCGGGCCCTCCCCCTGGCTGCCGGCTTGCTCCTTGCCGTAACTTGCGATTTCATCCTTGAATGCCTGGATATTTTCAAGAACAGTATCTTCATAGATGTATTTATTTAAACTGTCATTTAAACTCTCTGACACGGCGGGCTGAAACTGCGGGTAGCATGCTGAAATTATAAAGTTATCTTGTTTGCTTGATTCAAATATCCTGTTGTCAATAAGTCTGCTGTAACCTGCGCTTGCGCCTTTGAATTCATTTATCTGAAGTAGCCTGCTGACCTCATCAAATGTGGCGTACCAGTCCATGGCAGGCCCGCATGCTTTTGCCAAAATAAGCTCATTATAGAATTCACCCATTTTCTGTATGTCCCATACCTTCTTTGAGGCGCCGCAGTTTTTTTCGTCAGCGGTAAAATATTTGCTGCAGGAGCCGGCTATCTCATCGCTTGATGCGGCAAGGGTTATCAGTACCTGGTTTTGCCTGTTTTCAAACATTATGCTTCTGTCAAATGTAACGTCACATGGGCCGTATTTTGAAAAAATAATATATTCTGTAGTAGCAGTTCCTGACCTGTTCTGTTTTTTTACTGAGGGCGCGTAAGAAAAATCAAAGTCCGGAGGTATTGCGTCTTCACCGGGCATAGCTATGTCGACACTTAAGAAAAGCCTGTCCAGGCTTGTTTTTAAATAAGGATTGGAGGATATTGCAAGCCGGTCCTGGGGATAAACAAACGCAAAGTCGGCTGCCGGGCTGTAAAACATTATATCGCTGTACTGCTGGTAAGAAACTATATTGTCTTTAAAGAAGGAAACATCAGGTAGAGTAGTCTTGTTTTCTTCCCGGGTGTCAGGGGTTGCCTGGTTTTGCTCGTCTCCTGATTTATCAGGCTCACTGCTGCTTGCGGGAGCCGGGTTGCTTGCAGAAGCGGCTGATTTTAATTGGTCCGCCAGTCTGCAGCTTCCTAAAAAAGCAGAAATAAAAAGCAAAACTATTAAAACTAATGCAAGAAAAACATATGAAACTTTACTCATTATATTTGCCTGCCCGCTATTTGGTGTTGCTCATTAGATTACAGGGAATCCAATTTCTTTTAATATATTAATGCCCTGTCCGGCATCTTCTTCCCTCAATAAGATAAAGTCCTTTGAGAATGTCGACACAATAAATATATTTATACCTTTTTCTGCAATTTTAGCAGAAATCTCAGCCAGTAAACCAACTCCTAGAAAGGGAGTTGAAACATTTACAGATATGATCTTGAACCATTTTTCTGCTTTCTCATAAGATATATTTTTTAAATTCTTTTCTTCTAAAATTACTGTTATTTCATCGCCATCATTGGACAGCATAAAAATATGATCCAGTGCAGTTAATTCATTGCACTTTACAACAGCATATCTTCCTTCATATAGCTTAACCGGACTGTTTCTTATGATGCTTTGCAGAACAGTCAGATCACCTTTATTTTTTTTTCCAGGTATATTATTTTTCATATTTTACCTTTAATTTTATCAGGGCCGTTGCTGTTAGCTTTACAACATTAATAGGATAGAATATCAAATGCTTATAATTTTGTGTATAATTTCATATAAAGATTCCATTTGTTAAATTCATATTAACCGTGGTCCCGGATTTTTAAACTGATTGACCCGAAATTATAAAAGGAGCAATATGTTTAAAAAACAAAGATTTGCATTAATTGCAATTTTGGCACTCATTATGTTTTTTTCAGTTGCTGCATTGTGTAATTTATGCGGGCTCAACCTTGCCAGTACGGCTGGAAGTGACAGCAGCAGCGAAAGCATAGAAGGCGGGCAGGATGATGCCACCTCATCCAACCAGGACACCGCCTCAGAGACATCTGCCGAAGAAACAGAAAAAACTGACCAGGAAGAAACACAGCAGGCGCAAAAACATGACCCGGTAATTATAAAAGTCACAGCAGATGATGCCGAACTTGACCTGGCTAGTGAGCTTCGCACTCTTGTAAATACAGGCATTAAATTCCAGGTACAGGCCCAGGATGAAGATGGAGATGAAATGTCCTATTTTGTCTCAGACAGCAACGGCAATAATATGGAGATAGTAAAACTTGATAATGACAATGCAGCTTTTGGCTGGGTATCACCTAACGAAATGGGGCTGCATGAAATATATATTAAAGTAACCGATAGCAATGGCGGAGAGGGCAATGCAACTGTTAAGGTAACTGTCAATGTTATGGCGCATGCATTTGAAGACGAAGATGCAGAAGAGCCGGCTGCAAGCGTTTTTGAAACGGGCCCTTACATGTCCCTGTGCGGATCTGTTATTGCCAGAAGTGTTCTATGGGGTTCAGTTCCACAGGCCATTGCAGGCGATAGTGGTGAAAATGAACAGATAAAAGGTTACTTGAGCTTTGATATAAGCTCTCTTTTAACCTTGACTGGTTTAGAAGTTGTGGGCGCGACCCTTGATTTGGGAAACCTTGCCCATATAAATGACCCGACATTTGCTGAAAGGCTCGATATAAAGGCGATACAGTATGGTGAGCTTGGGGTCGAGGATTTTGCTGTGGGAGGAACGGCGCTTATTTCATGCTCGACAGGCCTTAGCCAATTTTCCTTTAGCAATGATGCCCTTAAAAACACTTTGCAGCAGGTAATAAATGAGGATAAGAGCTATTACCAGGTAAAGTTTGGACTGAGCAGCGCAACAGATAGCGATGGTATGGCTGACTGCTTAGGGGTAAATTATTCTGAGGCAAAGCTTACAATTAACTACACTGCAGATTAAAATTTGTAATTTAAAATCACTTAAAAAATGTAGATAAATTTCAATGCACAAGCTTGGTTTGTTTCCTCATTGTCATATTCATCTACATGTAAAATCATCTGTCTAGATTTTTATATCTGGTCTCAATCCCATTTAGTAATTTCAATAATTCCTTGAAATAAAAAAACGGCCCATAAAGAGCCGTCCTTTTGCTATCCTAAGAAGTAATTAAAATTTATCAAAATTCCCTATAATTGTCGAGATTAACTATTATAATATACTATTAAAATAATATACTATAGGTTTAAGAAAACAATCTTAAAGAAATAATATGTAAGAGCCGTTATTGTCCACAGCATCTCTTGTATTTTTTACCGCTGCCGCAAGGACACAAATCATTGCGGTTTATTTTTAGGATTTTTGAATTGTTTTTAATTGGCACTTTAACAGGCCCTGAAACCCATTCAGGCACAGGTTCCCCTGTAATCTGGCTAATTTCAAAATGAGTGTGCCCCCTGTTAGTCCAGGTTCTTACATTGTTACTGACATCATAAATAAGGGGTGCAATCTCATAGACCTGGGCCTGGCTGTCAAAAAAGATTTTATGCCTTTCAAATTCATCCAGGATACTCTGGAATGGTTCTTCAAGAGAACATACAATCTCAACATCATCAATAAGTTCGCTTACATCCTTCTCATCTGGGCACATATTCTTTAATATATAATCCCTGAGCCTTTGCAGTTGCGGGGTCATTTCGTAATAAAGATCATCTTCAAATTTTAGAAATCTTTCCTTCAGGGGCATAAAAAATGGGATATCATCACTATCCTTAAGCAGAAACTCGAGTTCATCCATGTTATCATCGCTGAAATAATCACAAACTATGGCATCATCAAATTCATAAAACTTTTGTTGCCTTAAAAAAAGATTCTCCAGGGCACTTTCAAATTCTTTATTTCCCAGCTTCTCATCGTTATAGCGGTTGAAAATTTCAATGAACTTTTGTTTTTTTATTGCTCCATAAAGGGTAATACAGATATTTAAATACTGGTCTATCTGTTTAAAACGGTTATACTTTTTTAAAAATTGCGGGTGGTCGATCTGTTTATATATTTGTTTTATTTCTTCCGGGATAAGAAAATATATCTTTTCTTCATCGTAAAATGAAAATACTATGTAACTATCCTGAAGATAGCCT
>Ga0233425_10011650_pt1 | contig 10193 bp, 8 predicted proteins | sample Watercolumn_Towu_2_FD_181712 | JGI IMG/M metagenome (GOLD analysis project Ga0233425, IMG submission 181712) | Freshwater microbial communities from Lake Towuti, South Sulawesi, Indonesia - Watercolumn_Towuti2014_140_MG | ecosystem: Environmental > Aquatic > Freshwater > Lake | place: Indonesia... | reverse complement strand
TGTTGCAGAGCGGCCATCGCCTTTTCTACCCGCTCCCTGTAACCCGTCCCGAAGGGTGTCAGCAGGGTCATTGTCTGCTGTGTCAGCCTGCTCATGCGGTCACTTTTTCTGCCAGCTTCCTGGCCCTGGGGATAATGATAAACGCAGCCACATAAGCAACAGGAACCATGACTATCCAGGCCCTGAAAAATTTAATCCCCCAGTCTTCGCCGAAGCCGTAGTTACGGATCAGCCCTACGAAAGCCATGATCAGGGTCATGGGAAGCACCACGAAGAGGGTATTGATGTATTTGAACCAGTGTTTTTTCATGTGTATCATCAGTTTATTTTTTACAGGGCAAAGGTGCATGGATCCGCGCCATTAAACATTGATGTAGGTCAAAAAACGGCGCTGCTCCCCACATGAGCCTGCCGCCTGCCTCCGGGGAAAGGTTTTACACGGATTTCAGGGCTTTGCCGGAGGCTTTTGCGGTTAAAAAGAATGTCAATATTATTAGCCGGGAGCCTGCTAAACCTTTTAGAAAAATCCTATATTTGAAAGATGGAATTTTCTGCAGCTCAAATAGCAGCCTTATTAGGCGGGACGGTAGAAGGCAATGAGGCCACCACCGTATCTAACTTATCAAAAATCGAGGAAGGAAAGCCGGGCACCTTATCGTTCCTGGCAAACCCCAAATACACCAATTACATCTACGATACCGATGCCAGCATCGTGATCGTGAATACCAGCCTGAAGCTCGACAGGCCGGTGAAAGAGAGCTGCACGCTGATCCGCGTGGAGGACTCCTACGCCAGCTTTGCCAAATTGCTGGAGATGTACGAACAGGTGAAAGGCGTCAAAAAGGGCATCGAGCAGCCTTCCTTTATCAGCGAGAATGCGAGCTATGGCACTGACTGCTACATCGGCGCCTTTGCCTACCTCGGGCAGAAGGTGAAGATCGGCAATCATGTCAAAGTATATCCGCACGTCTATATCGGCGACAACTGCACTATCGGCGACAATACGACCCTGTTCCCGGGCGTGAAGATCTACCACGATTGCCATGTGGGCGCCAACGTGGTGGTTCATGCGGGCACGGTGATCGGCAGCGACGGCTTCGGCTTTGCACCGCAGGACGGCAAGGAGTTTGCCAAGGTGCCGCAGATCGGCAACGTGGTGATCGAAGACAACATCGAGATCGGCTCCAACTGCTCGATCGACCGGGCGACGCTGGGCTCCACCATTCTACGCAAAGGCGTGAAGCTGGACAACCTGGTGCAGATCGCCCATAATGTGGAGATCGGTGAAAACACGGTCATTGCCGGCCTTTCGGGCGTGGCGGGCTCCACCAAGGTAGGAAAGAACTGCATGATCGCCGCGCAGGTGGGGGTTGTGGGGCACATCCGGATTGCCGATGGCGTCAAGATCGCCGGGCAGGCAGGCGTGGGCAACAGCATCGAAAAAGAAAACGAGATCGTACAGGGCTCACCGGCCTTTCCGCTGGGAGATTTCAGAAGGAGCTACGTGCTGTTCCGGAATTTGCCGAAGCTGAACGACAGGATGAAAGACCTCGAGCATAAATTGAAATAATACGTTAAAACAGGTCCGCCGTATATTTGCGGAAAGGATCACAGAATGAGAAAAACAACAGAACATGAGCGATAAACAACGAACGATTCAAAAAGCAGTTTCTATTACAGGGAAGGGGTTGCACACAGGCGCCCCGGTAACCTTAACGTTTAATCCTGCTCCGGAAAATCACTGGTATAAGTTCCAGAGAACGGATGTAGAAGGCCAACCCATCATTGAAGCGGATTGCGACCTGGTGGTAGATACCTCCCGCGGGACAACCCTTGAAAAGAACGGCGTGCGCGTTCATACAACCGAGCATGTGCTGGCATCGCTGGTAGGCCTGGGCATCGACAATTGCCTGATCCAGGTAAGCGGCCCCGAAATGCCGATCATGGACGGAAGCTCCCTGAATTTCATCGAGGTGCTGGAAACAGCCGGGATCGTGGAACAGAATGCCGAGCGCGATTACTTCGTGCTGACCGAGAACCTGACCTATGAGGATTCGGTGAAGAAGGTGGAGATGCTGGCGGTGCCGCAGGATGAGTTCCGCATCACGGTGATGGTGGACTACGGCAGCGAAGTGCTGGGCACGCAACACGCCTCGATGTATCACCTGGGAGAGTTCAAGGACGAGATCGCTCCCTGCAGGACCTTCGTGTTCTTGAGGGAGCTGGAAGCCTTACTGGCGCATAACCTCATTAAAGGCGGCGACCTGGACAATGCCATCGTGCTGGTGGACAGCGACGTTCCGGAAGACAAGCTGAACCACCTGCGCAAGGTGTTCAACAAGCCGGATGTAGAGGTAAAGGGCCGCGGCGTGCTGAACAACACCAAGCTACGCTTCTTCAACGAGCCGGCGCGTCACAAGCTGCTGGACATCGTAGGCGACCTCGCGCTGGTAGGCAAGCCGCTGAAGATCCACGTGCTGGCAGCAAGGCCGGGCCACGCGGGCAACGTCGACTTCGCCAAAAAGATCAAGGCGCTGGCCAAAAAACAAAAAACAGAAAAAGATTTCTTTAAGATAGACCTGAACCAGCCGCCGCTGCTGAATATCACCGACATCATGAAGATTCTTCCTCACCGCCAGCCGATGCTGCTGGTGGACAAGATCATGGAATTGTCGGAACAGCACGTGGTAGGTGTAAAAAACGTAACCCTCAACGAGGAGTTCTTCAAAGGCCACTTCCCGGAAAGCCCTGTGATGCCGGGCGTTCTGCTGATCGAAGCGATGGCGCAGTGCGGAGGCATCCTGGTGCTGAAAACCGTTCCGGATCCGGAGAACTACCTCACCTATTTCATCAAGATCGACGGGGTGAAATTCAGGCAGCAGGTGATCCCGGGCGATACGGTGGTCTTCAACCTGAGCCTGCTGACGCCGATCCGCCGCGGTATCTGCCACATGAAAGGCGTGGCTTATGTGAACAACAAGCCTGTGATGGAAGCGGAGATGATGGCGCAGATCGTGAAAGTAAAAGGCAACGAAGTGAAAGTAGCGGAGCCTCAGTTATCCTAAATATTGTTATCATTAAAAAAAGAGCATGCCCTGTGCATGCTCTTTTTTTAATGCATCGCTCCGGAGGAGCAAAATACTTCCTTCTGATACAATAGAACAATATGGCGTACCTACGGCACGCGAAACTTATCACCCTTGTTTTCCCTTTGGTACTAAACCCCTGACGGGGCTAAGCATAGGGCTTATCACCGAGGAGTCTTCTATTTACCGCAAAACCGTTCCATTCAACCAAACCACTCCGGAGGAGCAACGTTGTTCCTGCATATGACAGCTAAGGGTTAACCGGCCACATGTATTTTCCACAGGCCTCTTATAATGCCGCTTTTGTGATACACGAAATCAGCCCGGAATCCCTAAAATTAATTCCGTGGGCTCAATCCCTTTTGCATATCTCTATAAATTCGTTAGCTTTGTTAAGCTATAATTAAGCCCTTATAACCCAAACCTACTTATGATCTCACCTCTTGCCAATATCAGCCAGGATGCCAAAATCGGGAAAAATGTTACCATCGATGCCTTCGCTTCCGTATTAGGAAACGCTGTCATCGGGGACAATACGCACATCCATTCCAGTGCGATGATTTATCCTGATACGACCATCGGCAACGGGTGCCAGATCTTTCCGGGCGCAATCATCGGCATTGTGTCGCAGGACCTGAAATACAAAGGAGAGCCCACCACCACCACTGTCGGCAACAATACCATCATCCGCGAATACGTCACCATCCATAAAGGCACGGCCGACCGTATGACCACCAGTGTGGGCAACAACTGCCTGCTGATGGCTTATGTGCATGTGGCGCACGACTGCATCATCGGCAACAATGTGATCATCGCCAACAGCGTTGGCCTCTCGGGGCACATCACCGTCGAGGATTTCGCAATCATTGAGGGCATGTGCGGCACACAGCAATTCATCACCATTGGCGCCCATAGCTTTGTGGCCGGCTTCTCGCAGATCCGCAAGAGCGTTCCTCCGTTCGTACGCTGCGCGCGCGAACCGATGCAGTTCATCGGGGTCAATACCATCGGCCTCAGCCGCCGCGGCTTCGACAAGGAGGTGATCCGCCAGATCGAGGATATCTACCGCCTCATCTTCGTACGCGGGCACAACATGACCAATGCCCTCGAGATCATCGAGCAGGAAATAGAAAATACGCCTATCCGGAACCAGATCGTCAACTTTATTAAAAATCAGAAAGATGGGATCATTAAGGGAATATAGTCATTTAATGAGTTGGTGAATCAGAGAATTTTTGCAGTCATGCTCGCCCTGTTTTTAATAAACACCTCCATTCATTAAGTCCATCAATCACTAATTCAATCTTATTTTATGTCACGCATCCTTACCGGCATTCAGAGTACCAACATCCCACACCTGGGAAATATACTGGGCGCTGTTTTACCGGCCATTACACTTAGCAAAGATCCGAAGAATGAATCCTTGTTCTTTATTGCCGACCTTCATTCACTTACTTCCAAAAAAGATGCGCAGGAGCGTATCAGCTCTGTCAACTCGGTAGCCGCCACCTGGCTGGCTTTCGATTTCGACACGGAGAAAAACCTACTGTACCGCCAGAGCCGCATCCCCGAGGTGTGTGAGCTTACCTGGTACCTGAACTGTTTCACGCCCTACCCGATGCTGGCCAATGCCCACTCTTTCAAGGATAAGGCCGACCGCCTGAGCGACGTGAATGCCGGCCTGTTCACCTACCCGGTATTGATGGCGGCAGATATTATTCTATACGATGCCGACTTCGTTCCTGTAGGAAAAGACCAGCTGCAGCACATCGAGATCGCCCGCGACATCGCCTCGAAGTTTAACTTTGAGTACAAGCAGGAGGTCTTCGTGCTTCCGCAGGGAAAAACGGACGAATCGGTGATGATCGTGCCCGGAACGGACGGCGAAAAAATGAGCAAGTCGCGCAACAACTTCATTAATATTTTCCTTCCGGAGAAGGAGCTTCTTAAGATCGTGAAAACCATCGTCACCGATGCCACCCCGATGGAAGAGCCGAAGAACCCGGATACGAACAACGTGTTCAATATTTATAAGCTGGTAGCCACACCTGAGCAAACGGCGGAGATGCGCGCCGCTTTCCTGAAGGGCGGCTACGGTTACGGCCATGCGAAAACGGCCTTGTACGAGGCGCTCCTGGAGAGGTTTGCGGAGCCACGCGCCCGTTATAACGAGCTGATGAGCAATCCCGCCATTCTCGAAAAAGAGCTGAAGGTGGGTGAAGACAAAGCGCGTGCGATGGCGCGTGAAAAGCTGAAACAGGTGCGCAGTATTCTTGGATTTTAGAAAAATTAAACATTGAGTGATATGATCAAACGTTACTTCTCCGTGGCCTTAGCCTTTATAGCGGCTGGCTTTCAACTCCAGGCCCAGTGCGGCTCCTGCAGCACCACGATCTCCAACGCAAGCTCTGCCAACCAGCTGGTAAGCAACGGGCAAACGCTGTGCATTAGCCCTACCGGAACCGTCAGCGGCCTGATTACGGTGCTGGCTGGCGGCAAGCTCTGCAACCAGGGCCTGATCAACTCCACCAACGTGTGGGTGGCCGGCGGAACACTGATCAACAGCGGCACGATCAACATCAACAACATCACGGTATCATCGGCAGGCTCCTTTACCAATGAGGCGACACTGGATGCCGACAGCTTCCTGGTGATCAGCACCAACGCCAGGTACGTTAACAACGGCACCCAGATCAACAAGGCTTTTGCGACAGCGGATCACGCGGTGAGCGTCAACAACGGCACGCTTACCTCCAATGTGCTGTATGACTCCATCGGCGACCTCACCAACAACGGGAACATCCTCATCAACGACGGCTTTGCCAACGGCTGGGGAAGCAGCTGCATCAACAACGGCAACATCAGCATCACCAACGACTTTGCCAACGGCTACAACAGCGGGTTCATCAACAACAAGAACATGTCGGTGTCGCGCGATTTCTTCAATGGCAACGGCTCCACCTATACCACCAAATGCATGGTAACCATAGGCCGCAACTGGTCGAACACGGCAACTGTTCTCGGGCCCGGCAGCAGCTGCGGAGGCTTTAACATTGCAGGCTCCTCCAGTAACAGTGGCAGCATCGGAAACGCCAGCAGCTTCATCGACCTCTGCGATGCGGGCCATCCGGCCGGCGGCATCGATGCCAATATCGGGAACATTGCCTCTACCACAACGTATTGCAGCTGCACTAACAACTGCGTAACCGTAGGCCTTCAGGAGCTCCTTTCGTCGGTATCCTCGCTCATGGTATATCCCAATCCTGCCTCCAGCCGCCTGATGGTGCGCTATACGGACACCCGGGAGGAAACGGTATCCGTAATGGTAAAGGATATGATGGGAAGAACGGTCCTCAGCCAGACGAAGGCTTCCTTTGCCGGCAACAACGAGCTGGAGGTGAACACCGGCGGTCTGGCGGAAGGCACCTATATCCTGGGCATCAGCGATGCAGGGCAGACAGCGGTGAACAGGCTGTTTACCGTGGTGAAATAGGCCCGTTTCAGGCTAATGTTAATTATTTAAAATAGTTCTATCAAATTAGAGCAATAGTTGTAATTTTGCCCCTTAGAATTTAACCATGTTCGGGAACCTTAAAATAAATACAGCATTATTCATTTGCTCGGCATTTATCTTTAAATTTCTGTTCATGAACATCGGAGCCGTATCCTCTATCACGGCTCATCAGACAAAGCATCTGTCAAAAACCCGCTACTCAGCCACTGCCAAGAGAAACAGGGGCGCCGAAGTGGCGGACCATTCGGCAGCCTCCAGCTACTCCGCGCTGGAGATCTGTGAGGAAAGCCCTAAGGACGACGACCATTTTAAGCTGAATATTTTTCTTCCTTTACTCGTTCTTTATGTCCTGGTAGCCGGAAAGCTTTCCGGAAGCCTCCAAAAGATCATCCCTTCCCCACAGCACTTTGCCTATACCTCTTCTCACAGGTACCTGGCCCTTCGTACGTTCCGCATTTGATCCCGTTCCCGGGAAGGAATCTCCATGCGTAACCTTTTAGGGGTTATCGCCATTTCCCGCTGACCATCAGCTCTGTTCCAGAAAATACCGGCAGGCTGTAGCTTTTACAGGTGCCCCATCAAATAAAACAATCGTACCGTTAAAAACCAACATCAACTATGAGGATAACGCTCATTTTCATCAGCCTGTGTGCCGTACTGTGCAGCACAAGCTGTGGCTCGAAAAAAGAAGAGAAAGAAGAAGAAACAAAGTTCCTGGTGACCAGCCCTTTGAAGAAGGACACCATGATCACGAGGGAATACGTTTGCCAGATCCACGCCATCAGCCACATCGAGCTAAGGGCCCTGGAAAAAGGCTACTTGCAGAAAATTTTTGTGGACGAAGGTCAGGCTGTCAAACAGGGGCAGCTGATGTTCCAGATCATGCCGATGCTTTACCAGGCGGAAATGCAGAAGGCGCAGGCCGAGGCCAACTTTGCCGAGATCGAATACCAGAATACAAAACGGCTCACCGACAGCAATGTGGTGTCGAAGAACGAGCTGGCGATGGCCAAAGCCAAGCTAGACAAGGCAAAGGCGGAGCTGGCCCTGGCGCAGGTGCACCTGGGCTTCACGGAGATCAAAGCGCCTTTCGACGGGATCATGGACCACTTCCATGTCAGGCTGGGAAGCCTCGTGGATGAAGGCGACCTGCTTACCACCCTGTCCGACAACAGCGAGATGTGGGTGTACTTCAACGTTCCGGAAGCGGAATACCTGAACTACAAAACAAGCGTCACGCAGGAGAACCTGATGAAGGTAAACCTGATGATGGCGAATAATCAGCTGTTCAAATACCCGGGCGAGGTAAAGACCATCGAGGCCGACTTCAATAACGAAACGGGCAACATTGCCTTCAGGGCCACCTTCCCTAACCCAGACAAGCTCCTGAGGCACGGCGAGACGGGCAACATCGAAATGGGCATCCCATTGAAAAACGCCATCCTCATCCCACAAAAGGCCACCTACGAGGTGCTGGAGAAAAAATATGTGTTTGTGGTGGACAAGAACAACACCGTTCACTCCAGGGAAATTACGATCGCCTCCGAAATGCCCGACCTGTACGTAATCAAGGACGGGCTGAACGAAAACGAGCGCATTCTCCTCGAGGGTATCCGCAAGGTAAAAGACAATGACAAAATCGAGTATACATACGAAGATCCGAAAACGGTGCTTCCGAAACTGAAGGTTTATGTTGAATAAGGTAACCGTTAAAACAAAAAGATATGTTTAATAAATTCATTCAAAGACCAGTCCTTGCCATTGTCATCTCCCTGGTGATATTATTTATCGGCACACTGGCTATTAAAACCCTGCCGACCTCGCAATTCCCGGAGGTAGCGCCGCCGGTGGTGATGGTGAGCGCCTCCTACCCGGGAGCAAGCGCCAAATCGCTGGCAGAGTCCGTGATCATTCCCCTGGAGCAATCCATTAACGGCGCCTGGGGCATGCGCTACATGACCTCCGATGCCACCAGCGCCGGTGAGGCCAACATCCAGGTGATCTTCGAGCCGGGCACGGATATCAACCAGGCCCTCGTACAGGTGTCGAACCGCGTACAGCAGGTAACCAACAGGCTGCCCATCCTGGTGCAGCGCGAAGGTGTGGTGATCACGCCGGTGATCCCGAGCATGCTCATGTATGTGAACCTGTACAGCAAGGACAAGAACGCCAACATGAAGTTCCTGTTCAACTATGCAGGTGTGAACATGGTTCCGGAGCTACAGCGGATCAACGGCATCGGCCAGGTGAGGATCCTCGGAAGCCGCCAGTACGCCATGCGTGTGTGGCTGAACCCCGACAGGATGCGCGCCTACAAGGTGTCTCCCGACGAGGTGATGGAAGCCCTGAACGATCAGAGCATCATCGGTAAGCCGGGCCGTATCGGCCGTGGCGACAGCAAGCAGGCGGAAGCGCTTGAGTATGTGCTTGCCTACGCCGATCGTTTCAATGATCCGAAGCAATATGAAAATGTGATTATCCGCTCTAACCCTGATGGCGAGAACCTGCGGCTGAAAGATATCGCCACGGTGTCGCTGGGCAGCGAGTACTACGACATTTACTCCAGCATGAACGGGCACCCGTCGGCCGCCCTCGTACTGAAGCAAACCTATGGCAGTAATGCCAGCGAGGTGATCGAAAAGGTGAAGGAAAAGCTGGAGGACCTGAAAAAGTCCTTCCCTCCGGGAATGGATTACGAAGTGAGCTATGACGTTTCAAACTTCCTCGATGCCTCTATCGAAAACGTGGTGCATACCCTGCGGGATGCCTTTATCCTGGTGGCCCTGGTGGTGTTTATCTTCCTCGGCGACTGGCGCTCGACGCTGATCCCGACCCTGGCCGTACCGATCTCCCTGATCGGGGCCTTCTTCTGCATGCAGCTCTTCGGGCTTACGATCAACATGGTGACCTTGTTTGCGCTCGTGCTCGCGATCGGGATCGTGGTGGACGACGCGATCGTCGTCGTCGAGGCCGTGCACGCGAAGATGGAGGAGGAACACCTCTCCCCTTACAATGCCGTGCGGAAGGTGATCGGCGAGATCAGCGGCGCCGTGATCGCCATTACCCTGCTTATGGTATCGGTATTCGTTCCGGTGTCCTTCATGTCGGGCCCTGTGGGAACCTTCTACCGCCAGTTCTCCATCACGATGGCCTCTTCCATTGTGCTCTCGGGTGTGGTAGCCTTAACGGTGACGCCGGTGCTTTGCGCCATGATCCTCAAAAACAATCATGGAAAGCCGAGAAAGAAACACCTTCTCAACCGCTTTATCGACAGCTTCAACCGGGGCTTCGAAAAGCTGACCGGAAGGTATGTATGGCTGCTCAGGCTCATTGCCCACCGCAGGATCGTGACGATCGGCTTATTCACGGTATTCTCCCTGGGCATCTTCCTGATCAGCAACAACCTGCCTTCGGGCTTTATCCCGAGCGAGGACCAGGGGATGCTCTATGCCATCATCCAGACGCCTCCGGGCTCTACGCTGGAAAGAACAAACGACCTCTCGAACAAGCTCGTGGACGTGATCACACAGGTGGAAGGCGTGAAATCGGTTTCCTCCATCGCGGGCTATGAGGTATTAACAGAAGGACGCGGC
>Ga0233425_10011649_pt1 | contig 10196 bp, 7 predicted proteins | sample Watercolumn_Towu_2_FD_181712 | JGI IMG/M metagenome (GOLD analysis project Ga0233425, IMG submission 181712) | Freshwater microbial communities from Lake Towuti, South Sulawesi, Indonesia - Watercolumn_Towuti2014_140_MG | ecosystem: Environmental > Aquatic > Freshwater > Lake | place: Indonesia... | reverse complement strand
TTGTTGTCGAGCGCGTCGGCAAACGTATAGCGGCCCAGGCGCTTCAACGGTTCGGCGATGATGAACAGCGCCACGATCCATCCGGCCAGATAGCCGATGGAATACAGGAACCCATCGTAGCCGTAGAAGGCGATCATGCCGCAGATGCCCAGGAACGAGGCCGCCGAAAGGTAATCACCGGCAAACGCAATGCCGTTGACGGCCCAATGAATGCCGCCGCCGGCCGCAAAATAGCCGCTGGCAGACTTGGCCCTAGATCCCAGGTAGAAACTGATGCCCAAAACAGCACCGGCAAAGAGCAGGAAGACGAGGACCGCAATCCAGGAGGTTTCGTGAATCATGGGGAGTTCCTTATTTCGACTTGCGGCAGACCTTCATGTAGATCAACGCCAGCACGAGGGCGACTGCAATCAGCGCAAAGCCGTAAACGACAGCGAGGTTCGCGTCACAGAGAAATGGTTTGCTCATGACTTCCGGCCAAAAAGCGCTCAAGGCCATGAAGCCTCCGTAGAAAAGCACATAGACAATGAACAGGATCACCCCCATGCGGGTGTTGTAGGCAACGACGGCTTCGTCTTCCTGCTCCTTGGTGACCGGGGTTTTGAAATCCAGACCTGCCATAATGGAGTCCTCCGTGGTTGGGTTAGAAACTGTATTTGGCGCTCAACGAAACCAAGTTGCGCGTATACTCGCGCCCCGTGGTATTGGGAACCTCGCTGTTGACCGCATCGTAAGACCAGGCGAAGTCTGCGGTGAGATGTTTGTTGAAAGTGTAAGTAACGCCGATGCTGGGGGTGTAGATCACGTCGTCGCGGGTGACGGGCGCCTGCCAGTCGCCTTCATACATCTTCATGCCGACGGTGGTGGCGAGTTTATCGCTGAACTTGTGCCGCCACGTAAGGCTGTAGAGAATGTCCTCGTAAACGCTCTGACTGGTGAAGGCGGTTTGCTCGTAACGGGTCACCAGCGTGGTGATGGTGTCGTTCTTGCCGATCGTGATCGTCGCAGAAGCGTCCACCCACCAGAGCAATTCGTTCCTGTCGAATGCCGCGGGGAGGTTGCTGGCGCTGAAGTTGCGGAAATCCGGCCCGGCCAGAACATTGAGTTTCAACCAGTTAGTGGGCGTGCCCTCAATGCCGGCGAGAGCGCGGTGGTATGTGCTGCAATAGGGGCTGCCAGTGCCAAGACGCATCCCTTGGTGTTGACTGCCATATCGGTGACCGAGCACCAACCACGTTTTCGTCCATAGTTCGTAGCCGATATCAAGGCCGCCGTTGACGTCGTAGCGGTCAATATAGTTCACGTAGCCGAGCGCAGCGCTTTGTCGGGTCTGGAAATCATGGCTGTAGGCGGTGAACACAGGGCGCAAGAACAACTTGCCGAAGGTCTGGGTAAACCTGCTGCTGTTGCGGTAAATAAGCGCGTCACGGCGGTCGCGCAACGGAATACCGCCGACAGCGGGGGTGTCGCCGCCGTTGACAATGTCGAAGGTCGGCCCGATGTCGCTGCCGTCAATGCCGATGAACGTGTTGTTGATCTCCCACGCGCTGTTGTCAACTTTGCCGCCGAGGTTCAGCGCGCCGCGGTGGGCGACATGGTTCTCGGAAGAGTGGGAGTGGTAGTAAACGACTTCGGGAGCGTAGGAGATGGACGCCTTGAACTCCGGAATCTGCTGGAAAGCGAGCGCAAGGGACGGCGTGGCCGAGGTAACCATCGAACGCTTGTGAGCGAGATAGGTGGTGTCTTGCAGGAACACGTTGTCATCATAGGTTTCCTTTACCGTAATGCTGGAGGTAAAATCCCACGGCGACTTGGTCTCAACAGCGGGCTGGGGCGGCGCGGCAACCGGGGAAGCGGCTTGGGCGCTGAGAATGACGGGAAGAAACAGACTGACGATACCAAAACATACAGTTCGAGAAGAGATGGCAAGGGACGTCATAAACACATTCTCCGGAATATCACAAAAGCAGAACGCCGCGCGGAACCAGCCCGGTTCCGCGTGCTTTCACCCTCGCGATATTGTGTGACAGCATTTCTCGACAGTCTTATCCTTTAGATCCAATCTGAGGCAAGCGGAATTTTTGCCGTATTTTTCGCCGTCCGCGGCGTTCTCAAACCGGACAACCTCCTTGAAAGCGCCACCGCTTTCGTTTCTCTTGCCCGCTCATGAGTCCGGAACAGCAAACGCCGAAGATGGATGCGCCCGCCTAGCGCAACTTGCGCGCATTTCACTCAGCGCAGAACAGGTAGAGAAGTTCGGCGCGCAACTCCAGCAGAGCGTCGCCTACGTCGAGAAGCTCAGGGAGGCTAACGTCGAGGGCATCGAGCCGACGGCGCACGCGACGCCAATCACCAACGTCTGGCCCGGCGCTGGGAGAGAAACTGGTCAATGGCCTCGCCGGCTTTCTCGCCAAGCGCGCTCATTTCCGCGAGGATGGAATCCGGGCTGGGGGGCAGTCTTCACCAGCATAATCGCAAGTCCGGAGGCGGGAAACAAGTTGGTCGTATCTTCATATCTCCGACTTTAGGGACTTACTGGCTGCCCCCCCGCTTGCCTTTGGCGCGCTGGGCCAGCTTCTTGCCGGGAACGGCGGGGCCGCCTTTGTGAATCCTGACCTCGACATCGTTTTTCTGTGCCGCGCCGGGTGTGCTGCGGCCGTCGGCGATCAGCTTCTCCATCAACGTCTTCATTTCAGCGACCAGTTCTGGTTTTTCGGCGGCGAGGTTCTTTGTTTCGTCGAGGTCGTCGTCGAGGTTGAAAAGCTGGACAGGAACAGTGCCGCCGTCCTTCTCGTAACCGCCGCCGCCCGCGCTGAAAATCAGTTTCCACGGCCCCTTGCGCAGGCCGGCCATGCCGCGGGCCGCGCAGCTCACGGCGTTGGCGCGAACCGGTTTGTCCTCGCCGCGCAACAGCGGCATCAAGCTGAAGCTGTCTTCGCCGGCGTTGTCGGGCAGCTTCGCGCCGAAAACGCTGGCGAGCGTCGCCATGATGTCGGCTTGATGCACGAGTTGACGGCAGACGCTGCCGGGTTTCACCACGCCGGGCCAGCGCACGACGTAGGGCACGCGATGGCCGCCCTCCCACACGTCGGCCTTGTAGCCGCGCAACGGCCCGCTGGGGAAGTGGCCTTTGGCTTCCATCTCCTTCGCGCCGGCGTAAGGCGCGCAGCCGTTGTCGCTCGTGAAGAAGACGAGCGTGTTGTCCGCGACGCCGCTGCGCTTGAGCGCGTCGAGCACTCGCCCGATGACAGCATCGGTCTCCATGACGAAATCCGGATAGACCATGCCCAGGCTGCTCTTGCCTTTCCATTCGGTGTTCACGGCCAGCGGTGTGTGCGGCGAGGTCAACGGCAGATAGAGCAAGAACGGCTGCTTTGCCGCCGCTTGTTGCGCGATGAACTTGCACGCGCGGTCGCCGAGCGCCGGGAGGATCGGTTCCAGCTTCCAGTCCTTGAGCGCGGGGCCTTGCAAGCTGGCTTGATGGGCCGTGAGCAGCCGCGCCGGTAGCAACTCCGACGGGATGCCGACGGTGCGGTCATTCTCGATGAAACAATACGGCGGCCAGTTGGGCACGTCGGTGCCGAAGTATTCGTCAAAGCCGCGTGTGGTCGGCCCGTTGCCCATCGGTCTTGAGAACACCTCCCGCCACGCGGCCCGGTGCTCGTCGGTGGCCGCCGTTACGCCTTTACCGACCTGAAACAACGCCCGTTTGTCCTCCGGCACGTTCCAATCGCGGCCGAGATGCCACTTGCCGACGCAGGCCGTGCGGTAGCCGTGCCGCTTGGCGAGGCCGGCGATGGTCAGCCGCTCCGGCGCGATGAGCGGGTCGCCAAACACGCCGACGATGCCGGCCTGCAACTTCGTGCGCCAGTGATAGCGCCCGGTGAGCAGCGCATAGCGCGACGGCGAGCAGACGCCCGACGACGAATGCCCATCGGTGAAGCGCATCCCTTCGCCAGCAAGCCGGTCCATGTTCGGCGTTGGGATTTTGCCGCGCTCGGGGTTGTTGCAGTGCATGTCCCCATAGCCAAGGTCGTCGGCAAGGATAACGAGGATGTTTGGATGTCGCGGCTCGGCGGCGAAAACGGCTGGCAGCGTGAGAAGGAGGATCAGGAGTTGTTTCATGGAAGTTTTACATTTCAAAGATGGCTTTGGTCATCTCCACCCAGCGGCGCAGGCGCGTGCGGTCGCCGGCGGTGCTGTAAACATCGCGGAAGAGAATCTCCAGGTTGCAGTCGCGCGCGGCGGCGCGGGTGGCTTTCATGTCTTTCTCCAGACGGTCCCAGTCGGGGTTGGGGCCGCTGATATGCGCGGGTGTCGGCTTGCGAGAATAGACGTAGCGCCGGCCTAGGATCTCGGCGCATTTCTGGAAGTTCGACCAGCCGGAGACGGAAACGGAGCGGAGGTTCGGGATGGCCTCGACGATGGCCTCCAGCCGGTCGTCCACGCGCTCGCAGCAGCCGTAGTAAACCAGCCCGAAGCGTTCGCTGAGCCGCGCGAGGTAGGGCAGCACGAACTCGCGATACATCGCCGGTGACATCATCTCGAACTCCTGCGACTCGGCCCAGCCCCAGAGGTCCTTCAACGTCGCCGCGCGCCCGCAACCGGCCGCCGGCAAATTGGAGACGTAGCCGTAGCTGCGCGGGCCGGCCATCTGGCTGTCGGTGTTGAAATCGAGCAACCCCTGCTTCTCGAAGAAGCTGAACGTCGCGAGCCGGTCTTCGAGCATGTAGGCCATCAGCTTGTGGATGGCCTCCGGCTGGTCATAGACCCAGTAGAGCAGGCGGTCGTTGCCGATGAACCGGTAGAGCTGCCACGTCAGGCCGAAGAAGAAGTTGCCGTTGAAGCCGAGGTCGCCGAACTCGCCCACGTTGAACTCGTAAACGAACGGGTCATGGTTGCCGAGCTTCACCGGCAGCAGGTCGCCGATCGCGTCCTGCAACGCCGCGTGGAGCCGCAGCGATTTCTCGCGGTCCACGGCGACGGTGCGGGGCCGTAACCGCGCAATGTCCTCCGGCGTGGCGATGGGAAAGCTGAAACTGTAGGCGATGGACTTCTCGGCGCTCAAGTCGCGCATCTGCACCGGCACGCCGTAGTCGGAGAAAATCATCCGCCAGCCGAGCCGGTAGTAAGGTTCGATGACGAGGTCGTCCTCAAGTTCCTCCGCCTGACGGAGCGTAATGCGCATGTTCTTCTCCACGGCGCGCAGGAACGGGTCCGCGCAGCGCAACTCGCTGTCGGCAACGAAGTTCTCGATCCACGCCGTCTCGAACAACACAACGGGCCGCTTCGCCTTGAGGTCGTGGACGGCGCGCCAGAGCCGCTTGCGTTCGTCCATGATCGGCCGCGCTGCCCACTCGCGCCACTGCGCGGCGAGGTCGCGGATGATTTTCCGGTCTGCCTGCGTGATCATGACGCACCGTTTCCTTAGTTACTGGCCTTCTTCGCCTGGCGCTTTGGCGCGGGCTTGAGACTCAGGTCTTCCATCTCTGGCTCGATGCCGAGCTTGCGGCAGTCGGCGTCCACGCTCGCGCTCCAGTCTTCCCAGAGCTTGCGCAACGCGGCGAGTTTGTCGGGATGCTTCGCGGCAAGGTCGTTCTGCTCACTGATGTCCTCGGCGAGGTTGAAGAGCATGAAGCGCGCGGGCTTCTGGTTCGGGCCAGGCTCCGCCGCGCCTTCGGTGGACCAGACCATCTTCCAATCCCCCTGGCGCGCGGCGAAGTTGTTGCTGCGCGTCCGGCAGCGCCAGAACAGCGCGTCGTGCGGCGCGCCGGCCTTCTCTCCGTTGAGATAAGGCGCAAGATTGACGCCTTCAAGACCGTCGCCGCCTGCGCCCGCGGCAGCAGTCGCGGTGGCGGTGATGTCCATCGTAATGACCGGCTGGCGATAGACGGTGCCGGGTTTGATCACGCCGGGCCATTGCGCCAGCAACGGCACGCGGATGCCGCCCTCGAACGTCTCGCACTTCGAGCCGCGCAACGGCGTGTTGCGGGAGCCATTGACGGCGTTGCGCGTGGTCGGGCCGCCGTTGTCGTTGTGGAAGAAGATCAGCGTGCGTTCCAGTTGGCCGGTCTCGCGGAGCTTGGCGAGCACCGCGCCAACGGCGTCGTCCACGGCGCTGAGCATCGCGGCATAAACGCGGCGCTGCTTGTCCTCGATGTGGGCGAAGCGTTTCAGATATTTCTCCGTCGCCTGCACCGGCGCGTGGACGGCGTTGAAGGCGAGATAGAAGAACCACTTCCCGCCGCGGTGCGCCTCGACGAACCGCACCGCCTCGCGTCGCCAGGCGTCCTGCAAATACTCTGTAGCCGGTTCCGGCGTGACGCCCCGCACGACCATGACCTTGCCGCCGCCCTTGCCCTTGCCTTTGCCAGCCGGCGATCCGGGGATGTTGTTGGCCACGCCACCGCCAAGGATGCCGTAGAACTCGTCATAGCCGCGCTCGGTCGGGCGGACGCCTTCCTTCTCGCCAAGATGCCATTTGCCGGCCATGCCGGTCACGTAGCCGGCGCTCTTGAGGCGTTGCGGGAGCGTGACGACGGCGGGCGGCAGCGGCCCGGTGACGTTGGCAAGGTCTTCGTTGCCGGAGCGTTGCTGGTAACGACCGCCCATCAGCGCCGCGCGCGTCGGAGTGCAGAACGAGCCGGCGGCGTAGCTGTCGGTGAACCGCGCGCCGTTCCTGGCCAGCGAGTCAATGTGCGGCGTCGGGATGTCTTTGCAACCGTGGACACCGATGTCCGCGTAGCCCATGTCGTCGGTAAGGATGATGAGGATGTTGGGCTTGTCGGCGGCGGAGCAAACGGCGTTGAGCGACGCAAGGACGAGCGCGAGATGTTTCATGGTTCTCTTTCAGCACTCCGGCATCACCTTGAAGCCCACCAGGCTGGCGAGTTGGCGGACCGCGAGCAAAGGATCGCCGCAGAAGACGGCATGATGCCGCTGTCTGCCGGCAAACCAGTTGACCATCATCTTCTGCACGTCGCCGTTCACCGCGCCGGATTATGCCTGCTCCTCGCTGCTTTGGAAACCCAGATTCCATCAAGTCCGTGACAGCGCCGGCACGCCGATGCTCTGCCAGCGACGCCGTGATTGGCGGCCGCGAGGATTGCTGGCATAGTCGGCAGCCGTGAGAACGAGGCTTCGCCTTCTCCACATCGCCATCGCGACCGCGCTGGCGGCTTGCATCGTGAACAATGTGAGCGCCGCTGCGCCGTCGCCGGACATCGCCAGCCTGCTCGCGGGCCGGTTCCGTTGGACCGCCTCCGCGCCGCTCATCGGCCCTGCGCCGGCCACCGACCAGAGTTGCGCGATGAAAGACCCGACCCTCGTTTTCCACAGCGGGCGCTGGCATCTCTACGCGACCATCAAGACGCCGAAACTCACCGTCATGGAATACCTCGGCTTCGCAGACTGGCAGCGCGCCGACGCCGCGCCCCGCCGCATCGTCAAGCTCGACGAGACCTACCACTGCGCGCCGCAGCTCTTTTTCTTCCGACCGCAGCGGAAGTGGTATCTCATCTACCAATGGGCCGACAAAACGCCGGCGATCGGTTTCTTCGGCCCGGCTTTCTCAACGATGGACGATCCTGGCAAACCGGAGACGCTCACCAAGCCGGCGATGCTTTTTCCGAAGAAACCGGAGAACGTCCAGCGGTGGATTGACTTCTGGGTGATCTGCGACGCCGCGCACGCCTGGCTTTTCTTCACCGGCGACGACGGGAATTTTTGGCGGAGCCGGACGGCGCTCGGTAATTTCCCCAAAGGCTGGAGCCGGCCGGAACTGGTCCTGCAGGACAAGAAGGACGAGTTTTTCGAGGCGAGCCACACCTATCGGCTCAAGGGACTTGACAGGTTCCTCACACTCGTCGAGGCCATCGGCCCCGGCGGGCGGCGCTACTACAAAGCGTTCCTCGCTGACCGGCTCGACGGCGACTGGCAGTCCATCGCCGGCTCGTGGGAGAAACCATTCGCTTCGGCCAACAACGTCCGCTTTGCGCCCGGCGTCGCGTCGTGGAGCGACTCGATCAGCCACGGCGAGCTGTTGCGCGACGGCTGCGACGAGACGCTCACGGTGGACCCGGCACGGCTGCGCTTCCTCTTCCAAGGCTGCACCACCGCCGAACGCGAGGGCAAACCTTACGGCAAGTTCCCGTGGCGGCTGGGCATTCTAGAGCCTGCGCCCTGACACCGCCGCGGATCGCAGCCGTGTTGCTCTCCGCCAGTTCTCGCTCGACAGGACCGGGCGAGGGCGACAACATGCGAGCGGAGACGACACATGCAAGACGTGCTTCTCATCATCCTAATTCCAGCCGCGTTGATTGTCGGCGGCTTGGTCGGGTTCATCATCGCCGCGCGCAAAGGCCGCGAGGCGCAGGCGCGCGCTGACGCCGCCGGCCGCATCGAGGCGGAACTGCGCGGACAGGTCCAGCAGCGCGACGCGGAACTGGCGGCGACCCGGGAAAAGCTCTCCGTTGCCGAAAGGAACGCGGCGGCCGGCGAGGCCGGAGCCAAAGCCGCTGCCCAGCGGATTGAGGAACAGCAAAAGCAACATGAGACAGCCATAGCCAACCTGCGCGAGGCGTTCAAAGCACTGTCGGCCGATGCGTTGAAGGAGACGCAGCCGGAGTTTCTGCGGCTCGCGAACGAGACGTTCGAGAAGCTGGCCCGGACGGCGGAGGGCAATCTCAAAGCGCGGCAGGAGGCGATTGACGGCGTCATCAAGCCGCTCAAGGACCAGTTGGCCGAGTATCAGAAGCGGTTGCAGACGGCGGAGCAGGAACAGACGAAGACGCTCGGCGCGGTCACTCAGCAGCTCAGAGCTTTGCAGGACCAGAGCCATGCGCTCGCCGGCGAGACCAACAAGCTCAGGCTCGTCCTCAGTTCCAGCCAAGCGCGCGGGCGTTGGGGCGAGGAAACGCTGCGCCGCGTGGTGGAGGCGGCAGGCATGAGCACGCACTGCGACTTCGTCGAGCAAACCGCGGCGGGCGACTCACGCCCCGACTTGCTCGTGAAACTGCCTGGAGACCGTCTCATCATCGTGGACTCGAAGGTGCCGGATCTCGATTTCCTCGCCGCGCTCGGCACCGCCGATGAGGCGACGCGCCGCGACAAGCTCGCCGCCCACGCCGCGAAACTGAAGGCGACCATCCAGGCGCTCGCCAAACGCGAATACCCAAAACAATTCCCGACCGCGCTCGACAAGGTGGTGCTCTTCGTGCCGGCGGAGTCGCTGCTCAGCGCGGCGCTGGAGGGCGATCCGAACCTCATCGTGGACGCCGCCGCGCAAAGCATCCTGCTCGCGACGCCGTCGTCGCTCATCGCGTTGCTCTATGCCGTGGCGATGAGCTGGCAGCAGGACGCGCAGACGCGCAACGCGCGCGACATCGCTGACGCCGGCATGGAGCTGTTCGAGCGTGTTGCGAAGTTCGTGGAGCATTTCGCCGCGGTGCATGACGGTTTGGAGAAGACCGCTGCCGCCTACAACAAGGCAGTGGCGTCATTCGAATCGCGCGTGCGGCCGAGCGGCGACCGGCTCATCAAGCTGGCTGGAATCTCATCCGATGCCGCGCTGCCGGAAGCCAAACCGGTGGAGACGGTGCTGCGGACGTTGCCCGACACGAAAGGTTGATCACCGGAAACACTTCCACAACTCCTCGGCAAAGAGGCGATGGCCTCGGTCGTCGGGATGGTTGATGGTGTTGTGCAGCAGCGTCAGGTAGGGCAGGCCTTCCTTCCAGAGATGCTCCCAGCGCGCGGCGGCATCGGCCAGCGCGATGTCGTGCTTGTCGGCGAATTCGCGCAGCGCGAGCACGTAGGGGCGGCGCTCCGCTTCGTTCATGCTCTTGAAGCCCATCATCTTCCACATCGTGAAGTGCGGCGTGATGAGGATCAGTTCCGCGCCGATGCCCTGCACGCGGTTCAGGATGTCGCTGTAAACCTCGTCCACCACCGCCGGCGTCATGCCGGCGTCGTTGACGAACTCCAGCGTGACGAGGTCGGGCTTCGCGTCGGCGATGCGCTGCCACGTCACACCCGTTTCCTGCCATGACTTGCCGCGGTAGGGAAACTTGTCGGGGAAGAGCCACTGCCGGCTGTGCGAGCCGCCGGCGCTGATGTTCTGCATCTCGATCTTCGCCTGCGGGAACCGCTCGCGCAGTCCGGCCGCGAAGACATCCGGGTAGCGCAGCTCTGGTTTC
>Ga0233425_10011648_pt1 | contig 10197 bp, 13 predicted proteins | sample Watercolumn_Towu_2_FD_181712 | JGI IMG/M metagenome (GOLD analysis project Ga0233425, IMG submission 181712) | Freshwater microbial communities from Lake Towuti, South Sulawesi, Indonesia - Watercolumn_Towuti2014_140_MG | ecosystem: Environmental > Aquatic > Freshwater > Lake | place... | reverse complement strand
GCGGGCGACAGGCTCTCGTCGACATGTTGATGCGACAGCACGATCTGCGTCGCCTCGATAGGCTTGCCGTCCACGTAGCGGACGGTGACCTGACTCTTCGCGTCAGGGCCGAGGCCCTTTTCCTTGCCGCTATGGCGCGCCTCCGCAAGCCGCTCCAAGATCTTGTGCGAATAATAGATCGGCGCAGGCATCAGTTCCGGCGTTTCGCGCACTGCGTAGCCGAACATGATGCCCTGGTCGCCCGCGCCTTCGTCCTTATTGCCGGCGGCGTCGACGCCCTGCGCAATGTCGACGGACTGCTCATGGAGAAGAACTTCCACGTGGGCGGTGTTCCAATGGAACCCGCGCTGCTCATAGCCGATGGCGCGAATGGCGCCGCGCGCGATCTCGGTGATGCGCTCGAAGGGGATATGCGGCCCGCGCACTTCCCCGGCGATGACGACGCGGTTTGTCGTCGCCAAAGTTTCGGCCGCGACGCGAATGGCGTAAGGATCAACGCCCGCCTTCGGACCTTGACGGAAAAACTCGTCAACGATTTCGTCTGAAATGCGGTCGCACACCTTGTCCGGATGGCCTTCGGAAACGGATTCGCTCGTGAAAAGATAATTCTTCCGGGTCACTTCCGTATCTCCGATGGCTTTGAGCAAGAGTTGAACAACTGCGGAGCAGGCCGGTTCATCTGCCAGCGCCCGTTCGGTGCGTCAAGCCGAAAAGCCCAAATCGTTCGTTTTGGAGAACGAGATTTTTACTTCCCCGTGGGCTCCGACTGCTCGGCGAGCGTCGTCACGAGATCGAGCACGCGCTTGCGCACTTTTGGATCGCGGATTCGGGCGAAGGCGCGGTTGAGATGCAGGCCTTCCGTTGTGGAGAGAAAATCGACGACATATTGTGACGAGGATTCCTCTGCGAATCCGCCTGATTGCGCCGACGAGCCGCCCGCCGGGGCGCCTTCAAAAAAAAACGACGGCGGCACGTTCAAAGTCTTCGAAATCTGTTGGAGGCGGCTCGCGCCGATGCGATTGGTCCCCTTCTCGTATTTCTGGACTTGCTGAAAAGTGATCCCGAGCGCTTCTCCAAGCTTCTCCTGACTCATTTTCATGAGCATACGCTGCATGCGCACACGGCTGCCGACGTGACGATCGATCGGATCTGGCGCCTTTTTCAACTTTACCACTCCTGTTCGGTTGTAGCCGAACGCTTGGCGCAGGCGCAAGCGGATGTAGCAAGTAGGCCAATGAATTCCATAAAGGTTTTAGTTGATCGCGGTCGGGTCGGTCCTTTTTTGCGCCGGACAGACGACATCCGGCCCGCTCGGCGTGAGATTCAGAAGAATGACAAGATCTTGCAGCATCGTTCCCTCGAGGCAAGCGCCTCTTGCCTGCATTACTGGACCGGAGGCGTTAGAGCCGAAATTGGCTACCGGCGGGCGACGCCGATTAACGCCAACGCCGTGGCTGCGCCCAGCAGCATAAGGAAGGGCCGCGCGCCATAAATGGCGAAAACGGTTGGCGCCGCCTCCCTTGGCAGACGTCCGTCGATGACGCCTTCTTCGCCCAGCGGTATTGATCGAAGGATGCGCCCATAGGCGTCGATGATCGCCGAAACGCCGGTATTGGCGACCCGGATCATCGGCAGGCCCTCTTCGATCGCGCGAAGGCGCGCCTGGGCCAGATGCTGATAAGGGCCAATCGTGTGGCCAAACCACCCGTCATTGGTGACGTTGAGGAACAGCCGCGGCCGTTCGGCAGCGTCGCGCTGGATTGTCTCGCCCGAGAAAATCGCTTCGTAGCAGATGAGCGGCGCGATTGGTGGGAGACCCGGCGCGGCGAGAAGGCGCGGGCCAGCGCCGCGATCCCATATGCCCGGAACGAGATGGTTGATTCCAAGGGGCCGCAGCAGCTCCTCGAGCGGCAAATATTCTCCGAAAGGGACAAGATGAATCTTGTCGTAGAAGGCGACGATCGACTTTCCTTGCAGCGCTTCGATCGAATTGAAAATCCTGCCTCGCCGTCCGCCGCCATCGCCTTCGGCTCGCGCCGCGCCGGTCAAAAGAACGCCGCCTTTGAGCGCGCCCGCGATCGCCGCCAGCGCCTCAGGGTGGCTAGAAATCACATAAGGGAACGCGGACTCAGGCCAAATGAGATGAGTGACCTCGGCGAGCCCGGACGGCCGCGCGTCGGTGGCGCGTTCCGAGAGGGCGAGATAGTGGCGCAAGATCCACTCGCCGTTCTCAGGGCGAAACTTTGCGTCCTGAGGGAGATTGGGCTGCATCAGGCGCAACGCCACGCCGTCGACATATTCAGTTTCACTCGCGCTAAGGCGAAAGGCGCCATAGGCGAGCAGGAACATGGCGAGCGCCGCCGCCGCCAGCATCGCCCTGCTGATGCGGCTGGCGCCGCCGGGCGTGCGATCGATGAGCGTCGCGGGCGCGGCGAAAATCACGATTGCGATCATGTCGAGGCCATAGAGGCCGACGAGAGAAGCCGTTTGCGCCAGCGGCCCGGCGCCCGCGAGCGCCATGCCGAAATCGTTCCAGGGAAAGCCCGTAAACAGATGGCCGCGCAGCCACTCCGCCGCCCCCAGCCCTGCGGCCAGCGCGAAGATTCGGGCGCTTCCGGGCGACCACAAAAGGCGCGCCATCGCGAACCCTGCGGCCGAAAAGAGCGCGAGAACCGCTGGCAACCCGAAGACGGCGAGGGGGAGGGCCCAGGCGAATTGGTCGGCTTCGACGAGCATCGCGGCGCCCATCCACCAAAGTCCCGCGACGAAATAGCCGAAGCCCAGCCACCAGCCGGCGCCGGCGGCCGAGAGGATCGGGCCAAGCGCGAAGCGTCTTGAGTTTGCCTCCTTCGCCGCGCCGTCGATGAGCCAAACGGCGACGGTGAGCGTCGCGAACATGGCGGGAATGAAGTCGAAAGGCGCCAGCGCCAGAGCGCCGGCCGCGCCCGCGCAGAAGGCGATCGCGCGTCGCGTCCAACCGCGCGCCAGAATGATCCGCTGTGGAAGCGACGGCGCCGTCGCGCGCGCCTCGGCGATTTCGGCAATTTGCGCCATCGGATATCGGAAGCCCTGCGAATCGGCTCTGGCCGACTTTACAGCAATTCAGCGGACGGAATTATGCGCGCCAAAGGACCGTTTCATGCCGGCCGGCGCGAGCGCACGCGCAGCTTGCCCACGCGTCGCGGGTCCGCATCGACGATCTCGAATTCGTATGCCTCGACGGGCGTCGCGATGATCTCGCCGCGCATCGGCACGCGGCCGGCGAGCCAGGCGACGAGGCCGCCGAGCGTCGTCACTTCGGCGGGCGTGTCTTCGAGCCGGAAGTCGACGCCAAGCCGCGTCGTCACTTCGTCGAGATCGGCGCGGCCATCAATGATGAAGTCGCCGTTCTCAAGTTCGACGAAGCCGGACTCGTCAGCGACGTCATGTTCGTCTTCGATATCTCCGACGATCATCTCCATGATGTCCTCGATGGTGACGAGGCCGTCGGTGCCGCCATATTCATCGATGACAAGCGCCAGATGGGTGCGCGTTGCCTGCATGCGGATCAACAGATCGAGCGCCGGCATCGAGCGCGGCACGAACAGCACCGGCTTAAGCAAATTCGCCTGCGACAATGGAGTATTGAAATCGATCTTTTTCACTTCCGACGCGGCGTCGTCGGAGCCTTCGCGCCGATCGGCGCAACGCGCGATATGATTGACGAAGTCGCGGATGTGAATCATGCCGCGCGGATCGTCGAGCGTATCGGCATAGGCGGGCAGGCGCGAATGGCCGGCGGTGCGAAACAGCTCGAGCGCTTCGCGTAGCGGCGCATCGAGCGAGATGGCGATGATGTCGGCGCGGGGAATCATCGCGTCGTCAACGCGCATGTCGTGCAGGCCGAGCACGTTTTTCAACAGCGTGCGCTCGTGCGGTGTCACGTCGCCCGCCGACTCTTCAAGCCTGTCCTCGATGTCCTCGCGCACCGAGGCTGGCGCAAGACCGAGAAGCCCACGCAGCCTGTCGATGAGGCTCAGGCGCGGCGCATCGCCATCGCGTCTTAATGGAAGGGGATCGTCGGCGTTATCGTATCGCGTCGACATGCGCTTAATTCAATTCGCTCCGCCCGCCGGCCCGTCTGCATCGTCCGCATAGGGGTCCGGAAATCCCAGCGCCGTCGCGATCTTGCGTTCCAGCGCCTCCATCCGCTCGGCTTCGGCGGCGGTCTCGTGATCATATCCGATCAGATGCAGAAATCCATGCGCGACCATATGGGCCGCATGAGCGCGCAAAAGCTTGCCCTGCTCCTCCGCCTCTCTAGCCACAGTTTCATAAGCGATGATGACGTCGCCAAGGAGAGGCTTACGCTCGATTGCGCCAGGGGTCGGAAAAGACAGGACATTCGTCGGCTGATCTTTGCCGCGCCACTCGGCGTTGAGCTTCCCGATCGTCGCGTCGTCACAAAATGTGACGCTGATTTCACATTCTGGAGCCAAGGCGGCTCCGCTTGCGGCGAGACTCTGACGAACGCACTCCTTCGCCAATTCCTCTAGATCGGCGACCCGCCGCCAGGCGGGCGCCGCGACGTTAATATCGATCTCCAAAGTCAGACGTCCCCGCGCGGCTGCTTGTTGGCGCGCGCGGCGCGCTCATAGGCTCCGACGATTTGCCGCACAAGATCGTGACGCACGACGTCGCCTTCCGAAAATCTCACTCGGCCGATGACGTCGAGATCGGAGAGCAGGGCGACCGCTTCGGACAGGCCGGACTTCTGTCCGGGGGGCAGGTCAGTCTGCGATGGATCGCCGGTCACGATCATGCGCGAGCCTTCGCCGAGCCGAGTTAGAAACATCTTCATCTGCATCGAGCTGGCGTTCTGCGCCTCATCAAGCAGGATGCAGCTTCGCGTCAGCGTGCGGCCGCGCATGAAGGCGAGCGGCGCGACTTCGATGAGACCGGTCTGCATGCCGCGCTCGATCATCCGCGCATCCATGAAATCATGGAGCGCGTCGTAGATCGGACGGAGATAGGGGTCGACCTTGTCGCGCATGTCGCCTGGCAAAAAGCCCAGACGTTCGCCGGCTTCCACGGCGGGACGCGACAGGATCAACCGTTCGACCGCGCCTTGCTCCATCAGTTGAACGGCGTGGCCGACGGCGAGCCAGGTCTTGCCTGTGCCCGCAGGACCTTCCGCGAAGACCAGTTCGTAACGCTTGAGCGCGCGCAAATACTGATCCTGCGCGGCGTTGCGCGCGCGCACCGGACCGCGCTTTCTGGTCATGAGCTGTTCGAATGCGCCGCGCGTCGGCTCGGAATCGGGAAACAGGCTGCGCTGGCGCGCCGTCTCTTCGATCGCGCCGTCAACGTCGCCAAGCGTGATCGTCTGACCCAGAGCCACGCGCTCGTAGAGCGCCTCGAGCACGCGGCGCGCATGCTCGCAGGCCTCGGCCTTGCCTTTTAAGGTGACGTGATTGCCATTGGCGAAGGAGGCGACGCGCAGCCGTCGTTCGATCTTGGCGAGATTTTGGTCGTAAAGGCCGAAAACGAGCGAAGCGTGACGGTTGTTTTCAAAGGCGAGCGTGATTTCCGCTTCGGGCTCAGTCGCCTCCGGTCCCCGTGCGGCGAGCAACGGGTCGTCGATCGTCGTCAAGCCTTCGCCTCCTCGCTCATGAGTCGCGCGGCCAAGGAATTCGAGCCTGCGGCGACGATTTTCACTCTGGCTTCGCGGCCAATATGCTCCGTCGAACCCTCAACATGCACAGCCTGCATATAAGGACTCTTGCCCGCGATCTGCCCCGCGTGGCGCCCGGGCTTCTCAAAAAGCACGTCGAGTTCTCGGCCGACCGTCGCGGCGTTGAAGGCTTGCCGCTGCTCTTCAAGCAGGGCCTGTAGCGCGGCGAGGCGTTCGCTCTTCACATTCTCATCGATCTGGTCGTCGCGGTCTGCGGCCGGCGTTCCTGGCCGGGGCGAATATTTGAAGGAGAAGCTTGATGCGAAGCCCACAGCGCGCGCGAGCGCCATCGTCGCCTCGAAATCGGCGTCGCTTTCGCCGGGGAAGCCGACGATAAAGTCCGACGAAAGCGCGACGTCCGGCCGCGCCTTTCGCAAACTCTCGACGATCGAGAGATATGCGTCCGCGCCGTGCTTGCGGTTCATCGCCTTCAGAATGCGGTCCGAACCGGATTGAACCGGCAGATGCACATAGGGCATGAGCTTTGGAATCGCGCCATGCGCGTCAATCAACTCCTGCGCCATGTCGACAGGATGACTTGTCGTGTAGCGCAGACGCGTCAGCCCTTTGATCTGCGCTAATCGGTCGAGGAGCTGGGCGAGGTTCGCTTCGCGGCCGTTTTCATCTGGCCCGCGATAGGCGTTGACATTCTGGCCGATCAGCGTGACCTCGCAAACGCCGGCGTCGACGAGGCGGCGGGTCTCAGAAACGATCTCGGCCACAGGACGGGACGTTTCCGCGCCTCGGGTGTAGGGCACGACGCAGAACGAGCAGAACTTGTCGCAGCCTTCTTGCACGGTGACGAAAGCCGAAACGCCGCGCGCGCGAATTTGCGCGCGACTCGGAGCGGGCAGGGTGCGAAACTTGTCCTCGACGGCGAAATCCGTATCGGCGACCCGCGCGCCCTCTTTCGCTTGGCGCAGCAGCTCGGGCAAGCGGTGATAGCTCTGCGGGCCGACGACGAGGTCGACGGCGCGCTGGCGTTTGAGCACCTCTTCGCCTTCGGCCTGGGCGACGCAGCCGGCGACGATAATTTTCATGTCGCGGCCCTGCGCGCTCAGCGCGCGCTTGGCGATCGCAAGCTTACCGAGTTCGGAATAGATTTTTTCCGCAGCCTTTTCACGGATATGGCAGGTATTGAGGATGACGAGATCGGCGTCTTCCTCGCTTTTGGTCTCGGCGTAGCCTTCGCGGCCGAGCAAGTCCGCCATGCGCGTCGCGTCATAGACGTTCATCTGGCAGCCGTATGACTTGACCAAAACTTTCGAGGGCCGTGCAGCCTCGGACCTTTGAGGCTTGGATCGCGTCTCAACCAGTTCTTTGACGTCTGTGACTATTTTTCTGCTCCATACTCGCCGCGGCGACTCGGAGCCTGTCCGAGCGGCGACAGTATACGACATTTTTCGCGCTCTGGCGCCGCAAGATGTGCAGCGCCTCCACAGTCTCACTCGTCGCCTGCGAACAGCCGTTTAATCTCAACCTCGCCCATGCGATCGAAATCTTCAGGAATAAGGCCCTGCCCAACTATGAAACCGAGACGCCCCATCTTAGGCTCAGTGGGAGCCCCAACCGGTGTGACCTCGCCCAAAGTTTTTTCGCGCATCGCTCAGATTTCCAGCCGAAGATTGATCGCCGCGCGGCGTTCGCCATTGGCGCGCTGATAGTAATTCTCGCGCCTTCCGATTTCCTTGAAACCCTCCCGGCCGTAAAGCTTCAGCGCGGCCTCGTTGTCGTCGGCGACCTCCAGAAAGACGAGGCGGGCGCCGCCGCGCTCGAGATTTTCCAGATGTTTTTCGAGAATACGTCGGCCCAGTCCCGCCCCGCGTCGCGCAGGATCGACGGCGAAAGTGAGGATTTCGGCGTCAGGCGGCGTTAACCGGGACAGGATGAAGCCTGCAAGCTCGCTCCTACGGCTCTCGGCGACCGCGCCGTCGGCGATGATATGGGCGTCGGCCAGATAATTCTCGAAGTCGATTTTCGACCAGCCGAAGGCGAAAGACGCGCCATGCAGACGTTCGCACTCCTCGGCGCGTTCCGCGCCGATGGGCTCTACGATGAATGTCGGCTTGGCGAAGAAAGACGAAAGCAGCGTCATGGCGCAACTTCACGCCTGCACTGTGGCGGCGGCGTGGGCGCCCGCCGAGCCGTGCGAGGCTTCTTTTGGCGCTTCGGGCCGCGCCCCCGGCATAGTGACGTCAGGCTCCTTAAGATATAGTGGCCGTGCGGGCGCTGTTTCCGGCTGCGCCGCGAGGCCCAGACGAGCCACAAGAGCGATATCGGGCGCGGACCGCTCGCTCGCGATCTTGACCGGAACGCCGCGGGCGCGCGCCTCTTTGGCCAGGAGCGGCGCGCCGGAACCAATGAGAAGCAGCGGGCCCGTCCCGAGCGCGCGCAGCGCTTCATGCGCGTTCACGCGGCGCGGGGTCAGCAGCGGGCGCCCGTCTGGACCGAAGGCCGCGATGTAAACCTTGCCGTGACGCGCGTCGATCGCCGCCGCAACCACCCCCTCGAAAGGCTCAATGATCAGCGGCGCCGCCAGCGCGGCGAGGGTCGAGACGCCGACGATCTCGGCCTTGCAGGCGAGCGCGATGGCCTGACCGGCGGCGAGACCGATGCGAATGCCGGTGAAAGAGCCGGGGCCTACTGTTACGGCGACGCGATCGAGCGAGGCGAAGCCGCCCTCGACCTTGCTCATGATCCGCTTGATCAGCGGCAGCAGAGCCTCCGCGTGGCCGCGCTCCATCGCCACGGTTTCGACGGCGATCGGCTCCGCTGCGTCCTGGTCCAGCACGCAGGCCGAGACGGCTGGCAGAGCGGTGTCAATCGCAAGGATTCGCATGATTCTAGATTATGACCGTTTTCGGAGCGCGATCAACGTAGCCCCCGAGCGTGTCACGGATGCGTCCTCTACGCCGGCTCGACCGCCTTCACCTGCGGCAGGAAATGCTTGAGCAGGTTTTCGATGCCGTGCCGCAACGTCGCGGTGGACGAGGGACATCCGGAGCAGGCGCCTTTCATTGCAAGATAGACGACGCCATCCTTGAAGCCGCGGAAGACAATATCGCCGCCGTCGCCGGCGACCGCCGGACGCACGCGCGTTTCGATCAGCTCCTTGATCGTGGCGACCGTCTCCGCGTCGGCGGAGTCATAGAACTCGCCGCCGGACTGCGCCGGACCCGCGCCTTCGGTCAAGAGCGGCGCGCCCGAGGCGAAATGCTCCATGATCGTCCCAAGGATGGCGGGCTTGAGATGCGGCCAATCTGCGCCGTCCTTGGTCACCGAGACGAAGTCCGCGCCATACATCACCGCTTCGACGCCCTCGATGGAGAGCAACGCCTGCGCCAGCGGCGCATTGGCGGCGTCGTCCAGCGAGCGAAACTCCATCGCGCCCTGGCCGAGCACATCCTGGCCGGGCAGAAACTTGAGCGTTGAGGGATTGGGGGTGGCTTCAGTTTGGATGAACATCGGGAGGCTCCTGCGTCCGGTTCAAGGCCGGCGGGACGTGCGCGAATATCACAAATCGGGCGCTTTGTGACATCGTCGACATTACTACTTAAGCGCTTCGCCGCGGTCCTGCGAGACTCTTCGGCGCCAGCGCTTGACGGCGACTGCGGCCCAAATCGCCTCGACGAGGCCGAAGGGCCAGGCGCCTTGAAGAAATCCGTAAACCGATCCCAAAGCGCAGGCGACGGCGAAACACAGAACAAACCAATGGCTGCGGTCTTCCAGCGCGTAAGCAAGCAGCATGGCGCTTACGGCGAAGAGCCCAAACCATGTCAGCGCATCCATCGACCAATCTCTTTGGGCTCGGCCTTGCATTTGCCATGCCCGAGCGAATGCCGCAGTGTCAATCGATGGACGAAGCTTCGCTGCTCGACGCCAATGCCGCCTATTACCGCGCCTTCGCCGCGCATGATCTTGGCGCGATGAGCGACCTTTGGGCGGAGGAAGGCTGTTCCTGCGTGCATCCCGGCTGGCCGGCGCTTGTCGGGCGCGCGCCGGTTCTCGCCTCCTACCGCGACATTTTCCGCAATCCGGCGCAAGAGGCGGTGACGGCGCGCGACCCGCAGACGCTCATCGAAGGCGCCGACGGCCGCGTCTTTTGCGTCGAGGAGGTCGGCGGCGGCCTGTTGCTCGCGACCAACTGGTTTCGCTGGAGCGGCGAGCGTTGGCGGCTCGTACATCACCAGGCGAGCCCGCTCGCCCCGCCGCCATCGAGGGGGCGCGAGGAGAAGCGGTCGTTTCATTAGGAACGCCACGGCCGTCATTGCGAGGAGGCGGAGCCGACGAAGCGATCCACAGGTTCATGACCGCGCTCTGGATTGCTTCGCCCTCGGCTCGCAATGACGCGGCCCTACGACTCAGCGCTCTCCGCCTGCTTCCTCCGACTCGCCTTCTTCGGCTCGCGTCTTGGCCCCTCCACCAGCCGCACGACGACGCCCCAAAGCGTGCGCACGTCCTGCTCGGTGAGGCCCATGCGATGA
>Ga0233425_10011647_pt1 | contig 10198 bp, 5 predicted proteins | sample Watercolumn_Towu_2_FD_181712 | JGI IMG/M metagenome (GOLD analysis project Ga0233425, IMG submission 181712) | Freshwater microbial communities from Lake Towuti, South Sulawesi, Indonesia - Watercolumn_Towuti2014_140_MG | ecosystem: Environmental > Aquatic > Freshwater > Lake | place: Indonesia... | reverse complement strand
AACTCGGCGGACGCGCTGAAACCGGCGCTGGAGGAGAGGTTCCCGCCGGCAGGACTCGTGAAATGCCCGGAGTGCGGCGAGCCGTCCGTCGAGGGCCCGTGCGAGGCGTGCCGGCTGCTGCGGTCGTTGAAACCGGTAGCCGTGAACCGTGAGCCGTGAACCGGGCGGGCATCCGGATCGCTTCCGCCAGGCCCCAGGCCCACGGATCACGGTTCACGGATCACGGTTCACGGTTTCCCGCCCTACTTGTCCAGGTCCTTCATTATCTTGTCGAGCTCGTCGGGGCCGGAGACCGCCTTCGGCGCCTCGACCGGCGCCTCGCGGGGCGCCGGGGTCTCCGGCTTTGCCGCGGGCGTCTCATCCGAGGGCGAGGCCCGGAAGGGCGTATCGACCTGCGGCGGCGCCGGCGGGGCCGGCTCGGGCTCGTCGACCTTGAGCTCGTCTTCCAATTCGGGCTTCTTCCGCCGGCTGAACACGACGTAGGCCACGATGAGCACGGCGAGCACGACCAGCACCGCCCACACCACCCAGCCGTAGTCCTTGTTCTCGATGCTGACGGTGTAGCTCATGGTCTTCTCGTTGCCCAGGGCGTCGACGGCCCTGATCTCGTAGACATGCACGCCGTTGTCGGCAAGCGAGGTCTTCCAGAGCGTGTAGTAGGCGCCCCTCGATTCACGGTAGGTGAGCTCGTTCCACTCGCCGCCGTCCATCCGGAACAGCACCTTCGCCAGCGCCGAGCTGTCGGTCACGTTGAACCGGAACTCGACGATTCCCTCCCGCGGGCCGCCCGGAAGGACCTTCGTTATAACGGGCGCGCTGTTGTCGACGAACGCGCCCAGCGTGGCCGTGGAGGTGTAGCCGGAGGCGTCCGCGGCCGTCACCGTGACGGCGGCGGAGCGGTCGCCGCCCTGCCACCTGGCCGTGTCGAACTCCGCCTCGTAGAGGCCGTTCGACGGGTTGAACGCCATGGCCTTGGAGGCCGCACCGGTCGTTGCGTCCGGGGCCGCCGTCACGGAGGCGATTCCAAAGAGATCGCCTGCGGAGACCGCCACCTTCAGGACGCCCCGCATCCGCGGCTCGCTCAGGGGCGCGACGACCGAGAGCGCCGGCGCTGTGGCGTCGAACCGGACCTCCACCGAGACCTCGGTCATCCGGCCCGGGATGTCGTACGCCCGGAGGGTGATGCGGTGGGTCCCGTCGGAGAGGCCCGGCGTGAAAGGCAGGGCCGGGGAGGTCCACTGGCCGCCGTCGAGGCTGTACAGGACGTCGGAGAGGAACGCGTCCGTGGCGTTGGCGTCGATGCTCTTCTCGCCGTCCCGGCCGGTGATGAGCATGCCGTTCACCGGGTACCTCAGCTCGGCCTTGGGCGGGGAGTTGTCCACCTGGAACGAAAGGGGCCCGGCCGAGGCGCTCTTGCCCAGAAGGTCGGTCACGTCGGCCGAGAAGGTATGCACGCCCTCCGACATCCCGCGGCTGTCGAGCTCCAATTCGTAGTAACCGGACACGGTGTTGAGCGAGAGCGCCCGGTCGGGCTGGCCCGATATGTGCAAGACGACGGATTCGAGCCCCTGCTCGTCGGAGGCCTTGACCTGGAAGACCGCCGTTCCCGCGAGGTAGACGTTCGCCACGGGGGACACAAGCTCGACGGACGGCGCCGAGTTGTCGACCGTGACCGTCACCTTGCCGTCCGTCCGGTGCCCGATGGCGTCCGTCGCCAGGAAACCGATGGCGTGGGCGCCCTCGGCCAGATTGGCGGTGGAGAGGTTCGCGGTGAAGTTTTGGTCCTCGAGGGTCATCCACGCCCACGGGCCGCCGTCGAGGCGCCACTGGACGCCCTCGAGGTAGAGGTCCGAGGCCGCGACGGACACAGCCAGGTCGCCCGCGACCCGCGCTCCCTCGGAGGGCGAAAGCACCCCGAGCGCCGGCGGTGTGTTGTCCACGGAGAACGCCACGCCCGTGGCGGCGACGGTCTTGCCCGACGCTTCCGTGGCGGCCGCGGAGAGGATGTGCTCCCCGTCCTCGAGCTGCGCCGTGTCGATGGGCAACTCGTAGTATCCGGAAAGGGCGCTGGGCCCGCCGGCCCTGGCGACCCCGTCCAGCGTGAACGTCACGCCGGTTATCGGCAGGAAGGCGGAGGCCCTCGCCCGGGCGGTAGACTGCCCCTGGAGCTGGTCGCCCTCCCAGGGCGACACCAGGGCGAGCGCCGGGTTGGCGTTGTTGACCACGACATCGACGTATCCCTCGGCGGACCAGCCGGCGAGGTCCACCACGCGGGCGGAGAGCCTGTGGGCCCCGTCGGCCAGGGCGGTCGTGTCCACCTGGAACGACTGCGCCCAGCCGGGGACCGAGGGCATCCACGGGCCGCCGTCGACCTTGTACTGGGTGAAGTTGGCGTTCAGGTCGGCCGTTCCCGCAAGGTCGAGCGTCACCGAGCCGGAGACGTATATCCCCGAGGCGGGGCCGGCGATGGCGAGCACCGGCGCCGTGTTGTCGACGGTGAGCGAGAAGGGTCCGGCGGAAGCGGTGTTGCCGGCCGAGTCGGTGGTGGTGGCGCCGATGACGTAGGTCCCGTCGGGATACGCCGTCGTGTCCCAGCTCCAGCCGAAGTAGTTCGAGCCCATTGCGATCATTTGCGCGGCGACGGTGGTGGACGGGCCGTTGATGGATATGGACACCCTCATCGAGGTCTCCCCGTTGGAGCCGGTGACCAGAAGAGGCACGGTCCCCTTGACGAATGCCCGGTTGACCATCTGGACGAAGCCTATCGAGGGGAGGAAGTTGTCGAACTGGACCGGGACCGATTTCGTGTCCGTCCGCCCCTGCCAGTCCATGGCCGTCACGGCGACGTCGTGCGGGCCGTCGGGCCACCGGGCGGTGTTGAGCGCGTAGGTGTATGTTCCGGCGTTGAGCGTCATCTCGGAGACGTACGAGCCGTCCACGCTGACCTGCATGTGGTCGACGCCCGCGCCCGTAACGGTGGCGCTCATGGCGTAGTTGCCCTTGATGATGGAGCCGGCGGCGCCGGGGGCGGCCAGCGCCACGGACGGCTCCTGGTAGTGTATCGTCAGCGTCCAGGTGTCGATGTAGCCGCCGGGGTTGTTGTTGGCGCCCCAGTTGCCCTCGTCCCGGACCCTCAGGTTCCAGTTGCCGGTGCTCAGCTTCCCGTTGAACTTGAATATGTCGTTGAATGTCGCCTGGATGCTCTGGCCGAGCGGGTTGGCGGCGTTGGCCCACATGAGCTGCTGCTCGGTGCCGTCAGGGTGCCGCACCCAGATGTTGAGGTCGGCGGCGTCGTTGCCGTTCTGGTTGGCCCAGACCGTCATCTGGACGTCGATGCGGGTTATGGACAGGCCGACGTTGACGGTTACCGGGCTCATGACCTCTCGCGTACCGATCCAGTTGCTGTTCCAGTACGAGTAATCGTTGTTGTTCGTGAAGCTCTGCGTCAGCGCCGCGGAGGGCGGCGCGAAGACGCCCAGTGCCAGGAGCACCATTGCCGCGGTCATTGTAAAAGCCAGGCTCTTTTGTATTCTCCGACCCATATGGTCCACCTAAATACTCACATTTTATTGGCTGTATTTATAAATCGTCTGTCGAAACCTGAGAATAATACGGGGATTTCGTCCTGGCGCAGGGCCTGTGGATGCCCTGCTGGCTGCCGTCGGCGCAGGAGGCTCAGTACTCGCGCCAGCGGGTGTGGCACTTGGTGCACTCGTAGATGCGCGTCTCGGGCTCGTCGGCCGCCCGGGTCTGGCGTATTATCCAGTAGGCCTCGCGGTGCTGGCACTTGGGGCATTCGCACTCGCGCGTGGTGGGCAGGACGTTGAGCTCGCCCTCGAGGACCACGATCTCTTTCTTCGTTGCCTTGGTCGTGACGGTCTTCTTGTCCTGCTTGGTCATGTCGGACTCGCATCCGCAGCGGGTGCAGCACAGCCGGCCGTCCTTCGGGCGCTGAAGCGCCCCGCACTTCGGACAGAACATCGGCCGGCCATTACGTTGCTTCTATATAGGATTTGGCAATGCGTCACGCCGCCGGCGGCAGGTCCGCCCCGCAAATCGGGCACTTGACGAAGCGCATCTTGACCTCGTTGCCGCAGGAGGGGCACACGCGCATCGGGACCTCCCGGCCGCTGTAGGTCCGGGGCTTCTGGGGCGGCGCGTAGCGCGGCTCCTCGTCGGCCCCGGCTATCTGGTAGTTCTCGAGCGGCCCGGGCCTGGGCCTGGCCCCGGGTGGCATCTTCCCGCCCCCCTCGGCCACGGGCGGCGCGACGGGCGGCTGGGCGGGCATCCGGGCCGCCGGTCCCGGCTCCGCGGGCGGCGGGCGGCCGTAGCCGGCCGGGGGCGGCGGGGGAAGGGGAAGCTGGTCCGGCCCGGCCGGAGGCTCGGAGGAGGCCGCCGGGGCGGGCTCGGCCTTTCCCGGAGGAGGCGGAGGCGGCGGAGGCGGCGGGGGCAGGGGCAGCTCCGCCGGCATCACCGGCTTGGCGACCGCCATCTCCATCGGCGGCCCGGCGGGCACCGCCTGGTCGGCGAGGGGCTTGGCCTGGGCCGGCGGGGCGCGGGCCTGGCCGGACGGAGGCCATACGAGGACCGCTATCAGGATGCCCAGCACGACGGCGAACCCGAGCGTGAGCAGGACGAGGGTCCAATCCGGCCCCGCGGCCGGCTCGGCCGCCGGCGCGGCCTTGAGCTTGACGGTGACGGGCACGGTCTGGTACCCGGGCGAGCCGGCCTGCGCCTCGAACCCGACCGCCACCGGCACGATGTAGAGCCTGCCGCCGGGGGCCCCGGCATCGGAGAGCATGTTGAAGGCGACCGAGAGCTCGTCCCCCGGCCCGAGGTCTCCCAGGTATTTCAGGGCCACATCGGCCGAGAACGGCGGCGTCGAGGCCGGGAGGGCCTCCCGGCCGCCCGGCATCTGGCCGGAGAGCCCGCCCAGGGCCGCCCAGGCCCCGCGGGCGGTGTCCGCGCCGGCGTTGCGGACGCGCACGGTCAGCGTGAAGGCCTTCCCCGCCTGGGGCGGGTCGGGCGAGACGACCGCGCCGACGACGGTCAGGCGGGCGGGCCCCGGGAGCATCCGGAGCTGGAACGTGCCGCTCAGGTTGAACGCCTCCCCGTTCGACAGGTACGTGCCGGCGACCTCGATGCCCACCGTGTAGGTCCGGGCGGTGGCGTTGGGGTCGAGGTCCACGACGAAGACGGCCCGGGTGGAAGAGAGGGCCTCGAGCAACCCGAGCTCGTGGAAGTCGAGCCACTGCGCGGTCCGGTCCGCCGGGTTGATGAGCGGCGTGGGCGAGCCGCACCTGAGCCGGGCCGAGACGCCGGCGAGGCGGGACTGGCCGGAATTGAATATGTCGACGGGCAATGAGACCCCGAAGGCGCGTTCGCCGGGCGAGAGGGCAGTGTCCGTCCGGAAGGAGAGCGCCGGCCCGAAGGGGGCCAGCCGCACCGCGACCTTCTGCTCGACGCCTACGTGGGCGTTGCTCCCGGCGAACGTGGCGTTGAAGCGCGCCGTGACCTGCTGGAGGCCCGCCGCCGCGGAGCGGTCCAGGTCGGCGACGAAGCCGGCCGTCCGGCGCTCGCCCGGCGCGAGCGTGCCCAGGCGCGCCGGCTCGAGCGCGGCGGCCGCCGGGTCCGCCGTGTTCCGCAGTATCGTGCCGGCGCCGGAAAGCAGGGTAAGGGTGGCGTCGCGGAGCTCCAGGAGCTCCCCGTTGACCACCTCGAGCTCGACCAGCACGCCGCGCGATTCGCCTCCCGGGTTGAGGGCCGGCTGGCCGGGGGCCGCCGCTCCGATTGAAAGCCGCGGGCCCGAATCCCTCACCTGAACGTCGACGGAAGGCAGGGCGCCGCGCAGGCGCAGGAACATCGCGTCCGAGGTGGCGTGGAGCGCCGAGGAGGCGGCGCCGTCTCCGGCCTTCTCGAAATAGCCGGAGTACCTGACGGGGAGGCGGTGCGTCCCGGCCGGGAGCGAGGCGAGCACCGCCATCGGGTAGGTCACGCTCGCCACGCCGCCGCTCTTGAGCGAGGGCACGGTCTGCACGAGCGTGACGGAAACGCGGTTCCCGTCGCCGTCGTAGTAGTATGCGCCCGAGAAGTATTTCGAGACGTCGAGCGTCACATCCAGCCTGTACAGGTCGGCGTTGCCCTCGTTGCGCAGGGAGACCGAAAGGTTCGTCGCGGGCGCGTTGCGGTCGAGTTGGGCCGGCGAGGCGCCGGTGGCGTTGAGAAGTGGCGTGTAGTCCACCGTGAACACGAGCGGGAGGCCCTCCTCGCCCGCCGACACGGAGACTGCCGAGCCGTTCCAGTTCCTTTCGCGGATGTACTGGAGCGTGAGGGTTATGTTGGCGTTGGAGGCGTTGTACACGCCCGGGGCGGCCATCGGCACGTCCACCCGGAAGTAGAACGTGGCCGTTCCCGAAAGGCGCTGGAGCGATGCCGTGAGCGGCGTGCCGGCCGGCGCCGAGAGCCGGAGCGCGCCGTCCGCCGGGACCGAGAGGCCCGCCACCACCTGGCCCAGCGGGCCGGAGACGGTCGTGACCGGTATCGCGAGGAGCTGGAAGGAGGCCCCGCCGTAAAGGGGCGCCGGCGCGAGATCCTCCGAGAGCGGGACCGGGGTCCCCACCACGACGTTGGAGGCTATCGTGAACTGGACGTTGTCCTCGTCCTCGTTGTAGGCGGTGAGGTCGCCCTCCGTCGCCGAGTTCATCATGCTGTAGCCTATGCGGAACGTCACGTTGTATGTCCCGGGGCGGGCGCCCACGCCCTTGACGTCCAGCCGGAACGCCGGGAGGGCCAGCGTGCTGTTGGGCTCCCCGAGCCGGCCGAGGGAATACCCGCTTCCCCCGTTGTCCTGCCGGGCCACGGTCCAGGCCACCGGCGAGGCCCCCGGCGCGAGGGGCCGGCCGTCTTGGTCCTTCACCCCGTAGACCTCCGCGGTCACGCAGTACATCCGTTCGTCGCCGTTGGCGGCGTCGGCGTCGGCCGGCCGGAGGTTGCGGAGGGTGATCGTCAGGCCCACGTTCTGGTCGCCGACGTGCAGCGTCGCGACCGAGAACGACGAGGCGGAGATGACCGCCCAGTCGTCCCCCAGCTCGTTCGTTGCCCTGGGCAATGCGGCCAGGGACGGGAGCATGGCGACCAGCAATAGCCCGGCTGCTAGCATGACGGTCGGTACGGGACATCTCATCGTGCGTCCACCGCCAGTTCAATGTTTAAACCTAGTAAATATAAATTTACTCTCAAAAACTAGGAATCGTCCCCGGCGTCGCCGGACCCCGGCCCCTCCGGCCCCTCGACCCCCTGGCGCACCCGGACGGCGATGCCCCGGCCGAACGCGAGCATCTCCTCCCGCACCATGAGCGCCCGGCCGCAGGCGACAAGCCGGTCCCGCCCGTCCACCACTGCAGCCTCGTCCAGGGGCCTAAGCTCCGGGTCGCAGTCCCGGACGAACCGGGCGAACACGTTCTTCCCGCGCGCGGCGAAGGCCGCGGCGTCGTCGTCGACCACGACCCGCAGGCCCGGGGGCGGTACGGCCGCAAGCATTCTCCGTGCGCCGGCGGGCTTGAGCGTGAAGAGGCCGTCGCGGGCGCGCAGCGAGAGCACGTGCTCCCCGTCGGCGAGCACGTTGCGCACCCGGCCGGTGTTGGGCGAAAGGACGAGCTCGATATTGCCGGCGAGCACCGCGTCCGCGGCGGCCCGGCCGAACTGCAGTTCGCAGGTGGCGCGCACGCGCAGGCGCTCCCAGTCGGGGATCGGTGCGCTGCGGGGCGGGGCCATCATCTCGAGCGCCGCAAGCGACGGCTCTCCCTCCCAGATTATGGAGAAGTCCGAGCGGAGGTTGTGCGAGAAGGCCTTCATGGCGCGGCTAGTGCGTCCCTCGCTCTCCGGGTCCAGCCTCTCCGGCACCAGCGACTGCGCCACCGGGTACATGCCGTCGAGCTCCAGCGGCACCGGCCCGAAGAACGAGGAGACCACGAAGCGCGCGTCCCATCTCTCCTGGACCTTCGTGACCAGGTCCCGGTACCGGAGCGAGTAGGGCTTTTGAGCCTCCGGCAGGCACACCATGACCGCCGAGGAGGGCATCGTGTAGCGCTCCAGGAGCCGCCGCGTCCAGCGCACGACCTCCGGCCGGAAGGACGACTCGGGGCCCTTGTAGAAGAACGCCCCCGGGCGCGACGCCGGGGCGAAGCGCTCGAGCCAGCCGGCATGGGGGCCGAGCGAGTGCAGCGCGTCGAGCAGCGCCGGGTGGCCCCGGCAGCGCTCCTCGACGAGCTCCCAGAGGCTCATCTCGGAAATCGCCTGGCGCACCCGCCGGAGCTCGGCGAACGAGGCGTGCAGGTTGTGCTCCGCAAGCTTCCGGGTGCGCTCTTCGTCGGGGAGCCTGCGGAGACTTTCCGGATCGGTCGAGGAGCACACGGGGCAGTTGCAGGGAAGATGGGCGAGCTCGTCGAGGTGGCGCGTGCCCCAGCAGAACATCATCCGGCCGTCCTTGGCGTACTTCGCATAGGACGAGGAATCGAAAAGGTCGCACCCCGCGAGAGCGGCGAGCGAAAACATCATCGGGTGCCCGGCGCCGAAGAGGTGCACCGGGCGGGAGGGGTCCAGAGCGCGCTTTGCGGCCAGCACGACATTGACGAGCTCCGCGTAGCGGTAGGACTCCATCAGCGGGACGACGCCGCCTATTGCCTGGACGGCGCACTCGAGCCCCGCGATGTCCCGTGCGGAGCGTTCGCGCAGGTGGGGGAACACGCCCCCCTGGACCGCCAGCACGAGCCCCTGCCCCTCGGGGCCGCCGGCGCCTCCTTTAACCCCGCCCCGGGCGGCCTCCTCCCGCTCGTTCCTCGACAAACGCGCGCCAGCCGGAGCCATGGCGGCTCCCTGCGCGGCCCGCCCGTGGAAAAGCTCCGACGCCTCGCGGGCGCGCCTTCCGTTCTCGTCGAGCTCCGAGGAGGCCTTCGCCTCGGGCGTCTCGGGCGTCGAGAATATGTCGAGCATCGTGCACAGGTCCGAGCCTATGCGCTTTTGGAAATCGAGTATCTCCGGCTGGGAGACCTCGACCTCGCCGTACATGTAGCTCTGGAACGTCCCCGAATCCGTCATGACGGGGCCGTCCCAGCCGATGAGCCTGTGGAGGCCTCCGGCGAGCGCCTTCTCGCGGAACTCCTCCCTCCCCCGGATGATGTACGAGTTCGTGATGACGACCTCGGCGCCGAAGAGCCGGCGCATCTCCAGGGGCGGGATGGTCTGGATTCCCGGGTGGATGACCGGCATGAGCGCCGGTGTGCGAACCTCGCCGTGGGGCGTGCGCAGGATACCCAGCCTGGCCAGCCCGTCGCGGCCGGTCATCTCGAAGCTGACCAAATCCCTCAAAGCCCCCTTCTCAGCTTCTCGTGGCAGAAGTCCCAGAGCACCGACGGGTCGCCCCGGACCTCGGAGCGGATCCAGGCCCGCAGGGGCTCGGCCAGCGCCTTCTTCAGGTTGCGCGCGGTGAACCGCCCCGCCGGCACGTTGTATATCAGGTAGCTGGTCTTCGCCGCCACCGCGTCGGCCCCGTCGAATCGCCGGCCCTCTTCGAGAACGAAGCTGACCCGGACGTAGGTCTTCCCGGCCATCCGGGCGAGCTCGCCCCGGAGCGCGTGCCTGAACGGAAATGCGGACTCCTCCAGGACGGCCTCCCGGACCCGCTCGAAGTTGAAGCTGTCCCGGAAGCGGTAGCTCTTGCCGCCGTCGTATATCGCGAAGTCCCACTGCCAGGGGCTCATGCGGAGCTCGCGCCCCAAATCGACGGCGAAGCGGATCCAGATGTTGAAGAAGACGTCCAGGATCTCCCTGGCGATGACCGTGCGCTCGGCGGGGCCCGTGTCCTCCGCCACGGCCGACGATTCCTCGGCGGCCAGGCGCGCCAGCTCGTCGTCTAGGGGCCGCTCCACTGCGGTTGCCGGCCTGCGCCGCGCCCGCTTGGAGCGTCCGGGCCCTTTCCCGCCGGCGGACGAGGGCTTCCGTCCTTTCATCCCATCACGCCCGGAAAAGGGGCTTCGGTGTTAATAAACCTGTGATGCGCCCGGGGACAACAGTTATATCGCCGGCGGCGGTTCCATCGGCGATGAGGTGCACGGCCGTCGTGCTGGCAGGCGGGCGCAGCCGGCGCATGGGCTCCTGCAAGGCCCTCCAGCCTTTCCTGGGCCGGCCCCTCGTTGCCTGG
>Ga0233425_10011646_pt1 | contig 10198 bp, 8 predicted proteins | sample Watercolumn_Towu_2_FD_181712 | JGI IMG/M metagenome (GOLD analysis project Ga0233425, IMG submission 181712) | Freshwater microbial communities from Lake Towuti, South Sulawesi, Indonesia - Watercolumn_Towuti2014_140_MG | ecosystem: Environmental > Aquatic > Freshwater > Lake | place: Indonesia... | reverse complement strand
TGAACAGGCCCTTTGAATACGATTCGAAATGGCAGTACGCCTTTGAACGCAGGTATATCCACCGGGCCAGCATCATTGCCGCTGATTCGGCGCAGGTGATCCTTTATGCGCATGTGAATGAGGGCCTGAAAAAGGGCCAATGGATTTTGCGCCTGAATGCCCGCAACGGCACATTGATCAAAGGCAGCAGGCTGAGCCCGAAAGGCGACAGCAGGCATTACCTGTACTCCGGCGCCTTGTATGATCCGAAAGATAAAAGCCTTGATGTGGCGGGCAGCATTTATCCGTCCACGATGATCGACTTCAAAAAAGCCACAGCCGATTTCAAAACGCTTCCCGCGGTACACCAGCTGTTTGTGCTGCACATCGACAGCCTCGGGGAGGTGACCTCGCGTTTCGAAAAAGCCCTGCCCCTGCCCACTGCCAACTCAAAGCCGGGAGCCGGAGCCACGCCCCTGCATTTCCGGATCGGGGAGTTCAGGAAGCAAGGCGATCAGCAGGTAACGATCCGCGGAGACCTCTACGAGCAAACGCAAGCCAATGTATTGAGCTACTACAGCTCCTGGCAGCTAAAGCTGAGCCCCGCAGAGGATGGCTACAGCATCAGCACCTCAACGGTGTATCCGTTGCCAAAGCTGATTCCTGACCTTACTGGCGCTACGCCCGGCAATACTTACGGCAAGGTTTTCCTGAACCCGGTTTCCGACTATGATAAATTTGAATATGCCGGCTCCCGGAACCCGGTCCTGATCTACAGCGGCGTGGATGAAAGCAAGGCTCCCATCCTCATCCTCCGGAAGGTGAATATCCTGAATGGACAAAAAGCATACCTGCTGGTGATGAATGGCAAAAAAGGCGCGGAAGTCCTGCCCCTGTTCAACACGGTGAAAAACCAGGCCTCGGAAATATTCATTCTGGAAAATCGCTTCATCAGCTTTATCGGCGATCCGGAAAATAAAGGCTATACGCTGAAAAAAAAGACGCTGTGATGCCTTAATGCTTCTCTGCGGTGACGCGTTCCTCTGTATGGAATGGCAACAGGAGCAGATAAGCATTGAAAACAATCTTATCCCGCCACCATTTGTATTTGTTTATCCGGCAAAAATCTTACTTTAGCTCCAACTTTAAAAAACAAAATAATTATGAAAACATCATTCAAAACAAGCTTAGCCGTCGTGGCTTTTACCTTCATCTCAAGCGTTGCTTCTGCACAGTATAGCATGGACAGCGACGGAAAAACGCTCCGCAACTCCAGCAACTCCTCTGTAGCCAAAATCGACAGCGATGGCAGGACTATCCGCAATTCCAGCAACAGCTCGGTAGGGCACGTCGACAGCGACGGAAAAACCATCCGCAACTCCAGCAACTCGGCTGTTCTGAAGGTAGACGGCAACGACATCCGAAACTCCAGCAACAGCACAATCGCCAAAATGAGCGATGTGACCAGCGCCATCAAAGGGGCGAAGCCTGAAGCCGTATATGTGGCTTTATGGTGGTTTATTGTAAAAGGCAATAAATAAAAAAAGAAAGCATCTCTTTACAAAGGCCGTTCTGAAAGACGGCCTTTTTTATTGAAACGTGCCATGATCCGGATGTGAGCCTTAGAGCAACATCCCCCCGTCTGCCGGAGGACACCAAGCCTTCTGAAAGAGAGAATGAGAACCTCTAAATCTCCAGGATCGTGCTTTGCTTCGGCTGCAGCATGTGGGGCGGGATCACGGCCAGGATACTCTGCCGGAGGGAATGAATGAGCGTGGCTTTCAGAAATTCGTGATGGGTCACCAGGCTGATCTCCCGCACAGGCACAGGGTTCTTAAAGGCCTTTAGCCGCTTCTTTTGCGGGCCGCTCATATTACGGGTGGCGAGCTCGGGGATGATCGTCATTCCGAAGCTGGTGTCCACCATGTTCTTCAGGGTTTCGATGCTCCCGGCGTTGTAGTGGAACTGCTCCTCCGCTTCTTTTTGCTTTTTAAGGGAGCAGAAATTCAGGATCTGGGAACGCATGCAGTGCCCTTCCTCCAAAAGCCAGAGGCGATTGATATCAATGTCCTTGGACAGCACGAATTGCTTGTCGAATCCTTTTTCCCTGTGCCCCACGTACAGGTAATAGCTCTCATAGAAGAGCACCTGCTCGTGCAGGCTATGCTCATGCAGGGGCGTGGCCAGGATGGCGGCATCGAGGTCGCCATTCTTCAGCCTGTGCAGGATCACATCGGTGGTAAACTCGTTGATGATGAGCTTCACCAGGGGAAAGTCCCTGAGAAAGTCCTTCAGGAAAAGCGGCAGAAGGTAAGGCGCCAGGGTGGGGATAATGCCGATGCGCAATTCTCCGTGCACGATGCCTTTCTCCTCCTCGATCAGCTCCTTCAGCTTTCCCGACTCTGCGAGGATCTTCCTGGCCTGCGCGACGATCTTTTCGCCGATGGCCGTGGTTTTCACCGGCTGTCGGCTCCGGTCGAAGATCCTGACACCGAGCTCCTCCTCCAGCTTTTTCACCATCATGCTGAGCGTGGCCTGCGTCACAAAACAGGCCTCGGAGGCTTTCACAAAATTTTGTAACTTGTGTACAGCAATGATGTATTCCAGTTGTTGAAAGTTCATATAGATAATATCTATACAAATATAAAAAATATCAGTTTTATTGAACCGATTAAATGACCTACTTTTACAACAAATAGTTCAGGGGTCGGCCAAACATAAGAGGCTTTTATTTGTCTTATCAGTTAAACTTTAATTTTTAGGAACATGAAAACAACGCGTATCGGATTAAACAAGGACAAGAGCGAGGCGCTGGCCAGAAAGCTGAACGGTCTCCTGGCAAACTATCAGGTATTCTATATGAATGTCAGGGGCTTTCACTGGAACATCAAAGGCAGCAACTTTTTCGAGCTGCATCTGAAATTCGAGGAGATCTACAACAACCTGCAGCTGAAGATCGACGAGATCGCCGAGCGGATCCTCACCCTGGGCTCTACGCCTCTGCACAGCTACAGCGACTACCTGAAGAAATCGGAGATCAAGGAAAAAACCAATTCCACCGACGGCAAAAAATCGCTGGCCGAGGTCCTAAGCGCCCTGGAGATCATCATCTCCCTGCAACGCGAGATCCTGGCCTTATCCGCTGATGCGGACGACGAAGGCACCAATGCCCTGATGAGCGACTACATCCGCGAGCAGGAAAAGCTGACCTGGATGTATGCTTCTTACTTAAACCAATAAACCTATTTAAGACATGGAAACACCTCAACACCCGCAACAGGCGCCCTGCTGCCTGAAGACCTGCCGCAGCGCCGAACAACCCCTTGAGAAACCGGTTCTGAAATCCATTCAGCAAAAAGAGCCGGCAACCAACAGAAAAGAAGAGAACACCAATGTATTTGGTATCTTCGAGGATATGCTTTTTTATTACTAACCCACATAAACCTACATCATGGAAAAGAAAAAACTGACAACCGCTTCGGGCATTCCGTATTATGAGAACGAGAATACGATGAGCGTTGGCCCGAGAGGTCCATTGCTGCTGCAGGATTTTATCCTGCACGAAAAAATGGCACACTTCAACCGCGAACGTATTCCGGAAAGGGTGGTGCATGCCAAAGGGACCGGCGCTTTCGGCACCTTTACCGTCACGCATGACATTACGAAGTACACCAAAGCGAAACTGTTCAGCAAGGTAGGGAACTCCTGCAGGATCCTGATCCGCTTTTCCACGGTGGGCGGCGAGAAAGGAAGCGCCGACAGCGAGCGCGACCCGCGCGGCTTTGCCTTGAAATTTTACACGGAAGACGGCAACTGGGACCTTGTTGGGAACAATACGCCTGTCTTCTTTGTGAAAGACCCGAAGAAGTTCAGCGACTTCATTCACACGCAAAAACGCGACCCTAAAACGAACCTGAAAAGCCCGACCATGATGTGGGATTTCTGGAGCCTGAACCCGGAAAGCCTGCACCAGGTGCTGATCCTGATGAGCGACCGCGGCACGCCTTATTCCTACAGGCACATGCACGGCTTTGGCAGCCACACCTTCTCGATGATCAATAAGGAAAACGAATCGGTGTGGGTGAAATTCCATTTCCTGACACAGACGGGCATTAAGAACTTTACGGGGAAGGAAGCGAATGAAATGCGCGGCATCGATCCGGACCAGGCGCAGCGCGACCTTGTGGAGGCCATCGGGCGCAAGGAATTCCCGAAGTGGGACATGAAGATCCAGGTGATGACGCATGAGCAGGCCAAAACTTTCCCGTTCAATCCTTTTGACCTCACCAAGGTATGGCCTCACAGCGACTTCCCGCTGATCGACGTGGGCACCTTCGAGCTGAACGAGATCCCTAAAAATTATTTCGCGCAGGTGGAGCAGGCGGCGTTTGCGCCGGCGCATGTGGTGGACGGCATCAGCTACTCGCCCGATAAAATGTTACAGGGGCGCCTGCTGTCGTACCCGGACGCTCACCGCTACCGCCTGGGCGCCAACTACGAGCAGATCCCGGTGAACAAATGCCCGTACATGACCAATAACTACGAGCGCGACGGCCTGATGCGCGTGGATGGCAACGGGGAAGACGCTCCGAATTATTTTCCTAACAGCTTCGACAACATCGAGGCGGACCCTGCCTACAAACAACCGGCAATGGACCTCGAAAGCCATATCGCCGACTGGTACGACCGCAACAGCCCCGGGGATAACGATCATTACACACAGCCGGGTATTTTATACCGCAAGGTGATGAACGATGAGGAAAAGAGGAACACAGTAGCCAACATCGTAGGCGCCATGAGCGGCATCAGCGGTGAGAAAAAGGCAGACATCATCAACCGACAGCTGTGCCACTGGTTCAGAGCGGACATCGGCCTGGGAATGGCCATTGCGAAAGGGCTTGGCATCAGTGTTGATGAAAGCATGATGAAGCACTAACAATTCATTTCAACCGATCTAAAAACATACATCATTCTAAAAAAATCTATTATGAAAAGAACAGCAAAAGCACATTGGGAAGGTAACCTGAAAGAGGGCAAAGGCCACATCAGCTCCCAGAGCGGCATTTTAGAAAACACGAATTACAGCTTCAAAACCCGCTTCGAAGAGGGCGTGAAAGGCACCAACCCCGAAGAGCTGCTGGCAGCTGCACATGCGGGCTGCTTCACCATGGCGGTAAGCGCGATGCTTACCGAAAAAGGGTTAAGCGCTAAAACCCTGGATACGGAAGCCATCCTTACAATGGAAGGCCTGACCATCACCGGCGTTCACCTGGTGATCACGGGAAGCGTGGACGGCATTGATGCCAAAGGCTTTGAGGAGGTGACGAAGAATGCAGAAAAAAACTGTGTGATCTCCAAAGCGCTGAGCGTAGCTATTACATCAGAAGCAAAGCTCGTATAAGGTCCTCTCCGGCAATTTTTAGGTTTGAGGCCGGAACCCTATGCAGCTTGTTCCTGGAGTATAAAAGGCAGTCCTTTCGGGCTGCCTTTTCATTTGATTACCTTTCTGTTTCCGAAGCGCTGCTGCTGCACCCGGTCGTATTCGGTTTCATAACCGGGATGCTCGGTGCCCATGAGCCTGTCCCAGAAGCGCAGGTAAAGGCCGTAATTGCCTTTGAATTTGCTGTGGTGAAAATTATGGAAGACAGAGGTATTGAATACTTTAAACAAAACCGTATACCGGAACCAACGCGGCATGATTTCATAGCCCAGGTGCCCGTAGACGTTGATAACGAAAGAGGAGAGCATAAATAAGGCAATGCCCAGCGGGTGCATCGGGATCAGCCACACAATGGGGAGCAGCACCAGCGCCTCGGTGAAAGACTCCAGGATATGAAAGGAGTAAGAGGTCCAGGGCGAGGGATTGGTGCTTTGATGGTGGAGCACATGTGTGAGCGCAAACAGCTTAGGATGGTGCAGCACCCGGTGCATCCAGTAAAAATAAGTGTCATGCACAAGCAGGGCGAGCACGACGCTCAGGGCCAGGTACCAGGCAGGATAGTCCGTGAGATGGTCATAAACCCTGGTGTATTGGCGGAAGGGCGTGAACAGGATCAGGGCGCCCACCAGCGTGAAGACGAGTGTGCTTTGCAGGGAGTGCCAAATCTCGCGCAGGAAATCTTTCCGGCCGGCGCGGCGCTGCTGGATTTTCAGATGGCTTGCCTGTTTAGGCAGAAGGACATAAAACAGCAGGAAGGGGATCCCGGCCACTACCATATACCGCAGGAGCGTCGAGCCCAGGATGAGCATCGTTCCGCCTATCAGGTCATCTTTCATGATCGCTTGCCTTTGTGAATTCCTGATTAAAGTTAAGCGAAATTCCGGAAATCTGAAAGGCCGCTCCGCTCCACGCTCCATCGCTTCGGCAGCAGCTTGTATATAAATTAGATACAGGCTGTATTATTTTTTAAAACATCCTAAAACGGATCGTTTAGCTTAAAAACGGCAACTTTGTTAGAATGGCTAAAGTGAAGATCCATATTGGAAAGAAGATCAGGGAGGTCCTGGATCAGACACCGATCAGCGTGGTGGACTTTGCTAAAAGCATTAACCTGAGCCGGAACAGCGCTTATAAGATTTTCGAAAAAGAGACCATCGATACGGGGCAGCTGCAATCCATCGGCAGCGTGCTGAATTACGATTTTTTCGGCTACTACGAACAAGCGCTCTCAAGCCCTGTGAAAGAAGCGAAACCTGAGTTCGGCTACGCAACGAAATCGGAGGTAGCGGATCTGGCGCATGCGATCTTAAAGCTGACCAGGGCCGTGGAGCGCATCGAGGAACAGCTCCCCAAAAAGAAAGCGGCCGCCAAAAAGAAATACGAAAAGAGAAACAGCTAAGCCGGCTTACACGTAAATTTACGTGGTTCTATCCGGACGGCTCATTGCTTTTCATCGGTCTCCTGAAAGCCTTATCAATCCTGATGTACGGAAGCCTTCCTTCTTATTTACCCTGTCTCAAAAAACATTTTTCCGGAGGCTGTTGCGTTTCTGTAGCGGATTCACTATCATTGGTTATTCCTGAAATGTAACATCGTAATTATATGACAGGTGCACATCCCTTCCGATAGAATCTATTTTTAAACCTGATCCTGTCCTTTATGTTACGTCGGTTTATTTGCTTCAGTGCACTTTTGTTCATCTTCACGGGCTTCCGGGGATTAGCGCAGAACCCTGTATCGCGCAGCTACACGGTTGATGACGGGCTTCCTTCCAATGAGGTGTATGATATTTTTGAGGACAGCCTGGGCTATCTCTGGTTTGCTACCGACCACGGAATCTCACGCTTCGATGGCTATGAATTCAAAAATTATTCTACCAACGATGGCCTGACGCACAATACCATCTTCGGCTTTTTCGAAGATCAGCGCCACCGGGTCTGGATGCGGGCTTTCAACAGCACCTTATGCTACATGGAGAACGGACAGATCTATCCTTACAAGCATAATGCGGTTTTAAAGGAATTTCTGGGCCGGCATTTTATCCAAACCTTCGGGATCGATTCCCTGGGCGATCTCTGGTTCAATTCTATTCTTGCTCCTTTTGGCCTGCACCGGCAGGACCGGCACACAGGCAGGATCACGCGTATTCCTCACAAAAAAGGCTTCAATGCCTTTTTGCGCGAGCTGGGAGGAGGAAAATTCATCTCCGGTGTTTACCGGGATGAAAATCTTAAGCCCATAGACGACCGGGTAACTTATGAGGATCACACCTGGTATTATAATTCAGTTCCCGTACCGGTTCCGGAAAGAGATGTGTTCAGGGCCGCCACTGCGGGCAAAGGGCATTACATGAGCAGCCATTCTCAAAAGCTCACTGAGTTTCATAATGGCCGGATTGTACGACGCCTCTCGATGCCTGAGCGAAAGCCGGTTACCTACATTTATGGAGACAAGGGCAATTTCTGGATTACAGGACCGGGCCTCTACCTGTCAACTCCTGACTCGCTGTATCACTTTTTCAAAGACCAGCCGCTCAATTGCATCCGTAAGGATAAGCGCGGAAGCTATTGGCTTGCCTCTGCTTACCACGGCATCTTGTATATCCCGGACAAGCTTATCCAGGAACCTGCATTTCATTATGCAGAAAAGCCATACCTCTTAGCCGTGTACAAGAATGTCCTCTACAGCCTGAGCCAGAACAAGCTCAAAACATTTCTGCTTTCCGACCAGGGGCCCGGGGCGCTCATGGATTCTACGAAATTGAATTATTGGGTCCACCATCTGACGGTTAATTCTGACAGGAACGAGCTGCAGCTTTCGGGAAGCTTTTGTACATTGAACCAACAGAACCCGGAAAGGCTGGGGCCTGTTATCAATTTCAATACCATCAGGCAGGGAATGGGCTCCTGCAGAAATTCATTCCGTTCCGGAAGCTCTATTTATGCCGCCGGCAATTCCGGATGGGAAATCCTCAGGGAAGAAAAAGACAAGCATTACCTGTCTGCGAAACACGGCTTTTCAAAATTCTGCTCGGCGATATGCCTTGACTCGGCAGGCACTGTATGGATTGGTGCCGCAGACGGCCTCTATAGATATGTGAACGGGCAGACATTGCCCTATAGGCCGGAAGAGCCTGCCTTCAGACAAAATATCAGCGCCATCAGCTGCATGGATGATGGCACGCTGGTTGTGTCGACCAGGGGAAGAGGCCTCATCCTTCTCGACGGAAACAGGACTTACTACATCCGTAAAAACGATGGGCTCACCACGGATCTTTGTGACCAGCTCCTGATCGACGGTCATTCGATCTGGGTATGCACCAATAAAGGCCTGAACCGGATCCTCATACAACGAAGCCCGGGGGGCCTGGCGTTTCAGATCACAAACATATGCCTGGAGCATGGCTTGCCTTCCAATCTCATTCATGATGCCGTTCGTTATAAGGACCTCCTGATCCTGGCGACAGGCAAAGGCCTGGCCTGGTTTGACGTCAGCCGGTTTGCCCTGAATAGCTATACGCCTCCTGTATACATCGATGCTGTATCCACTAACAGGCGCAGAGTTACTGCTGATTCGCTGCTCAGCGATACCGAAACCGACCTGAGCTTCGGCTTTACAGGCTTGCTCTATAACAACCCGGGGAAAGTGCAGTACCGCTATAAGCTGGAGGGCTATGAAAGCGACTGGAACTATACCACCGAACGCAGCGTGCATTACCTGAACCTCCCTGCCGGCGACTATGCCTTTGTTGTAACAGCCATGAATGAGAACGGGGTCTGGAGCGACCAGGCGGCCAGGTATGATTTTTCTATTCCGCTGCATTTTACAAAAACCTGGTGGTTCCTGTTGTTTCTGGTTGGAGCCGGCTTAGCTGTTCTGTGGCTGATCATCCGCTACTACCTGAAACAGCGGCGCATGCAGGAACAAATGAGCATGGCGATGCTCATGGCGGAGCTCAAAACCCTGCGCTCGCAAATGAAGCCTCACTTTGTGTTCAACTCGCTGAGCTCGATCCAGCATTTTATCCTGAGCAGCGACCAGGAATCGGCTCACCTCTATCTGAGCCGCTTCGCGAACCTGATGCGCAAGATCCTCGACAATACTTCCAAAGACAGCATCAGCCTGACGGGCGAGCTTGAGATGCTGGAGCTCTACCTGTCCCTGGAGAAGCTCCGCTTTGGAAAGGAATTCGACTACAGTCTGAGCATCGACGAAAGCCTCGATCCGGAGCAATGCGAGGTCCCTCCCATGCTCATTCAGCCTTACATAGAGAATGCCATCTGGCACGGCCTGTTGCCGAAGAAGGACCGCGCGCGCCTGTGGGTCCGGTTTTACCCGGAAGGCGGCGCAACATTGGTATGCGAGGTCGAAGACAATGGCATTGGCCGGAAAGCGGCGGCAGAGAAGCAAAAGAGCGGGCATCGCTCCACCGGCATGAAAAATATCGAAGAGCGCATCGGGATCCTGAACCACGTGCAGCCCAACCGGATCAGCATCGGCATCACAGACCTTGCCGATGACAGCGGACAGGCATGTGGCACGAGGGTCATCCTCAAATTTTCAAATACCTTAATCCTTAAGCCATGATGATCAAAGCACTCCTTGTCGACGATGAAGAAAAAAGCCGGAAGGCCCTTGAAACACTGCTCCTCCGCTATTGCCCCGACGTAGAGGTCATTGGCCATGCTGCCTCCGCAGAGGAGGCCGTCAGGCAGATCAATAGCCTGAAGCCGGACCTGGTCTTCCTCGATGTGATGATGCCGGACGGCAACGGCTTCG
>Ga0233425_10011645_pt1 | contig 10198 bp, 7 predicted proteins | sample Watercolumn_Towu_2_FD_181712 | JGI IMG/M metagenome (GOLD analysis project Ga0233425, IMG submission 181712) | Freshwater microbial communities from Lake Towuti, South Sulawesi, Indonesia - Watercolumn_Towuti2014_140_MG | ecosystem: Environmental > Aquatic > Freshwater > Lake | place: Indonesia... | reverse complement strand
CCTTCCTTCGTCGACTCGGCCGTTGCTCCAGCCGGCCGATGCCAGATGCCACAATAGCCCCGCACCCTCCCCGTTCGTCAATCGTAATCCGGCAGGTCGGACGCCAGGAACTCCAAACCCTCGAACGGCGCGCGGAAGGCCGCGAAGTCGTCCCGAAGCCCCGCGCGCGCGGCGCCGTCCAGCCGGAAGATCTCCGCCGCCTCCGACTGGATGCGTCCGGCTTCCGCGCCTTCACAGAAATGACGCCGGAAGAACAGCACGGCCGTCGGGTTCGCGAGCCGGCAGCCGTAGATGCGTTCCTCCGAGAGGACGACGCGGTTGCCGCCGAACTCGAGCGTCGCCCCGCCGTCCGGCGCGGCGTCCTCCGCCGGCTTGAGCGTCAGGTCAAAGTAGGTGACATCGGCCGCATCGGGCATGCGGCTGACCTCGGACGGGATCGCGGGCTCGGCGCGGCGCAGGTAGGCGGCATCGGTGAGCGACTCCGCCGGCCGCCCGAACATCGCCGCGTGCCGCCGGCGGTAGGCCCGCTCCTGGAACCGCCCCTTGTAGCAGCGCGTGCAGTAGTTCACGCCCAGCCCGTCGCCCGACGACAGCGCGTGTTCCAACAGGTCGAAAGCGCACAGCTCCGAATCGACGACCGGGCAACCGTGGAGGTAGCGGCCGGCGTGCGTGACGGCGTAACCGCGGGCGTCGATTGCGGGCGCGTTGTGCTCGGTGCGCATCAGTTGGTGCAGGTTCACGTAGCGCGCGCCCGCGGCGGCGAAGTCGCGCAGCCGTCCCGTCAGCGCCGGCGCGTCTTCGGGGATCACCGGCACCTCGACCGTGACCGCGGGGATGTGGCGCGCGGCGCGTTCCAGGGGGCGCGGATCGTAGCCGCCCGGCACGAGGTTGAAGCGCAGTTCGTCCAGCCCGCTCGCGGCCAGCTCGCGGAGTTTCCCGTCCGTGGCCAGATCGCCGTTCGTGTAGACCCAGAGGTGCGCCGCGGGCCCCAGCGCGCCGCGCGCCGCGCGCACGTACGCGACGAGACGGTCGAACGTCCGCAGCGGCTCGCCGCCTGAGATGCCCACGCCCTCGAACGGGAACGCCCGCAGGTAGCCGGCGTAGTCCTCCGGCGACGTGAAGACCAGGCCGTCGTCGGTGCTCGCGCGGCCGTCCGCCTCGGCGCGCCGCTCCTGCGGGCAGAAGAAACAGTCCTGCGTGCACAGCGTATTGAGATACAGGCAGGACCAGGTTCCGCCGATGCACGTCCGGCAGCCGGGGTTCAGCGGGCCGACGAGCGGCTTGGAGCGGTTGCCCTCGGCGAAGCGGCCGCCGTTCGCGGCGAACGACTCCAGGAACGCCCGCTTCCGCTCGTTCGCCGAGCGGATCCGGTCCGCCGTCAACCGCTGCGCTCCCGTGTCGTCGCCCATGGTCTCCGTCCCGCCCGCGCGCGGCGCGCGCGGGCCGCCGCCCTACCCCTCCAGCGAAATCAGCATCGGCTCCTCGATGGCCTCGATGACCCAGCGGAGGAAGCGGGCGCCGTCGGCGCCGTCGATCAGTCGGTGGTCGTAAGAGAGCGACAGGGGAAGCATCAGCCGCGGGCGGCAGAGGGTCTCGCCTTTCGCGCACACGGGCGCCATGGTGGAGCGGCCGACGCCGAGGATCGCCACCTCGGGCGCGTTGATGATCGGCGTGAAGAACGACCCGCCGATGCCGCCGAGGTTCGTCAGCGTGAACGTCCCGCCCTGGAGGTCGTCCGGCGCGATCCGGCCCTCGCGCGCCTTCTTCGCGAGCGCGCCGAGTTCGACGGCGAGCTGCACGATGCTCTTCCGGTCGACGTCGCGCAGCACGGGCACGAGCAGGCCGCGCTCGGTGTCCACCGCAACGCCGACGTGGATGTACCTCTTGTAGATCACCTCGCGGGCGGACAGGTCGACGCTGGCGTTGAACTTCGGGAACACCTTGAGCGCCGCGGCCAGCACCTTGAGCAGGATGGCCGTGAGCGTGAGCTTCCCCCCCGCCGCCTCCGCCCGCGGCGCGAACCGCTTGCGCAGCTCCTCCAACTCCGTCACGTCGGCCTGGTCGTGCTGCGTCACGTGCGGGATCGTCGCCCACGCGCGGCTGAGGTGCTCCGCCGCGGTCACGCGCAGGCGGGTCATCGACTCCTTCTGCACCGGGCCCCACTTCGTGAAGTCCGGCAGCGGGACGGCCTCGAGGGCGCAGTGCCCCTGCACGCGGCGGCCGGTGTTGATCTGCCGCGCGTGGCGCTTGACGTCGTCGATCGAAATCCGCCCGCCCGCGCCGTGGCCGACGACCTCTTCGACGTTCACGCCGATCTCGCGCGCGAAGCGCCGCACCGAGGGCGCGGCGGCGACCGGCACCCGCGAGGCCGGACGCGAAAGCGGCGCCTCGACCGCGGGCTCAGGGGGCGCCGTCGGCGGGGCGGACGGCGCCTCGGCGGCCGGCGGCGACGACGGCGCCGGCTCGACAGACGCGACCTTGGGCGCCTTCGCGGCGGACGGTTTGGCCGCCGGCGCCCTGGCTTCCGGCGGCGGGCGGCCCACGACCGGCCCCGCGCCGGGCTGGCCGCTCGCGGCGAACGTGAACAGCGCCTGCCCGATCTTCACCTTGTCGCCAGCCTTCACGTGGACCTTCTCCACGCGTCCGGCCTCGGGCGACGGCATCTCAACGGCGGCCTTGCCGGTCTCGATCTCGACGATCGGCTGGTCCTTCGCGACCTCGTCGCCGACCGCGACGAGCACGTTCACGATGTCGCCATCCTTGATGTTCTCGCCGAGTTCCGGAACCCTGATCTCGATGCTCATCGGCCGTCCCTTCATCGTCATGTGCGGCTCGCCCGGCATGCCGCGCCGGTGCCCCCCGCGGGCGAAGGCGGGAGATCTCGCGCTGCCCCCGACGCCATCTCCATCAGCCCCCGCCTCTCACGCCAGCCGCGGGTCGATCTTCTCCGGCGACACGTCGAGTTCCTTCATCGCCTGCCGCGCGATCTTCGCCTCGACGGCGCCCTCGGCCGCCAGCGCCGACAGCGCCGCGACGACAACATCCGCCGCCGCCACCTCGAAATGCTGCCGCAGCGCGTCGCGCCCGTCGCTCCGGCCGAAGCCGTCCGTGCCCAGCGCCGTCAGCCGCCCCGGCAGCCAGCGCCCGATCGCGGACGGCAGTACCTTCAGGTAATCCGATGCCGCCACGAACGGCCCCCGCGCGCCCTCGAAGCACGCCGCCGCGTACGGCACGCGCGGCGGCTCGCCCGGGTGGAGCCGGTTCCAGCGTTCGGTTTCGGCCGCGTCGTTCAGGAGCTGCTTGTAGCTCGTCACCGACCACACGTCCGACGCCACGCCGTACTTCTCCTGCAGGATCGCCTGCGCCTTCAGCACCTCGTTGAGGATGGCGCCGCTGCCGAGGAGTTGCGCGCGAGGCGCGGCGGCCGTCTGGCCCCCCTTCCCCTTCGCCGGCGCCTCGCCCGCGCGCAGGCGGTAGAGGCCGCGGATGATCCCCTCGCGCGCGCCCTCGGGCATGGCCGGCTGGGCGTAGTTCTCGTTCATCACCGTGAGGTAGTAGAACACGCTCTCCTGCCGCTCGTACATGCGGCGGATGCCGTCCTCGACGATCACCGCGATCTCGTGCGCGAAGGCGGGGTCGTAGGCCAGCAGGTTCGGCACCGGCAGCGCGAGGACGTGGCTGTTGCCGTCCTGGTGCTGCAGCCCCTCGCCCGCCAGCGTCGTGCGCCCGGCCGTGCCGCCCACCAGGAACCCGCGGCAGCGCGAGTCCGCCGCCGCCCAGATCAGGTCGCCGACGCGCTGGAAGCCGAACATCGAGTAGAAGATGAAGAACGGGATCGCCGCGATGCCGTGGTTCGCGTAGGCCGTCCCCGCCGCGAGGAACGACGCCAGGCTGCCGGCCTCGGTGATGCCTTCCTCGAGGATCTGGCCGTCCTTCGCTTCCTTGTAGAAGAGCAGGCTGTCCGAGTCGACCGGCTCGTAGAGCTGCCCGGTGTGGGCGTAGATGCCGCACTGTCGGAAGAGCGCCTCCATGCCAAAGGTCCGCGCCTCGTCCGGCACGATCGGCACCACCAGCCGGCCGATCTCCGGGTCGCGCAGGAGCTTGGCCAGGATGCGCACGAAGGCCATCGTGGTCGACACCGGCCTCTCGCTGCCGCGCAGGAATTCCTCATAGACGTCCCCGCCGGGCGCCTTCACCGAGACCGCCGCCGTGCGCCGCGAGGGCACGTAGCCGCCCAGCGCCTCGCGCCGCTCGCGGAGGTAGGTCATCTCCGGGCTGTCGTCGGGCGGACGGTAGAACGGCACGCGGCCGATGTCGGCGTCGGAGATCGGAATGCCGAAGCGCGACCGGAACTCGCGCAGTTCCTCCTCGTTCAGCTTCTTCTGCTGGTGCGTGATGTTCTTGCCCTCGCCGCCCTCGCCGAGACCGTAGCCCTTGATGGTCTTGGCGAGGATGACGGTCGGCGCGCCGCGGTGTTCGACGGCGGCGCGGTAGGCCGCGTAGACCTTCTCCGGATCGTGCCCGCCGCGGCGCAGTTTCGACAGTTCCTCGTCCGACAACCCCTTCACGAGGTCGAGCAGGCGGGGGTCCGTGCCGAAGAAGTGCCGGCGGATGTAGTCGCCGCCGGCGACGACGTACTTCTGGTACTCGCCGTCCACCACCTCGCCCATGCGCCGCAGGAGCACGCCGTCGCGGTCGCGCTCGAGCAGCGGGTCCCAGTCGCTCCCCCAGACGACCTTGATGACGTTCCACCCCGCGCCGCGGAACGCCGCCTCGAGTTCCTGGATGACGTGCCCGTTCCCGCGCACGGGCCCGTCGAGCCGCTGGAGGTTGCAGTTGACGACGAAGATCAGGTTGTCGAGTTGCTCGCGCGAGGCGAGCGTGAGGGCGCCGAGCGTCTCCGGCTCGTCGGTCTCGCCGTCGCCGAGGAAGGCCCAGACCTTCTGGTCCGACGGCGGCTTCAGGCCGCGGTCCTGGAGGTAGTGGATGAACCGCGCGTGGTAGATCGCGGAGATCGGCCCCAGGCCCATGGAGACGGTCGGGAACTGCCAGAAGTCCGGCATGAGCCAGGGGTGCGGGTAGGACGACAGGCCCGGGCGGTCGTGCAGCTCGTGGCGGAAGTTGCCGACGCGTTCGAGCGACAGGCGGCCTTCGAGGAACGCCCGCGCGTAGAGGCCGGGGGCCGCGTGGCCCTGGAAGTAGACGAGGTCGCCGGGGTGGTCCGCCGAGGGCGCGCGGAAGAAGTGGTTGAAGCCGACCTCGTAGAGCGTGGCGGCCGAGGCGAAGGTGGAGATGTGGCCGCCGATGCCCTCCTCCTCGCGGTTGGCGCGCACGACCATCGCCATGGCGTTCCAGCGCACGAGGCTCTTGATGCGGCGTTCGATCTCGCGGTTGCCGGGGAAGCGCGGCTGTTCGGCGGCGGGGATGGTGTTGATGTAGGGCGTGTTGGCGGTGAAGGGGACGCGGATGCCTCGCTGGTGCGCGCGGACTTGCAGGTCGTTGAGCAGGCTCGCGACGCGGGCGGGCCCGGAGCGCTCGATCGCGTCGTCGAGCGAATCCAGCCAGTCCTTCGTTTCCTCGACGTCGGCGTCGTCGTCCCGGCGCGGAATCGTGTCCATGTCGATCTCCACCGGCCGCGCGGAGGCCGCAGCCGCTAGAAGATGAAGCAGAACCGCGCGCCGCGCAAGTGCCGCGCGAGAAGCGCGGGCGCGACGGAAGGCCGGCCGGCCGATCCGGGCCCCGGGACCGGCGTCGCCGGTCGCGCGGCGCCCCGCACGGCCCGCGGAATTACGTGCGATCCGTACGCGATCGGTGCGCCGGTCTCATACTACGCTGACACTCGCGGGCCATCGTCATCGTGTTGAGGCCCGCCGTCGCGGCGGGGAAACGAGCATGTTCGAAGAACGGGAAGTCTTCTCGTTGCTGCTGGGCGTGTGCGGGCTGGGTTTCGTCCTCATGGCCCGACGCCGGATCCGTTCGCTGCCCCACTTCGGGCTCCTGCTGGCCTCCTACGCCGCCCTGCTGGCCAGTTGGTTCTTCTCGGTGGCCGCCGGCGCGGCCTGGGAGATCCACCTGAACCGCCTGCAGCACGTCTGCAGCGGCGTCGGTTCGCTGCTGCTGGCGCTCTGGTCGGTGCGGCTGCTGCGGAAACCCGCCTCGCGAGAGGAGGCGGCCGGTGAATCTTGAGACCGCCTTCGAACTGCTCGGGCTTGGGGGATCGCTCGCGGCGCTGGTCTGCGCGCTCGCGCTTCGCGGCGGCACGCTGGGCCGGGCCGCGCGAACGGCCCTCGTGCTCCTCGCCGTCGTGAGCACGGTCAAGACCGCGCTCACCGCATGGGAGTGGTCGGGCCTGCCGTCGCCGTTCCGCCTCGATCCGGTGGCGGACCATCTGAACAGCATCTTGCCGCTCGCGTGGTTCTTCTTCCTCTATGCCGCGTCGTCCGATGCGGCCGCGTCCGAACTCCGCCGCGAAGCCGAGCGGCTGAGCGCCGCGCTCGAACAGCTCCGGCAGGTGCAGGAGCAGGTCCTCCGGGACGAGCGCCTCCGCGCGCTGGGCGAGATGTCCAGCGGGGTGGCGCACGACTTCAATAACATCCTGACGGCGATCCTGGGGCACACCGAGTTGCTGCTGATGGACGCGGAGGAACGGGGCGACGCCGCTCACACCAAGCCCTCCCTGGAGGCCATCCGCGCGGCGGCGCGCAGCGCCGCGGATGTCGTGCACCGGCTCCGCGAATTCTACCGCAAACCCGACGAGGCCGAGAGCGGCCTCGCCCCGGTGCGTCTGGCGGACGTCGTCGAGGAAGCCGTGCGCATCATGCAGCCGATCTGGCAGGGACAGGCCCAGGCCCGCGGCGCTGCCATCGCGATCCGCACGGACCTGCAACCGGCCCCGCCCGTCCTGGGCAAGCGATCGGACTTCCTCGACGCGCTCACCAACATCCTGATGAACGCCTTCGACGCCATGCCGGACGGGGGCGAGATTCTCATCCGCCTGCGGCCCGACGGACGCGACGTGCTCCTCACGGTCCGGGACACCGGCGTGGGCATGGACGACGACGTCAAGCGCCGCTGCCTCGAACCCTTCTTCACAACCAAGAAGGAGCGGGGCTCCGGACTGGGCTTGCCGCTGGCCTACGGCGTGGCGACGCGCCACCGCGGCGCCATCCATATCGAAAGCGCGCCGGGCCGGGGAACCGAGGTGACGCTCGTCCTGCCCGGACAGCATCTCTGGCAGGGCGAACTGTCGCTGCCGGACGCCGAAGCCGCGCCCCCGCGTTCGCTCTCGATCCTGCTCGCCGACGACGACCCCTTCGCCCGCGCCCCCGTGGAGGGCATTCTCCGGCGCGACGGCCACCGGGTGGAGTCCTTCGCCTCGGGCAACGACGCCGTGAAAGCCTTCCAGCCCGGCGCCTACGACGTCGCCATCCTCGACCGCGCCATGCCGGGCATGAGCGGCGACGAAACGGCCGCGGCGCTCCGGCGCATCGACGGCACCCTCCCGATCATCCTGTTCACCGGCTTCGGCGTGTTCATGAAGGCCACGGGCGACGCCCCCGCCCACATCGACGTCCTGCTCCCCAAGCCCGCCGGCCAGCGCGAACTGCGCGACGCGCTCCGCCGCGTCGCCTGCCATCGCCAGGCGCCCGCCTCCTGAGCGTCGCCCTCCGGCCGTCGCGGTTCCGGCGGCCGGTCAGCCCATGCGCTCGCCCCGCCGCGGACGGCGGCCGTTGACGAAGTCGGTCCCGCTCATGGGGCGGCGGCCCTCCGGCTGCAGCACGCGCAGGTCGACCGCGTCGCGGCCGGCGGCCACGACCAGTCCACCCGCATCCGCGCGCAGGATCTCGCCGGGCTCGCCGCGGCCTTCGGCCACCGACGCCTCCAGCACGCGCAGCCCCCGCCCGCTGCCGGCCGGGAACTCGGTCCGGCTGCCCGGCCAGGGCTGGAACGCCCTCACGCGGTTCCGCAGCTCGGCCGCCGGCCATCGCCAGTCGATCCGGCCATCCTCCTTGGTCAGCTTCGGCGCGAACGTCACGCCCGCGGGATCCTGGGGAATCCGGGGAGCGCGCCCGGAGACGAGCAGATCGAGCGCGCGATCGAGCAACGCCGCGCCGAGTTCCGCCAGCCGGGGCTCGAGCGTCTCCGCCGTGTCGTCGTCGCGGATCGGCACGCGCTCCTGCACGATCATGTCGCCCGCGTCCATCGCCGGCGTGACGTGCAGGACCGTCACGCCCGTCTCCGTCTCCCCCCGCGCGATCGCCCACGCCACCGGCGCCGCGCCGCGGTACTTCGGAAGGAGCGATGGGTGGATGTTGATCGTCGCCACGCGCGGCACCGCCAGCAGGTTCGGTTTCAGGAACTGGCCGTAGGCGGCGACCACGGCGACGTCGGGCGAGCGGGCCGCCAATTCCGCCACGACCGACGGGTCGGATATCTTCTCGGGCGTCCAGACCGGCAGCCCTTCCGATTCGGCGAGGGCCTTCACCGGGCAGGCCGTCATCCGCAGGCGGCGTCCGCCCGGCCGGTCCGGCGCCGTGACGACGCCGACGAGCGCGTCCGCCGTCCGCGCGCGCAGGACGCGCAACGCCGGGCACGCCAGCGCGCCGGAACCGAGCAAGAGTATCCGCATCGTCTTCGCCTTTCCCCCGACCGCCCGCCATGGTATGAGATCGCCCGCCGCGCGGCAAACCGAGACGCGGCAGCCGGACCGTGACCGCCAACGACATCCCTCAACGGGAGTGCGAAGCGATCGAACGGCGCGCGCTCGCCGCCTTCGAGCGCGCCCGCGCCGACGGCCTCCGCCGGCCGGCGCGCGTCGAGTTCGGCGTTGGCGCGATGGAGCGCCTGACGAGGCTCCTGCCGGCCGCCCCCCCCGCCGTTGCCGCGCTTCTGACCGAGTCGGCGCCCTACGCGCGCGACCTGGAAGAGCGCGCCCGCGCCCTCCTCGAGCGCGCGGGTTTCCGGGTCGCGCGCGTGAGCGTCGCGGCCGGCGAGCCCACGGACGAAACCGTCCGCGCCGCCGTCACGATCGCCCGCGCCGCCCGTCCGGCGATCGTGGTGGCGGCCGGCGGCGGCAGTGTCATCGACACCGGCAAGGCCGTCGCCGCGCTGGCCGTGAACGACGGGGACGTGGAGGAGTACCTGGAGGGACACGACTCGCCGCGGGCGCTCGAGCGTGACCCGCTGCCCTGCGCGGCGATTCCGACCACGGCCGGGACGGGCGCGGAGATGACCCGCAACGCGGTCATCGGCCTTCCCGTGCAGGGCGTGAAGCGAAGCTTGCGCGACGACCGCCTCGTGCCGCGGTTGGCGATCGTCGATCCCTCGCTGACCGTCGCGCTCCCGCGCGGCCCCACCGCCGCCGGCGGCATGGATGCGCTGACGCAGTTGATCGAATCCTGCATCTCCACGAAACGGAAACCCCCGGCGACCGCCCTGGCGCTCGCGGCGCTGCCGGGGGTGCGCCGCGCGCTGCCGCGATGTTGCGAAACGCCGGGCGACCTCGGCGCGCGCGCCGCGATGTCGTTCGCCGCCTCGGCCAGCGGCGTCAGCCTGGCCAACGCGGGCCTTGCCATGGCGCACGGCTACGCGGCGGCGCTCGGCGCGGCGGCCGGGCTGCCGCACGGCGTCGCCTGCGCCATTCTCCTGCCCCATGCGCTCCGCTACAACCGCGACGCGTGCCCCGACGAACTGGCGGCGGCGCTCGCGGCGTTCCTCGGCACGGAGGAGCGCGGCGCGGCGGCTATCGACCGCGGCATCGCCGAGATCGAGGCGCTCAACGCGCGGATGGGCATCCCGCCGGACCTGAAACACCTCCGGCTGGCTCCGGACAGGGCGGAGCGTATCGCCGATCTCGCAGCCGGCAGCAGCATGTCCGGCAATCCCGTCCCGCTCAACGCCGATCCCGACGCGCGTCGGCGGTTCCTCGCCGCCCTCGTCTGACGCGCCGGAGTGCCGCCTTCAGGCGGACGTTCCGCCCGGCTTCGGCTCACGGCCGCTGACGATGGATGCCAGAATGAGAGTGGCGGCCCCCGGGGCCATGCCGGGCGGGCGCATCGGCGATTCGTTGTGCCGCGCAGGCGCCACGGGCCATACGGCCGCGAGATGGCCCCGGCTCGGTCGGAGACCTCGCCCCACCGATGGCTACCGGGCGACAGGTAGGGCGAGCTCTCCGAGCGAGCCGGCGTGCACAGCCCAT